>Ga0183260_10004967_pt1 | contig 10513 bp, 9 predicted proteins | sample AntDrymUQ4972206_2_FD_129768 | JGI IMG/M metagenome (GOLD analysis project Ga0183260, IMG submission 129768) | Polar desert sand microbial communities from Dry Valleys, Antarctica - metaG UQ497 (22.06) (version 2) (version 2) | ecosystem: Environmental > Terrestrial > Soil > Desert | place...
CTAGGGGCCGAGCACGTCGAGTGGGACCGATACCCGGATGACCCCGATTTCGTCGTGCTCGCAGACCCCGAGGGCAATCGTTTCTGCGTCGTCGACAAGAGCCACGGCTGAGCCACCGAGAGGGCATGGCCCTATCGACATCGGTCACCGGCACAAAGATGAGCTCGATCTTGCAATCCATTCGTTGCCTCCGATCTGTTTGGCACCAGGCCCGATACCAACGACATCATCACCATCGTGGCCGCGATCACCGACACTTTGGGCAGCCAAAGCCGTGTCCAACACCCAGGCCCGACCCTCGTGGCCCCAGGGCCTGCGACCGGAGCTGGAACCCCGGCGCGGCAGAAAAAGACTAACGTGCAAGACTTTGAGCACAGGCGGTAGAGCCGCAAACCGGAGGTAGTCTTCCCCTTCCATATCGTCGCTCCACTCACAACGGGTGTGGGCATAGGAAGCAAAGTTGGGTGAGGACTCTTTGTCCGTGCGCGAGTTAATCGAATCCAGGCGCGACCGATACCTGGAGTGGCTCCGCCAGGCATGCTCGATCCCATCCCTGGCGGGCAACCCCGAGGGCCTTCAAGCCATGGTGGCCTGGCTCGAGGGCACTCTCGGCCCCCTGGGGGCCGCAACCGAAAGATTGACGTTCGATTCGGCCCCCGATGTTCTGCTCGCCCACCTCGGCAGCGGAGAGCGCACGGTCCTCGTGTACGACCACTACGACGTCCAACCCGTCGACCCCGTCTCCCTGTGGAAGAAGGACCCTTTCGTCCCGGCCCTCGAGAATGGGCTCCTCTACGCCCGGGGAGTGGCAGACAACAAAGGAGACCTGGTGGCGCGGCTGGCTGCGTTCGAGGTCTATCGAGACCACTTCGGCGAGCTTCCGGTTCGGCTCAAGCTGCTGATCGAGGGCGAAGAGGAGGTGGGCTCCCCGTCCTTTCCGGAGGTGGTCGAGCGTTATGCGGACAAGCTCGGCGCCGACGGCTGCATATGGGAGGGGGCGGGTGTCAACCACGCAGGGGCGCCCGAGCTCGTGTTCGGGGCCAAGGGCCTCGCCTATCTCGAGCTCGTCTGCAGCGGCCTCAACGACGACCAGCATTCCTCGGTAGCCGTGTATGCGCCAAGCCCGGTGTGGAGACTGGTCGAGGCACTGGCAACCCTGAGGGATGTCGACGGACGAGTGCTCGTCGACGGCTTCTACGACGACGTCCTCGCTCCCACTCCAGAGGACCTGACGGCGCTCGAGACGCTCCCCTTCGACGAGGAGGCAGAGAAACAAAGACTCGGGATCTCCGAGTTCGTGGGAGGGGCTTCGGGCCTCGAGCTCCTCACCCGTGCACACTTCGAGCCGACCTGCAATATCGCCGGCATCCATGCGGGATTCACCGTGCCGGGAGGGTCGAAGACCGTGCTCCCCAAGCAGGCGCTTGCCAAGCTCGACCTGCGGTTGGTCCCGGAGCAAGTGCCTGAGGACATCGTGGCAAAGATTCGGGCTCACCTCAAAGCTCACGACTTCGGCGACATTTCCGTTACCACTCTGGGACTCGAGCACCCCGCCCGGTCTCCGATGGACTCGTTGATCGGCAGGGCCGCAACCATCGCCTGCGAGCCCGTCTACGATCTGCCACCGGCGGTTTCTCCGCTGATGATCGCAACCGGGCCGATGCACCCCATCGCACACTTCCTCGGGATCCCGACGGTTTCCCCGGCGGGCGTGTGCCGGCCGGACTCCAAGATCCACGCCCCCAACGAGAACGTGGCCGTCACGGACTTCCTGGATACGATCGAGTACACCATCGAGTGGATCAGAGCGTTCGCAACGGTCTGACGCCTGACCGCCACACCCCGTAAGCTCAAGCGTTTGGTCGCTCGGGTCGAAGTAATGCCCGGGAGCTGACACGACGTGGGGAGGCCTTCATGAGAGCTAGAGCCAAGCGCGGACCTCTGCTCGCAATGGCGCTGCTGGTAGCGCTGCCGATCACATCCGCAGGCGCCATGGCCATGGCAAAACGGCCGAGATTTGGTCCCGGGGTGGACGACCTTGCGCTCTACAACGGCCAGTCGATCTGCTCTCCGGCGCCCAAGCCCGGCGTGCTGGCCTTCCAGCGGGCGGTGTACGCACGCCACCCTGGAACCGGATCTCTGGGCGTCAGCCGCGCCTGCTCCATCGGGGGCCGCAGCGAGCACAAGGAGGGCCGCGCCTGGGACTGGGCGGTCGATGTGACGGTGAGGTGGCAGCGCAGAGCGGCTCGCGATGTCATCGACTGGCTGCTCGAAACCGACCGTTTCGGCAACGCTCATGCTCGCGCCCGGCGCTTCGGCGTCATGTACCTGATCTGGAACCGGCGCATCTGGCTGCCGTGGAGCGGCTGGCGCACCTATTGCAAGATGCGCAACGGAGTGTGCCTGGGAACCGACGGAACCGCCCGACACCCGCATACGACCCACATCCACTTCAGCTTCACCTGGCCCGGCGCACGGCTCAAGACAACGTGGTGGAAGCCGGGCAGGTCGCTGGTGACGGCGCTGGCGCCAGAGCGCGACGGTTACTGGGTAGTGGCTCGAAACGGGGCCATGCTCCCCCATTCCAGCGGCTATTTCGGCGCTACCAGCGATCGCCCTCGGAAGCGTCCGGTCGTGGACGCGGCCGCCACCCCGACCGGCAAGGGCTACTGGTTACTCTCGCGCCACGGCGCCGTTAAGGCCTTCGGCGACGCTCGCTACCGGGGAGGGGCAAAGAAGTACTCGACTCGGGCTGTGGCTATCGCCCCCACTCCCACCGGCAAGGGCTATTGGATCCTTGCGCGCAGAGGCCGAGTGTTCGAGTTGGGGGACGCCGAGCACTTCGGAGGCATGCGGGGCAGCGGCGTAAGATGGACCGACCTGGCCCCGACGCCGACGGGAGCGGGATACCTGCTCTTCTCCGCCACCGGCGAGGTGGCGGCATTCGGCGACGCCGCCCACCTCGGCGACGCACTCGACGAGGGCCTCTACTCACCGGTGACGGCGGGCATCGCCCACGGGGCCGAGGGCTATTGGCTCGTGACCAAACGCGGAAGGATCCTGAGTTTCGGTGACGCCCCCGTCTTTGAGCCGCTGAAGCTCGCCCGCCCGAATGCAGCTCTCGTCGACGCCGCCCCAACCCGAACGGGGGCCGGACTGTGGCTGGCAGGCGAGCAGGGTCAGGTCTACGAACGGGGGGACGCTCCCGCACTTAGAATCCTGCAAGAGCGCGCGAGGCGATTCGATCTCGGCCTCATCCCCGAACCCGACCTGCTCGAATGAGGAATGCTCCGCCGGGGAAGCCACTCGAAGCGCTTACCGACAGTCAGGAGTGACGTGATGGAACGACGCATACTGGGGACCTCTGGCCTTCAGGTATCGGCGATGGGCCTCGGCTGCATGGGGATGTCGGAGTTCTATGGAACTCGCGATGAGCAGGAATCGATTGCTACCATCGCTCGCTCCCTGGAGCTGGGCATCAATTTCTTCGACACTGCCGACATGTACGGCCCCTTCACCAACGAGAAGCTCGTAGGCAAGGCGCTTGCCGGGCATCGTTCCGAAGCCGTCATCGCCACTAAGTTCGGCAACGAGCGAGGCGAGGACGGAAGCTTCAAAGGAATCAATGGAAGTCCCGACTACGTCCGGCGCGCTTGTGATGCTTCGCTCGAACGCTTGGGTATCGACCACATCGACCTCTACTACCAGCACCGCGTCGACACCTCGGTGCCTATTGAAGAGACGGTCGGCGCCATGGGAGAGCTTGTGGCGGCAGGGAAGGTCGGCTACCTCGGCCTTTCCGAGGCCGGCCCGGCAACCATTCGCCGCGCCGCATCGGTCCATCCCATCTGTGCGCTTCAGACCGAGTACTCGCTGTGGAGTCGCGAGCCCGAGGACGAGCTTTTGGGACTTTGCGGCGAGCTCGGCATGGGCTTCGTGGCCTACAGCCCCCTGGGCCGTGGCTTTCTGTCGGGCGAGATCCGCTCGATCGACGACCTTGCGGAAGGTGACCGGCGTCGGCAGTTCCCTCGTTTTCAAGGAGACAACTTCGAGCGGAACCTCGAGCTCGTCGAACGCGTTACTGAGATTGCAAACGAGAAGAGCGTTTCCGCGAGTCAGCTTGCGCTGGCGTGGGTGCTCCACCAAGGAGAGGACATCGTTCCAATCCCCGGAACCAAGCGCCGGTCCTATCTCGAGGAGAACGCCGCTGCGTCCGAGATCACACTCGATGAAGGGGACCTCGATCGCATCGACAAGGCGTCGCCATCTGGTTCGGCCGCAGGCGATCGCTACCCGGACATGTCCGCGGTGAACCGCTGACGCAGAGGGAGAACCTCGGCACACTCGTCAAGCGAGCCCTTCTCCGGCAGTGCCCTCGTTGCGGCCGGCGGGGCATCTTTCGCAGCTACTACACACTGGTAGAGAGCTGCCCTCGCTGCGATCATCACTACGAGCGCGAGGAGGGGTACTGGGTAACGGCCATCATCATCAACACCGCGGTTACCGAAGCCCTATTCGGGGTGTTGTTCGTGGGAGGAATCTTCGCCACGGCCCCCGACATCCAGTGGTTAACGCTGCTCGCGATTGGACTGGCGACGAACCTCGTGGTGCCGGTGTTGTTCTTTCCGCTGTCGAAGACGGTTTGGGTCGCCCTCGACCTCTACTTCAACCCCCCTCAGGGCGAGCCGTCGCCGAGGTAGTCAATCGTCCACCGCGCGCCTGAGGGTCCGGGTTCGGTACTCGAGGGCGCGTTAAGCGCGCCGGCACCGTCGTCATGAACGAGGGCTAACCCAGGGTGGAAGCGCGCGCTTCCAGCCGGGTTGGGACGCTACGCTGGGAAGAGACCTCGCGGCCCCCGAGGAAGTCGGCCAGCAGCGCGGCCGCAGTGGCTCCGAGCAAGCCCTGATTGATCTCGAGCTCGGTGAGGTGGGGCTCTGTCGTCTCCGCAAGTCCCATCTCGTTGATCGACACCACCTTCAGGTCCTGTGGCACCCGAATGTTGTGGTCGTGAGCCGTACTTAGAAGCTCGACCGCAAGGCGCTCGTAGAGGCAGAACACTCCCGCCGGCCGGTCCTTTCGGTGAAGGAAGTCCTCGGCCGCGGCGCGAAATACTTGGTGACCCGCCGTCGCGACCCCCGAAGCGATGTGTGGCAGCGGTTGCGCGCCACGCTCCGCGCACCATGTCGAGTACTCATCGAGACAGTCTTCGGTGAAGGACTCATATGTGGAAAGGGTCAAGATGCCGGCGTGTACCGCTCCCGCTTCGACGAGATGATCCAGCGCCATACGGGTTGCTCCTCGGCGGTCGTTCTCGACGACGATGTCGGAGGTATGGCCACAGGGATCGCGTCCGACGAATACCATCGGCACCCTGCGAGCTCTGAGCCCTGCAACAGCGGCGTCGTCTCTCGCCGGATCGATGACGATGACGCCGTCAAGCGGAATGCGCTCCCACGTCTCGGCGCCGGCAGTGGATGGTGCCAACACCACACCATAGCCGCGCTCGATCGAATGCGCCGTTGCTTCGCTGATGAGCTTTACGTAGTAATCGATCTCGGTGAACGGGATGGATGCGTTGCCCGGCGCGCTCACCACCACGGCTATGAGCCCGGTTTTCCCGCTGGCGAGGCTCTTGGCGGCGGGGTTGGGTGAGTAGCCGAGGCTTCTTGCGACTGCCTGGACCTGTTCTCTGCGAGCATCGGGCAGGCGTCCCTTGCCGGACAGCGCATGAGACACGGTCGTGATCGACACTCCTGCGGCGCGTGCAACATCCTCGATGCGAACCTGACGGGCCATCAGTGATCGACCCCGGAGTAGTCGATTGCCCAACCTGGGCCCGTGGGTACCGGAACGGTATCCGGGAACCCAAGTTGGGCATTTGAGTACCTCGGAGTCGGCACTAGGCCACTGGGCCATGCCCGACGCGGTCCTCACCCTGCGGGCGTGCGAGACGCAGCGCGGCGAACACTACGAGCAGGCTGAAAACCAGGACGATGGCGGCGACCGCATTGATCTCAGGGGTGATGCCAAAACGGATCAGCGAATAGACCCGAATCGGAAAGGTGATCGAGGAAGGGCCCGAGTTGAAGAACGCGATGACAAACTCGTCGACCGACAGCGTGAAGGCCACAAGAGCACCGGCGATCACTCCGGGAAAGATGGCGGGAAGCGTCACTCGCAGGAAAGTTTCCACCGGGCCGGCGTAGAGATCGAGCGAAGCCTCCTCGATCCGCCGGTCGAAGTAGCCGAGCCGCGTTCTGACGATTGCGGCCACAAAGATCATGTCAAAAACGGTGTGGGCGAGGATGATGGTATGCAGTCCGAGTGAGAAGCGCAACAGGTTGAAGAAGGACAACAACCCGATGGCAAGCACGATGTCGGGGATGACGGCTGGCAGGAACAGAACCGCATCCAGCGTTCTGCTGCGAACCGTGCGTTGAAGGCCGACCGCAAGCAGCGTGCCGAGCACAGTCGAGAGAAGCGTCACGACAACGGCCACCACTAGCGTGTTCTGGACGGCCTGAAGGATGAGCTCGTTGTTCGCCAAAGAGCGGTACCAGATCAGCGAAAACCCACCCCAAACGGACGGCAGCCGGGAGGCGTTGAAGGACAGGACAAGCAGCACCGCGATGGGGGCATAGAGAAACAGCAGCAGCAAGCCCATGTGCACCCGCAGATAGCCATGCGGCACTTTCACGACTCGGTCGCCTGCTCGCGCCTCAGGACCTGGGCTTGGACTCCGAGCAGAAGCAGCATCAGCACCACCACGGCGATCGCCAGCACCGCACCAAAGGGCCAATCGCGCGCCTGGAGGAACTGCTGTTGGATGAGGTTTCCGATCATTACTTTGCGCCCGCCCCCAAGGAGGTCGGGGATGATGAAGTTGCCGAGGCTGGGGACGAAGACGAAGATGCAGCCGGCGACGATGCCCGGAAGTGTGAGAGGCAGAGTAATCGTGCGAAATGACTCGAACGGCGATGCAAACAGGTCGGCAGATGCCTCCCTCAACTCGCCGCCGAGCCGCTCCAAAGACGCGAACAGCGGCAGGATCATCAGGGGAATGTAGGCGTAGACGAGCCCGATAACGATCGCCAGCTCGTTGTAGAGCAACGGCAGAGGATCATCGATTAACCCGATGCCGATCAACGCCTTGTTGATCAGACCGACCGGCGACAGCAAGACCATCCACGCGTAGGTCCGAATCAGAAAACTGGTCCAGAACGGGAGTATGACGAGAAACAGCAAGGGCACTCGCCAGCGCTTCGAGGCGTTGGCGATGAAGTAGGCGGCCGGATAGCCGAGCAGCAGAGCGATGGAAGTCGCCACCAAGGCTATTCGCACCGAGGTGAGCAGCACCTTGAGATAGAGAGGATCGAATAGACGCGGGTAGTTCCCCCAAGTGAACTCCGCTATCACCCCGCCAAAAGGCCCCCGTTCGAGGAAGCTATAGGCGAGCAACAATCCGATGGGGGCGAGGAAGAACACGATCCAATAGCCCATCCCCGGACCGACCAGCACGGCCCGGGGGATGAACCTCTTGAACGAGCTCATGAAAGCCTTCGGATCAGCCGCCCTTTACCTGAGCGACCGCATCGCTCCACAGCTGGAGGCCGTCGCCTCCGATCTCCTTGACGGGCTCCTGCTGCAACAACTCGGCAGGCTCGATACCGAGATTCGGGTACTGCTCGACGAGCTTGCCGTCAAGCTTTTCCATGGCGGGCTGATTGGGCACCTTGTAGAGCACCAGCTCGGCGACAGCCTTGCCGTTCTTGGGCTCGAGGACGTGGTCGATGAACGCGTGGGCGGCGGCCTTGTTCTGGCTCGACTCGAGGATGACCATGGTGTCGGTCCACACGTCGCTACCCTCTTGGGGAATTACGAACTCGATGTTCTTGTCCTCGGCAATGCCGTAGTTACACCAGCCGTCCCATGCCTGCACGAGTGAGGCTTCGCCCGAGACCAGCTTGGAGTAGAAAGTGGTGTCGTCGAAACCGAGCAGGTTCTGCTTGGCCTCAACCGTCCAGCTCGCCGCCTCCTCGATGATCTGCGGATCGGTGGAGTTTATCGACGCACCCTCGGCCAGAAGCGCCGGCTGCAACAGCCAGCGATCGGTCCCCAACATCGTCATCTTGCCGTCGAGCTCGGCGGGCGGGTCGTGGAAGACATCCCAGCTGGTGGGCTCGGCGTTGACGAGGTCCGTGCGATAGCACAGCCCGGTCGTACCCCACGTGTAGGGGACAGAATGGGAGTTGCCCGGGTCGTAGCCGAGCTCTGATGCTTCGGGATAGAGGTTTTCGAGGTTGGCAATCTGCGATGGATCGACCTCCGCGGCCCACCCCTGCTGCACCAACGGCTCAACGAACTGGCCGGAGACGAATACGAGATCGAAGCCGCTGCCGCTCTGCGCCTGGATCTTGCCCATGATGTCCTCGTTAGTCGTGTGGACCGCCACCTCGACGTCGACGCCGGTCTTCTTCTCGAAGCTCGGGATGAGGTTCTTGGGCATATAGGCATCCCAGTTCGAGATCACGAGCTTGCCGCCGAGCTCCTGATCCTCGGAACCGCCCGATGTGGTCTGGGTGGAGTCCTCGGAACCCTCGCTTCCACCTCCTGAGCCTCCGCAAGCCGCCAACATCAGGGCCGCCGTTGTGGCGGCCGCGACGAAACCGTGGAAACCCTGCCGTCGCATCGCCCACCTCCCAGTAGAAATCACTCGGTTAGGACCGAGAGCTGCATGATATAAGGGCGCCGGTGAGGTGCGCAAGCGCTTTTGCAAGCCTGAGGGAGGGTCGGAGGGGGCTGTGGCTGAGGATCGCATGACCGTCGTTTTCATGCCCGAGAGCGCCTACGGGCCGACCAACAACTGCATCGGCATCGGCAAAGTGCTGGAACGGCGGGGCCACCGGGTGGTGTTCGCGGCCGAGGCGTCGTGGGCCGGCGCCTTGGAGCCGCTCGGTTTCGAGGAGAACCTCGTCGATCTCACCCCGCCGGCAGAGGACGAGCAGGACGCGGGACAGTTCTGGACCGACTTCATCATCGAAACCGCTCCCGAGTTCAGGAAACCAACGGTCGAGCAGCTCGACTCCTTCGTCAGGCCGGTGTGGGAGTCACTCATCGAAGGGGCCAAGTACTGCGAGCCGCGACTGCAAGAGATCCTCGCCGAGGTGCGGCCCGACGTCATCGTCGAGGACAATGTCAGCTGTTTCCCCGCCCTGCTCACTCACGGAGCGCCGTGGGTGAGGATCATGAGCTGCAACCCCCTCGAAATGGCAGATCCCGTGCTTCCGCCGAGATTCAGCGGCTACGCGTCGGATGACCCGCGTCTGTGGGATGACTTCCGGGCACAGAACGAACGCACCCACCGGGAATTCTGGGAGGAGACCAACCAGTGGGTAATCGAGCAGGGCGCGCCGGCGCTGCCGGATTTGGAGTTCATCCACGAGTCGCGGCACTTGAACCTCTACGTCTACCCCGAGGTCGCCGATTACCCTCGTTCCCACCCACTTGATCAGACGTGGAAGCGGCTCGACTCTTCGGTGAGGGAGACAGAAAAGCCGTTCACCATTCCCTCTTCGATGTCGTCGGGTGAGGGTGGCCTGGTGTACCTGTCGTTGGGATCGCTCGGCTCTGCCGACGTCGATCTCATGAAGGGGCTGGTCGAAGTGCTCGCCGCAACCCCTCATCGATACATCGTCTCCAGGGGGCCGCGCGCCGATGAGTTCGAGCTTGCCGACAACATGTGGGGCGAAGCTCGCCTGCCGCAGACGAGCATCATCCCGGAGTGCGACCTCGTGATAACCCACGGCGGCAACAACACCACTACCGAGAGCCTGCACTTCGGAAAACCGATGATCGTCTTGCCGTTGTTCTGGGACCAATACGACAACGCTCAGAGGGTGGAGGAGCTGGGCTTCGGCGTGAGGCTCGACACCTACCACTTCGAGGACTCAGAGCTGCGAGGCGCGGTCGACGCGCTGCTGGCGAACGAGGAGCTGCGGGCGCGCATGGAGGTCAACGGACAGACGATCCGGAGCCGGGACGGCAAGGTGGTGGCGGCCGATTCGATCGAAGAGGTCGGGCGTCGGGCTCGGTCCGGCTAGGACGGTTCGGGTCGGATTGGCGGGCAGAGGACTGTAGGGCGCGCCACACCTTCTCCGGTGTGACCGGCATGTCGAGGTCTTGGTCGAAGCCGCCCAGAGCATCCACAATTGCGTTGACCACGGCCGGGGGCGCTCCGATGCACCCCGCTTCCCCGGCCCCCTTGATGCCGAGCTCCAGGTTCGGGTTGGGAGTCACGCTCTCGCCCATGAGGACGAGCGGCATCTCCGATGCCGTGGGAATCGAGTAGTCGAGCAAGGGGAACGGCGGGGGCCGTGCTCGGAACGATCCTGCTCCCCAGCTGCATCGGGTGATTTGACCGAACTTTTCCGTTAGAAGAGCGGCAGCCGCTCCTAACGAGGAAGAGGTCGTGGCTCAGTCGTCCGTGCTCGCCCGGTTGAGGTTTGACTGTGTC
>Ga0183260_10004968_pt1 | contig 10513 bp, 8 predicted proteins | sample AntDrymUQ4972206_2_FD_129768 | JGI IMG/M metagenome (GOLD analysis project Ga0183260, IMG submission 129768) | Polar desert sand microbial communities from Dry Valleys, Antarctica - metaG UQ497 (22.06) (version 2) (version 2) | ecosystem: Environmental > Terrestrial > Soil > Desert | place...
GATGCTGAGATCCGGCGCCTGGGACTCAGCCACCGGGTCATGCATCTCGGCTTCCTCGACCGGGACCTCCTGCCCGCGCTGTACCGGCGCGCCACGGCTCTGGTCTTCCCTAGCCTGCACGAGGGATTCGGTGCGCCGCCATTGGAGGCGATGGCCTGCGGGTGCGTCGTTGCGTCGTCGTTCGAGGCTTCCCTGCGGGAAATCTGCGACGGCGCTACGCAGCCGCTTCATCCATTGGACGTCGACTCGATTGCTGCCGCTATCGACGCGGTAACCGGCGACGCCATCCTCCGCACACGGCTGATCACCGCCGGCCTTCAGCGGGGACGCACCTTCACATGGGCCCGCGCCGCCGAGATGCATCTGGACGCCTACAGGTTCGCGCGGGACTTAAGTCAAGACAGCGGTCGGTGCGTTTCAGGGTGAAGCGATAGCGCTGTGCAACACGCGCGCATACGCTTGCGCTGCGTGACGGCGGTCGCCACAACGCTCGGCGTAGGTCCGCGCACGCTGGCCCATCGCGACGCGGTCGACCTCAGTGAGTGCGGCGAAACTGCGTACCGCCGTGACCAGCGCATCCGCATCGCCAGGGCGTGTCACGATGCCGCACCGCTCGGTGGTGACCACTCGCGCTCCTTCGCTGGTCTCGTCAAGCGCGGTGATGATCGGGCGGCCAGAGGCCAGGGCGGCGTAGAGCTTCGTTGGTTCGAGGAGCCCCGCGAGCCCCGGGACGAGCGAGACTAAGTGCGCATCGGCGGCGGACAGCACTTCAGCCATTCGTGAGTGCTCCTGCCAAGGGAGAAACCGGAGGTTATCGCTGCCCGCGTGCTCGGCGCGCTCGACGAGCGCGGCGCGGCTGGACCCGTCGCCGACCACGACAAAGGTGATCTCCGGAGCTTTCTCCGCCGCTTCCACCAGGATGTCGAGGCCCTGAAGCTGGCCGATGTTCCCAGCGTGCATGACGACGAATGGCTTCTCCAAGGCATGCTCGCGAGCCCACACCGTCTGACGCTCAAGCGGACGGATCACGTGGATGTCAGTCCAGTTGGGAATCACTTCTGTGCGGTGGGCAGACGCTCCAAGCCCGACCAGCCGTTCGCGCATCGCTTCGCCTATTGCCACCACGCGAGAGGCAGTCCGCAACAGCAGCCGCTGCGCGATGCGCAGGGAAACGACGACCGCGGGATTGGTGAGGTGGCCGCTCACCTGCCCCAGCTGCGGATGAAGGTCTTGGGCCCCGAGCACGAACGGGATCCGGCGCAGTCGCGCGACGAGCAGGGCGACCAGCCCGACGACCGGCGGGTCGGTGAGGCAGAGGATCACATCGGCCCGACCCGATCGCAGGGCCGCCACCGGGACGCGGCCAAGGAAAGTAAGGTAGTTAAGTGCCCGCAGGATCAGCGAGCTCCGCCCGAACGTCGCGGCGCGAACTCTCCGCACACGTACGCGTGCGTCGGGGGTCGTGGAGCTGTCGGCGAGTGCCGATGACGATGCTGTAACGACGGTGATGTCGAATTCGTCGGCGAGGTGTGCTGTCAACTCGAGCAGTAGCTGACCTGTGGCCTCACGCGACGCGAAGTACTGATTGACGACGAGGAGCCGCGGACGCGCAGGCGCCCTCACAGCGAGTTTCGGGCCGTCATCAGGACGCGTCAGCCATGGCCGTCGTCCACGCCTCGACATTGTGGTCGTAAATCTCCCGAAGGGTTGACTCGAGGTCGTAGGTCAAACGCCAACTCGGATAGTCGCTCTCGAACGCACTGAGATCCGAGATCCACCAGCGATGGTCGCCGATGCGGGCCTCGTCGACGACTCGCCAATCCAAGGTGCTCCCGGCGATGCGCTCGCATGCGGCGATGGCCTCGCGCATAGAACACGAGCACTCCCGTCCGCCCCCGAGGTTGTACACAGCGACTGACCGAGGGGTGCGGTGGAACGCCTCCATCGCCGCGACCACATCATTCGAGTGAATGTTGTCGCGTACCTGCTTTCCGTCGTAACCGAACACGGTGTACGGCGTTCCGGTGACCGTGCAGCGCATCAGATAAGACAGGAACCCGTGCAGTTGCGTGCCAGCGTGGCTCGGTCCGGTGAGGCACCCTCCGCGAAAGCAGACCGTGGGCATGCCGAAGTAGCTCCCGTACTCCTGGACCATCAGGTCGGCCGATGTTTTTGAGACCCCGAACAAGGAATGCAGGCAGCCGTCGATCGACATGCTCGTGTCGATCCCAGCGTAGAACGGATGGTCTTGGGGGAGATCCAGTCGCCCTCCATGATCCTCAAGCGGCAGGAAGTTCGGGCGGTCCCCGTAGACCTTGTTGGTAGAGGTAAAGATGAACGTGGCGTCGGGGTTGTGACGGCGGAGCCCCTCGAGCAAATTCATCGTCCCGACAGCGTTTATGCCAAAGTCCGTGTGGGGGTCAGAGGCAGCCCAGTCGTGTGACGGCTGTGCTGCCGTATGGACGATCAACTCGAGATCGGCCGCGTGGCGTCCAATGCAGGCATCGATGCCATCCCGGTCTCTGATGTCGAGATCCTCGGAGCGGAATTCAGCCGGAAACGCGGTGAGCAAGCGCTTGGTGTTAGGGAGCGTGGAGGCGTCGGCACCGAAGAACGAGGCGCGAGCGTCGTTCTCAATCCCAACAACCTCGAAGCCCGCGCGCACGAAGTGCGTGACGGCCTCGGAGCCGATCAGGCCTCCGGAGCCGGTGACGAGGGCGACCGGCACGGCAGCAAGTGTAGTCGGGCATGCGCGCCAAGCCTCGCCTGCGCCCCGGCGAGCCACGCGAGCATCGTGTCGAATCCGACGGTCTGATATCAGGGCACAGCGCCTTACGATCCGAGCTGTCTGCTGTGGCATAGTGCGTCGGTGCCCCCTACCACGGAAACTCCACTGTCCACCCATAAGCCTGTTCCTCGCACGAGCCTCATCACGCGTACGTCCTGCCGTATCTGCGGCTGCGAGCACCTCGCGCCCGTGCTGTCGCTCGGCGAACAGCGCATCGCTGGCGCGTTCGCCGATCCGAGTGGCAAGCAGCCGGTCCAGCGCGCGCTGCCGCTCGAGCTCGTGCGCTGCGACATGACGCGCGGCCAGGAAGCCTGCGGCCTTATCCAGACGCGGCACACGGTTCCCGGATCGATCCTCTACAGCTCTTATTGGTACCGAAGCGGCGTGAACCGCACGATGACCGAGAACCTTCACGGCATCGCGCAAGGCGTCGAGGCGGTGGTGCAGCTCGAATCTGGCGACCTCGTAGTCGACATTGGCTGTAACGACGGGACCCTGCTCGACGGCTACCGCGCCGAGGGATTGCGGTTCCTGGGTTTTGACCCCTCCGACGTCGTGCGCTACGCCGTCGCCAAGGGGTATGACGTCGTTAACGACTTCTATTCAGCGCAGGCGCTCCACGAGCGGCGTCCGGACCAGAAGGCGAAGGCAATCACGAGCATCGCGATGTTCTATGACCTCGAACATCCGCGCACCTTCGTCGCCGATGTCGCTGAGGCGCTCGCCGAACGCGGGATCTGGGTCATCGAGCTGCACTACTTGCCGATGATGCTGAAGGCGAACGCCTTCGACGCGATCGTCCACGAGCATCTCGAGTACTACTCGCTCGCGGTCATCGAGCGCCTTGTCGGCGAGGAGGGACTCGAGGTCGTGTCGGCCGAGCTCAACGACATCAACGGCGGCTCGATCCGCCTCTTCATCGGACACCAAGGCCGCCACGAACGCACGCCCCAACAGGTCGAGGCACTGACGGCGCTGCGCGTCAACGAGTTCGAACTCGCACTCGATTCGCCGGAGCCCTACGAGACCTTCCGCCTGGGGGTCGAGCGGGTGCGCGACGGACTCATCGCGACCTGCAAGGAGATCCGCACCGCCGGCAAGACGATCCACGTCTACGGCGCGTCGACAAAGGGAAACACGATCCTCCAGTACGCCGGGATCGACCACACCACCATCGAGGCCGCCGCCGACCGCAACCCCGACAAGGCGGGGTCTGAGACGATCGGCACGAAGATCCCGATCATCAGCGAAGAACAGTCGCGCGCGATGAACCCCGACTACTACCTCGCCCTGCCGTGGCACTTCCTCAACGAGTTCATCGAGCGCGAGCAGGAATTCTTGCAGCGCGGCGGCAAATTCATCGTGCCTTTGCCGGAGGTGCGCATCATCGGGGCCTGAGCGCCAGCTCGCCGAGCAGGCGGCGCACCGCATCGAAGAGCGCGTCGTCGTCGCCCACGAGCGTGACGCCGGGCCGAGCGCTTCCCTGCTCGGCCATGCCGCCGACCCGCGACATAATCACCGGCCGATCGTAAAGCAGGCCACGCTCCATGACGTTCGAGGATGCGCCGGAGCGGTACGGCAGGACGACCGCGTCCGACGCTACGATCCAACGGTCGAAGTCCTCGTCGGACAAGTAGCCCTCGCGCACTTCGACTCCGGGCGTGACACGGGCGAGCGCGCAAAGCTCCTCGAGCTCCTTACAACTGACTGGATCCTCTCGCCAGAGCGAGCCGACGACATAGAGTTGCCCGCCCGCGGCGCCCGCTGCGGCGAAGGCACGGATCGCCCGGTCAAAGCCCTTGTGCGGCTGTAGGAAGCCGATCGCCAGGAGCACCACGGGCTCCGCCGGCAGGCCCAGGGCGGCCCGTGCGGCAACGCGATCGGTGTCGGTACGACGCAGCATGTACTGACCTTGGCTGACCACGCGGATGCGCTCCGGGGAAACGCCGAACGCGTCGGCAAAGTCGCGCCGCTCGCCCTCGGTGTGAACGGTCACCTCGTCGGCCAACGCCCACACGCGGCTCACGAGTCGCCGCATGATGACGCCCGACCACCCCTTCCCGTGACTGAACTCGTGGACGCAGAGCTCCACGCTCGGTGCCGTCCACATGCCGGCCGCCAGCCGCAGCAGCGCGCGCCCACGGGTCAGCAACGTCGAATCCGGCCCGCCCAGCATTTCCGGCTGGAACTGGACAATGAGAAGTTCGCAGCGCCGCGCCATGCGCATGAACGACCGGGCTGCACCCCGCCGCGTGACGTCGAGCATGGGCTCGGCACCGGTGGGCGCCGATGAGACGACCACAACGCTGTGGCCAAGCTCGCGCAGGCGCGCCGCAGCCTGATCGGTGTACGACCCTATGCCGCCGCGCGGAAAAGGGTTCACCATCAGCACCCGCACGTCGCTCTCGGCGCGTTCTCGCGGGCGCACGACGATGTTGGGGTCTCCAGCCGGCCGCTGCCAGGTCCCCCGCAGCGCCACAAGTCCTCGCTCTCCGATGGCGTACCCGACGTAGCCAGCGTCATCAAAGAGCGCCTGGACCTCGTCGATCGACGAGCCCTGGCGCGCGAGGTGCTCGGCCTCGAGCTCGACAACGAAGTCAGGACGTGCGCGCGACAGCAGATCGGAGGCCCCCCGCAGCGCCCGCAGTTCCGCGCCCTCGACATCGAGCTTCACAAGCGTAACCCGGTCGATCAGATCGCCCGCGAGCTCATCGAGCGTGGCGACGTCCACCTCGACCTCGACTCCACCCGCCACGTCGGCGGGCGCGAATGAGCTGTAGCCGGACCCAGGCTCAAAGGCGCGCAGCGCGAGGCGTCCCGGCGCGTCAGCGAGCGCAGCCTCGCGCAGGACCACCCAGTGCAGGTCGTTTCGCTCCACGTTGTCGCGCAAGAGCGCCATCGTCGTGGGGGCGGGCTCACAAGCGACGACCCATCCTTCGCATCCCACGAGTGTGGCGGCCAGAACCGTAAAGAGGCCGATGTTCGCTCCGCCGTCAACGACGACGTCTCCGGGGCGCACGAGGGAGCGCATTGCGCGCGCCGCCGGCTCGCCGAACCCGTAGGCGAACAGCCGCCGGCCGTGCGCCGTGTCGAGATCAACCGTCACCCGTGCGGAACCGAGCGTGACGGATACGTCATTCGGACCTGGGCACAGCTGACGCAGCATCGAGGCGAACACGCGCGCGGCGCCCACGATGGGTGCCGTGCCGCATCGCTCGGCCGGCGGCGGCACGAACCCCCGCAGGTGCGCCGGCAGATGCGGTAGCGCAGCGATCACGCGCCGGTGAGCCGGGCCGGATGCACCCATCGTCAGACAGCTCCCATCGACGGCGGCCGACGCTGCCAAAGGGTCTGGCGGAGTTCGGCGGGGACTATTCCAAGCGTCACCAGCAAGATTGAGTAGATCACTGCCGCGATTGCGGCGCCCACGAGAGAGGGCAGATGAATCAGCAGCACCGGCAGTGTCGCTAGCGCAGCCGCGCATGTGACGCGAGCTACGAAGCTCGGTGAAAGTCGCAGCAAGGCGCGGGAACGTGTTATTGCTAGCTCGTAGCTGGCGGCCAGCGCAAGCTCGGCCGCGAGCAGTGTGAGCGCAGCTCCCACTGCACCGTGGGCGTGAACCAGCGGTACGCCCACAACAAACACGATTCCGAGCGCAAGCGCATTTGAGATGAGGATGGCGCGCATGCTGCCGAGCGCCAATAGGGAGTACCCGCGCGCCGCGATGATGAAGGTCCCGACCAACGCGAAGGCGAGGATACGCAGGACTCCGACGGAGCGTTCAAACCCAGGGCCGGCGACCAGGTCGATGCAGAACTCGGCACTGAGGAATACCACGATTGTCAGGCCGGTTCCGGCGATCAGCATCGACTCAGCGAGCCGCCGGCCAGCGCTCGCGAAGCGGTCGGCATCGTGGCGTGCCGTCCGGGCAAGGATGGGCAGGGCGGTCGAGGCGAGCAGCGGCGGGATCGCAATGAGCGTCTCCAAGACCCGGAAGGGGACGCCGAAGAACCCTGTCTCGTCACCGGTCGACAGCAGCGACACCATGATCTGCGCGATGCGCAAGTACAGGACAGACAGGATGACGGCGGCGGAATACGGCAGGATCTGACGCAGCATCCGGCGCCACTCGAGCCGATCGAAAGCCGGGAGCGCGCGCATGTCACGGCCGCCCAGCATGACCGCCAGCGCGAGCACGAAGACCATGGCAGGCACCTGCACCGCGAAGAACGCAGAAAGGCCCGCGCCGGCCATCGCAAGGAGCGCGGCGGTGATCGCCACGCCGATCTGGACGAACAACGCTAGCCCGGCAACCGTCCCAAAGCGCAGTCGGACGTGGAACAAGATCGCAAGGCTCTGCTGCGTGACCAACAGCGCCATCGCCACGCCAGCGATGACCGTTCCGAGCACCATCGCGTCGGTGTAGCCGGCAGCCGCCGCAAAGATGGTTGCAAGCGTGACCCCGACGACGAGGAAGGCCAGTCGCATGCCGAGCAGATTGCGCAGCAGACGGTGGCGCTCGTCGAGTGGCCTGACGGCGTAGTCGCGCACCCCCACGGCCGACATTCCAAGGTCGCTGATGCTGCCGGCGATCACGACGAGCGACATCACCGTAATGAAGCGGCCGGTGTCGATGACGCCCAGGTGGCGGATGACGACCGCGCTCGCAGCCACCGATGCCAGCGCCCCGACGACGTGCGCCCCGAGGCGCAGCGCGCCGCCCCTGATAACGCTCGATCCGGCCGGGGTTTGGTCGAGTAGGTCTGGCTGCTTTCCTTCCGGCCCACGCTCGATGGGATGATCGCTGTCAAGCGCTTTCGGAATGCCATCGATAGTATCGGCAGAGGCCGCGCGCTTCGCTTGCAAGCCGGCCGGGTTGCCTTGTGCCGCCACACCCTTTTCCCCTAGATGCACGTCGCGCTCCTTCACGATCACGTCGGCGGCAAGGCGGGCGGTGGCGGTGGTGTAAGGCTGATGCTGGAACTTGGTCTCGGTCTCGTCAGACGCGGTCATCGAGTCACGGTCGCCTGTCATGACTACCTCCCTGACAGCGAGTTCGCCGAGAGCGCCGCACAGCTCGACATCAGGTCTGTCAGGCGCGGTGCCGCGGGATCGCCCGCTGGCGCCGAGCTTGCCCGCCGGTTTTGGATCGACATGCCGAAGATCGCCCGGCTTGTCCCGCCCGACGCCGACGTCATTAACGCCCACGAGTGGCGCGCGCTTCGCCCAGGCCGAATCGCCGCGGGACGCCTGTCGAAGCCGCTCGTCTGGACCCGCAACGACGAGTCGCTGTGGGAGAGCGCAATCGTTCCCGAGCACACGCTCAACGGTGACTTGGGGATAGGCCGCCGGCTATTGCGCGCGGCGTTGTGCTGGCCCGACCTCCTCGACGCGCGCCGCGCAGACCGAATTGTCGTGCTCAGTGCGCTACAGGTCCAGATGGTGCGCCGCAGCTATCACAAGCCGGCAACCGTCGCCGGCGTCGGACCCGCAGACCAATTCTTTGATCCACCGGACCGGGCGGCCGCACGGGCGCGCCTCGGCATCCCGAAGGGCGTTTTCCTCGTCGTCGGCTCAGGCATCCTCGTCAAGCACCGCCGTTTCGAGGATCTCATCGAAGCGATCGCCCTGCTGCGCGACGACCCCACGATCCATGCGCTCATCACGGGATCGGACTACGTCGACCCCGAATACGCCGATCGCCTGGCGGCACTCATCGCCAAGCACGATCTCGCCGATCGCGTACAGCTTCCGCGGCGCTCGATCTCGGACGCCGAGTTGAAGGACACGTACGCCGCCGCCGACGTCTTCGCGATCCTAAGCCAGCGTTACGCTTGGGGCCTGGCGCCGCTTGAGGCGCTCGCAGCCGGCACGCCTGTGATCCTCACTCCGGGAGCAGGCGTCATCGACATCCTCAAGGGTCGCCCCGCCGTACAGGTGGTGCCGGGGGAGGATCCGCCCGCGACCGCCGAAGCAATCCGCCGGTGGCGCTCCGGCTCGGGCCGCGAGGGGATCGAGTCGACCAGGACGTGGCTGCGCGAGGAGTACTCGATCGACCGCTACGTCCGGCGCACGGAGGAGGTCTACTACGAGGCGTGCGCAGGCGGGTCCACGCACGACCGGTAGTTTCGCCACGACCCTCCACTCCGCGGCCAGATCCACTGGCTGACTGCGATAAGGGCAAGGCCGTTGGCGTCTCATGCAAGGAATGAGAAGGTCGCGATGGCCTCGGGGTTGGGGTCAGATACCGGTGACCCCAGTACGGGGTGGACCAGTTTTCGACCGGGCTTGACAGCGGGCCCGGGCATCTGGTGGCCCTCCTGCAACGCGAGGGTTACCGACACGTCGTGGGTATCGACGCCAGCTCGGAGCAGGTAGCCAAGGCACACGCGGACGGGCTCGCGAGTGTCCGCCGGGCCGATGCCCTCGACTTCCTGGGGTCCGGCACGCGCTTCGACGCGATCATCGCCATCGACGTGCTCGAGCACTTCGACCAACCCGGAGTGTTGCGCCTCCTCGACGCGATCGCGGCTGCTCTTCAGCCCGGCGGCCGGATCGTCATGCGCTCGCCAAACGCCGGGAGCCCCTTCTTCGGCCGCTACCGCTACGGCGACTTTACCCACGGGACAGCATTCACCGCCTCTAGCGTCGATCAGGTGCTGAGTGCAACGGGGTCACCGACATCGAGGTGTTTCCCGCCGAGCCCGTTCCGCACGGCGCAGTGAGCTTCGCCCGCTTCCTGCTCTGGAAGCTGCTTGCTTCAGCCCTTAGTGGATACCTGGCAATCGAGACGGGGGAGCCCAGGGGCCACATCCTCACCCAGAACCTGATGGCTATTGGACGGAAGGACGGTTTCTGAGGAGCCGCCCACGGGATCGATCCGGGAGGTAGAGCTCTCGCAGGCGCAAATACGGCGCAACCGGGCCCTGCGAGTCGAGAGCAGGGGCATCGGGGTCGCGCAGGCGCCTCGTCGTGCCCGCCAACCCGTCGAGCCCCTGTGCGAGGTTGGTGTCGTAGAGGATCTTCCATTCGGTGCCGACGCGTCGCATCAGGTATCCCGCCCGCAGCGATGTGCGGACGGCAGGCCGCGATTCGGTCGTGATCGAGAGTCCGAGCGCCGTCCGCTCCACTGCGACGACGCGCGGCCTGACGGCGAACTGAGGGCTCAGCGAGTAGAGGGCGATGCCGAGGTCGCCCGCAGGAATGGAGCGCAAGATCCGCTCGTCGTAGAAGAGCGGCAGCGCCGAGTCCTGGCTGAGCACCGCTCGCCAGTGGCGGTCGACCAGGGCGCTGCGCGGTCGCTCGCGCCCGCGGGGAGCCGATCTCCGAAGGCGGCGGGTTCGCCTCCCTGGGCTCGCCCCCGCACCCGACGGCGATTAGGCCGGCACTACAAGTGCCGGCAACTCCCGCCTCAAGGCAGTGCTCAGCGTCTGACGAGCCGGCCCCTCCGCGGGCCGGGCGTAAAGAGGGCACGCAACTTTTGCGCCGCCGCGTTCCCCGCTGCCGTCGCCTGCGGCGAGGCCTGCTTGGCCTTCGCATTGATGCGGTTCTGAGCCTGTACGGACACGTAGCCTTGCACCGCGGTGTTCAGGTTGCTATCGAAACGAACGAGCCACTTCTGCCCGCTCTTACCCAGGAGGTAGAGACTCGTGGAGGGCCTCTTCGATCCGGCAGGCTTGGACCGAACCGTGACCTCGGTGCCTAGTGGGGTGTCGCTCACCGACA
>Ga0183260_10004969_pt1 | contig 10513 bp, 8 predicted proteins | sample AntDrymUQ4972206_2_FD_129768 | JGI IMG/M metagenome (GOLD analysis project Ga0183260, IMG submission 129768) | Polar desert sand microbial communities from Dry Valleys, Antarctica - metaG UQ497 (22.06) (version 2) (version 2) | ecosystem: Environmental > Terrestrial > Soil > Desert | place...
AGCGCGGGGGCCAGGTAGCCGACGATGCGGTCGACCAAGCCTGCGGCAACAAAGGCGCCGGCCAGGGTCGGCCCGCCTTCGAGCAGCACCGACCGGACACCGCGCCCGTACAGCTGCTTCAGCGCCTGCGCCGGCTGGGCCTCGTCGAGGACGAGGGTGTCGGCCGCGTCGTCGTACAGCCGGACACCGGGTGGGACGCGGCCCCGGCGGTCGAGAACCACCCTCAAGGGCTGGTGATCCGCGGGCGTTTCGTCCGGCGCGCGGACGGTCAGCTGCGGGTCGTCGGCCAGTGCCGTACCGGAGCCGACCAATACTGCATCACACTCCGCGCGGAGCCGGTGGACGTCGGCCCGGGCGGCGGCGCCGGTGATCCAGCGGCTGCTGCCGTCGGCGGCTGCGACCCGGCCGTCCAGCGTGGCGGCGTACTTCCAGGTCACGAACGGCCGGCCGGCGTGGGTGGCGAACAGCCATGCGCGCAGCGCTCCGGCGGCTGCATCGGCGGCCAGCAGCCCGGCCTGGACCGCGATGCCGGCGTGGCGAAGCTGTTCGGCCCCGCCGCCGGCCTGCGGCGTGGGGTCGGGTACGGCGTACACGACGCGGGCCACGCCCGCCGTCGCGAGCGCGACGGTGCACGGACCGGTGCGCCCGGAGTGCGCGCAGGGTTCCAGGCTGGTGAGCACAGTGCTGCCGCGGGCCCGCGGGCCCGCGGCTTCGAGCGCGTGGATCTCCGCGTGCGGGCCGCCGGCCGGTGACGTCGCTCCGGTGCCGACGACCTCGCCGCTGGCGTCCAGGACAACGGCGCCGACCGGCGGGTTGGGGCTGGTCCGGCCGAGCACGGAGCGGCCGAGGTCGAGCGCAATCCTCATAGCAACGGTCTCGTCCACTGGACTGCCCTCCTCGACCGACCGCGGCGGTGGGAGGTGGCTGGCGCCGAACGTGACGGCGCGCCGTCACGCCCGCAGCTCCTCCCATCCGGACTGTCGGGTGACCGTCGTCGTGTGACGGCACCCACCGTCGGTTCCGGAATCGCACCGGATCCACCGGCCGCTGGCTGCGGACGGGTCGCGGACTGCGCGCCAACAGGTGGCGCTCACCGCCGGTTCGGAATCTCACCGACCCCGGAGCACGCGTGTGCCCCGTGATTCTCGCACGCTCGCGCAGGTTGCCTACGCCGGCGCGGTGGCCGACCCGGACGCCGCCCGGGCAGCCTGCGCGCGCAGGGCGGCGACGGCGCGGGCCGGGTCCTCGGCCCCGTAGACCGCCGAGCCGGCGACGAAGACATCTGCGCCCGCCGCGGCAGCCGCCTCGATCGTGTCGGCGTTGACCCCGCCGTCCACCTCGATGAACAGCCTCAGGTGTCCGGAGTTGACCAGCCGGCGCGCCGTCCGCACCTTCGACAGCACCTCGGTGATGAACTCCTGGCCGCCGAAGCCCGGCTCCACGGTCATCACGAGCAAGGTGTCGAATTCGGGCAGGATCTCCAGGTACGGCTCCAGCGGAGTTCCGGGCTTGACCGCGAGGCCGGCCAGCGCGCCGTGTCGCCGGATCGCCCTGGCCACGGCCACCGGGTCGTGGGTCGCCTCGGCGTGGAACGTGACGTTGCGGGCCCCGGCCTCGGCGTACGGCGGCGCCCAGCGGTCCGGATCCTCGATCATCAGGTGGCAGTCCAGCGGGATCGCCGTCGCGCCGAGCAGGCTCTGCACGACCGGCAGGCCCATGGTCAGGTTGGGCACGAAGTGGGCGTCCATGACGTCGACGTGCAGCCAGTCCGCGCCCTCGACGGCGGCGGCCTCCTCGCCCAGCCGGGCGAAGTCGGCGGACAGGATGCTGGGCGCGATCATCGGGCTCGGCACGACGGTCACTGTACGGTCGTCGCCGCCGTCAGCCGGGGGCGCGAAGCAGCGCGACGAACATCGCGTCGGTGCCCTGCCGGTGCGGCCACAGCTGCACCTCCGGTGCGTCGCCCAGCTCGGGTACGCCGGCCAGCGCAGGGCGGGTGTCGACGGCGACGGCGCCCGTCCGGCGGAGCACGTCGGCCACCACGGCCCGGGTCTCCATCAGGTGCGGCGAGCAGGTGACATAGGCGACCAGCCCACCCGGCCTGGCGGCCGCGAGCGCCGCGGTGAGCAGTTCGCGCTGCAGCTTGGCCAGCGGAGCGACGTCGGACGGCTGACGCCGCCAGCGAGCCTCCGGCCGACGGCGCAGCGCGCCGAGGCCGGTGCACGGAGCGTCGACCAGCACCCGGTCGAAGCCGGTCTCCGCCAGCTGCCGGCCGTCGGCGACCAGCGTGCGGACCGGCAGCCCGGCCGTGGCCTGCTGGACCAGCGCCGCGCGGTGCGGCTGCAGCTCGACGGCCAGTACGTCGGCGTCCTGCTGCGCGGCGAGGGCGCCAAGCAGGGCCGCCTTGCCACCCGGGCCGGCGCACAGGTCCAGCCAGCACCGGTCCGGCCCGTCCAACGGGGTCCCGGTCAGAGCCAGGACCGCGAGCTGGCTGCCCTCGTCCTGCACGCCGGCCCGGCCGTCGCGGACGGCAGCGATCCGGCCCGGATCGCCGCCGGACAGATGTACGGCGTACGGCGACCAGGGCCCTGGCGTACCGCCGGCGTCGGTCGCCAGCTCCTCGCGGTCGATCCGGCCGGGCCGGGCCACCAGATGTACCTGGGGCCGCTCGTCGTCGGCGGCCAGCGCCCGGGCGGTCTGGTCCCAGTCGCCGAGGGCGTCGCGGTAGGCGCGGACGATCCAGCCCGGATGCGCGTGCTTCTGCGCGAGGTGCGCGGCGGGATCCTGTTCGAGCGGTGGTGCGACCAGCGCCAACCAGCCTGCCTCGTCGCGCGCGGACGCCTTGCGCAGGACGGCGTTCACGAAGCCGACCTGCCCGTGGGTGAGCACGCTGCGGGCCAGTTCGACGCTCGTGGCCACGGCGGCGTGGGTGGGCACCCGGGTACGCAACAGCTGGTAGGCGCCGAGCCGCAGGAGGTCCAGGACCGGCCCGTCGACCGCGTCGAGCGGGCGGTCCAGGCAGGCGGCCAGGACTGCGTCCAGGGTGCCCTGCGCGCGCAGCGTCCCGTAGCCCAGTTCGGTGGCCAGCCCGCGATCGCGTTCGGTGACGCCGCGCTCCTTGAGCATCCCGGGCAGGGTGAGGTTGGCGTACGCCGACCGCTCGGCCACCGCCCGAAGCAGGTCGTAGGCGACCCGCCGGGGGTCCGCGAGCGGCACGGGACGGTACGCCGGCCGCGCCGCGCCGGATCGCTTCGGGCGGCTCACGACAGCCCCGCCGGTGGGGTCCGCAGGCCGCGCAGCCAGGCCGCGGCGGGCATCGCCCGACGCCCCGCCGGCTGGACCTCGTCGAGCTGTAGGGCGTGGGTACCCGTGCCGACGAGCACCTCGGAGCGAGCCGCGCGCAGTTCGCCGGGGCGCAGCCCATGCTCGGTGTCCAGCGGCAGCATCGGGCCGAGTCGAAGCCGCTGCCCGTCGGCCGTGGTCCATGCCCCGGGGGCCGGGGTACAGCCCCGCACCAGCCGGTCGACCGCCACCGCCGGCGCCGACCACTGGATGTGGGAGTCCTCAGGGCCGAGCTTCGGGGCGTGGCTGACGCCGTCCGTGGCCTGCGGGCGGGCTTCCAGCCGCCCGGCGGCCAGCCCGTCGAGGGTGGCCAGCAGCAGCTGCGCCCCGGAGTGGGCGAGGCGCTCCAGCAAACTCCCCGCGGTGTCCCGCGGCTGGATCTGCTCGGTCACGACGCCGTACAGCGGTCCGGTGTCCAGACCCTCTTCCAGCCGGAACGCCGACGCGCCGGTGATGTCGTCACCGGCGATCAGGGCATGCTGCGCCGGCGCCGCGCCGCGCCAGGCCGGCAGCAGCGAGAAGTGCAGGTTGACCCAGCCCAGCCGGGGCACGGCCAGCGCGGCGGGCGGGATCAGGCCGCCGTAGGCGACGATCGGCGCGACGTCCGGCGCGAGGTCGGCCAGGGAGGCCAGGAACTCCGGGTCGCTTGGCCGGTTGGGCGACAGGACCGGGAGGCCGTGCTCGGCGGCTACCTCGGCGACCGGCGTCGGCTGTAGCCGGCGGCCCCGGCCCGCCCGGGCGGGGGGCCGAGTGAGCACCCCAACCACGTCGTGTCGCCCCGACTCGAGGATCGCGCGCAGGCTGACGAGGGCTGGCTCCGGCGTGCCGGCGAAGAGCAGCCTCAGGACGGCCGCCGCTCGCTCATCGGTCGCAGGACAGCACGCGCAGCGGGACGGCGGCAGCCATCGCCGCGTAGCCCGCGTCGCTCGGGTGCAGCCCGTCCCCGCTGTCGTAGGCGGGCAGGAACAGTCTCGGGTTGCTGGGATCGCGGACCGCGGCGTCGAAGTCGATCACCCCGTCGAACTCACCGCTGGCGCGGACGAAGTCGTTGACTGCCTGTCGCTGCGCCTCCCGGCCGGCGTCGCCGCCTTCGTTCGGCGTGAGCGTGCCGCCGACGATGCACGTGTCGTCGGCGTGCGCCCGGGCGATCAGCTCGCGGTAGCCCTCGATCAACTCAGTAGCCGAGGCCCCGGTGTTGATGTCGTTGATCCCCTCCAGCAGGACCACCGTCTCCACGCCCGGCTGGTTCAGGACATCGCGGTCGAACCGGGTCAGCGCGCTCTGGCCGAAGCCGCCGGACAGCACCCGGTTGCCGGAGATGCCCTCGTTGGCGATGCCGGCCTGGGCAGTGCTCGGACGCTGCAGGATCCGCTCGGCGAGGTAGTCGGTCCAGCGATTGTCGGCGCCGAACGTCGACCCGACGCCGTCGGTGATCGAGTCGCCCAAGGCGGCCACGGTGCTCAGGGGCAGGCCACGAGTGACGACGAGCGACTCGACGAAGACCCAGCTGTCGATGCTGCTCGGGTAGGACGCGGCGTCGGCATCCAGGGTGTGGTTGCCGGGCGTCGACAGGTAGGTCTCGGTCAGGGCGAGGTTGTGCCCGGTGGCCCGCCGGATGTCGCCCTCGACGTAGACGCTCACCGCGATCGCGGTACCCGGGTGCAGGAAGCCCCGCAGGTAGTCGCTGAGCACCTCGCCGCCGGGCGGCACCGTCACCGACGGGCTGCCACCGAACGTCGCCGGTTGTAGCGAGGCCGCCTTGACCCCGCCGTCGTCCAGCGCGATCCCGACACTCACGGCGTTGAAGGTGACCGGACTCGAGCCGTGCGCGTTGGACAACGAGACCTGCAGGCCACGCCCGCCGACCGAGGTGCGCATGACGTTGCGCACGGTCTGGTTCGTGACCCGGGTCAGGGTGAAGTCGGCGCTGGCGGCCCAGGTGATGATCGGCTCGGACGGCGGGATGGCCGCCTGCACCTGCGCGGTCGCCGGTGCGGCGGTGCCGGCGGCCAGCACGGCGGTGGCCAACAGCACGAGCACGCGCAGGCGAGTCATGTCGGTTCCTCCCCGTGGGTGGTGGGCCGGCCGAATCCGAGGCTAGCCTGCGGGCAATCCGCCCTGTGGCCGGCGGCGGTCAAAGCCCGCGGAGTCGGCTGACGGAGAGCGACGATACGCAACCCAAAGTTGTTGTGCCGCAAGGGTTCTAGCATCCGAAACTGTCGGACCCCTTGGCTAGGTTCGGGGGTGTGAGTACGGCGCTGCACGAGCCTCCGGTGACAGACGCGGGTGGGCTGGACGCGGCGCTGGACGGCCTCGCGGTCGTCTTGGACGAGGCGGGTGTGGAGCTGTGGCGGGTTCCGGATCGTGACCTGGCGGCCGGGGCAGTCCGCTGCGGCCGGCTCGTCTCGCGCACGACGGCGTTGCTGACCCGGCTGCTGGGGGAGGTCGACACCCGCGATCTGGCCCTGCGCACGGGGGGCTGTTCGACGACGGCATGGACGAGGCACGAACTGAACCTGATCCCACGCGAGGCGCGGACCCTGTTCGGGGTGGCCACAGCAGTGCGAGGTGGGATGGCTGTGGCCGGGGCCGCTTTCGCGGCCGAGGACGTGTCCCTGGGGCAAGCGGCGGCAATCACCGCCACAATCGGGGAGCTACCCGAGGACGTGCCGAGCGAGGTCCGGGACAGGGCCGAAAGTGAGCTGGTGGCCTATGCCGACCGGTTCGACTCCGCGCAGTTGACCCGGCTCGGCCAGCACATCCTCACCGTCGTCGCCCCCGAGATCGGTGAAGCCCGCGACGCCGCAGCCCTGGAACGGCCGGAGCTGCAAACCCGGCGGCGGCGGGAGCTGTTCTTCACCCCGGACGGGCACGGGACCGTGTTCGTCCGGGGGCGGCTGACTGACGAGGCCGCGGCGATCATCCGAGCCGCCCTCGACCCGCTGGCCCGGCCGCTGCCGGCCACCGCCGACGGACCGGACCCGCGCACCCCCGGGCAGCGCCGCGCCGACGCCTTGGAAGAACTTGCTCGGCGCGCCCTCACCGGACACACCGACCCACCCCCAGCCGCGGCAGACCCCGGCGCCGTCGCCCGCGGCGGCGACCATGGGTCGGCCACGACGGTGGTCGTGACGATCCCGCTACGCACCCTCACCGACGGTCTCGGCTACGCCACCCTCCCCGACGGCACCCCGCTGTCCGCGGGCGCCGCGCGGCGGAGGGCCTGCGACGCCGAGATCATCCCCGCCGTCCTCGGCACCGGCAGCGCCGCCCTCGATGTCGGCCGCGCACAACGCCTGTTCACCGGCGCCCGCCGCCGGGCGCTCATCTTGCGCGACCTCGGATGCGCATTCCCGGGCTGCGACCGCCCTGCTAGCTGGTGCGACGGGCACCACATCCTCGCTGTCGCCCACGGCGGCAGCACCGCCGTCGACAACGGCGTGTTGCTCTGCGGGCATCACCACCACGTCGTCCACGAAGACGGCTGGCAGATCGTCATCGCCGACGACGGCGTACCCGAGTTCATCCCCCCACCCACCGCCGACCCCACTCGGACGCCCCGCCGCAATCACCGCCACCGATGACTGAGACCACGGCTGCGGCTCGCTAGCCTCCGTCCGTGGTCACGGGTGAGCTGAAGCGCAAGGTGGACCGGCTCTGGGACACGTTCTGGTCCGGCGGCATTTCCAACCGTTGGAGGTGATCGAGCAGATCACCTACCTGCTGTTCATCACGCGACTGGACGACCTGCAGACCCTGGGGGAGAACAAGGCAACCGCACCGGCGACCCAGTGGACCGGCAGCTCTTCCCAGCCGGCTCGCAGGACCTGCGCTGGTCGCGGTTCCGGGAGCTCGATTGCTACCACCGGCTGAGACCGCCGGGAGCAGTTCGCAGCGGCTGTGGAGCGGGCGTTCGCGGGACGGTTGTGATTCTGGCCGTCACGGCCCCAGGAGCGCGGCGGGGATGACGGCGATGCCGTCGCGGCGGCGGTAGGCGTCGCGGCCGGTCGTGATCACCGCCGCATCGAGCAAATCGTCTCCCATCCGCTCGCGCAGCCAGTGCAGGTGCCGCGCATCTGAGTCGCCTACCGTCTGGCCGAGCTTGACCTCCAGCGCGACGACCCGACGATCGGCGCGCTCCACGATGAGATCAACCTCGTGGTCACCGTTGCGCGTGCGCAGCTGGTGAACGCGCGCCTCGGCCGCCTGGGCGTAGACGCGGACGCTCAACGTGACCAGCGACTCGAACAGCGCTCCCAGCAGCGACCCGTCACGTAGCTGCTCCCCCGGCGCCTCGTCGCCCGCCCGCAACGCCGCCGCGTCCACACCGAGAAGCTGGGCGGCCAGCGCCGGGTCGGCCAAGTGATGTTTTGGCGCCTGCCCCAGCCGCCCGAAGGTGCCACGCCCCGGCAGCCAGCCCGGCACCGGCTCGACCAGCCAGAGTTGGGTCAGCACGTCTCGATAGACCGTCGTTGTGTCCCGCGCCGGCTTGTCCGACTCGCCAGCGGTGGCCGCGTCCAAGATGGCGTTGTAGGACGCTGTGGTCGACGTGCCCGCGGCGTACGCCCGGAGCCACCCGCGCAACGTGGCCGGCCGCCGCACCACGTGGCCGTGCTCGGCGAACTCGCGCTCCACGATGCGCTCGACGTAGCTGTCCAACTGCGCGCGCCTAGCTCGCAGCGGCAGTGGCCGCATACCCGGGAAACCCGAGGCGAGTATCTCGTCTGTGTAGCCCGCCAGCGCCACCGACGACTCCCCGTGAATCGACGGGCGCTGGCCGGACAGCAATGCACGCAAGCCCACTGTCGGCGAACCGAGTCCACGCTCGGCCAATGACATCGGCCGCATCCGCAAGCTGACGATGCGTCCAGCGCCAGAGTGCATCGGGGCGCCAGCTGGCGCCGCGCTGCCCGTGAGCAGGAAGCGGCCGGCGCTGGCGTCGCGATCGACGCTGCGTCGAACCAGATCCCACACCGGCAGGTACCGCTGCCACTCGTCGACGAGAACTGGGAACGGCCCGGCGTCGAGCCGCTCCGGCTCCGCGTCGAGAAGGGCTCGCTGCGTCGCCCGCTCGAGGTTCAGCACGGTCGCGGCGCGTCGGGCTGCTGTCGCCGTCTTGCCGACACCCTTCGGCCCCTCGAGGCTGATGGCAGGCAACCCGGCAGTGAGTTCGTCGAGTTCCCTGTCGAGTACCCGTTCGACGTACTGTTCCATGGCACTACCCTACCGTCAGCCTGACTCAAACCCGACTGTTCGCCGCGGTCAAACTAGGCCATTCGCCGATCCCGTCTGGGGTTCCAGACGCGCGCTTGTGTACACCGACTTCCTCGACGAGTTGGGGCCGAGCCGGGAGGTCACCTTGCCGGGTTTCGCGCCGGGAACGGACCTCGAACGCTTTCGTGAGAAGGCTCGGATGTACCCCTCCGTGCGCATGTGCCAGCTCAGCCGGCGATGCATCCTCTAGAAGCGTGTCGAAGGAATCGGCGCATAGCACGCAGCTTGGCTGTGATGGTCTCCGGATCGAGCGGGCGAGGCTTCACCGAGCGAGCAGATCCAGGTTGAGGCGACGCATCCAGGCCGTGTCCATCCGTTCCACGGTGGCGACCGTCGCAGCTTGTATCCATGCTCCCGGCCGGGACTCGTACAGAGCGATCGATCCGACCAGCGCTCGCTCTCGGATGACCGGGCCGCCGCCGTTCAGCACGACCAGATCGATGTCACTGTCGGCGGCGTTCTGCAGGTCGCCGATCAGCGGCAGGTAGTCGGGCTTGCGACCCGACTCCAACAACTGGCCGATGTCCAGGTCTCGCGGGTGTTCGGCCCCGTGCGCTGTACTGCCGAGGACCGTCAGCACGGTGATGCCGTGCCGTTCACAGGTCGTCCAGTCCGCCGGTCTCGGCCAACGCCTGCAGGCGGCGCAACCCGGCAACGGGTCCGGCGACCGAGTTCACCCCGCCATTCTCGCATCGGCGACGTCATCCGCAGCCCCGCGCCGGATGTCACGATCGGTGCGGCCAGCTCGTCTGGACTGCGGAGGGTGCCGCATGGTGAGCGACCAGGCGGCTGCGGTCTTCGACGACCTGCGGCCCTACCTGCACGGCGTCGCGTACCGGCTGACCTCGAGCTGGGCCGACGCCGAGGACGTCGTGTCCCAAGCTTGGGCGCGGTGGAGCGGACACGCGGAGGCTGTGGACGACCCGCGCGCCTGGCTAACCCGTGTGGTCGCCCGCCTGGCCGTGGATCACCTGCGATCCGCTCGCGTACGCCGGGAGTCCTACGTCGGACCCTGGCTGCCCGAACCTCTGGTCAGCATGCCGTTGCTCGGCGCCTCGCCGCCGGTCGACCCGCTCGACGCCATCGTCACGGAGGAGTCGGTGCGGCTGGCCTTCCTCGTGGTGCTCGACCGGCTGACCCCCGAGCAACGGGTGGCGGTCGTCCTGCACGACGTCCTGGGCGCCGGGTTCGCCGAGGTCGCGGACGTGCTGGGCTGCTCGGTGCAGGCGGCTCGCCAGCACGCCTCGCGTGGCCGGCGGCGGGTCGACATCGACGACCCGCCACCCCGGGTCGCGGCCGAGTCCGGCTGGCAGGTGCTGGACGAGCTGGCGGCCGCGTTGCAAGCCGGCGACACAGCTCGGCTCGTCGGCATCCTCGCGCCGGACGTCGTCCTCACCGCCGACGGCGCCGGCCGCGTCACCTCGGCCGGCCGGCCGATCACCGGCGCGACCGAGGTCGCCCGGTTCCTGCTGGGACTGCTCGGTCAGGCCCGACGCCACGGGATGGGGGTCTCGATCGAGCCGGTCCAGGTGAACGGGGATCCCGGCTTCCTCGTCCACCTCGACAGCCCACGCCCGCGTGACGCCCGCCTCGCGGTGTACGGCTACGCCGTGCGGGAAGGCCGGGTCGCCCAGATCTATGCAGTCCTGGCACCGGACAAGCTCACCCGGATCCGGCCGACTGCGGGCCCGCCGCGATCGAGCACGCATCCCCTCCGCTGAAGCCCTGCGAGGACAGGCCGAGCGCGGAGTTGAAGCGCGAACGCATGTTCTCCAGGGCGACCAGGTAGGCCAGCTCGACCACGCCGTCCTCGCCGAACCGCCGGCGCAGGTCCTCGACCATCCCGTCGCTGACCTGGTCGAGGTCACCGCTGGCGGCCTCGGCGAAGGCCAGCGCC
>Ga0183260_10004970_pt1 | contig 10512 bp, 7 predicted proteins | sample AntDrymUQ4972206_2_FD_129768 | JGI IMG/M metagenome (GOLD analysis project Ga0183260, IMG submission 129768) | Polar desert sand microbial communities from Dry Valleys, Antarctica - metaG UQ497 (22.06) (version 2) (version 2) | ecosystem: Environmental > Terrestrial > Soil > Desert | place...
ACCTCCTGGAGGAAGCCGTGCCACAGCGGTGCTGCCATGTCGGTGGACAGGACCGGGTTCTCTGGGGTGAGCACGGGTGATCCGTCGCTGTTGCCGCCCCACGTGCCGACGACGAGCGCGTACTCGCCCTGCTCCCGCTCTGCCTCATCTGGCGGCGCGATGTAGCCGAACGCAACCAGGTCGTTGGCGTCCTGGCTGGTACCGGTCTTGATCGTGGCGGGACGGCGACCGCCAGGTCCCTGGAGCGCGAAATTGCCCCAGATCTCGTTCTGCTGCGGGTCGGTGTTGCTGGCCAGGATGTCGGTCATCACGTAGGCGGCCTGCGGGCTGACGACTGCTTCCTGGGGCGTTGGCTCGTACGGCGGCACGAGATCATCGTTGGCCGAGTCGGTGATGCGCAGGATGTGCGTGTAGCCGACACGGACGCCACTGTTCGCAAGCGTGCCGAAGGCAACGGCCACGTCGCGCGGATGAGACACCTCGGTACCGAGCGTGAGCGAGAGCCCGGCGCTGGGTCGGGTGGGGTCCTGGAACGACATCCCGAACCGTTGGGCCATGTCGAACACGTGCGACACGCCGTTGATCGCCTGTGCCTTGACGGCGCCCACGTTCAGCGACGTCTGGATGTGGCTGCGCATCCGCATCGGACCACGTTCCAGGAGGTCGTAGTTCTTCGGCGTGTAGCCGCTGGAGTTGTCGAACGTCGTGGTCACGTCCATGAACATCGACGCTGCGGTCATCGTGCCGTCGTTGATCCCGGTTACGTAGTTGAAGGGCTTGAACGCCGATCCCGGCTGGCGCCAGCCGTCGCCGAGGACGTCGAACTGGGGCTGGAACTGAGGAGTTGCGTCCTCTTCGCGGTAATACCCGGCACTGCCCGCGTAGGCCACGATCTCGCCCGTCTGATAGTCCATCGCGATCATCGCGCCGTTGTTGACCTGGAGGTTGCCGAGCTTGCGCATCCAGCGCTCATAGGGCACGCCGAGCTCCGCCGCGTATGCCTCGGGGTCGTTGTCGTGGGGCAGGAAGACGGCGGCGGTGACCCACTTCTCGGCCGTCGCCTGTAGCTCCGCGTCGAGCGAGCTGATGACTCTCAGGCCTCCGCGCTCGAGCTCGGGACAGGTCTCGGCGTCGCCGCACAGTCGCGCGGCCAGCTCCTCGCGGAGCGCCCAGATGAAATGCGGCGCGATCCACTGGCGGATCTCGGGCTCCTGCGGCGAGAGGATGATCGGCTCCTGCTTGGCGGCGACCAGTTGCTCCGGCGTGTACTGGCCCTCGGTCAGGACAAGGCGCGACTGATCGTCCGCCATCTGCTGAAGGATCTGGTTTCGCCGATAGACGATCGGGATGGATTCGTTGAGCGGGACGTACATGGTCCCGCCGTCGGCGACCACGGCGTTGCGCACGAGGTCGTACGACGAGGGCGACTGCGGCAGGCCGGCGAGGATGGCGATCTGTCCGAGCGTCAGGTCGGTGAGATCCTCGACACCGAAATAGCCACGCGCCGCGGCCTTGATCCCGTACGAGCCGTTGCCGTAGTAGTTCTGGTTCAGGTAGGCGGTGATGATCTGCTGCTTGCCCGCCTCACCCGGGTACGCGTTGGTGACGCGAACGGACTGGGTGATCTCCTTGATCTTGCGTTCGATGACGCGGTCGGGATCGCGGACGAGCTCCGGATCGAGCAACCGTTGGCGAACGAGCTGTTGTGTGATCGTCGACGCGCCACGGTCGCGGCCACGGATGGTGTCGACCATCGCCGACGCGATTCCCACCGGGTCCACGCCGGTGTTGGTCCAGAACGAGCGATCCTCGGTGGACGTGACGGCATCGATCAGGATCGGCGGGATCTGCTCGAAGGTGACGGGCTCGCGCGCCTCGCCGGCGTTGAAGCGGGCCAGCTCTACCGTGCCGGTGCGGTCGTAGACGATCGACTCGGAGATGAACTCGAGGTTGTCGAGCTCGCTCGTTGCCGGCAATCCCTGGCTATACGCGGCGAAGACGCCGACGACCGCCACGAGGCCGCCGATGGCAACCATTGCCATCGTGGCGAAGAGCAACATGGGTAGTGCGACTGCCAGCCCGCGTCCGATGCGCCGTGCTTGCCGACTCTCTCGGCCGTTCTGCATCTAGGTCTCCTTCGCAGTCGGCCTTCGGCCGCTGCTGCGCGCGAAGCGCTCGGCTTCCGCCTTACGGCGGAGTCCGATCGTCGCTTGCGGGCCGCTATTCTCTAGCATTGACGGCGTGGATGTACCGAATGGACCGAACGGGCTCGTTACCGAGCTGACCTGGCGTGGCCTCGTTGCGGAGTCTTCGCAGGGACTGGAAGACCGTCTGGCGCGAGGTCCGATCAGCGCCTACATCGGCTTTGACGCCTCGGCCCGCTCGCTGCACGTGGGCAACCTGCTTCAGGTGTTCATGCTTCTCCACCTCCAGCGCCACGGCGGCACGCCGGTCGTGGTCGTCGGCGGCGGCACGGGCATGATCGGCGACCCGTCGGGCAAGTCCTCCGAGCGCAACCTTCTCGATGACGATGCCATCCGTGCCAATTCGGCCGCGATCCGTGTTCAGCTGGAGCGATTCGTCGACTTCTCGCCTGGGCCCGGGCAGGCGCAGATGGTCGATAACCGCGAATGGCTGGAGCGCTACTCCCTTCTTGAGTTCCTGCGCGACATCGGCAAGCACTTCTCGATCCGGTACATGCTGGCCAAGGACTCGGTCCAGGCTCGATTGGCCGGCGGCATGTCGTTCACCGAGTTTTCATACATGACCCTCCAGGCCGCCGATTTCCTGCACCTGTACCGCGACCGCGGCGTGGAGATGCAGATGGGCGGCGCCGACCAGTGGGGCAACATCACCGCCGGGCTCGAGCTGATCAGGCGGGTCGTCGGGCGCGAGGAGGGTGACCCACCGGCGGCTTTCGGGCTGTGCTCGCCACTGCTGCTGACGCGCGAGGGCCAGAAGATGGGTAAGTCGGAGAAGGGCGCCGTGTTCCTGGACCCACAGATGACGAGCCCGTACGACTTCTTCCAGTACTGGCTCAACGACGACGACGCCCTGGTCATCCAGCACCTGCGCTGGCTGACGCTGATGACGGCCGATGAGGCGGCTGACCTCGAGAGCGCCCAGGCTGCCGACCCGGGCAGCCGGCCCGCCCAGCGCGCCCTGGCCTTCGATCTGACCACGCGAGTTCATGGTCAGGAGGAAGCCGAACGGCAGGTTCGCGTGGCTTCGGCAGCGTTCTCGACTGCGCCGATCACGGACCCTGATGTTCTCGATGCGCTCTACGAGTCGCTCGATCACTTCGAGTTTGGCGATGAGATAGTCAACCAATCCGCCCAGGATTTCGCCCTGCACAGCGGTCTGGTCCCATCGAAGTCAGAGGCGCGCAGACTCGTTTCACAGGGCGGGCTGTCGATCAACGGCCAACGGGTTTCGGGCCCGGAGAGCCCACTTCCCGAACCGATCGCTGGTCGCTACCTCGTGCTGCGCGCGGGCAAGAAGCGGATGCTCATCGCCCGCCGCCGCGCGAAATGACCTAAATCAGCGAAGCGCGGCGACGGCCTCCAGCAGACGTTCGTTCTCAGGCCGGCTTCGCACCGTCAGTCGCAAGTGGCCGCGTAAGGGATTGGCAGGGCCGAAGGTGCGCGGCACGATGCCAGCGCGCAGCAAGCCTTCGGCGCCAGCTTCCGCCGCGTCGTGATCACCGATTCGTACGAGCAGGAAGTTCGTTGCGCTGGGCCAGGCGGGCCGGCCGCCTGCCTCGAGCCGATCCCTGAGCCACTCGCGCTCCGCGGCCAGCGCCTGGACATTCTCCTGGGCGTAGGCCGGAGAGCGCAGCGCACCCGCGGCGAGGTGGGCCGAGATCGTCGAGATGCTCCCCGGCGGGCGGACACGCTCGAGGCGTTCGATAACCGAGCGGTTACCGACGCCGTAGCCGACGCGCACGCCGGCCAGTGCAAACGCCTTCGACACGGTGCGGACAGCGAGGACGTTGGGATGCCTCTGCGGCCGCGCGAGGACGGTCGAACCGACGAACTCGAAGTAGGCCTCGTCGACGACCACGAGCGGTCCGTTGGGAAGCTCGGCCGCTGCCCTGATCACGGCTTCCAGGTTTGCCTCGGGCTCCTTGGCGGCAGTCGGGTTGTTCGGGGAGCACAGCCACACGACCGCGACTTCCGGGAGCCGCGCGATGACAGCCGGCACGTCAAGGGCAAAGCTCTCGCCGCCACCCAGCCGGGGCACGGCGACGATCCTTGCCGCGCGTTGGGACGTGAGCACGCCGTACATCGGGTATGTCGGGATGGGGACCAGCGCGGCGGAGCCGGCCGGCAGGAACGCCTTGGCGACCAGATCCAGTACCTCGTCTGCGCCCGCGCCAACGACAACCTCGTTCGGCTGGGTGCCGGTGTATGCCGCAGCTGCCGCGGTCAGCTCGGCGTAGGACGAATCGGGGTACTCGTTGAGCGGCGGATCGAAGGGTCCGGCCAGCGCATCCGGCACGAACGCCGGCGGTGCGGGCGAGGTGTTGGTGTCAAAGCGAAGGATGTCCTCCGGCCGCAGCCCATAGCGGGCGGCGATCGCCGCGTTCGAGGGCTCCCAGGTGTAGACCTGCGAGGACGTTGTCGGTCGGGGTACGGCTGGATCGGTCATCGGTCGGATGGATCGGTCATCGGTATTGAGTGTCGTACCGCGCCCATTTCTTGGCCGGCGCACGGCGGTAGCCACAACCAGCATCGGCGCGCCGCCATCGTCAACCTTCGGCGCCCCTACCGCGCGCATACGTGAGGCAGGAAGGCGAGTGGCATAACGGCGTGCGAGGGGACGGGGTCGGGGCTGGGGATTGGCCGTTATCGACGCGCTTCCACACAGCCCAAGAATGCAGGCGGTACGAGCGGCGATTGCGCTGGTCGGAAGCGTGCGACGGCGGGCCAATGGTCGAAAAGGCACTTGTCGGCGGCACGCCGACCTCAGTGCTGGGCGGAGGTCTCGTCCTTCTTGTGCGCATCGATCACCTTCTGCGCGACGTGGGTCGGAACCTCCTCGTACTGAGCAAGGGTGGCTTTGAACGAGCCCCGGCCACCGGAGAGCGAACGTAGCTCGGTCGCATAGTTGAACAGCTCAGCCTGGGGAACGTGGGCACGCACCACCTGGAGGCCATCGGCGGTGTCCATGCCGAGCACTCGGCCGCGACGAGTATTCAGGTCGCGGTTCACGTCACCCATGTAGACCTCGGGCACCTGGACCTCGACGTCCATGATCGGCTCCAACAGCACCGGGGCTGAGTCTTGGATGCCCTTGCGCGTGGCCAGCTGGCCGGCCAGTCGGAAGGAGAGCTCGTCCGAGTCGACCGTGTGGAACGACCCGTCGTACAGGGTCGCCTTGAAGTCGATCACCGGATAACCTGCGATGGGGCCCTTCTCGGCGATGTCGCGCACCCCCTTCTCGACTCCGGCCCAGAACTGGCGCGGCACAGACCCGCCTACGACCTTGGTCGCGAACTCGACTCCGCCGCCGGGGTTGGGCTCGATCTCCAGCCATACATGGCCGAACTGCCCCCGGCCACCGGTCTGCTTCTTGTGCCGTCCTTCTGCCTGGGTCCTCGAGTGGATGGTCTCGCGGTACGGGATCCGAGGCTGACGGGTCACCACGGCGGCCCCGAACTTCCGCTTCAGCCGCTCGACGATAACCGCGATGTGGCTTTCGCCCTGTGCCCACAGGAGCTGCTCGCCGGTCTCGGCCTGCCGCTCCACGCGGACGCCCGGGTCCTCCTCGACCAGGCGGTTCAGAGCGTTGCCCAGCTTGTCGAGGTCTGCCTTCGTCTGCGGCTCGATGGCGACGGGAAGCGACGCGAGCGGGAACTCAATCGGCGCCATCTTGAACGGCTTCTCGCGCGAAGAGAGGGTGTCGCCGGTGTGCGTGTGGACCAGCTTGGCAATGGCGCCGATCTCGCCGGCGCCGATGGTCCCGACCGGGACTGTGTCCTTGCCCTTGACGCGCAGGACTTGGCCGATGCGCTCCTCCTCGCCCTGGCTCGCGTTCCATACGTGATCGTGCGACGAGATCTTGCCCGAGTAGACGCGGAAGTAGGTGAGCCGGCCGACGAACGGATCGGCGGTGGTCTTGAAGACGCGCGCGACGAGCGGCCCGTTCGGGTCGGGCGGGACGTCGGCCCCCTTGCCGGCACCGTCGAGGACCTTGACCGGACCCTCCTCGTCGGGGGAGGGGAGGTAGCGCACGATCGCGTCGAGCACGCCATCTATGCCGATGTCGTGCGCGGCCGAGGTCACCATCACCGGCGCCAGGATGCTGTCGCGCACGCCGCGGTGGAGGCAGGCGTCGAGCTCTTCGTCGGTGATCTCCTGCCCCTCGAGGTACTTGGTCAGCACGTCATCGTCTGCCTCGGCCGCGGCTTCCAGGAGCTGGTCGCGCCGGCGCGCCACCTCGTCGGCCAGCTCGGCCGGGATCTCGACCTCGGTGCGCGTGCCCTTCTCCCAGGTGTACGCCTTGCGGTGGACGAGGTCCACGTAGCCGCGGAAGGAATCCCCCCGACCAATGGCCAGGTGCAACGGCGCGATCTTGTTGCCGAAGGCGAGGCGCAGGGCGTCGAGGGCTGCGTTCGGATCCGCATTCTCGCGTTCGCAGCGGGTGATCACGAACAGCGCGGCGGTGTTCGTCGAGCGGCCCAGGCCGATCGCACGCTCGGTGCCCGACTCGACGCCACCCGACGCGTCCATCGTCAGCAACGCGCCGTCGGCGGCGGCGAAGCCCTCTACGACCTCGCCCGCGAAGTCCGCATAGCCGGGCGTGTCGATGAGCGTCAGCTCGTAGTCGCGGTGGTCCGTCGTGGCCAGCGCAAGCGACAGCGACTGCTTGCGCTTGTGTTCCTCGGGCTCGAAGTCGAGCAGGGCGGTTCCGTCGTCGACCTTGCCCAGCCGGTTGATCGCGCCCGCGGCGTGCAGGAGATGCTCGGCGAGCGTTGTCTTGCCTGAGTCCGAATGACCGGCAAGCACGACGTTACGGAGGTGCGACATGTCTTTGGTCATGCGGGCAGCATATAGAATCGGCCGCGATGTCCGGTCACTCCAAGTGGTCCCAGATCAAGCGCCAGAAAGGCGCCAACGATGCCAAGCGCGGTGCGGTTTTCACCAAGATCGGGCGCGAGATCAGCATCGCCGCGCGCCAGGGCGGCGGCGACCCGAATGCCAACTACCGCCTCCGCCTGGCGATGGAAAACGCGCGCTCGGTCAACATGCCCGCCGAGAACATCAAGCGCGCGATCGAGAAGGCCGCGGGTGGCGCGGCGGCCGATCAGTACGAGGAGATCGTCTACGAGGGCTACGGCCCGGGCGGAGTTGCGATCCTCGTTGAGGCCGCCACCGACAACCGCAACCGGACTGCGGCCGACGTCCGCTCGCTGTTCGCCAAGAACGGCGGCCAGCTCTCCGGCGCCGGGGCGGTCGCGTGGCAATTCGAGCCGCGCGGCGTCATCGCGGTGATGCGCGATGGGCTGGACCCGGACGACGTCGCGCTGGCCGCGATCGACGCCGGTGCGGATGACGTCGACACCGAGTCGGACCCAATCGAGGTGCTCACCGATCCGGGCAACCTGGAGTCGCTGCGGACAACGCTCGAAGGCACCGGCGCCAAGGTCGAGTCGGCCGAGGTGGCCATGCAGGCCAAGACGCCGATCGAGGTTGACGGACACGTGGCCCGTCAGAACCTTCGTCTCATCGAGGCCCTTGAAGACCTCGATGACGTCCAGCGCGTGACCGCGAACTTCGACCTGCCCAGCGACGTGCTTGCAGAGGCCGCGTTTTAGTGTCCATTTTCGTTTGATCGTCCTGGGCATCGATCCGGGTACCGCGGCAACCGGCTACGGCATCGTCGAGCGAAGCGGCAGCAAGCTGCGCGCGATCGACTACGGCTGCCTGGAGACGCTGCCGACGCAAGCGCTGCCGCAGCGCCTGCTGGAGATACATCAGGGCATCCTGGAACTGATCGACACCCACAAGCCGATATTCCTGGGCGTCGAGCGCCTGTTCTTCAACCGCAACGTCATGACCGCGTTTGCCGTGGGCCAGGCGCGCGGCGTGGTGCTCCTGGCGGCAGCGGAGCGCGGCCTGCCAGTCTTCGAATACGGCCCGCACGAGGTGAAGATGGCGGTCACCGGCTATGGCCGCGCAGACAAAAGCCAGGTGCAGCGAATGGTGCAGGTGATGCTCGGCATGACCGTCCTGCCGCGCCCCGACGATGCGGCAGACGCCCTCGCGGTCGCGATCTGCACGGCGCACGGCCAGCGCGTCGCCTGATACTCGCATTCGAAAGCTGCTGACGGCCACAATCGCCCCGTGATCGCCTTCGTTGACGGCATCGTCGCGTCGCTGGGAATTGATTCGGCCGTCATCCAGGCGGGTGGCGTCGGCTACCGCATCTTCTGCGGCCCGGGCACGCTTTCGGGCATGAAGGAGGGAGTTTCAGCGCGGCTTTACACCCATCACCTGGTGCGCGAGGACCAGCAGGCGCTGTACGGCTATCGCACCACCGAGGAGCTGGGCTTCTTCGAGCTGCTGATCACCGTCACCGGAGTCGGGCCCAAGGTGGCCCTGGCGATCGTCTCGGCGAGGCCCGTCGCCGACCTTCAGCTCGCTATCTTCCAAGGTGATGAGGGCGTTCTGACGGCTGTGTCGGGCGTCGGCAAGAAGCTGGCCGCGCGGGTCGTGCTGGAGCTGAAGGAAAAGGTGTCCGCGGCGGGTGCCTCAGTCGGCATCGGAGGCGTCGCCGGATCCGCCGAATCGGAAGTCTTCGCCGCCCTGCAGGCACTCGGCTACAGCGCGTCTGAAGCACGCAGCGCTGCCATGGCGGCACTCTCCGCGCTCCCCGTCGGCGCGTCCCTCGAGGAGCGCGTCAAGGCCGCGCTGCGCGTCCTGCGCCGCGACTAGGGCAACTGCATGGACACGCTGACGCTGATGCTCATCGCCGTCGTCATCCTGGCTGTCTTCTTCGACTACATCAACGGCTTCCACGACACCGCAAACGCGATCGCCACGTCCGTCGCGACGCGTGCCCTCCAGCCCCGAGTCGCCATCGTGATGGCAACCGCGTTTAACTTCATAGGCGCGTTCGCGGGCACGGCCGTGGCGAAAACGATCGGGTCCGGCCTGGTCGACGAGAACACCAGCACCCAGGGGGTGATCGCGGCCGCGTTGATCGGCGCGATCGCCTGGAACCTTCTCACGTGGTACTACGGCCTGCCCAGCTCGAGCAGCCACGCGTTGATCGGTGGATTGTTCGGCGCCACGCTGATCTCTGCAGGGACCGGAGCGTTCAAGGTCCAGGGAATCCTCGAGAAGGTCCTATTCCCAATGGTCGCTTCGCCGCTCATCGGCTTCTTCGTCGCCCTGGGGCTCGTCGTGCTGCTCTTCTGGCTCTTTCGCGGCGCCCCGCGCCGGCCGATGACGACCATTTTCAGGCGTCTGCAGATCGTGTCTGCTGGATTCATGGCTTTCTCGCACGGCTCGAACGACGCCCAGAAGACGATGGGCATCATCACCCTGGCGTTGTTCTCGGGCGGCGTGATCTCATCGGTCGACGTGCCGTGGTGGGTGATCGTGATCGCAGCGACAGCGATCTCGCTCGGGACCGCGGTGGGCGGGGGGCGGATCATGCACACGATGGGCCACCGGGTGGTGAAGCTGGAGCCCGTCCACGGGTTCGCGGCCGAGACCACAGCGGCAACCGTGATCATCACCGCAGCGCACTTCGGCATGCCGGTGTCGACGACCCACGTCATCTCAAGCGCGATCATGGGCGTGGGCTCAGCACGCGGCGTGCGTGGCGTCAGGTGGGGTGTGGCGCGCAGCATCCTGCTCGCCTGGGTGATCACAATCCCAGCTGCGGCCGCCGTGGCGGCACTCAGCTGGCTGGTACTGCATTTCATCGGACTCGGCTAAGGAGACATCCCATGCGCATCAGCCTGATACCCAAGGACATCAAGTTCTTCGACCTCTTTGCGGCTGCCGGCAACAACCTGGCCGAGGCGGCGGCTGACCTGCGCGACCTGGTCGAGGAGTTCGACCGGCTTGACCAGCGCATCGCCGGCATTCAACGGCTCGAGAAGCGCGGCGACCAGATCGATCGCGACATCAACAAGCGCCTGGAAGACTCGTTCGTCGCCCCGTTTGATCGGGAGGACATCCACGAGCTCACGGTGCGCCTGGACGACGTGGTCGACTACGTCCAGGCCGTCGCGGAGAGCCTGGCGATCTATGACGTCAACAAGCCGACCGCCGATTGCGTGAGGCTGGCGCAGATTCTGGCCGAGCAGGGAACCGAGCTTGCCGCAGCGCTCACCAAGCTCGAGGGCATGAAGGATCTGACCGACCACCTCCAGAAGATCCATGAGCTCGAGCACGAAGCCGACGGCGTTTCGCGGGCCGCGATCGGCAGGCTGTTCCGCGAGAGCCACGATCCCCTGGAGGTGATCAAGTGGCGCGAGCTCTACCTCCAGCTGGA
>Ga0183260_10004971_pt1 | contig 10511 bp, 9 predicted proteins | sample AntDrymUQ4972206_2_FD_129768 | JGI IMG/M metagenome (GOLD analysis project Ga0183260, IMG submission 129768) | Polar desert sand microbial communities from Dry Valleys, Antarctica - metaG UQ497 (22.06) (version 2) (version 2) | ecosystem: Environmental > Terrestrial > Soil > Desert | place...
CGATGGGCCGGTAGCTTGGGTCCTTGCGGCGCCGCTCGACGGTTTCCTTCAGCTGGGCGAAGTCGGTCCCGGTTGCCTGCACGAGGATTCGAAGCGTGTCATCGATGTCCTTCGTCTGCTCCCGGAAGAGCACGATGTTCATGACGTCCTGGTTCTGCACCAGGACCTTGCCGTTGCGGTCGAACAGCACACCGCGCGGCGCGGGCAGCGGGAGACGGCGCATATGGTTGTTCCGCGCCATGTCGCGAAAGCGTTCGTGATCGGCGACCTGGAACATCCAGAACGAAACGGCAAGCGCGGCAAAGACCGTGGCCAGCAGATACTGCAGCACACCCAGCCGCAGCGTCAGCATCCGCCGGTCATCGGGCTGCATCGGCTGTGATGACATGACTAGAACCGCCTCCTGGTAAACGACGAGCGCCGTGTGTCACGCCGTTGCATGGCGCCCGGGACTCTTTCCACGAGGTAAAAAGCCGTAATACCGACGAGCCCGTTCACCGCCGCCTGCGTCAGCACCTCGCGCTGGTCAAACCGGACCCCGTGCGATTCGGCGAGCGCGTACAACGCCTGAAAGCAGAACTCGTGCAAAACCGTGGCCCCGGCAAACATCACGAATCGCGGCAGGGGTTGCGAGACGATGAACTGGGCGCCGAGTACCCCTACGAGGAACCCCGCAACCGTCTTCGCGATTCCACCAATACCGACGATTCCCCCCGCGACCGCGTCCTGCGCCAGCCCCCCGGCCATGCCGGTCAGCAGCCCGGGCAACGATCCAAACAGAAGAGCTATAAAAATCACGGCGACCAGCACGAAATTCACGCGAGTTCCGGCCTGAAATGACATGCCCGAGAGCGTCGTCTGGATCAAAAGGGCCACGGCAAGGCCCACGAGAGCGCCGAGCGTTTTCACTTCACGACCTGCGGGGTCGCCGTAGGAGTCGCCGGCTTTTCCTCCGGTTCAGGCGTCGCCGGTCGCGCCGGAACGAGCACCACCAGCACCTCTTCGAGGCTCGAAAAATCAACTGCCGGCCTGACGGTAATCACGCGGTACAGCCCGGGGCCGCGATCTGACGTCTCGACGGTCCCAAGGATGTAACCCTTCGGATAAATTCCGTCGACGCCCGACGTCACGACCATGTCCCCGGCCGTGACGTCCGCGAGGTTCGAAACGAGGTCCATCGACAGCGGCGGCTGCCGGTCACCCCCGGTGACCATGCCCCCGGCGCGGGTCCGCTCGGTCAGCGCCCCGGCCGCCGCGCTGTGGTCGATGATCAGCTGGACGCGCGCCGCTCGAGCCGACGGATAACCGATCACGCGCCCCACCACACCGCGTGGCGAAATCACGGCCATGCTGTTCTGGACGCCGTCAGCCGATCCGCGATTGATCGTGATCTGGCGCACACCGGGATTCGCGCTGCCCGCAATCACTTCCGCGGCGACGGTCGGCAGCGTGGCGGTCTGTTTCATGTCGAGCAGCTCCTGCAGCTTCGTCGTCCGGGCCGCGAGCGCCCGCTGCTCCTGGAGCCGCACCTCGAGCTCCGCCATCCGCCGCTTCAAGTCCGCGTTCTGGTCGGTCGCGCCGCGCAGCGCCGCATAGTTCGTCCACACGTCGCGGACCCCGCGCACCATCGAGGAGGCCGCGCCCTGCACCCGCGCGAACGTGCCGAAGGAGACCGCTTCGATCGCACGCACGCCGGACTTCGTCTGCACCTGGGCGGAGACGAGCAGCACCTGCGCGATGATCACCGCGAAAAGAATCCACCCCGTGCGCTTGCGGAAGCTATCAGCCATCAGCTTTCAGCTGTCAGCTAATCAATCGAAATCTTTCGCAGCAGATTGAAATCGGACAGCATCTTCCCCGCGCCGAGGACCACTGACGAGAGCGGATCCTCCGCCATGGCAAGCGGCAGCCCCGTCTCTTCGCGCAGGCGTTTGTCGAGATTCTTCAGCAGCGAGCCACCGCCCGTCAGGACGATGCCGCGGTCGACGATGTCGGCCGAGAGCTCCGGCGGGGTGCGCTCGAGCGCGACGCGGACGGCGTCCACGATGACGTTCACCGTTTCGGCCAGCGCTTCCCGGATCTCTTCGTCGCTGATGGTGATGGTCTTCGGCACGCCCTCGATCAGGTGCCGCCCCTTGATCTCCATCGTCATCTTCTCCTCGAGCGGATACGCGGAGCCGACTTCCATCTTGATCGCTTCCGCCGTCCGTTCGCCGATGAGCAGGTTGTACGTCTTCTTGATGTACTGGATGATCGCGTCGTCCATCTCGTTGCCCGCGACCCGGACGGCCTTGCTGTACACGATGCCCGCCAGCGAAATGACGGCGATGTCCGTCGTGCCGCCGCCGATGTCAACGATCATGTTGCCGGACGGCTCGGTGATCGGCATCCCGGCGCCGATGGCAGCTGCCATCGCTTCCTCGACCAGATACACCTCGCTCGCCTTGGCGCGGTACGCACTGTCCCTCACCGCGCGTTTCTCGACCTGCGTGATCTCGGACGGGACGCCGATAACGATCCGCGGCCGCACCCACACGTTGCGGTTGTGCGCCTTCTTGATGAAGTAGGTCAGCATCTTCTCGGTGACCTCGAAGTCCGCGATGACGCCGTCCTTCATCGGTTTGATCGCCACGATATTGCCGGGCGTCCGGCCGAGCATTTCTTTCGCGGCCTTGCCGACCGCCTCGATGCGACCGTTGACCTTGTTGATGGCGACGATCGAGGGTTCGTTGACGACGATGCCCTTGCCGCGCGCATAGACGCAGGTGTTGGCGGTCCCGAGGTCGATCGCAAGATCGCTCGAGAAGAGTGAGAACAGGGATCTAAGGCTCAAATGTCGCTCCCGGCTACGTGAATACCGTTCTTGCCGCGCTCTTTCACCTTGTACATGGCCATGTCGGCCGCCTGAATGAGCGCTTCGACTGTGGCGGCGGCATCCGGCAGCGTTGCCACTCCCACTGATGCCGTCAGCTTGATTTGGAGGTTATCGCCCTCTAAAAACGAGTGCGCCTCGATCCGCTCGCGGACGCGTTCGCCCACCGCGGTCGCACCCTCGGTGCCGGTGTCGGGCAGGACCAGTGCGAACTCGTCGCCGCCATACCGCGCCACCATGTCGGTTTCACGCGCGCTGGCGCGGATCACGGCCGCCGCTTCGACCAGCGCACGACTCCCGAACAGGTGGCCATGCGTGTCGTTGATCGACTTGAATCCATCGAGATCCAGAAAGAGCAAGGACAGCGGACGACCATTGCGCGATGCGCGTTTGGTTTCCCGCCGCAACACCTGGGCGAGAAACCGTGAGTTATAGAGCGACGTGAGATCGTCAGTGACCGAGAGCGCCTCGGCGCGCTGGACGCGAAGCGCGTTGTCCAGGGCGATCGCGCCCGGCTCGATCGCGCACTGCAGTGCCGCCAGGGCGGCGCTGGAGAGTTTCGGTTCCCCGCTCGAGACACGACGGTCCAACGCGACGATCGCGCCGATTGTCCGGCCGCGACACGCGAGCGGAAACGCGATGACGGCGACGCGGCCGGCGCCTGGGACGTTGCGATCCTGCGAGAGATCCGCGGAGGCGAAGTACGATCCGGAGCGGGTGACGGTGCGCGCGACCGCCTGGGCCGTCGGCTCTACTTTCGCGGTCAGTCCTCGGGCAGCAACGGGCCGGAGGCCGGTGCCCTCGTCGGCGGCCACGATCAACCAGGCGGCGGCCGGAACCCAGGATGACAGACGGCTCAACATCGCCTCGGCGACCCGTCCGGGATCGAGGCTGGCATTGACGGCGCGGATCATCTCGGCAAGCACGTCGGCTCGCGCCAGCTGCCGCCGCAGCGGCGCCTGGCACAACCGTAAACGCGCGGCGAGATCCGGGGAGGCGGGCAGCCGGCTGGACACGCCTGCTGACGCGGCCAAACTGGCTCTCCTCGTCGTCCTTTTCGGGGTACGCCGGGCGCGAAGCTGCCGCCCAGTCCGGGTCAATCGGCTCTGCGTCCCATTGGTATGACGGATGCCTCTAAGTCCTTCTATCCACCGAAAATATAGCACATTGCCCTCTGCAGAAACGTGGCATAATCAGCGTTTCCATCGCCCCGAAACCGAGGCTCTGAACCCATGACGATGCTCGACAGGATGCGCCGCCATAAGAACTGGCTCAAGTGGAGCCTGGCTCTGGTGGTGCTGGCCTTTATCGCCCTCTACATTCCCGCAACGAACAACTCCGCCAACGGCGCCGGACTCAACGACGCGCTCGCGACGATCGACGGCAACGATGTGACCGTCGGTCAGTTCCGCAGGGCCTACGCCCGCCAGATGGAGGCCTACCGCTCCGCGTACGGCGCCAACATGGACGAGCGGCTGCTCCGCCAGCTCCAGATCGACCAGCGCATCGTCGACCAGCTGGTCGAGGAGGAGGTCTCGGTCGCGGAAGCGCGACGGCTCGGGATCAACGCGACCGACCAGGAGGTCAAAGGCCGCATCCTGGCGATCCCCTCGTTCCAGGAGAACGGTCAGTTCATTGGCTATGACCGTTATCGGCAGATGTTGCAGATGCAGAACCCGCCGGTCCGCGAGTCGGACTTCGAAGAGCAGGTCCGCCGCAGCATCACGGTCGAAAAGCTGCAGGCCGCGCTCACGAACTGGATCAGCATTCCGGACGCCGAGATCGAAGCCGAGTTCCGCAAGCGGAACGAGAAGGTGAAGCTCGCCGTGGTGAACTTCCCCGCCGACAAGTTCCGCGAAGGGATGCAGGCGTCCGACGACGAAGTCGCCGCCTGGTTCGAGAAGAAGAAGGACACCTACCGGATCCCCGAGAAGCGCAAGGTGAAGTACGCGCTGCTCGACGTCCAGGCAATCCGAGAGCGCACCACCCTGACGCCGCAGCAGGTGCAGCGATATTACGAGGACAACGCGCAGCAGTACTCGACGCCCGAGCAGGTCCGCGCCAGCCACGTCCTGCTGAAGACCGAGGGTAAGAAGGAAGAGGACGTCAAGAAGCTGGCGGAGGAAATCGCCGCCAAGGCGAAAGGCGGCGCCGATTTCGCCGCGTTGGCCAAGCAGCATTCGGAAGACGAGAGCAACAATCAGAAGGGCGGCGATCTCGACTTCTTCAGCAAGGGCGCGATGGTCCCCGAGTTCGACCAGGCGGCCTTCGCGATGCAGCCCGGCCAGGTGAGTGACCCGGTCAAGACCTCCTTTGGCTATCACGTGATCAAGATGGTCGAGAAGCGCGCCGCGACGTCCAAGCCGCTGGTCGAAGTGCAGGCGCAGATCGAGGATCAGCTCAAGTGGCAGCGCGCGCAGGACGAAGCCCAGCGCACGGCGGATGAAGTGGCCGGTAACCTCAAAGCTCCCGCCGATCTCGACACCGTTGCCAAGCCGCGCGGATTCACCGTTTCCGAATCGGGATTTTTCGCACGCGAGGAGCCGATTGCCGGCCTCGGCATGGCGCCCGCAGCGGCTGAGCAGGCTTTCACGCTTGGCGACGGCGCAGTCAGCCCCGTGATCCGGACGCCGCAGGGATTTGTGTTCCTCACCGTCTCCGGCAAGCAGGATCCATACGTGCCGAAGCTCGAAGAGGTCAAGCCGCGGGTCCGCGACGACGTCCTCAAGCAGAAGGCAATTGAAGCCGCGCAGCAGAAAGCCAACGCCCTCGCGGCGCAGTTGAAGTCAGGGGACTTCGAGTCAATCGCCAAGGCGGCGGGCCTCGAGGCAAAGACGACGGACCTGATCGGACGCGGTGCCCCGATCGCCGACGCAGGGGTGAGCCCGGCCATCGACGCCGCCGCCTTCGGGATGGAGGCTGGTGCGGTCAGCAACCCGATCATCACCGACACCGGAGCGGTCGTTGTGAAGGTGATCGAGAAGAAGGCGCCGACGCCTGCCGAGATCACGGCCGGCAAGCAGCAGACGAAAGACGATCTCGTGAACGAGCGCCGCGGCCGCTTTTACGCGTCCTACATGGGCAAGGCGCGCGACCGGATCAAGGTCCAGATCAACCGGCAGCTTCTCGCGCAGCTAACGCAAGGGTCATAAGCGTGCGACGTGCCCTATCGAACGAAGACGTTGGGCATGATGGCGAGGGGCTCGCCGCGTCGGAAGACGCGCAGCGGTGCGGTGAGTGCCTCGACCGCCTTTCCGTTCCGGACGCCCAGCACCATCCGCAGCAGCGAACTTCCCTCGACGCCGAACGGCGCCTGCACTAGTTCGTAGAACGACTTCGGTTGCGGGTAGGTGACGATCTCAACCTCCGCCTCGGGGTCGATCTGGGCGCGCGTCTTGGCGATCGACAGGGCGTGCTGCAGGCCGCCGAGTTCGTCGACGAGGCCGAGGTCCTTGGCCTGCTGACCGGTCCAGACGCGGCCCTGGGCGATGGCGTCGATGCGTTCCGGAGTGGTCTGACGTCCGGCAGCCGCCTTCTCGACGAACGCGTCGTAGGTGGCCTGCATCTGCTCCTGGATCTTCGCCCGTTCCTCCGGCGAGAACGGACGCACCGGAGAATACAGGTCCGCGTAGCGTCCCGCGGTCACGCCTTCCATGTTCATCCCGAGTTTCTGCAGCGTGCCGCCGATCGCGAACTTAATCATCACCACGCCGATCGACCCGGTGAGCGTCGCCGGCTGGGCGACGATCTGGTGCGCCGGCATGGCGATGTAGTAGCCGCCCGACGCAGCGACGTCGGACATCGACGCGATCACCGGCTTCACCGCGCGCGTCAGCATCACCTCGCGCCAGATCACGTCGGAGGCGATCGCCGAACCGCCGGGGCTGTCGATCCGAATGACCACGGCCTTGATCGAGTTGTCGGCCCTGATTTTCCGCAGCGCGTCGACCATCGTTTCGGAGCCGACCACCTGCGCGCCACCTTCGCTGCTCTGCCCGGTGCTGATCATCCCGACCGCGTAGAGAACGGCGATGCGCTGACCCTTGTTGAGGCCAAGCGACTGGGGAGAGATGCGCCGATACTCGTGATCGGCGGTGAAGCGTGGTGTTCCCTTGGCGAGATTCACCTTGTCATCGAGCTCATCCTCGTAGGCGAGATCGTCGACCAGGCCGGCGCGAACGGCGTCTTCGGGCAGGAACGGACCGTGATCGATCAGGGTGCGGATCTCCGCGTCGGTCTTGTGACGTCCCTGCGCCAGGCCGCGGACCATCTGGTCGTAGAGGCTGCGGTTGAGCGACTCGGCCATCTCCCGATGCGACGGCGTGAAACCCTTCTCGGTGAAGGTGTTGCCGGCGGTCTTGAAGTCGCCGACGTGCAGGACGTCAGGGTAGGCGCCGATCTTATCCAGCGTGCCGCGCAGGAACAGCTCATAGCTGGCCATTCCTGTCAGGTCGAGCGATGCGTGCGGCATCAGGAAGACCTTGTCGCACGCGCTGGCGAGATAGAACTCCTGTTCGGCACCCTGCTCGAGGTAGGCGATGATCGGCTTGCCGGATGTGCGGAAGTCGGTGATCGCGTCCCGGACCTCCTGCACTTTGCCCCACAGCGCCGCGGTCCCGGCCGGCCTGATGATGATGGCGGTCACACGCCGGTCGACCTTGGCCTTCCGCAGCGTGTCCACCACTGAGCGGACGGTCGGCGGCGGCTCGAAAATCTGTCCGAAGACCCCGCCGGGTTCGGTCTCCTGGAGATCACCCGAGACCTCCATCAGCAGGACTGAGTTACCGGCGACGGTCGGCTGCCCACCGATGAGGAGCGCCATGAAGACCAGACCTGCCGCCGAGACCATCACTGCGACACCGATAAGTGCCAGCACGAGCCAGACACCGCGACGTACTGCCACGACTTGCCTCCAGAATCCACGCGCCTGCGCGCATCTCCCGCCGCCGTCACACGGCAGGCGGGAACGTTGCTAAACCGTCCTACGAGTATAGGACCTATCGGATCAGCCTCCGGATTCCTCGGGCTCGTCCACATACCAGGCTTCGTGGGGTGAGGCGACGCTGCAGCTCAGGCACACGGTATACGTCCACTGCTTGGCGCATCCCGGGCACAGCGCCGCGGTCTCGAACGTGTTCCAGACGTGGCCGCAGCCCGGTGAGCAGTACCAGCGGTCGGTGCGCGAGGGTTCCCACGCGCAGGCCGGGCAGCGGATGCGCATGCGCCGCAGCTTGTCGGCAAAGGCGAGGTCGCCTTTCTCGGGGAAGACGAAGAGAAGAGGGATGACGAACATGATGTACCTGCCGTGGGTGCGAGCCTGTTCGAGTGTACGACGGCCGGCGACTGTCAACAACTGCCACCTCCTCTTGACAACTACAAGAGAGAGCCTTACTCTCCTCTAGGCAACAACAGGAGATCAGGCGTTGCCGTCTGGAGTTCTTGTGCGCGCGCGTCCACCAATCGATGCCCTTCGCGGGTCACTCGACCTGCTCGTCCTGAAGACCCTGTCGCTCGCGCCTACTCACGGCTGGGGGATCAGCCAGCGCGTCCAGCAGATGTCGAACGGCGAGTTCGAGATGAATCAAGGTTCTCTCTATCCCGCCCTCCAGCGGCTCGAGAAGGACGGACTGATCACCAGCGACTGGGGTGTGACCGACAACAATCGCCAGGCCCGCTACTACCGAATCACCGCGGCAGGGCGACGCGCACTGGGAAATGAGATGGAGAGATGGAAGCGCTTTGCCGCGCCCGCGATACCGTCCTCCGCACCACCTGAGGCCTCCTCTCACACGAATCGAGTCTGTTCATGAAATGGTTCGAGCTGCCCGTACCCGCCTCCGATTGCTCGTCCGGCGCGGCGATGCCGAGTCGCGCATGTCTCGCGAGATCCGGTTTCACATCGAGATGGAACCGAGCGACTGGTCAGCGTCAAGGGGCTCGCACCCGGCTAGGCCCTGGCATCATTCGGCGCGGTTGAGAAGCACAAGGAGGCGCTGCGGGAGGATCGCGGGGTCGCACGGCTGGCCGGCCTGTCATTGAACCTGAAGCTGGGATCAGGCCCAGCTTCGAGAGCGCCTCGATGTCGCTCATGTGCCGGGCGCCCGCGATATCGGGCACGCGCCGATTCGGACAGCGGCTGCGTCCGACGGAAAAAGATTCCGGCTCGGTTCTGTTCGCCCGCAGTTTTTTCGATTTCCCTGGACGGCTGTCTGGCCACAGGCCAATACCGGTTCGAACTGCGCGGCAAGCAGCTCCGCCTGTCGGCGCTGCGGGACGAGTGCCTGCCGCGCGCCATGTTTCTCGACAAGACGCGGTGGGCCCCACCGGGAGAGCCGGATCTCGCACCGCCACGGACTCTCACCCGGACCCTGTTCGATCGCGGCGTTCGGCTGCCGGTGCCCGATGATGGATCGGGAAGCTGGCCCTCCTTCCGTGGGCCCTACGCGAGCGGAATCGCAGATGGCCACCAGTTCCCCGAGCGCTGGGACCTCGGGACGGGTGAGAACATCCTCTGGCGCACCAGCATTCCAGGGCTCGCGCACTCCAGCCCGATCGTCTGGGGGAACCGGCTGTTCGTGACCAGCCATCAGCAGTCGTGGCGCTGCAACGTTCAAGACCGGACCGTATAGCGGCGGCGACTCGTCGGACGACTCATCGTCGCACCGATGGCTGTTGTATGCCCTGGATGCCACTACCGGCCGCGTCCTCTGGGAGCAGACCGCCTATGAAGGGGCACCGCGCGATAAACGTCACGTCAAGTCCACCTATGCGAGTTCGACGCCGGCGACTGATGGCCGCGTGGTGGTCGCGTGGTTCGGATCCCACGGGCTCCACGCCTACACGGTGGATGGCAAGCCCCTGTGGACGGTGAATGTCGGCCGGGTAAGCGTCGGCGCCGCCGAATCAGCCGGCATCGAATGGGGTGCCGCGAGTTCACCGGTGATCTGGAACGGTCGCGTGTTCCTGCAGGTTGACACCCACGACGATTCCTTCGTAGTTGCACTGTCAGTCGAGACCGGCGAGCAGGTGTGGAAGACCGAACGCGACGAGACGCCGTCGTGGAGCACGCCCACCATTGTGACGACGAGGAGCGGAGCGGAACTGGTCGTGAACGGGAGCAATTTCGTCCGCGGGTACGATCCTGGGACAGGACAAGAGCGGTGGCGCGTCCCTGCGGGCTCGCCGATCGCAACGCCGACCCCTGTGAAGGCCGGCGAGTTGTCGATCGTCACCAGCGGCGGGATGGGCTCGTCGCGCCCGCTCGTGGCAGTACGCCATGGCGCCAGCGGCCAACTTACGCCGGCCGCCGGAGCCGGAACCACGAAGACACGGTCCGGAGTCGCATGGAGCGTCACCGGCCGCGGTCCGTTCACGCCGACGCCGATCGCCTATCGAGGGGTTCTTTACGTCCTGGCCAACAACGGGGTTCTGGATGCGTACGACGTTGACACCGGCGCCGAGCTCTTTCGCGCGCGCATTCCGGAGGTCGGCAGCGGATTCAGCGCGTCACCTGTCCTGGCCGACGGAAAGATCTATCTCGCCAGCGAGGACGGTGCGATTGTGGTGGTGGCGGCGGGCCGGGCCTTCCGTCACCTTGCCACAAACGACATCGGCGAGCGTGTCATGGCCACGCCAGCGC
>Ga0183260_10004972_pt1 | contig 10511 bp, 8 predicted proteins | sample AntDrymUQ4972206_2_FD_129768 | JGI IMG/M metagenome (GOLD analysis project Ga0183260, IMG submission 129768) | Polar desert sand microbial communities from Dry Valleys, Antarctica - metaG UQ497 (22.06) (version 2) (version 2) | ecosystem: Environmental > Terrestrial > Soil > Desert | place...
ACATCGACCCCGACGCCGTCGAGAGAGCCCTCAGCGGTAGCAATCGGCCCAGCGCCTTGATGCCCATGCACTACGGGGGTCATGCGTGCGCCATGGATCGCCTTCTCGAGCTCGCCATCTCTTACGACCTGACGGTCATCGAGGATGCCGCCCACGCCCTTCCGGCAAGCTACGGCGGCCGGGCGATCGGTGATGTCTCCGGGGACGTCCGGCGAGCCGTGTGTTTCTCGTTCTACGCAACCAAGAACCTGACGACGGCCGAAGGGGGGATGCTCACCGGCGATCAGGAGCTCATCGAGGAAGCGCGTCTGTGGAGCCTCCACGGGATGAGTCGCGACGCGTGGAAGCGCCACGAGTCGCACGGATCGTGGTTCTACGAGGTGGTGCGCCCCGGCTTCAAATACAACATGAGCGACATACAGGGGGCGCTTGGCCTCGCGCAGCTGAGGAGACTGCCGGCTATGCATGCACGGCGAGCCGAAGTAGCTCGCCGCTACAACGAGGCTCTCTCAAGCCTGGGGGAGGTGCAGGTCCCGGCCCAACGCCCTGGGATCGAGCATGCGTGGCATCTCTATGCACTCCGCCTGAACCTCGAACAGCTTGCCATCGATCGCGACAGATTCATCGACGAGCTCAATGCGAGGAACATCGGCTCGAGCGTCCACTTCATCCCGGTGCACCTGCATCCCTACTATCGAGACATGTACGGGTTCTCACCGGAGGACTTCCCGGTCGCCTACAACGAGTATCTGCGCCTTGTGTCGCTACCACTTCACCCCGGCCTGAACGACGAAGACGTCGACGATGTGATCGAGGCCGTTTCGGACATCGTCGAGCAGCACCGCCGCTAGCGATGCTCAAGCGCGCCATCGACGTTGCCCTTTCGACAATAGTGGGGATCTTCCTCACGCCTCTGTGGGCGATGGTCGCCCTTACGATCAAGCTCGATTCACCCGGGCCCGTGCTGCACCGCGCCGTCCGTGTGGGCAAGGACGGTGAACACTTCGTTCTCTACAAGTTCCGCACGATGATGGTTGACGCCACATCGAGCGGGCCGGGGATCACCCGCCGCGGCGACCCGCGGGTGACACGGGTCGGGGGGATACTGCGAAGTCTGAAGTTCGACGAGACGCCCCAGCTCATCAACGTGATGCGGGGCGACATGAGCCTGGTCGGTCCCCGGCCCGAGGACCCTCGTTACGTCCTGGAATACTCGCCCGAACAGCGCCGGGTGCTGACCGTTCGACCCGGCCTCTGCAGCCCCGCCGTCATCAAGTACAGGCATGAGGAGGCGCTCCTCGAGGCGAGCGAAGATCTCGAGAGCACATATGTGAACGTCGTTCTGCCCGACAAGCTCAGGATGGACCTCGACTACATCGATCACCGCTCCCTTCCAGGCGACCTCCGCATCCTGATCCGGAGCGTCCTGTCTATCCTCGGGCGATCGCCCCCATGATCTCGAGGTTTGCCATAAGCACCAAACGGGTCCCTACGGAATCGTGCCAAAAAGACTTTCGCCATCCAAGGAAGTCCAGTACCCTCGTTCCTGGACCGCTCCGATTGGGGCGACGAGTGGGGAGAACGAGTAGAGCATGCTGCGGGCCGACGCTACGAAATCACTGGACGGTGCTGAGCTCGCTCGGCCATCCAGCAGCCAGCAGACGGATGACGAAGCAAACCTTGGCGGCGAATCGGGAAACTTCCGAGGCCTCATGAGCACTATGCGCTCCCTGAGCGAGGCGGTCCTCCGTCACAGACGTCCACTAATAGTCCTGGCGCATGGAGTCCTGATAGCCGCGAGCCTCGTACTCGCCTTTCTGTTCCGGTTCGACTTCAACGTCCCGACCTCGGAGTGGCAACGGGCCGGTGAGGCCCTGTTGCTGCTGCTCGCCGTCCGCATGGCGTTCTTTTGGTACTTCAAGCTCTACGAGGGGCTCTGGCGCTATGTGAGCATGAGTGACATCCTGGCGATCCTGAAAGCGACCACCCTGAGCGAAGTGCTCTTCGTGGCCGCCGTGCTTGCGTTCTCCGGTTATGGCTTCCCTCGCTCGGTCTTCGTTATCGACTGGCTGCTGTGCATCGCGTTCGTCGCCGGGGCTCGGCTCTCGATTCGAGCATTCAGAGAATCGAGCAAACGGTATCGAGTCGGAGTGTCGCGCCGGGCCTTGATCGTGGGAGCAGGCGATGCGGGCGAAAGGCTGATCAGAGCGATCCAACAGAGCTTGATCCATGACTACGAGATCGTGGGACTCATCGACGACGACCCAAGGAGACGCCGGATCCGCATTCACGGTGTGCGAGTCTTGGGAACCGTCGAGCAGATGTCTCAGGTCGCCAAGTCGGTTAACGCCGAAGAAGTGCTGATGGCGCTCCCCTCGGCTTCGCTCGAGGAGAAGCGACAGATCGCGCACTTGGCATCCCATAGCGGACTGGCGGTGCGCACCGTTCCGTCGATGCGCGAGCTAATCGATGGCAAAGCGCGCATCGGCGAACTCGAGAAGGTCACTCCCGAGGACCTCCTTGACCGTGAACCGGTGACCGTCGATCTCGAGCGGTTGCGCGCAGATCTACAAGGCAAGACTGTCCTCGTTACAGGCGCTGGAGGATCGATCGGATCAGAGCTGTGCCGGCAGCTGGCCCCCTTCGGGCCGGAACGGCTCGTGATGTTCGAACGCTCCGAAAGCACCCTTTACCTCAACCAGGTTGAGCTCGAGCAGCGCCATCCGGATCTGAACGTCGTTCCCGTGGTCGGCGACATCCTCGACCGGCGGCAGGTGGAAGAGCTCTTCGATGCCCACCGACCGGATGTCGTCTACCATGCCGCGGCCTACAAGCATGTCCCCCTGATGGAACACCAACCTCTTGCAGCGATCGAAAACAACGTGTTCGGAACGGAGAACCTAGCGCTGGCCGCTCAGGCCTGTGGCACTTCCAGGTTCGTGTTCATCTCGACCGACAAGGCCGTAAAACCGGTGGGAACGATGGGACGAACCAAGAGGGTCGCGGAGGGCCTTCTCCTGGCCCTCGAGGGGGGATCTACGACTTTCGTAGCAGTGCGTTTCGGCAACGTGCTCGGCAGCGATGGGAGCGTTGTGCCACTGTTCCGGCGTCAGCTTTCGACCGGAAGACCGCTGACGGTGACCGACCCGGAGGCGACCCGCTACTTCATGCTGATGTCCGAGGCGGCACAGCTCGTGCTTCAAGCCGGTGCCATGGGGAAAGGCGGCCAAGTGTTCTTCCTGAACATGGGTGAGCCGGTACGGATCATGGATCTGGCGGAAAACCTCATCCGTCTCTCGGGACTCTCCCCCGGACGAGACGTCAAGGTCGATACGATCGGGCTTCGTCCCGGTGAGCGTCTCTTCGAGGAGCTCGCGTCGCAACGAGAAGAACTACTTCCCAGCAGCCACGAAGACATCTTCATGGCCAGCAAGATCGACTTCGACGCCGAGAGCTACCGCAACGACCTCGAGTGCTTGCGGGAACTGATGGCCGTGCGAGACAGGACGGGAGCACTGGAGGCGCTCGTCGACATGGCGTCGCGCTACTGATCCGTCAGGCTCACGTCGATCTCGACCGTCTCGCTCAGATCCCCGACCCACCGCACGGAGCGTCCCGTGACCTCCGCCTCGAGTGACTGGGTTAGGGCCTCGTAGCCGCGCGGAGCGATCACCGTCAGCGCCAAGCGATCGGCCCTCGCGACCGCCTGTGGAACCAGGGTCATGTCGAAGTGGCCTCCCTGAGAGGTGATATCGGCGGCGTCTGGAATGCGGTAGACCACGGTCGCCTCTGCCGTCTGCCCCGAAGCGATCTCGAGGAGCGACCACACCACCGGATAGCCCGCCTCCTGATGCTGGAAGGGACGAACGGGTATGTTGTCAACCTTGAAGAGCACCGGTTCGGCCTTTCGAGGCAGCAGAAAATTCAGATACATGCGGTTCAGGCCGGCCGAATCCCCCCGGATGCCGGGCCCGAGCAGGTAAGAGTCCGGGCCCGGAGGAGCCGTGTTGTCGAGCACGGCGGTAGTGGTGACGGTCGCGTCACCGTCCGGATCGAGTTCCACCCGCGTCCTGATCCCCCGCTCGAGTAAGTAGTCGACCTTGTTGCCCGCGGCGTTGTTGTGGAAGACCAGCTGCAAGTTGGGGCCGTATGCGCTGAAGTCTCCGGCGGTTCCGAGCTCCGCGAGAGCGTCCTGGTCGGCGTCGGACCGCGAGTACATCTTGAAGTGCCCACCGCGCACCGCTTCGGAGAGTCCCGCTGCGAGTCCGGGAACGTTGACGTCCCCGCCCGCGAGGCGGCTCCACAGCTCGCGGGTGAGGGTCACCAGGTAGCGGTCCTGGGCGACCTCGTCGCTGTCGAAGTGGACGTACATGTCGTTGAGCAGCGCCTCGGCGGCATTCTCGGCCGTGATGGTCACATCGAACCCGGGGGCCCTGAGGGGCCCCGTGCCGCGGGTGAGCTGTCCCAGCGCGATCGGGTCCATCGCCACCACGCCGTCGAGCCGCTCGCCCTCGGCTTGCTCGTACATCCGCAAGAAAACCTTAGCCGCAGCCGGGAACTGGGGGGTGAAGTTAGCCTGCTGCCACTGAACCAGTGCTTTGAACGGTCCATACGCCTGCTCGTACCAGGACGGCGCGCTCACCGGATCGAGGCGGTCGCCCGTAAGCTCCGCGATGGCACCGATGTGCGTGAGTCGCACACGCCCGTCATCGGACTCGAGGATTCCGTACAAGCCCGTCAGGCCACCTCCGCCGCGCGCTTCGCTCGGGGTCTGGAAAGAGAGGAAGTAGCGCAGTGTCCCTTCTGCTCCCAGGAGACCCGGCAGTGCGCCTAGGAGGAGAGTCCCTCGCCGCGCGGATTCGGAGGCATCGCTCACTCTCGTTCGCGCCTCCTCGAAAGCCTGCTCGATGACGGCGAGCTCGGGAGAGGGTGATCCGCCGAGGATCTCGTCCGCCTCATCCAGCAGCCGTGCCGCCTTCGACACGAAGGGGACTCCCTGTGCGATCGTCTCGAACTGGAGCCTTCCGTCACGATAGATCGACGCGCTGAGCCCGTCTTCCGTAGCTCGCATCGCGGTTGCAGCGTCGACGATCGCCAGACCCGCCTTCGACGTCAGCTCCCCAGCCTGCGATAGTGCTCGCGTTGAGAGCGCATCTGCGCTTATCGGGGGGACCAGCGTGCTCAGTAGGAAGGCCGGGTGTACCGAGGCGTGTAGCGCGGAACGAGACGAATCGAGCGCGGCCGAGAAGTGCCTTCTCGCGACCTCGAAGTCCCCCTTCTGCAGCGCGTCACCGCCGGATCGGAGTGAGTCCTCGGTGTCGAGCAGCGATGATTGCATCGCGACGGCCACGTAAGCCCCGTCGGCAACAAGGGCGAGGACCACGAATATCGCCGCGACGAAGTAGCGCGCCCGCACCCTTTTCGTTCGCTTCACGCGATGCCTGGGCGAGGACGTCGAGCCCGGGCGTTGCTTGGGGCGGTCTTGTGGTGGCTCAGGCGGCTCGGGCGCCTTCCGACCCGGTTCCGGCCGCGTGAGAACACCCGCCCGCTCCTCGGGCTCCCAAATGGTTTCGCCCGAGCCATCGTGGGGAGGACTCGGCAGGGCAACGCCCCTTCTCTCCTCGTCTGTCCAGATACCCGCCTGGGAGGTGGGCGCGACCTTCTCTCTCGAAGCGGGTGCAACCATCTCCTCTTCGCTGGACCAGAGGGAGCGACGTTCCTCCGTCACGACTTGCTACGGAGGCCGAACCGTGAGCGCTTCTCTTCCTGAGCGGGAGATGCGGGCAGCTGCCCGTTCGGCGCGGGAAGGGGTTGGGGCTCGTAGGCCGAGTAATAAGTGGGGTAGTAGTAGGAAGCGTTGGACGGGTCGAACGAATTAAGTACCGATCCGATGATGCGCGCCCCCACTCGTTCGAGCTCTTGGCGCGCATGGATGGTGGCGGAGCGGCGCGTTGAACCCGCGTCAATGACCAATATCGTTCCCACGACACGCGACGCGAGGACGATCGTGTCTGCGAGCGACAAGGTGGGGGCCGAGTCGAACAGGACGATGTCTGCGTTCGCCTCGAGCGCGCGCACTAGAGCCATCAGGCGCGGCGAAGCCAGCAACTCAGGCGGGTTGGAAGGGATCTGCCCACTGGTCAAGACCCGGAGATAAGGGATGCCGGGGTTCCGTATGAGCGTCATCAGCTCGTCCTCCCCTCCCCTCCCCGCGAGCCATGTCGACAACCCATCGGAGCTCGCCCCCAGCGAGAAGTAGCGCTCAAGGGTCGGGCGCCTGAGGTCGCTCGAGACGCAGATGACCCGACTGCCCGCCTGGGCTAGGGCGACGGCCAGGTTGGCGCACGTGACGGTTTTGCCCTCTCCGGGTACCGGGCTCGTGACGACGAACGATCGGAGGTCCTGTTGCGCCGCGATGAACTGCACGTTAGTGCGCAAGGTTCGGTAAGCCTCACTGGCGGCTCCCCGCGGGTTAACCCGGACCGGCAGTTCGAACGTGTTCTTCGGGTTGCGGAACTTGGCCACCGTAGCGAGCACTGGCGCATCGAGGGTTCGCTCGATGTCGCCCCGGCCCCTGACGCGGTCGTCGAGTCGATCCCGCAGGAAAGCCGCACCGATCCCGAACAGGATGCCAAACAACAAGCCGACGAGGCCGTTTCGGACATGGTTTGGGGACGATGGTGCCGAGGGCAAGGACGCAGACTCGATCACTTCCCCCCCGCCCAGGCTCACGGCCCGATCCGGCTGAACGTTGTCGAGCCGCAGCTGAAGACTCCCGAGGCGAGAGATCAGCCCGCTTCGTTCGATGTCGAGAGTCTGTTCGAGCGACTCATCGTTTGCGGCTTGGGCCCTCTGAATATCCCGACTTATCTGGGTGAGCTCACGCTCGGCGGCCGTGACTAGCTCCTCGAGAACCTCCCGGGCCGAGACCAGCTCCTCGAGGACGGTGTTTCGTCGATGGTCGACGTAGGACCCGGCGAAAGACTCGGCAGCATCGCGGGCGAACTCGGGATCCGCAGAGGTGTAGCTCACGACCAGCACCTCGGTTTCACTGACCGCCTCGACGGCGAGGCCACCCAGAAGGGTTGAGGCCGGCTGCTGTACGCCTAGGTCCTCACGTACCAGCTTCGCTACCGGCTCGGACTCCAAGATCTCCGCCTCCGTCTCGAGATTGGGTGGAGGGATGTAGACCTCATTAGAGGTGATCGGCTTGACCAGTACGCGGGCCTCGGCCGCGTACAAGGGCGTTTGGCGTAGCGAATACACCAGGGCGACGGCAACCATGCTGACAACCACTCCGAGGACGATCCACTTACGAGCCCTCAGGACCGCGAGATATTCACGAATATCGATGGGCTGCTCGAAATCGTCGTTCATCCGGTCCGCCTTGCTCGCCCAGCTCGAGCAGGGTCCCGCCGAATCGCCTCATGGGCAAGAACTCGGCGGGGATTGGACCCGGCCCCAGAAAACTCTTCGGAAGTGCCCCTCACCACTACTCTCGCCGCCATCGACTACCCAAGCTACACTCTGTCGAACGCCTCCGATACGGGTTTCCCTGCCACGTTCTTCCTCCTATACTATGCCACATGCGGGTGGTGGAGGGGATGCACGTCGAGTGGGTGGACGACGAGGCGGTCGCGCTCGACCCGTCAACGGGTCAGCTCCACTACCTGAACCCGCCTGCTGCCGTGTTCCTGGCCCTCATGCTCGAGCACGGTTACCAGCGGGCACTTACAGAGTTCCGTAGCACCTACGAAGACGAGGCGGATTTCGACGAAGAGCTCACGCAGATGATCGAGCAGATGAAGGAGGGGGGCTTGCTCGTCGATGACTGAGGACGTCGGGCGGCCCGAGGGTGTTGCCACCGAAGGAGGGCCCGTACCCGAGACGACCTCCGGCTGACCGGATCCCTTCGACGACCTGGTCTGGGCCGTCTCGATGTGGGTCAACGCGGGCCCTGAATGGATAGAGGTTCGCGCTAACGAGCCAACGCTTCTCGGAAACGCGCCGTGGTCTGAAAGGAAACCGCCCGAAGGAGCGCCGATGCGTGAGGGCGTGCTAAGTGTCGTCGTGAGGCCCCCAAGCCGAACAACGAGGTCCCGTCGGTTGCCATCACTCTACTTGGGTACTGCAGCCATCTTCGCCGATCGGGAATTATCTAGCGTCCTCCACGAGCTTTCGAAGTGCGTCGCCGCGATCGTTTCTTCCAGTGCTCGCCCCACCTACTTCATCGATCCCTGCGAGATTGGAGGCAGACGGGGACTCTACGCTCGGGATCTGTACAGCAGGTCCGCATATCGCAGGAGGCTTGTGAGGCAAGGCGTGCGGTTCGGTGACGACCGATTTCCTAGGTTCACCGAGCGCGGGACGTTTGAATGTGATGACTGGGGGGACTTCGACCCAAGCTTCGTGGTAATGGACCTGGAACCCGACGAGCCTCAGGGCGGCTCCATGTCGGCCGGCTTACCGGCATTCGTCCTCGCGACCCATCGGCTCGGCCGGCTCAGCAGCGAAGAACTCTCACGGCTGATCGCGTTTTGCAAACGGGTCGAGGTCGTCAGTGCATCCGATCCCTCGACCGTGATCGGCCACCTAGATCAAAGCCACCAATAGGGCGTGGTCACGCAACGTCAGCTCCATTTAGAGGTTCTCGGATCCCGTTTCAGGATTGGCAGCGGTGACGAGAACGTCCTCGAACTCGTTCGGCGTCTCTGGGATCCGTTTCTGGTAGCGCGACCTTCCTCGAAAGCCCTGAGGGTCACCATCGAGAGGGGGAGCCGCGGCTGGCTCGTGCATCCTGAGGGGGAACCGCGGGCGGAAAAGGATCTTTGGAATGCCCTCATCCTCGTTCGCAACTGGATAGTAGAGAGATCGCTCGACCGCGCCGAGCATTTCGTGAGCCTTCACGCCGCCGTAGTCGTACGTGCGGGTCAGGCGATACTGGTGGTGGGTGATCCGTGGGCGGGCAAGACGACCCTGACGCTGCGATTAGTTGAGCACGATTGGTCATACTTCAGCGACGACGTGGCACCGATCCGACTGCGAGACGGTCGGGTCTCGCCGTTCCCCAAACCGATCGGGATCAAACAACAGTCCTGGGAGGAAATGAAACGATACTGGGAACCGCTCCCGGCGTGGCTTCCTGCCCCCGCGGATTCATTCTTGTTGCCGGCTGCTTCACTGTTAGCCCCTCCCACCATGACGGCCGCGGTTGGTTTCCTCGTGTTCCTGCGCTTCGAGCCCGCCCGCAAGCAACGCATGCGCACCCTCAGTTCTGCCGAGGCGCTGGCGTTAAGTGGACGTCATGTCCGAGGTCTCCTTCCAGAACATCTCCCCCACCTATCTCGCATGTGCTCCCAAGCGAGATCCGTCGAGCTGGCCTACCGGTCGGCCGCCGAGGCAGCGGATGCCGTTCTCGAACTCGCCCAGGTATCACGGCAGGGGCCGGCACCACCGATCGCTAGGACCCGCGTCGCCGAAGACGTACCGCGGCCCACATGATTATGCCGATGATCCCCTGGACGAAGAGCCACAGCAATCGCCACGGATACGCGAGGGCAAGCCCCACGCGCCCCCTGCGGGCGAGAGCCGACCACGTACGCAAAAAGGAGGGAGGAGGGAAGGCCTTCGCCACGGCGAGACGCGCCTTTCCTCTGACACTAGGGACTCTGAGCCACCAATCGATGCTCCTGGCCGCAGGACCTCTGTTCTCCGCGTGCAGAAGAACATCGACCGCTGCCGTAACCGGAAGCTCAAGCGACGTCGCTATCTCGGCGCTCTTGGGTGCCAGCCTGAGTCCGAACGCGAAGGCGTCGGTGGCGTCCAGCGCCACCGCCAGCCGTGCCGCGGCCTCCCAGTTTTCTGGCGGGGCAAGCGCAGCCGCGCGCCCGAGATCCTCCATCGCTTTCCCCACCCTTCCTCCGTCCTGAGCGGCGTGAAGCGCGACGTGCAGGCATCGCGCCGGCTGGTTCAAGATCCGCGCCTCGATCCCCAGTAACGACATTCCTTCCGTCTGCCGGGAAAGTATCGCCCACACCTGGTTGGGGTCCGCACGGATTCCCACGAGGGTCCGATGAATCTCGATCACGGCCGCATCGCGGGGCCGCAGCCAGTCGAGCACGTACGCAGATCGATCGTAGGGAAGATCCATCGTCGGCTTCGACAACGAGAACCCCACCTGTTCGAGAGCTCGGTTCACGTCCCGCATCGTGTCAATCGGTACCAGCAGGTCTGTGTCGACGTAGGTGCGGACGAACCGATCCTGGTATAGCCAGCGTGAGAACGAAGGGCCCTTCAGAAGTATGCAGTCGACCCCGCAGTCGCCTAGCGCAGACAAGGCTTCGACCGTAATGTTATCGACAATCGCGTTGTTGGCCGCTGCCCGGAGGGCGCGGTCGGCGGTGAATCTCTCAGAGGTCACGTATCCGTCTTACTGTCCCAGAAGACGTGGAAAGCCGTTGCCGAAACTCCTCAGGGCATCAGGCCCGAATTCGCCAGCAATTTAGGCACAC
>Ga0183260_10004973_pt1 | contig 10510 bp, 11 predicted proteins | sample AntDrymUQ4972206_2_FD_129768 | JGI IMG/M metagenome (GOLD analysis project Ga0183260, IMG submission 129768) | Polar desert sand microbial communities from Dry Valleys, Antarctica - metaG UQ497 (22.06) (version 2) (version 2) | ecosystem: Environmental > Terrestrial > Soil > Desert | place...
CACCGACCACTCGCGTGAGCACGCGCTGCTGCTCGCGTACGCCGCCGGCAAGAACGCGGCGGGCCGCATCCACGAGGACGGCGAGTTCGGTGACGTCGGTGCAACCGTCTGCGCCTGGCTCGGGGCGAAGCACCCGGGGAAGGGTGCGCCGGGCCGCCCGATCGTCGAGCGATGAGAGCGGACGACCCAGCGCACGTCCGTGAGCAGTACGCGACCGAGGACGGGCTCGCAGCCCGAGCGTCGATCTACGGCGGCAAGGGAATCGACGCGCGCCAGGTCGTCATCGACGAGCTCGCACGCGCGGAGCCCCTGCACGTCCTGGAGGTCGGCTGCGGGTGGGGGGAGCTCGCTCGCCGGATCCACGATGAGCTCGGCTGTACGGTCGTCGCGCTCGACCAGTCCAAGCGGATGGTCGAGCTCGCGCTCCAGCGAGGGGTCGACGCCCGAGTCGGTGACGTACAGGACCTCGCGTACGACGACGAGTCGTTCGATGCCGTCGTCGCCGCGTGGATGCTCTACCACGTGCCACAACTCGATCGCGCGCTCGCGGAGTGCGCCCGCGTGCTTCGAGGTGGGGGCCCGTTCGTCGCGGTGACGAACGCGGCCGCCGACTTCGCCGAGCTCTGGGAGCTCGTCGGCCGGGACACCTCGGACCGACTGCTGACGTTCAGATCGGAGAACGGCGAGGATCTCCTCGGACGGCATTTCGAGCACGTCGAGCGTCGTGACCTCGAATGGGCCGTCACCTTCCCGGACACGGATGCAGTTCGGCGGTACGTCGGGTCGTCGAGCCTCGGCGCGCCGTACCTCCGCAACGTCCCCGAGCTGCACGAGCCGCTCGTCTCGCGCAAGCGCGTCACGGTGTTCGTCGCGACGAAGGAGGAAGAGCTGGTGTCTGACTGAAGTGAGACACCAGTCCGGGCCAACGGCCAGACACCCGCTCTCGCCAGGCTGACCCCCTTGCCGACCGCCCATATATCGGTCATCGTTGCGAGATTATGGTGACAGGGGCGGGGCTCTGAGGCGGACGGTCGACGTCGTGATCGTCGGTGCCGGGATCACCGGCCTCGCGATCGCCCACTTTCTCAAGGAGCTCGGCGCGCGCCCGGTCGTCCTCGAGCGGACTGGGATCGGGGCTGGCGCGTCCGGTCTCCAGCCGGGCGGCGTCAGGCAGCAGTGGGGCACGCAGGTCAACTGTCGCCTCGCCCGCGAGGCGCACGCATTCCACCGCGACGCGGAAGAACGTCTGTCCGCGCGGGTCGAGCTCGGCTTCCGCGAGTGCGGCTATCTCTTTCTCGCGCACTCCGACGCGGTGCTCGGGCGCCTTCGCGCGAATCTCGCGGTTCAGCACTCAGTCGGCGTCCCGTCGCGGCTCCTGACTGGCACCGAGGCGGCCGAGGTCGTCCCTGGGCTCGAGGTCGAGCCGGTCGCCGGAGCCGCCTGGTGTCCGGAGGACGGCTACTACGATCGTCCGCAGGCGGTGGTCGAGGCGTTCGCCGTGGGTGCCGATGTCGAGCGCGCCGACGTGCGCGCTCTCTCCCCGGATGGTGACGGCTGGGTCGTCGAGCTCGCGACGGGAGAGACGATCCGGGCGGAGCAGGTGGCGGTGGCCGCTGCGTGCGACACGGCCACGCTGCTGCGTCCGCTCGGCGTCGAGCTACCCATCGAGCCCGAGAGCCGGTGGCTCTTCTTCGGAACGCCGATCGGGGAGCGGCTATTGGAGCCGCTCGTCGTCTCGACCGAGCGTCGCTTCGCCGCGAAGCAGCTTGCAGACGGCCGTCTGCTCGCGAGCGACCTCTCCCATGCGGACGAGGGCGCGACGGGCGCTGCCCTGTCGTCGATTCGCGCCGTGATCCGCGAGCTCCTACCGCGCCTCGAATACGTTGACTTCACCGCGCCCGTGGAGGGCCTCTACGACGTGACCCCCGATCGCCAGGCAATCCTCGGACGCGTTGCAGGCCACGACGGGCTTTGGGTGGCGGCCGGCTTCAGCGGCCACGGCTTCATGCTCGCGCCCGCGGTCGGGCGGATCCTCGCCGAGGCGATCACGGGGGCGGGCGAGGACGACGCGCTCCGGATCCTCGACGCGGGCCGTTTCGCCGAGGGTCGGCTCGTGCCCGAGCCGCAGGTCGTCTGATGTTTCTCCAGCTCCTCGCGAACGGGCTCGTGACCGGCGCGATCTACGCGCTGGCGGCCGTCGGCGTCTCGCTCATCTACGGGATCCTCCGACTCGTCCACTTCGCCTACGGCGACGTGATGACCTTCGGCGCCTATGTGGGCGTCCTCTGCAACATGACGCTCGGCCTCGACCTGGCGCTCTCGGTCGTCCTCGCGATGCTTGCGACAGCGGCTCTGTCGGTCGTGCTGGAGCCGGTCCTCTGGATGCCGCTGCGGAGGCGGCGGGCAGGGTTCATGAGCCTCTTCCTCGCCTCGATCGGCCTCGCGCTAGTGCTCCGGCAGGCGATCTTCCTCGCTGCCGGCCCGCAGCCGCGCTCGTTCGACGTCGACCCGTTCAAGGTGCACACGCTCGGCTCTGTGCGGCTCTCGGGCGCGCAGGCGATCGCGATCGTCATCGCGGTGGTCGTGATCGTCCTAGTCGGCCTCATGCTCGGGCTGACGAGCATCGGCAGGACGATGCGCGCCGTCTCCGACGACCGTGCGCTCGCCGCGATCGCCGGAGTCGACACCGGCCGTGTCGTGCTCCTCACCTGGGTCGTGGCCGGCCTGCTGGCGGCGCTCGCGGGCGTCCTCGCCGCGCTCGTCCAGTCGAGCTTCGACCCGAACTTCGGGTTCGCGCTCCTGCTACCGGTGTTCGCCGCCGTCGTGCTCGGCGGGATCGGCAGCGCCTATGGCGCGCTGGCCGGGGGGCTCGTGCTCGGGGTCGCGACGGAGCTGTCCACGTGGGAGAGCCTCGGCGGGGGCGTCGACCCCGTCTACAAGCCGGTCGTCGCCTTCGCCGTCCTGATCCTCGTCCTCCTGCTCCGCCCGAACGGCCTGCTCGGGCGGGCTCAAGTCGCATGAGCGTCCTCGCGAGCGGCGAGTTCTGGGCGTTCGTCGGCGTGGTCGCCGGGATCTACACGATCCTGGCCCTCGGCCTCCAAGTCGAGTTCGGCTTCGCGGGGCTGCTCAACTTCGGACACGTCGCGTTCATGGCGATCGGCGCATACACGATGGCGATCCTCGTCGTCAAGGCGGGCCTCAGCACGTGGCTCGCGGCGCCGATCGCGATACTCGCGGCCGCCGTCGCAGGTGTGTTGCTCGGGGTGACAACACTTCGCCTCAGGGCGGACTACTTTGCGATCGTGACGATCGCGTTCAGCGAGATCGTGCGCTACGTCGCAACGAACGAGGACGGTCTCACGGGCGGCTCGCAGGGAACGATCAACCTCGCGAAGACGGGGGAGGCGGCGGACTACAACGTCGAGTGGCAGCGGTTCGAGGACTGGCTGCAGGGCATCCTGCACGTCGGCTCCAACGACGTCGCGATGCTCGTGCTCGTCTGGGCCTGCGCGCTCTCCGCGACTGCGCTCGTCTGGCTCGCGATCCGGACGCCGTGGGGCCGCGTGCTGCGGGCGATACGCGAGGACGAGGACGCGGCCCGCTCGCTCGGCAAGAACGCCTTCGGCTACAAGCTGCAGGCGCTCGCGATCGGCTCGGCGCTCGCCGGCGTGGCCGGCGTCTTCTACGCGTGGCAGTTTGCCTTCTTCAGCCCCGGCGACTTCGCGCCGCTGCTCACGTTCTTCGCCTGGATGATCGTCATCCTCGGCGGCGTCGGCCGGGCCTGGGCGGTGCCCGTCGGCGCGCTCGTCTTCGGCGTCCTCTTCGCTGGCACGCGGTTCTTCGACTTCGTCCCGTTCACGTGGTTCGACTCGGCCGAGCGCGCCTACCTGCGGCTGATCCTGATCGGCCTCGTGATCATCGGCCTCGTCCTCTTCCGGCCGCAGGGGATCCTCGGACGGCGTGAGGAGCTGGTGCTCGAGTGAGCCCGGCGCTGCTCGAGGTCCGCGACGTCGTGCGCGCGTTCGACGGCGTCCGCGCCGTCGACGGAGCGTCTCTGGACGTCCACGAGGGGTCGATCACCTCGCTGATCGGGCCGAACGGGGCCGGAAAGTCGACCCTTTTCGATCTCGTCTCGGGTTTCCGCCGCGCCGACTCGGGCACGATCGCGTTCGGCGGCCACAGGATCGACCGCCTGCCCGCGTACCGAATCGCGCAGCAAGGGCTCGTGCGCACGTTCCAGACCGCCCGCGCCCTGACCCGCATGACCGTGCTGGAGAACGTCCTCCTGGCCGCGCCCGCGCAGCCGGGTGAGCAGCTCCACCGGAACGTCCTGCGACGCGCGGCCACCCGTCGCCGCGAGCGGGAGGTCCGCGCACGTGCTCACGAGCTGCTCGAGCTCGTCCGCCTCTCCCGGCACGCCGAGGAGCAGGCGGGCACGCTGTCGGGCGGCCAGCGGAAGCTGCTCGACTTCGCACGCGCTCTGATGACCGCTCCGCGCCTCGTCCTCCTCGACGAGCCGATGGCGGGCGTCAGCCCGGCGCTCCGCGGCGAGCTGCTCGAGCAGGTCGTCTCGATGCGGGACGAGCACGGCGTCACCGTGTTGCTCGTCGAGCACGACCTCGAAGTCGTCATGGGAGCGAGCGACCGGGTCGTCGTCATGTCCGACGGCGCGGTGATCGCGGCCGGGACCCCGGCGCAGGTGCAGGACGACGCGCGGGTCATCGACGCCTACCTGGGCGTAGCGACGTGAGCGAGCCTCTGCTCGAGGTGACCGGCCTCGAGTCGGGGTACGGGGACGTGCAGGTGCTCCGCGGCGTGTCGCTGCGGGTCGAGCGCGACGAGATCGTCTGCGTAATCGGCCCGAACGGCGCCGGAAAGTCGACCTTGCTGAAGACGGTGTACGGGCTCGTCCCGCCACAGGCGGGCAGCGTCCGGCTCGAGGGGAAGGAGATCGCGGGCACCCGACCGGATCGGCTCACCCGCAGCGGGCTCAACTTCGTCCCGCAGCTCGACAACGTCTTCCCGAGCCTCTCCGTCGCCGAGAACCTGAAGATCGGCGCGCTCGCCCTCCCGCGTTCCGAGCGTCGCGGGGCGCTCACGCGGGTCGAGGAGCTTTTCCCGATCGTCCGCGAGCGCTCCCGCCAGCGGGCCGGGACGCTCTCGGGCGGTCAGCGGAAGCTGGTCGCCCTCGCCCGGGCGCTCGTCACGAGACCGTCGCTCCTCCTGCTCGACGAGCCGTCGGCCGGGCTCGCCCCGCAGGCGGTCGCGACCGTCTTCGAGAAGCTCACCGAGATCCGCGGCCTCGGGATCGGCATCGTCATGGTGGAGCAGAACGCGCGGCGGGCGCTCGCCCTCGCCCACCGCGGCTACGTCCTCGACCTCGGCCGGAACGCCCTCGAGGGAACGGGAGAGGCGCTCCTGCACGACCCGAAAGTCGCCGAGCTCTACCTCGGTGGCTCGTCGACGAACGCGTCGAGCTCGACCTCGACGAGAACGCCCGGCGGCACGAACCCGCCCACGAAGTAGGTCGTGTTCGCCGGCTCGATGCCCGCGAACGTCTCGCGGTGAGCACGCACGGCGCCCTCCCAGTCGCAACCAGGGGCGAGCAGAAGCCTCGTGCGAACGACGTCCGAAACGTCCGCGCCGAGCTCGCCCGCCGCGGCAAGGGCGCGACGGATGGCCTCGCGCGTCTGCTCGTACGTGTCGCCGGAGACAGGCTCTCCGTTCGAGCCCAGAGGCGCCGTGCCGCTCACGAGCACGTGCCCGCCGTGCCGGATCGCGCGGGAGTAGGCGGCGGCCTCCTCGAAGCCGCCGCCGTCCCGGTACCTCTCGCGGCTCAACCCCGGAAGGTGATCGTCCTGAGGGTCGAGATCTTCTCACCGCCGTCGTAGCGCCAGATCTCGAAGACGGCCGAGCCGATGTCGCCGTTTCGGTCGAAGTCGACTGGGCTGAACGCGCCCTCGTAGTCGACGTCGCGGCCGCTGCGAAGCGTTCGGACGGCCTTGCCCAGCGTCAGGAAGTTGACCTTTTGGCCGGGTGGCGACGAGACGGCGCGGAGGTTCGCCTTGATCCTCGCCGGCGACGCCGAGCACGCCTTCACGGCCGCGAGGAAGGCGACGTTCGCGGCGTCGACCGCCGTCCCCTCGAAGCCCGTATACGGCTTCGCGCCCTTGACGTTTCGCTTCCAGTACGCCGCGAAGGACTTACCGGCCGGTCCGCCGGCGGCGCTCGCCGCGGTGCCGCCCAGTCCCTTCACCGGATCGCCGATCTTCGAGAGCACGTCCGTGTTCCTGAGCGCCTCGGTCATGAGCGTCTTCGCCGGGTCCCAGTTGCCCGACCGGACGAGCGGCGGGGCGAACTTCGCGAACGTGTCGGGGAAGTCGATGATCACCCAGCCGTCCGGGTCGCCGTCGGCGAGCCGCTGTGCCTCGGTGTCGAAGTTCGGCTGGCTCGGGTTCCAGGCGATGTTCACGCCGATCTGTCCGCCGAGGCTCCGCCACTCGTCGACGAAGAGCTTCCGGAGGGCGCTCCCGAAGGCGTCGTTCCGTGAGCCGACGTTGACCGTCGAGCGGCGGCCGAACTTCTGCAGCGCTGCCTGGGCGAGCACGCGGCCCTGGAGCGCGTCAGACGGGTACGTCCGCCAGAAGAAGCCGCGGTCCTTGATCGTCGTGAGCTGGGGCGCGCTCGAGGTCGGCGAGATCTGGACGATCCGGTTGGGAACGGTCACGGATCGCACCATCGGGATTGTTGCGGACGAGGCCATCTCGCCGATGACGACGCTGACCCGGTCGGTCTTGACGAGCTTCGTCGCAGCCTCGACCGACGCGCTCGCCTGGGTCTGACCGTCCTCGGACGCCGTCAGCATGACGGACGAGCCGCGAAGTCCCGCCGACCGAAGGGCGCGGTTCTGCAACTCGACGGCGAGCTTGACGCCCCGGTCGAGATTGGCGCCGTATGCGGCGAGGTCCCCGGTGAACGGGAGAACGTCGCCGATCCTGAGCTGGAACGAGCAGGGCCTCGCCTCGGCGGCGCTCTCCGCAGGCTTGGCGGTGGCAGCCCCCAGTGCGGCCGCGGCCGTCGCGGCGATGATCGCCACTGCGCCGGCCATCTTCCGTCTGTGCGTCACCTCGATCTCCTTCGGGTCGGGCGCAGGCTGCACTTCACTCGCCCGCGCGGAATGTCGCAACTCTGACCGAAATATCGCCGTGCCGCAAACCGGAGCCTTGTATCCTCCGTCCGCGATGGCGACGCAGGAGCGCTCGGACGGGGAGGTGCGGTCGCGGCCGCTCGAACGTGCGGTCGCGGGCCCTGGTGCGCGATCACCGATCCCGCGCGTCGGCGAGGTCGTGCGGAAGCTCCGTCACCAGCGCGGCCTCTCGCTGCGGAAGGTCGCCGAGGCGGCAGAGCTCTCGCCGTCGTTCCTCGGCGCCGTCGAGCGCGGCGAGTCCGACATCTCGGTTGGGCGGCTGGCGCAGGTTGCGGACGCGCTTGGCCACGATCTGGCGTCGCTGCTCGGGTACTCGGCTGGACAGCTCCGGCCGCGCTTCATCCGTCCGGAAGAGCGGGTTCGCGTCGCGCGAGGGCGGGGCGTCGACTTCACCGCCCTTCGCATTCCCGGCACGACGCTCGAGCTGATGATCGCAGGCCTCGAGCCGCACTCGCACTTCGACGACGTCGTCACGCACGCGGGGATCGACGTGCTGCTCGTCGCTGAGGGCGAGCTCGTCCTCGTCGTCGACGGGGTCGACTATCCGATGCGCGAAGGGGAGTGCGCCGTCTGGCCTTCTTCCCACCCGCACACCGTGCGCAACGATTCGGGAGCCCGCGCGCGGGCAATCGGGATGACCACCGAGACGGTGTACTGAGCGCCGGCGATGACCGACATGCGCCTCTACGACCTGCGGGTGACGGTCGAGCGGATCGAGGGCCGCTCGGTCTGCGGGCTCGCGGTCGGCGATTTCTTCGAAGTCACCGAGTCGAACCGCGTGCGGATCCCCGCCGGCAAGCACTTCTGCCTCTATGCCCTCCAGAGCGTGCTTCCGTTGCTTCCCGCCAAGCAACGCCGGCTGCCCGAGGAGGATTGGCTCGAGCGTGACTCGCTCGTCGCCTGCCCCGATCCCGACGAGCGAGTGATCATGCGCATCGAGCGGATCGGCGAGCGAACGCTTCGCACCGAAGACCTCACGTAGTGGAGCTCTCGCTTGGTCTCCAGTCGGACAAGCTGCCCGAGGAGTACGTGAGGCTCGCCCACCGCGCGGAGCAGGCCGGCTTCGACGTCCTCTCGGTGTACCACGACCTCCTCTTCCAACCCGCGATCGCGCCGCTGCTCCTCATGGCACGCGAGACGGAGCGCATCCGCCTCGGCCCGGCGGCGCTGAACCCGTACACGCTCCACCCGGTCGAGATCGCCGGGCAGATCGCGGCGCTCGACCGCGTCTCGGACGGACGGGCATATCTCGGCCTCGTCCAGGGCGCCTGGCTCGACCGGCTCGGGATCGACCAGTTGCGGCCGCTGACGACACTGCGCGAGGCCGTGGAGATGATCCGCCGCCTGCTCGCGGGCGACCGGAGCGGGTTCGCCGGCGAGCGGTTCACGCTCGAGCCGGGTACCGGGCTCGCGTACGAGCCCCTGCGCTCGGAGGTGCCGCTCCTGATCGGCACGTGGGCGCCCAAGACCGCGGCGTACGCGGGCCGCGTGGCGCACGAGGTGAAGCTCGGAGGAAGCGCGAACCCCGAGATGGTGCGCCTGCTCCGCGAATGGATCGGAAACGACGAGGTGGGCATCGTCGTCGGCGCGGTGACCGTTGTCGACGAGGACGGCGACGCCGCCCGGGCACGCGCCCGGCGAGCGGTCGAGCTCTACCTGCCGGTCGTCGCGCATCGCGACCCGACGCTCGAGCTCGCGCCCGGCGCGGAACCGCCACTCGACCGGTTCGTCCTGGCGGGGACGCCCGAGGAGGTCGCCTCGCAAGCGGTGGCGTTGCACGAGGCAGGGTCGTCGCGGATCGAGTTCGGTACCCCGCAGGGACTCGAGACGAGCCACGGCGTGGAGCTCCTCGCGGAGCGGGTGCTGCCGCTCCTGCGTGACTAGGCGTAGCTCCCGCGTCGTCGCCCTTGAGCCGGTCAGCGGCTCCCTCGACGTCGCCGGCGACGACGCTTATCGTGCGCGCCCTCGTGCGGGGCGTCGAACTGGGGCGCGCCGAACGAACTGGAAAGCGTGCCAGGCACGAAGACACGTCCGCGTGAGACATGTCCAGTTGGAACAAGCGCGCGCGTCGATGCACACGCGTCAAGACGTTCGCTTTGGCCAGGCCCGGGCGTGGAAAACGTGCCAGGCACGGAGCCACGTCCCCGGTGGGCGTGGCTCGAAGGGGCTAGCGTGCTCGTCGCGATGCGTGCGGCAGAGCTGATCGAGGAGAAGCGGAACGGGGGAGAGCACCACCCCTCCGCGCTGGCCGAGCTCGTCCTCGCGTACGCACGCGACGACGTGCCCGACTACCAAATGGCCGCCTGGTGCATGGCCGTCTACTTCTCCGGCCTGAGCGGGGCGGAGACGCACGCGCTCACCGACGCGATGATCCGCTCGGGCGAGACGCTCGATCTCCGGGCGGCGCTCGGCCGGAAGGTCGTCGACAAGCACTCGACCGGCGGGGTCGGCGACAAGACCTCGCTCGCGGTCGGGCCGATCGTCGCCGCCTGCGGCGTCCCGCTCGGGAAGATGTCGGGTCGCGGGCTCGGGCACACGGGCGGCACGCTCGACAAGCTCGAGGCAATCCCCGGGTACCGCGTCGAGCTGACGACGGACGAGCTGGTTGCCCAGCTCCGCGAGGTCGGCGTCGCGATCGTCGGCCAGACCGCCGACCTCGTCCCCGCCGACAAGAAGCTCTACGCGTTACGGGACGTGACCGCGACCGTCGACATCGTCCCGCTGATCGCGAGCTCGATCATGTCGAAGAAGCTTGCGGCGGGGGCGGAGGCGATCGTCCTGGACGTGAAGGTCGGCGACGGGGCGTTCATGAAGACGCTCGACGAGGCGCGGGAGCTGGCGACGCAGATGCGAGCGATCGGCGTTCGGGCGGGGCGCGAGGTGACCTGCCTGCTCACCGACATGGAGCAGCCCCTTGGCCGGGCGGTCGGGAACGCGCTCGAGGTGCTCGAGGCTCGCGAGACCGTCCGCGGAGAGGGGCCGCCGGACCTCACCGAGCTCGTGCTCGACGCGTCCGCGCGGCTTCTCGCGTACTCGGACCTCGGGATCGACGCGGACGAGGGGCGCCGACGCGCGCAGGCAGCGGTCGCCGACGGGAGCGCGTTCGAGACCTACGAGCGCTGGATCAGCGCGCAGGGAGGGGATCCCGATCCGGCTGCGCTCGAGCGGGCGCTCGTCGTTCGGGATGTGGTCGCGCCCCGAGACGCGTTCGTAACGCGCATCGGCGCCCTCGCGGTCGGTATGGCAGCGATGGAGCTCGGCGCGGGCCGACGGACGAAGACCGACCCGATCGACCATGCAGTC
>Ga0183260_10004974_pt1 | contig 10508 bp, 10 predicted proteins | sample AntDrymUQ4972206_2_FD_129768 | JGI IMG/M metagenome (GOLD analysis project Ga0183260, IMG submission 129768) | Polar desert sand microbial communities from Dry Valleys, Antarctica - metaG UQ497 (22.06) (version 2) (version 2) | ecosystem: Environmental > Terrestrial > Soil > Desert | place...
AATGCATCCAAAGATAAAAAAAACGGATAAATTACGTTGCGGTAATTTTTGAAGAGTCATGTGGTTTAAATTTATACCAAAGCACTCCAAATATTACACCTAGTGACAGCCAAAAGATAACCATAGTCAATCCGCTCATAATTCTAAAAGAGTTTACCAAATCCAAAGGTATGGAAACTTTATCCGGATTGGATGGAAACAAAACAAATGCGGCGGAGATTATTGCAACATAGGCAAGGGGTACTAGAAGAATAGACACCTTCGGAATGTACCGAAAATTGTAAGACAACATTCCAAGGAATAAAGCAGACAGAGCAGATATGGCTAAAAATCCAATGTACAGATTCTCTCTTAACCATATGGTATCAGGATTTCCAACAGCAGGGGGGTTTCCGGGATACTTCAAAAAAGGAATGACAAATAAAACCAAACACATAACCAATGACAAAAAAACCGCCTTTTTTCTGTCGCTTGAAAACGGCATTGCTTTACGGCTAAACATATAGACAATTCCAAGAAGCGAGCCAAAAGCCATTCCCAAAATGGATCCCGCCACAAAACTTCCGGATTTTTGCCAAATCCTATAAGAGTTTTGTTCACCAGTATCTGTATTTTCCCCCAAAGTAACTGCTTTAGCTGTTTCCATGTCTATGGCCTTATCAATCAAGGGTTCAACGACTAGCATGTTCATTCCAGCCAAGATCAAACCGGCTAATGCTCCTGAACCTAGAGAAATAATAATAAAGGTAAAGGATTTCATTCAAAAATTATTCCAGATGGGTATAAAAGCTGTTATATAAAACAAATAATAAAAATCTAATGGCAAGGAAAACCAGCTGCGTGTCTCATATCATGGGTAACCTCATGCAAATATTTTGTATCAAATGCCTCATTGCCTTGCACAATACTAAATACCTGACCTTGGTCGAACCCTACAACAAAAACACCAAATAATGTAATAGCTGCTAAAAAGCCAATGGCTATTTTTGAATCATCATGTTCACTAATTACTTTTCTTTGACTAAATAAAGACATAAATTGAACATAATTTGTGTTGTATATAAAGTATTGGGTAGTTTATCCAACTCAAAGTTATTGATACCAATTCTCAATAACATAAGGCAAAAGGCACTATAATAGATTTCGATATGGCAAACACATAATCAAAATGGCAGTGTTATAATCGTCTCTGGCATATACCCATTTTGGTGAGCTCCAAATCGGTATTTTTTTACAGATTCAGGATCAAGGAAAATGAAACTGATTAAACTGATGAGTATCCTAACGTTAACGTTAATACATTAATCAAATATTCTGAAATAGGAAAAAAAGCAAATTTATATTATTGGATTATTGTATTTCCAAAGAATTTAATATTGCAATGGGGTATTCACATTATATGACTATGTCATGTCTAAGATGCGGTAATCTAATGATATGGTTAAATGGCTCTATCAGTCATTCTCGTGACACCAATTATTATGAATGCAAAAATTGCAGGATAAAAGTTATTAAACGTCCCGACGACCAAATCACAGAAATAGAGGAAAACTAGTTTAGGCAATTCTTAAACCAAATAGAAAACCATAGCAGATAGATACATGAATCGATTGAAAAGATTTAAAGAATCATACTACCATAAAATATCACAAAATAAAAAAATTTGTCCCTTTTTGAGCTGGAGTGTCAGGCAATAAACAACAATAATAATTTCTGCTCAGTTTTGGTTTTGGGTTTTCCTTTTGATTTCACCTTGTCAAAAAAGATGGGGTCAAATGGGCTGAATTAAAGGGGGTTATGAGATTTTCTGCGGGAATATTCTTTTTGTGATTAGATTCTGTCGCGGTAGTAGGGACTATGCCAAATATAGTGGAAATTAAAAACAACCTGGAAAACAAATGGCTTGCATTTCTTGACACAAATGCGCCAAAACTAACAGTAAAAAACCTTTCCGGGGCCACACCCCCGTCAGTTTTTGTGGGCCAATACGGCTATCCCAAGGTAAAGGTTGGACCAATGCTTCCACCATTACATGGGGACACCTCAATATTTGACAGCCCGGAGAAATGGGTCGGGGAAAAAATAGAAGAAATCGCAAACTACAGGATGTCCCTTGTCAGGGGAGTATTTGATGCCAACATACACACTACCTCAGGGAAACAAATAGAGTCACTGCAAGAACTAGCCATGGCAAATTCGCCTGCCGAAAGCGAAATACTGTTTGAGAAAATTCCGTTTGTTAACACAGGGCAAAAGAAAACCTTTGGCACCGATACAGATTCTGCACCCTATGGCTTGATTGCCCCTTTAAGGAGTTTTAAGGCATACTCCTCATTTTCAGTTGATAAAAGAATCGAGAGTGTATTTTATGATAAAGATTTGGCAACAAAAGAATCAATAACGAACTTATATCATCAAGGTGTCGAAATCAGCAAAATAAGCCGCATTTTAAGCATTGGGATGGTCGGGTTAAAAAAAAACAGAAGACTGGTTCCCACCAAATGGAGTATACCTGCCACAGACAATGTGATTTCCAGAGGTTTGACCAAAAAGATAATGGAGGAAAACCATCAGCCTGTGGATTCGCATGTGGTTTACAAGTACTCTCATTTAGGCAATCACTACTCAGTTATTCTAATTCCCTACAGCACATGGTCCTTTGAGATGCAAGAAGGATGGGTTGACAGCAGGGGAGGTGTAGGAATGGGATCGGATTATGAGGATGCCAAGGGTTTAAGCCACTATCCATCCATAGATGGGGCCTATTTTGCAGGCAGGCTGTCAGTGGCTGAGCACCTAAACAAAATAGAAAGAAAGGCAGCTGTGTTGGTTTTAAGGGAAATTCACCCACAGTACATAATTCCAGTTGGGGTTTGGCAGGTAAGGGAAGGAATAAGAAAGGCACTAAAAGAAACCCTCAAGGAATTTGAAAGCCTTGAAAAAGCCTTATCATTTGCTTGTTCTTCCCTATCAATATCAAAAAACGAATGGGTAAACAACAGCAGGATTCTTCAATTTGTTAAAGATCAAAAAAGAATTTCTGAATATTTTTAAAGACGTCTTTACTCAAAAATAAAAAATATAAAAAAACAAAACCCATGGAACATACGCATAAAAAAACGGTGTTGGAAAATGGGTGGGGGGATTTGTAAAGGTATTGATTTCTACTTTCAATTTAAAATGTAAAAAATTAGCTACTGAAGGCCATTGAAAATTGCTTCAAGATCTAAATTAATAAAAGGATATTCAATATGACTTCCTAGTTTATTTGTAAAAGTCTGGCAACCTACCACAAAATTATACCCTGCATTTGGTTGAGAAGGCGTAAACTGTGCACAAATAGAATAGTTTGCTCCATCCTTTATTACACCTACTGGTGTCTGTATTTGATCTAAACGATATGCGTCTTTGTTATCATTTGCATAAGCATGCATACCTTTAAGTGAAGGGTCAGCACTCGGGTCCAAGCAAAATGACTGCATATTGCTAAGGTCTGTATACAATGTTACTCTACCCTCATAAACACAATAACTAAAATTTCCCTCATTGTTATCACTCCACCTAACTGTTGGGGTTATTTTAAGCCCCGATTTGGAAGAATAGCCCTGTTTTACATCCACCAGGCTTGTTGCAAGGAGAGAAGATAATAATATAACAATCATAAAAATCGGAAAAATACGCATAATTTATTTTCAGGAATACAATATTTAAATATTTAATATTAAAGTTTAACTAACCATTCCACCTTGTCGGTTAATTATTAAAACATTTACAATGCAACGGCTAAATCAATTTGCCCATGAGAATCGCTCACATTAACAATATTTCGGGCGTACCTTCCACTATTGCAGAATACCAAAAAAAGCAAGGACATTCTGCAGATGTGTTTGTTTTTAATGATACAGCATACAAGCAATTTGGTGGCATCAAAATCAACTATAGATCGCCTATTGCCCAATGGAAGCTTTTTAGGAAATTAAAAAAAGACTATGACGTATGGCACTATCATTATCCATATGGCTCATTGAAAAATAGCCTGGAGAAGAGAAACCAAGGCAAAGCTTATTTAAAACACTACCATGGGGATGACATAAGAGGGAAACATGACAATGATTTTTGCCTTGTTTCTACACCTGATCTACTGCAATATGCCCCAAACGGCAAATGGTTGCCCAACCCAATAGATATCTACCAGATAAAAAAAATTATTGTTGCAAAAGAAGAAGAACCAACACAAGCAAAAAGCAAAAACAAAGTGAGAATTGCACATTACCCATTTTATAAAAGCAATCCTTCACCAGGTTTTGATTACTATACCATTGCATTAAATAAACTACAAAAAGAAAATAAGTGCGAAAATGTTGAAATTTTGAATCTTTCGCATATTCAGGCGTTGCAGGTTATGTATTCTTCGGACATCATAGTTGGAAAAATACTGCCCGAGGTTGGTTGGTTTGGAAAGTTTGAACTTGAAGGAATGGCCTTGGGCAAACCAGTTATTGCCTATGTATCGGACTATTTGTATGAAAAATACAAGCCACCAGTCTATAGAACCACAAAAGACACATTTATGCGAGACTTGGAAAACCTGATTGCAAATAATGATGAGAAAAATAGATTAGCCGGTGAAGGGCACGAATATGTCAAAAAACATCATTCAATTGAACCCATAATTAAAACGGTGAATGAGTGCTACAAAACACATGCCATTACTACATAGAAAACGCTTTTTGCATTAAATAACAACAAACTATTCTTTATGCTAAAACCCCAACCCCCAAACTAAACTATAAACGTTGTATCACCTGTTTAATATTGCATGAAAGATGGATTGTTTAGTGTCCACTTTTGACAATAACCCCTTTTTGACTATCGGAATGCGGTTTACCTTTTTGACTAAAGGTATATCCCGATATATTTTTTCATATTGATGAATGAAATTAAACGATTCTGCCTTTTTTGGGGGTTTTTCCTCATACCAATCAATATTACACACATGCTCGTTAGAATAATTAATTAGTTTTTGGATAACTTCATTTATTTCAGATGGAAGTACATGCATAAACACCTCAGATGCTATCACCAAGTCATACTTCTTATCGGATTGAAAAGATTGGATATCAGACACCATAAATTCTATTTTTTCCTTCCTCGTATTTACATTCTGGATATTTAATTTGGCATTTTCTATTTGATGAGGCGAAAGGTCAAATGCAAAATACTCTTTAATTTGGGGGAAGGCAGAGAGAAGTAATCGCGTTACCCGTCCAAATCCACACCCAACTTCAAGTACGGTCGAAAAAGAATACTTCTTTAAGTAATCGGTCAGGATCTCTTCCTGTAATTTGAAATTCTTGTCATATTTAAAGTTCTGTTTGTATACCTTTCCTCGTTCCTTCCAATATTCTCCAGGATTGTAAGACATGCTTTATTACCTTCAGGGAAGCAAGAATAATAATTTTTGTGTAAACAAATCAAATACAAAAAAATCACATACAAAATTAAAGCACATGATTTTATGATACTGTAATAAGTATTTTCTTTTCTAAGCATTAAAATACCTTTTTTTGTGTCATGATTTTTTTGCCGTTTATCAAATATAATGGTTTATAACATATTCCATCACAATACACCAAATTCAGTCTAATGCAAATCATTTATGCTCAGTCCAGTCAACATATTTTGTATGCATCAAGAATATTTTTTTCATTTTTTTCCCAAATCAAATTATCATTGGCATAATTGAATATTTTCAATCTTTTATTATGCAATTCATCCATGTTTTCTTTAAGGTACATTAACTTTGATGCCATTTCCACTGAATCTTCAAACGTCATACAATGTTCTTTTAAGATTTCCCTCACAGGTTTTAATGATGAGGTACACAACACAAAAAGTCCCGCATGAGCATACTCATATGCTTTGTTGGGATTTGTGTAGTAGTGAGACCAATGCTTTTTAAACGGAATAAGTCCTACAGAATGTTTGCTCATTTCTTTATACATATCTTGCCTGTCAAGGTAACCAGTATATCTTATATTTTTAGTAGATTCAGCGTTCCAACCTATAATTGTTAGATCTCCCATATCTTGATTAAAAAACATTTCATAAAGACCATCAATATTTCTATTTGGAAATTGTTGCCTATTGTGGCCATCGGATCCTGCATAAACAGAAGACAATTTGGCATGAAATGATGGTTTCTCAAAATTCTCAATTTCAAATTTCATTGGAAAGTTTGGTACAACAAATACCTTATTGGCATTATTGCCAATTATTCGAAAATCATTAGCAATCTCATTAGACACCGTAATTGTTGGTGTTGAAGAGACCAATTCTTTTTCCCATCTAGTCCACACATTAATTGCATGACGATTCAAAATATTTCTTCTTGTTTTTTTAACTGCATGGACTAGAAAAAAATTAAACTTGTTCACATTATTCTTTGTGGATTGAGCCAGTTTTTCCATCTCGGTTAAAAATTGAGAGTGCTTAGACCAATACTCATGATCATCGTACACAAATGGCAATTTTAACTCAGAAACCATCTTGGCTGAGAAAATATTATGTGCATGCACTAAGTCGGGTTTTGCTTCATTTATTACCTTAGTAATTTGCTTTTTGACAGAATTCCAATAAAATGGAATACCATATCTGGCTTTTGCAGTCCAGTTAACTTCATATATTTTAGAAAAAGTTTTTCTATTATAATTAGATGCAGTCCTTGTTGCTCCTGCAAACATGACCTCATGACCAAGATTTGATGAAGTTATTGCAGCCTTTTCAACTCTCCAATCAGGCAAAGCATCATGTGACAAATGCAGGACTCTCAACTAATTAACAAAATAATGCATATATAATATAAACAAATTCTTAAGAAAAAAAACCGCTATTATAGTATCTTGATAGCTGGTTAATAAATCAAAGAAATGATTCAGTTTTAATGGAAACAACAACAATATAACAGGTAAAGTTAAATTTTGAGTTCATCATACACCTTTGAGAGACTTGGAATTACACTTGATGGACAATGCTCTTTAGGTAACCCATTCCTAAATTTTAACCGATAATCCAATACGTCAAGACCACAAGCCAAAGCCTCTAGTGCCGTTTTGCTTAATGCCGGTATAATCTTTTTATTAACATATCTAATGTCCACATATGTCTTATATTGTTTTAAAAAGTTTGGGAGATCCTGATACATCAAAGGATGCTTCATCCTATCATGTACTGTTATGTCAAGATTAATGTTATTTTTTTCTAAATACTCCAAAGCCCAAGGTATATCAGTTACCTCATTGTCCATAGTCACAGCATTCTTCTTTATGTCATCGTTAATTGTGGAGGACATTATTGCATCGGGTTTGAAAACATCCAAATCAATCGGGTTTGGAAGATACAGTTTCCTAACGGCATCATTCTTTGTAGAAGCATAGTTCAGAAGATCAGGTGTAGATACAATAACAGCATTAGCTAAATTTTGCGCTTTGTAATGTATCCTTTTCTTTAGCAGTAAAATATTCCGAATTTTCCTGTATTTTAGGATTAAACTAATGGCAATATCAGACACTCGTGATCGATGAGGGAGTTTTTGTTTATTCAAGCCCCTTATGTCGGTTCCATGATAATGTAAAATTATTTTTTTTGACTTTCCAAATTTATTGCGAAGTTTTATAACCATATCAGCCCTAGTGTGGATATGAACTATATCTGCAGATTTTGCGTCTTCGATAATGTGTTTTAGAAACTGTTCATCTGAAGCAGCAATTGTTACATAGTCTTTATAGAATTTGTAAAATCCAAATTTATCGTATCTGTCATACTTGATAACTTTTGAATTATGCCCTTGTATATGCTGTTGGTATTTTGCCAATATGCATGACACTGCAGCTGCATCATCTACATGGAGAATACGCAATATCTTTTGTCAATATTATGTTTAGTATCTAGTATAAAATAATTGTTAAGCAAACCTCACAAAGATGAGAAAGAATACAGATGAAATGTACAGAATAACATTTTGATATTTTACAGTAAATCGCAAATGTTGAAAACAATCGTTTCTTCCAAACTAATTTGATTAAAACAGGGAAATATTACGGCATTATTAAAAGAAGTTAAATTATTGATAGTAGAGAGATCATAAATCCTTGATTATAAAAACAATTAACCCTTCAACAGAAGAGGTGATTCAAGAATACACCACCATATCAAAAGATGAAATAATCACAAAGACAAAGAAAGCAAAAGATGCGTTTGGGGAATGGAAAAAAGACCACAACAAAAGAGAAAATTTTCTATATGCATGCGCTAACGAGTTTAGAAAAGACAAAGAGAATTTGGCAAAAATCGCCTCCATTGAGATGGGAAAAGCTATCAAGGAAGCAAGAAGTGAAGTAGAAAAATGTGCCTGGGCAATAGAATATTTTGCAGACAATGGGGAAATATTCCTAACTGACGAAATCATAAACACAGAAGCAAGAAAAAGTGTTGTTAGTTTTGAGCCCCTTGGAGTGATAGCAAGCCTAATGCCTTGGAATTTTCCTTATTGGCAAGCTTTAAGATTTGCTGCACCATCTTTGATGGCAGGAAATACAATTATTCTAAAACCAGCTAGTGTAACGATGCAATGCGGAATCCAAATAGAAAAGATCTTTAGCAAGATAGGAATGCCAGATAATGTATTTCAAACCATTGTTGCGTCATCAAAAGAGGCGGAATACTTGATAGACTCAGACGATATCAGTGCCGTAACTTTTACAGGGAGCGTTCCAGTTGGTGCCAAAGTAGGGCAAAGAGCTGCATCACAGCTAAAGAAGACAGTTTTAGAGTTAGGCGGCAGCGATCCGTTCATAGTCTGTGAGGATGCCGATATAGAGAAAGCAAGCTCTGGAGCAGTGAAGGGAAGATTTATCAACTGTGGTCAGAGTTGCATCGCCTCAAAGCGTTTTATCGTGGTCAAAAAAATTGCAAAAGAGTTTACGGAAAAATTCGTAGAAAAGACTGAAAAACTCAAAGTAGGAGATCCTTTATCAGACGATACGGATTTAGGCCCACTAGTAAACTCCACTGCAGTTGATAGTATTGACGGAATGGTCAAAAGAGCAATAAAAGAAGGAGCACAATTGCTTACCGGAGGTCACAGAACCGACGTTAAAATCAACGGTAGTATAAAAGGATATTTTTACAGTCCTACAATTTTCAACGACGTGACGCCAAATATGGAACTAGCGCAAGAAGAAACATTTGGACCTGTCGCACCCATATTGACCGTAGAGGATGAAGCCCAAGCAATAGAAGTTGCAAATAACACCAAGTTCGGTCTTGGAGCCAGCATTTGGACCCAAAATTTGGACAAGGCGGAAAGATATTCAAGAGAAGTACACGCCGGCATTGTGACGGTAAATAATGTTGTGATATCTGATCCCAGAGTTCCTTTTGGGGGAATTAAAAATAGTGGATTTGGTAGAGAATTATCCAGATACGGGATATTAGAATTCGTAAACACAAAATCAGTAAGGTTCTATGACCAGCTCAGTCGTCATCACTATGTAGAATAGTAGGAGCAACATTATATACCAAATTCAATTTAATTATTATCAATATCATTTTGTGCTATTATTGCGAATAATAATGCATTTGATAAATAAATGAATAAAGCATTAAAGACTACAAAGAGAGTTCTTTGCTAGTTACAAGAGTAGTTTTTGTTTGTGATCAAAACAGGTTATAAAAAATTGCAATTCGCATATTCTAAATAAACTAACTGTAGATACTACGGTATTTTTTTAATAACATATGTTAAAAATCTTAAAGGATTGTTATTTATTGTGTCACAACAACAATTAGTTTTGACAATATAAGTTCCACATAACAAGTTTAACCTATTGTTGCATAGATTTTGACCTATTGGTTATCCTTAATGCCATTACACTTGTGTATATCAGCAAGCCCTGTAAAATGTATCCGCCCAATATCAAAACCAGAGTGTTAAGTGGTCTTGAAAAGGTCATTATTCTATTGATATGGGCATTAACAAAACTATTTCCCACAATAATTATTATTGCAAGAAAAATACAAACATAGATGGGTTTCCTATAGCCCTTTGCAATAAGAATTGCCAGTGATGCATATATGAGTTCGAGGAATACTGCGTAAATGACAAACCTCGGATCACCAAATGGAATTCCCATCACACCGATTATTGTTATTGAAATAAGTATAATCAATACCTGAAAGTTTGGTCTTTTAATGTCGAAGAGACTCTTTATCATTTTCCATCAATTGTTTAGCACATAACTTACGATTGACTAACCTGCAATTTGCCTAAGATCAATCAGAAAGTAGTAGGAATTAATCGATTGTAAGGTAAACAAATAAACTATTTTCGCATTTTAAAATTTATTTACAACTCTTGATCAGCTCAAGGTTATAGAAAAGGCACTGGGATGTTATTGTAACCAGTATAGCAAAACAATTATTCTTTCAAAGCTTTTTGTAACTCCTCA
>Ga0183260_10004975_pt1 | contig 10505 bp, 6 predicted proteins | sample AntDrymUQ4972206_2_FD_129768 | JGI IMG/M metagenome (GOLD analysis project Ga0183260, IMG submission 129768) | Polar desert sand microbial communities from Dry Valleys, Antarctica - metaG UQ497 (22.06) (version 2) (version 2) | ecosystem: Environmental > Terrestrial > Soil > Desert | place...
CAACCTGAAGATCGCATGACCCCCGCCTTCGAGGACATCCCCAAGACCGGCCTCTGGAAGCGCCTGCTCCTGGGCTGCGCGCTCGTGGTCTTCGCCACCGCGTCGGCCACCGCCGTCGCCGCTTTCCGGGAAGTCGACAAGGTGGTCGACGCTCTCAAGGACAGCCCCAGCCTCGAGCTCCAGAACTTGGCGGAGACCGACCCGGGCAAGCCCCAGACGATCATGCTGCTGGGCTCCGACCGCCGGCCCGACGACGCCACCGATGGAGGCGCGGGCACTGGTGCACGCTCGGACACGATCATTCTGGTACGCCTCGATCCCGACAGGGGCACCGCGCTGATGTCCCTGCCGCGCGATCTGAAGGTGCAGATCCCGGGCTTCGGCACCGCCAAGCTCAACGAGGCCTACGATCTGGGAGGCCCCAACCTCACGCTGAAGACGGTGCGCAGGCTCACCGGCCTGTCGGTCAACCACGTGATCAACGTCGACTTCCAGGGCTTTCGCAAGGCGGTCGACGCGATCGGCTGCATCTACCTCGACATCGACCGCCGCTACTTCAACGACAGCGCCGCGTTCGCCTACATCAACGTCTACCCCGGCTACCAGAAGCTGTGCGGTGAGGAGGCGCTGGAGTATGCCCGCTTCCGCTACGAGGACACCGATCTCGTGCGCTCAGCGCGCCAGCAGGAGGTGCTGCGCGAAGCCAAGCAGCAGATCGGCACGGGGCGGCTGTTCAATGATCGCAACAAGCTGATTAAGATCTTCGGCAAGTACACGACCTCCGACGAGGCGCTCAAGTCACGCAAGGGGATCCTGCGGCTGCTGGAGCTGGCCGTGTTCTCGGTGAAGCAGCCGCTGCGCGAGGTCCACTTCCAGGGTGAGATCACGGAGGGCAGCGTGGAGGCCGGCCTGCCCAGCTACGTGACCGCCAGCAACGCCACCGTGAAGAAGCTGACCCAGCAGTTCCTCGGTGTCGAGGAGACCGAGGGCCCGCGGGGCGACGGTGGCGCCCGGCGCCCCAGGAACGCGCCGGCCGACGACGGCCTGTTCAGGGATCCCGGGTCTGGCAAGGACCTGGCGGTACGCACGATCCAGAAGGCCAGGCGCAAGGACGCCGCGCGGCTGCCGATCTACTATCCCACGGTCTTCCGCGATGGCGCCTCGGCCGACCAGGCGACGCGCAACTACCGGCTCACGACACCGCGGGGGAAGGTGGAGCGCGCCTACCGGATGCCGATCCGCCTCGACGTTGCCGGCGACTACTACGGCATCCAGGGCACCACCTGGAAGGACCCACCGATCCTCGCCGGCAGGCCCGAGGAGCGCACGCAGGGCGGCCGCACCTTCGAGCTGCACTACGACGGCGACCGCGTGCGGCTGGTGGCTTGGCGCACCGCCAAGGCGGTCTACTGGGTGTCCAACACCCTTCGTCAGACGCTCACCGAGCAGCAGATGCTGGCCGTCGCCCGGTCCACGCGGCTACCGTGAGGGCCCACTCGGGGAGGAGCGCAGCCGAAACGTCTCGGGAGGAGCGCAGCCGGAACGTCGTTCCGGCGAGCACCGCACCGCAGAATCTCCGGCAAACGCCGCACCTCTCCCTTTCCGGGGTACCCTCCGCCGCTTGACCGAGAACGAACCCATCGGAGTGATCGGCGTCGGCTGGGTCGGCCTCTGCACTGCGGCGTGCTTCGCCGAGCTCGGCCATCAGATCGTGGCGCGCGACATCCTGCCCGAGAAGGTGGAGTCGCTCTCACGCGGCGAGGTGCCGATGCACGAGCCCGGCCTCGCTGAGCTGCTGGAGCGAAACGCCGACCGGCTCACCTTCACGACCTCCATGCAGGAGGTGCTCGAGCGCACCCGCCTGCTCTTCTGCTGCGTGGACACGCCTCCCACCTACTCGGGCGACGCAGACCTCTCCCGCGTGCAGTCGGTGATCGATGACCTCGGGGACTCCAGCGACCACGCGATCGTGATGAAGAGCACCGTGCCGGTCGGCACCGGGCGCTCCATCCAGCGCCGCCGCGAGGGACTGGGCTACGTGTCCAATCCGGAGTTCCTCAAGGAGGGCACGGCGGTCGCGGACTTCATGCGCCCAGATCGTGTCGTGGTGGGAGCTGGGGAGGGCTCGGAGGCGTTCGCGGATCGCGTTACCGCCCTCTATGAGCCGCTGAAGGCGCCGATCGTACGCACCGACGTGGCCAGCGCCGAGATGATCAAGCTGGCCTCCAACGCCTTCCTCGCCACCAAGATCTCCTTCATCAACGAGATCGCCAACGTGTCCGAGGAGCTGGGCGCGGACGTCTTGGAGGTGGCCCGGGGCATGGGCCTCGACGAGCGGATCGGCGACAAGTTCCTGCGGCCGGGTATTGGCTACGGGGGGAGTTGTCTCGTGGGCGAGGAGACTGTCCTAGTCCGCCATCACGGGCAAGCGCGTCTACTCGAGTTCGAGCGGCTCTGGCGCCACCTCGAAGCCGAAAGCGTGACCCTCGACGGCGGCCTGATCGAGCCATCGCGGCTCGAAGTCCTCTCGTGGCTTCCCGGTTTCGACGAGCCGCGCTTCCTGCCAGTGTCGGTTGTCACCCGGCGCGAGTACGCCGGGGATGTGGTGGCGCTCGAAACGAAGATGGGACGGCGCGTGACAGCGACGGCCGACCATCCTTTCATCGTCTCCGACGGAAAGGGCGGCGATCCGACCATCAAGCCAGCCGCCGAGTTGGGTCCGGAGGATTGGCTACCGCTCGCCCAGGGCCACGCCGAGCCCGATGACGTGTCGTGTCTCGCCTCCCTCGCCGGGGCAGCGGATGCGGCCGAGGTCTCCGCAACCCAGGTCATCGTGCGTCCACCCGCGCCGCAGCTGTCCGCCCTGCTCGGGCGATCGATCGAATCGCGGCGGGAGGCCTTCGCGACCCACCCCTCAGCCGCCGCCCGCGCAGGCGACGTCAAGCGCACCGGGACCCTGCGCCTCGATGAGCTGGTCAGGGCCGAGCTTCCCATCCGCGGCTCGACGCTGGGCACCGCGAGGAACGGCCAGTTCGTGAAGAGCGAGATCGACCTCGACGCCAGTTTCTGGCGCGTCGTGGGTCTCTACCTCGCGGAGGGGCACTGTTCGATCGACGAGTCAGGGTCGGGTGTGCGCTATCGCCTCGCTTGGTCCTTTCACCCGAGCCGCGAAGAGCACTTGGTCGACGAGGTCGCGTCGTACTGGCTTCGCCAGGGTGTAGAGACCCGTGCATGGCGGACGCCGACCAGCCACCAGGTTTCCCTTTCTTCCAGGATCTTGGGAGCTTGGTGGGTAGGTGTGCTCCGGCTGGGACGCAACGCGTACCAGCAGCGGCTCCCTGACCTCATCTGGGACCGTCCCGACGATGACAAGTGGGCGCTCCTGTCGGGTCTGTGGGAGGGCGACGGCTCTTGGTCGTTGGTACAGGGGGGGCCCAGCGCGTTTCTCGAGTACGGCACGGTGAGCGCGGAACTAGCTGACGGGGTGCTTCGTCTGCTCGGCGACTTGGACATCGTGGCATCCCAGCGGATCGGCAGGACCGCGAGATCCACGAAGGACACCCACTGGCTTCGGATCAGCGGAGCCGACCAGATCGAGCGCGCCATTCGACTGGTCCCAGACCGTGACCGCGCTGGCGTACTCGCGACCATCTCACTCCAGGCCAGGCGGATCGCCCCGACTGGCTATCGCCGCTCTGACGGCGGGCCCGTGTGGACCCGGGTAAAGCGGGTCGACCGGCACCGCTTCTCGGGGTCTGTTTACTCGCTTGAGGTGCCTGGATCTCACACGTTCGTGACCACGGGCGGGCTGATCTCTCACAACTGTTTTCCCAAAGACGTTTCCGCCCTCAAGCAGCTCGCGGGCAACTCGGGCTATCACTTCCAGCTGCTGACGGCGGTGATCGAGGTCAACGAGCTGCAGAAGCGGCGCACGATCGGCAAGCTGGCCAAGCATCTGGGCTCGCTGGTCAACCGCGAGATCGCGCTGCTGGGCCTGGCCTTCAAGCCCGACACCGACGACGTGCGCGAGGCCACAAGCCTGGTGCTGGCCGCGCGGCTCCAAGGTGAGGGCGCCAATGTGCGCGTGTATGACCCGGTCGCCGCCGCCAACGCCGCCGAGCTGCTGGGCGGCGCGCGTGTGTGCGCCTCGGTCGAGGACGCGCTCGACGGCGCTGATGCCGCGGTGCTCGTGACCGAGTGGCCCGAGTTCGCCGACCTCGACTGGGCCGGCGAGGTGAAGTCCCGGATGGTCGCTCCCCTGGTGGTCGACGGGCGCAACTTCCTCGACCGCGACGGGCTGCGGGAGGCCGGGTTCACCTACGAGGGCATCGGCCGTTGAGCGCGGGCCTGCAGGCGCTCGTGCTCGCGGGCGGGCAGGGCACGCGCCTGCTCCCGCTCACCTACACCACGCCAAAGCCCGTGATGCCGCTGGCCGGGCGGCCCTTTCTCACCTTCATGCTCGACTGGCTGCGCGGCCACGGCGTGACCGAGGTGATCCTCTCCTGCGGCTTCATGTCCGACGGCGTGCGTGACGTGCTCGGCGACATGCACGAGGGCCTGCGGCTGCGCTACGTGATCGAGGAGGCGCCGCTGGGCACGGCCGGCCCGGTGCGCCTGGCTTTGGATGAGGGAGTGCTGGCCGAGCGCCTGCTGGTGCTCAACGGCGACGTGCTCACCGACATGGACCTGACTGCCGAGCTCGCTCAGCACGAGCGCACGGGGGCGCGGGCCACGCTCGCGCTGATCGCGGTGGAGGACACGGCGAGCTACGGCGTGGTGCCCACGGATTCCGAGGGCCGGGTGGAGGCCTTCCTCGAGAAGTCAGAGGGGCCCGCCCCCACGAACCGCATCAACGCGGGGGCTTACGTGATCGAGCGCGAGGTGATCGAGATGGCCGTGCCGGCCGGGCGCGCCGCCTCCTTCGAGCGCGAGGTGTTTCCGGCGCTGGTCGGCAACGGCCTCTACGGCTGGCCCGCCGAGGGCTACTGGGTGGACATCGGAACACCCGAGCGCTACCTCGAGGCCACCTACGACCTGCTCGGCGGCAGGCCTGAGTCCAAGCTCGGGCCCCGCGACGAGACCAGCTCGCTGATCGGCGAGGGGTGCTTGACCGCCGGCGCGCACATCGGCCCGCAGTCGGTGCTGGGCTCGCACTGCTCGGTGGGCAGCGACTCGACCGTGGAGCGCTCCGTGCTCCACCACCGGGTGAGGATCGGGGCCGACTGTCATGTGCGAGGCAGCGTGCTGGCCGATCGGGTGCACGTCGGCGACGGAGCCCGCGTCGAGCCGGGAGCCCTGGTGGGAGCGGGCGCGCGTGTGGGCGAGGGGGCAGTGGTGGCGGCCGGCGCCCGGGTCGATCCCGGGGTGGCCGTGCAGCCGGGGGAGAGGGTCGCGTGAGAGACGACGTGCTCGCCCAGCCCCACCAGATCGGGGACGCGCTGTGGCGGGTGGACGCCGCCAAGGTCCCCGACCAAGAGGCCCCCGGCGGGCTCCTGGTGTGCGGCATGGGCGGATCCGCAATCGGGGGCGACCTGGCGGCGGCCGCGATCGGCCGGCGGGCGGTCAGGCCGGTGCGGACCGTGCGCGGCTACGCACCCGAGCCTTGGCTCGATTCCGGCACGCTCGTGCTCTGTGCCAGCTACTCCGGCTCGACCGAGGAGACCCTCGCCTGCTTCGGGGAGGCCGGGGGGGCGGGCGCACCGCGGGTGGCCATCACCACCGGCGGCCCGCTGGCGGAGCGGGCGCGCGGGGAGGGCGTGCCGGTGATCGGCGTGCCCGCGGGCATGGAGCCGCGGGCGGCGGTCGTATACATGACGGTGGCCGTGCTCGAGTGCGCGGCCGCGTGCGGCGCGGGACCCCCTCTGCGCTCCGAGCTCGAGGGTGCGGCGGACACGCTCGCCGGGCTCGCGGCCGACGCCGAGGAGGCCCGCTCCATCGCCGAGGTTCTCCATGAGCGGCTGCCCGTTATCTATGGCGCCGGCCTCACCGCCGCGCCGGGGCGGCGCTGGAAGACCCAGCTCAACGAGAACGCCAAGGTTGCCGCCTTCTCCGGCGAGCTGCCCGAGGCCGATCACAACGAGATCGAGGGATGGGAGTGGGCGGCCGAGCACACCGCCGCCGCGGCGATGATGCTGACCGCGCCCGGCGCCCACCCGCGGGTGCAGCGCCGGATCGCACTGACTCAGGAGCTGATCGAACGCACGGGGGTGCCGGTCGTCCGGGCGGCCGCGCGCGGCCGGACGCCGGTCGACCACGTGCTCTCCTTGGTGATGCTCGGCGACCTGGTCTCGGTCGAGCTCGCGGAGCTGGCCGGCGTCGATCCGACGCGGGTGGAGGCGATCGACGGGTTCAAGAGCCAGCTGGGCTGAGGTCGGACCCGGGGCCAGCCAGGGCGAGGAGTGCAGCCGGACGTCTCGGGAGGAGTTCCGCGAGCACCGCACGGGGACTCTCCGGCGAGCACCGCAGCTTTCCATCAACCTTGACACAACCGTGGTAAGGTTGGTCGGAATGGACGGGCTCACGATCCAGGAGGCGGCCGCGACGACCGGGTGGTCGGCGCGGATGCTTCGCTACATCGAGCGCGAGGGCCTCATCGCGCCGCGGCGCTCGGAGTCGGGCTACCGCCTCTACGGACCGGGCGAGCTCCAGCGTCTACGCACCCTGCGCGAGCTTCTGGACCAGCACGATGTGAGCTTGGGCGACGTCGGCTTCGCGCTTCGCCTGAGCCGCGCCCCGGACACGGGGCGAGCGGTTGAGGCGTGGCTCGAGGCCCGGCCCAGCCGGCCGGACGACGTGCCGGCGAAGGAATGGCTGGCCTTCGAGCAGGAGAAGCACGAGCGTCTGCTCGCCGAAGCGGCCCAGCTGACGACCACCACCTGAGAGGACACATGAGCGCCACCGACACCACCACGCAGGACTACAAGGTCGCCGACATCGGCCTGGCCGAATATGGCCGCAACGAGATCCGCCTGGCCGAGCACGAGATGCCCGGCCTCATGCGCACCCGCGAGGAGTTCGCGGCCGAGCAGCCGCTCAAGGGCGCGAAGATCATGGGGTCTCTGCACATGACCGTGCAGACCGCCGTGCTGATCGAGACGCTGACGGCGCTGGGGGCCGAGGTCCGCTGGGTCTCCTGCAACATCTTCTCGACCCAGGACCACGCCGCCGCGGCCATCGCCGTCTCCGGCGTCCCGGTGTTCGCGTGGAAGGGCGAGACGCTCGAGGAGTACTGGTGGTGCACCGAGCAGGCGCTCAACTGGCCCGACGGTGATGGCCCGAACATGATCCTCGACGACGGCGGCGACGCCACGCTGCTCGTGCACAAGGGCGTGGAGTTCGAGAAGGCCGGCGCCGTGCCCGACCCCGAGTCGGCCGACAACGACGAGTTCAAGATCATCCTGGGGACGCTCCAGCGCAACCTCGAGGAAGACCCGCAGCGCTGGACGCAGATCGCGCAGAACATCCAGGGCGTGACCGAGGAGACCACCACGGGCGTGCACCGCCTCTACCAGTTCGCGGAGACCGGGGACCTGCTGTTCCCCGCCATCAACGTGAACGACTCGGTGACCAAGTCGAAGTTCGACAACCTCTACGGCTGCCGCCACTCGCTGATCGATGGCATCAACCGTGGCACGGACGTGATGATCGGCGGCAAGGTCGCCGTCGTCTGCGGCTACGGCGATGTCGGCAAGGGCTGCGCCGATTCGCTCAAGGGCCAGGGCGCACGCGTGATCGTCACCGAGATCGATCCCATCTGCGCGCTCCAGGCGGCGATGGAGGGCTATGAGGTCAAGACCCTCGAGGACGTGATCGAGACGGCGGACATCTTCATCACCGCCACCGGCAACAAGGACATCATCACCGCGGACCACATGGCCCGCATGAAGCATCAGGCCATCGTGGGCAACATCGGCCACTTCGACAACGAGATCGACATCGCCGGCCTCGAGCGTAACGACGAGCTCAAGCGCCTGACGATCAAGCCGCAGGTGGACGAGTGGACCTTCCCCGACGGCCACTCGATCATCATGCTCTCGGAGGGCCGCCTGCTCAACCTCGGCAACGCCACGGGCCACCCCAGCTTCGTGATGTCGAACTCGTTCACCAACCAGACGATCGCCCAGATCGAGCTGTTCACCAAGAACGACGAGTACGAGAAGCAGGTCTACGTGCTGCCCAAGCACCTCGACGAGAAGGTGGCGCGCCTGCATCTGGACGCCCTCGGGGTGAAGCTCACAGAGCTCAGCTCAGACCAGGCCGCCTACCTGGGCGTCCCCGTCGAGGGGCCGTACAAGTCGGATCACTACCGCTACTAGAGCAAGCGCTCAGGGCTTGGTGCGCGGTGCTCGGTCTGGCTCTCGGAGCCGAGGGCTGAGCACCGAGCACTGAGCACTGCCATGAGCGACATCGCAAACCCCGAGCTCGCGCCAGAAGGCCACGCGCGCATAGCTTGGGCCTGCGGCCAGATGCCGGTGCTCGGCCGGATCGCCCAACGGTTCGCTGAGGAACGTCCGCTGGATGGCGTACGGGTTGCGGTGTGCCTGCACGTGACCGCCGAGACCGCCAACCTCATGCGCTGTCTCGCCGCTGGCGGAGCGCAGACGGCGCTGTGCGCCGCCAACCCGCTGTCCACGCAGGACGACGTGGCGGCGGCCATGGCGGAGGAGATCGAGGTGCACGCGCGCTTCGGGGAAGACCTTGAGAGATACGCGCGTCACGTGGGCGCACTTGTGCAGGGCCGTCCGCAGATCACGATCGACGACGGTGCCGATCTCCTCACCGTGATGCACGCGGCCGGCTCCACCGAAGGCGCGATCGGCGGCACCGAGGAGACCACGACCGGGCTGCTGCGCCTACGTAAGCTGGAGTCCGAGGGGGGCCTGCGCTGTCCCGTGCTGGCTGTGAACGAGTCGCGCACCGAACGCACCTTCAACGACCGCTACGGCACCGGGCAGTCGGCGCTCGACGGGGTCCTGCGCGCCACCAACCTGCTGCTGGCGGGCCACACCCTGGTCCTCCTCGGCTACGGCTACGCGGGCAAGGGGATCGCTCAGCGCGCCCGCGGCGCCGGGGCCGCGGTGATCGTGTGCGAAGTCGATCCCACACGTGCGCTCGAGGCACGGATGGAGGGCTTCGAGGTGATGCCCTCGCTGGAGGCAGCCGGACGCGGCGACCTGTTCGTGACCGTTACCGGCTCGCGCTCCGTGCTGCGCCGGGAGCACTTCGAGCTGATGAAGGACGGAGCCGTGCTGGCCAACGCCGGCCACTTCGACGTGGAGATCGACCTCGAGGGACTGCGCGCCGCGGCCGCCACCGACCCGCGCGAGGTGCTGCCTCTGGTCGAGCAGTACGACGTGGACGGCCGCCGCCTCAACCTGCTGGCCGGGGGCCGGGTGGTCAACCTGGCGGCGGGTGAGGGCCACCCTGCCGCGGTGATGGACATGAGCTTCGCCACGCAGGCGCTGGCGGTCGAGCACCTGGTGCGCGAGGCCGGGGCCCTCGAGCCGCGCGTTCTCGACGTGCCGAACGGCATCGACGAGGAGATCGCCAGGCTCAAGCTCGCCGCCCTCGGCGTGAGCATCGACCAGCTGACCGACGACCAGCGCCTCTACCTGCACAGCTGGGATCAGGACGCCTGAAACGGGGGTTGCAAAAAGTCCAAGACCGATCGCTTCCCTGCATGGTTAGGCCGGCACGGGCTCGGCGGACTCGCCGGCCAGCACCCGCAGGAGAGCGTCCAGCACCGTCGGGTCGAACTGGCTGCCGGCCCCGCGGCGCAGCTCTTGCACCGCATCCTCGGTCGAGATCGGCGCCCGGTAGGGACGTGCGGTGATCATCGCGCTGTAGGCGTCGCAGGCGAAGATGATGCGGCTGCCCATCGGGATCCCGTCGCCCCGCAGGCCGTCGGGGTAGCCGCCCCCATCCCAGCGCTCGTGCTCGTGGCGCACCATGGGAGCGATCGGCGCGAGCTCGGGCGTGCGCCGCAGGATCCGCTCGCCGATGACCGGGTGCTCGCGCATCTCAACCCACTCCTGGGACGTGAGCGGACCGGGCTTGTAGAGGATCTCGTTGGGGATGGCCACCTTGCCCACGTCGTGCAGAAGCGCTCCGTCGCGCACACGGGAGATGGCCGCCTCGGAGTGCCCGAGCAGCCGGGCCGTCTCGACCGCCAGGCGCACCACCTGGCGGGAGTGGGAGTGGGTGTAGTTGTCCCGGGCGTCGATGGCGGCGGCCAGCGCGCCCACCGCCGAGCGCGACGCGCCGCCGGTCTGCCCGAGCAGAGCGGTCACCGCCTGGGCCGCGAGCAGCTCGGCCAGCCGCAGCGAGGACAGCGGGAACCGGGGTGACGACGAACGCATGAGCAGGAGCCCGTGCACCTGCCGGTCGCGCGCCAGCGGCAGTGCCGCGTAGGACCCCGCGGGGCCCGCGAGTGCCGCCGCGGACGAGTCGCTTCCCAGGGCCCGGTGCAGAGCGTGGAGCGAGCCGCGCGAGATCGCGCTGGAGCG
>Ga0183260_10004977_pt1 | contig 10503 bp, 10 predicted proteins | sample AntDrymUQ4972206_2_FD_129768 | JGI IMG/M metagenome (GOLD analysis project Ga0183260, IMG submission 129768) | Polar desert sand microbial communities from Dry Valleys, Antarctica - metaG UQ497 (22.06) (version 2) (version 2) | ecosystem: Environmental > Terrestrial > Soil > Desert | place...
ACATGCTGAGCCTAAAAGCCGTTCTGTAATGAACGTGACTTTCCGTCTGCCGAACGAAAGATTGGAATCGGGATTTTGCTCGGAGGCCACGACATTGGGCATGGACGGGCTTAAAGGGCATAGATCCGTCGGCGGCATACGCGCCTCTATATACAACGCATTTCCCAAAGATGGCGTTGAACGGCTCGTCGAATTTATGAAGGCCTTTGCAGAGCGACACGGTTAACCACAATCACGTCTGAACGGCTGCGTCAATGCATTGAACAGCTCACTTTCCTCGTCGTTGTGCACAGTCCTCAAATCTATAATGAGACGATTATTCTGCAGCCGCGCTATAACGGGCAGAGTGCCCATTCTCAATTTCCTTTCATATGAGGCAGCTGAGCTATTTAACGGTCTTATTGCTATCAGGCTCGTCAAAGGATGAACAGTGGGCGCAGCCCCGCCGCCAACGACGGACTCGCCTTGTACAACCTCGACGGTACCACCCGATTCGCCTATGACCGCGGAAAGCCTCGCAGCGAACGAAACGCTTCGTGACTCTAAGGTTTCTGCTGTAACAGTCAGCATCCGCACAACGGGAACGTCGTTTTTTTCCGAATGCCGGGCGTGTGATTCGAGGGTAGCCTCAAGCGCTGCGTAAATGAGTTTGCTGACGCGCATAGCGCGATACAGCGGACTCTTTCGCAACGCGTCGATCAGCGGACGTCGGCCGACGATCAAACCGGCCTGCGGGCCGCCGAGCAGCTTATCGCCGCTAAACGTGACAATATCCGCGCCGGCCTCTATCGAATGCGAAACAAACGGTTCATCGGTCAGCCCAAAAGCCGACATGTCGAAGAGCGCACCCGAGCCTGCGTCTTCGTAGAGGATAAGGCCTTTTGCGCGCGCGCAAGCAGAAAGCTCATTGAGCGTCGGGGTTTTAGTAAAACCGGTAATGCGGAAATTCGACGGATGTACGCGCAGCAGCATCGCAGTTTTTACGGTTACGGCATCAGAATAATCGCGCAACTTGGTCCGGTTTGTAGTGCCCACCTCGCGGAGCGTTGCACCCGATTGAATTAAAACGTCGGGAACTCGAAAATCTCCTCCAATCTCGACCAGTTCGCCGCGCGATATGATGACTTCGCGATCTTTGGCGAAAACACTCAGAACCATAAAGGCCGCCGCAGCACAGTTGTTTACCACGATCGCTGCGTCTGCACCTGTAAGCAGGCACAGCAGAGTCTCGGCACGCTCACCACGTTTACCGCGACGGCCGAGCTCGAGATCGTACTCTACAGTCGAATAGCCCACAGCTTCATTGACAATCGCGTCTATAGCAGCAGCCGAAAGCGGCGCTCTACCTAAATTTGTATGGATCACTACACCAGTGGCGTTTATTACGCGTCGCGTACGTTTACCGGCCTCCGAGGCCCATGCGGTTTCCGCGCGTTCGGCGATTATCGCTAACAGCTCCGCTCGATTCAAACGACTTGCCGGGCCTTCCGCAACGATTTCCGCACGCACGTTCGCAACTGCCTCTCTGGCGATCGCCGATGAGCGCAGTTCGCCCGCTTCTTTTCGGAGACGAACTAACACATCAGTTTGCAACAACTCGTCCATGGGCGGCAGTTGCTGCAATGCATTTGGCGCCGAGGATGCGGGTGTTTCGCTCATAAAGTCAGTTTAGACAATTGCGCGGAATTTGCGCGCTATTCGTTGTATTAAAATATTAGCCAGCCGTGTGGCCACCAAGATGCGAGGAACTCAATGGCAATTCAAAACAAGCTTTACCGACGTGTGCCGACACGGCTCGAGCATGCAGCCGCGACCGATAAGCAGATATCGAGGCTCGAAGACGATATTCGCAAACTAAAGATCGATTTTGATATTTATTTCAACGGTGCGACAAAACGGCCACCGCTGGAAGCGCGAGCGCGGCTCGAGTCGTCAATCAAACGGGCATCGGACAACCGTGCACTGTCCTATGCTCAGAGGTTTCAGCTCAACGCTCTTATCTCACGGTTTACGTCTTATCGCGAACTGTGGCGGCGACATTTAAAAGCTCGCGGCGAAGAACTGATCTAATAATAAAAGCGAACCATCCGACGGCTCGCTTTTTTTCACGTCCGATGTCTCCAGGAGAACCGGCGTCAAATGTTCAACGCAATTTACATCGCGACTTTCATTACATTTTCGGCTTGCGGCCCCTTCGGACCGTTTGTGACCTCAAACTCGACCTCCTGCCCCTGAATCAGAGTTTTATAACCGTCACCCGTTATCGCACTATAATGCACGAAGATGTCCTGTTCGCCCGGTTGTTCGATAAAACCGTAGCCCTTAGCGTTGTTAAACCATTTGACCATACCGTTTGTTTTAGTCATTGCTCCTTAATTCCTCCTGCAAAACTTCAAAAAAATCGACGTATTTCGCATCAGTTTCTTGCCGCGCACAGGGCAGCTCATGGGATGAAAATACGACATTTGCCTTCTCTTATGAATAAGATATGCCGCCGAAAGACGAGCATAGCTACCTTTCACTAGCAGGAAACATTAAACCTTGGACTGCAAGATTTAGGGATTACCGCGCGTGTTTTTAAGATTGACGAAGCAAAATTAACCAAAACTTAATGTTCTGTCAAGACGTTTTCCAGGAATTATTGCGAATCAGCGATAAATTGACATCAAATAGCCGATAAACGATTATAGGCGTGGAAATACAGCAGGTTTTTTGTTCGTAAATATGGCGACGAAGGAATACGGCAAAGATGCTCCGCTTTCATACAATGCGTACCTCAAGGTGCCGGAACTTATTCGGCTGCAGGAAACGTTGTCCGCGCCGGCCAGTCACGACGAGCTGCTTTTCATAATCATTCATCAGACATACGAGTTGTGGTTCAAGCAGATCCTTCATGAGATCGACGCCACGATAAAATGGCTAAACGAGGGACGCACCTTTCGGGCGAACCACTCGATGCGTGCGGTCGTGGGCATCGAGAAGGTCTTGGTTTCGCAGATCCATCTGCTTGAGTCGATGGCGCAGATTGGCTTTCTCGAATTTCGCGACAAACTCAATCCGGCAAGCGGTTTTCAGTCGATGCAGTTTCGCGAGCTGGAATTTGTCTCGGGCCAGAAAAACGAAAAAATTTTGGCTGCTTTCGAACACGATGAGTTCGCGCACAAACGTCTCAGCGAACGCTTCGAAGAACCGGGATTAGGCGACGCTTATTGGTCACTGCTTTCGCAAAACGGGTTTTCAATCGAATCGCACGAGGAAAAGGTACAGGCTATCGTCGAGATCCTGACTCACCCCGAAAAATATTCGGACCACTTTATCATGCAGGATCTGCTCGTCGAGCACGACGAGAATATCTCGCTTTGGCGGTATCATCACGTGCTGATGGTTGAACGAATGCTGGGGATGAAGCCGGGAACGGGCGGTTCAGAAGGCGTCGGATATCTGATGACGACGCTGACAAAGAAATTCTTCCCGGAAATATGGGAGGCGCGCACTCACTTGAAATTGTCCGACTTGCCAACTTCATCGGGCTATTGATTCGTTACCTAATCGGTCAACGCTATTTACAATCACTTTTTGGATTTTCCGGTCGGCCGATAGTCGAATAGACTTCTGCGATGCGGGCAGAATCGAGTGACTCCAGCCGTTGGCATCTTTAGCATAAACCACAAACCAAAAAGCCGGCGTACCAACTGTTTCGCGCCAGGACGCGTTTACAAATCCCGGGCCGCGCGTGATCGTAACCGTTGGCGGTCGCGGTTTGATCGCTTTTATCCACGGTGAGGCCGGAATGAGCGCGTGGGTTTGATATGAGTCCCGTAGCAGCGCGGCTTGAACACCGCCGAGGTCATTGCGCAGCGGTTTGAGGCTGTAATGTATCGCGCCGCGTGTTTCGGGCGCCTGACGCGTGAGTCTTAACTGATTGATCAGTTCGCCAACCGGCCAGTTTTCGTTACGGCCGATGCGGTATGTCGCGAGGCCGGGCCAGATGTGGCGTTTTTTTGTATTCTGGGATTTCCACCAATCGAGAAGAACGGGATAGCTTTGAGCCTTGCGAGCGGTTTCCCAATAGAGCTGCGGCGCCAGATAATCGACCGTTCCGTCCTGCAGCCACTTGCGCGAATCGGCAAACAGCGCGGTATAAGCATTCAATCCCTCAATGCCTTTTTCCGGCATCGGCTTCCAGATGCCGAACGGAGAGATGCCGTACACAACCTGAGGCTTGACACGTTTCACTTCGCGGCCGACCGATGCGATAAACTTGTTCACTTCGCTACGGCGCCAATCGCCGCGATCCATTTTACCGCCCGTGCGTTGGTACGCGTCCCAATTCTTATCATCGGGAAATTCGATGTCCTTTCCGGCTTTGTCCTGTTCGATGTATGGATAAAAATAGTCGTCGAAATGCACGCCGTCGATGTCATAGCGCTTTACTACATCGAGGATTACACCGAGGCTGTGTCGCTGAACTTCAGCATCGGTCGGATCCATCCATAGATATTTTCCGTATTTCCGCACGAGGTCCGGTCGCCGTTTTGAGATGTGATCGGGTGACACGGTTTTTGTCGAAGGATGATACGCACGGTACGGGTTGAACCACGCGTGGACTAGAATACCTCGTGCATGAGCTTCTTCAACTACGAATTGGAACGGATCGAAATCTTGCGATTTGCCCATCTCTCCCGTGAGAAATTCCGACCATGGCTCAAGTTGCGAACGGTATACCGCGTCCGCCATCGGGCGAACCTGAAAGACAATTGCATTAAGCCGCAGCTTTCTTGCAAGCTCCAGGTTGGTCACAAGTTCGGCTTTTTGCTCGTCTATGGAAAGATTTTTGCGAGTTGGGAAATCGATGTTGTCGACCGTGGCTATCCACACTCCTCGGAATTCGCGAGCTGGCTGCGGCCTTGGCTGGCTTCTGAGCGCCGGAACATATGCAAGCAGGACAAACAAAACGAGTAGATTAAATTTTCGCATAAAATTTTGAGACTACCGCGCCCGCTGGGTTATACAAATATCGCAAACACCTCGTTCGAGTAAAGCCTGCCTTTTGGCGTCAGCCGCAACCGGCCGGCTACGAATTCGACAAGCCCCGCGTCCCGGACTCGGGCTATTTCTTTGCTGTACTTTTCGTCGAGCTGAAATCCGAAACTTGTTTCGTAGGCCGCAAGATCGACACCGCGATTTAGGCGTAAATTTAGAAAAGCCGTTTCGATCGTGACATTGGTTTCCTCACGGAATACTTCCGCGGAACGCCCGCTTTCGATCGAGTCTACGTAGGCGGCAGTGTCGCGAACGTTTGCAAAACGGCTGCGCCCGTCGAACGAATGTGCTGAGACGCCAAACGCGATCACAGGATCGAGCGTCCAATATTTTGTGTTGTGGCGGGACTCGAAACCAGGAAGCGCGAAATTTGAGATCTCATACTGTTCGTAACCGGCCGAGTTTAACTTGCGAAGCAGATGTTCGTACATCATCGCTGCAAGTTCAGGGTCGGGAACCGGCTGTCTTTCCGTTCGCAATTGTTCAGCCAGCGGCGTGCCGTCGTGTATCTCCAGCAAATATAGAGACAAGTGTTCGGGCCGCATCGAGAGAGCTTCGGCGACATTTCGTTTCCAGTCGTCAAGCGTCTGCCGGGGCAAGCCAGCGATCAGATCAAAGCTGATATTTTCGAAACCGGTATCACGAAGCATGCGGTAAGTTTGCCGCGCGTCATCGGCAGTATGGCCGCGGGCGAGACGTTTGAGTTCGGTGTTGTCAAAGGTCTGAACGCCGAAGCTCGCCCGGTTGATGCCCAAAGCGAGATATCCGGCAAGCGTCTCAGCCGTGACAGTCGCCGGATTCATCTCCATCGTGATCTCGGCCGATGGGTCAACATTGAATTTCGCTCGCCCCGTCTTCAGGATTATGTCGATCTGATCCGGACTCAACAGCGACGGTGTTCCACCTCCAAGGTAGATCGTGTCCACGCCTATAGAATCCAAGTCAGAACCACCTGCGTAAACGGGTGGCCGAATGTGCGCGAACGAGTCGATCTCCTTTACAAGCGCGTCGACATACCTCTGCACCGTGTCGCCGCTCTTAAAAACATCTGTAGCGAAGTCGCAATAAGAACAGCGCGATTTGCAGAAGGGAATGTGGATATAAACGCCAGCGGACATCAATTATGAGTATAGAACCGCTTCCCAATAACCGATAACTGAAAGCTGGTACCTGATAATTCGGAGAAAGTTAGTTGTCGATTATCCGGGCTGTATCAAGACCACTTTCGAGGGCGGTTTCCCATCCGGCTTCGAGTTCGGCGACGGGCGATGAGATCGCCGAACTATCGTTAATGGTTATCGCGAGTGTGTCTCCGGCGACCTCGCCAATCACTGCGAACGGGCAATCTCCGGCAATCTCGCGGACACGATCGAGATTCTCGGGCGAAAAGCTAATGACTATGCGGGACGGCGATTCGGAGAAAAGGAAGGCTGTGTGCGAAAGCATACCTGACTTCATATCGATCTGAGCGCCAATCGCGTCGCGCCCAAGTGATGAAAAGCATGATTCGGCTATGCAGACGGCAAGGCCGCCGTCGGAGCAATCGTGCGAGGAATTCGACAGAGATTCGTCCGCGAGTTTCAGGCAGGTTTGCTGAACGAGTTTTTCGAGTTCGAGATCGATGACGGGAACTTCTCCGTTGGCTATCAGATCGTCGGTTGAAATGGCGAGGACCGACTGAGCGTATTCGCTTACCGAAAGATCATTTTTTGTGGTGCCCAGCAAAGCAATGACGTCACCCTCATTCTTAAATCCCTGCGTGATTATCTTTCGCGTGTCTTCGATAAGGCCGACCATCCCGATCACCGGCGTCGGCAAAATGCCACGTCCGTCCGTCTCGTTGTAGAACGAAACATTGCCGGAAACTATGGGCGTTTCAAAGGCTTCGCAAGCCTCTTTAATTCCGTCGATTACGTCCGAGAAGGAACGCATAACTTCGGGGCGTTCCGGCGACGCGAAATTTAGGCAATTGGTTACGGCGAGCGGCCGGGCGCCGACGCAGACCACGTTTCTGGCAGCTTCGGCGACCGCCAGTTTCGCTCCTTCTTTTGCATCGACAGCGACAAAGCGTGCGTTCCCGTCGAGGCACATCGCGATTGCCCGCCGCGTTTCCTTTACGCGAATAACCGCTGCGTCGGCTCCTGGCAAAACGGCGGTGTTAGTGCGCACCATCGTGTCATACTGTTCGTAAACCCAATGTTTGGAACAGATGTTAGGCGAACTCAAAAGCGTTTTCAACGCGAGTCCAAAGTCCCGAGTCCAATGTCCAATGTCTGTGTTATCAGAGACGGGCTTTGGGCTTTGGACTTTGGACTTTGGATTTTGGACTTCCGTCATCGGCCGTTCATATTTCGGCGCTTCGTCGGTGAGAGCGGGAATAGGCAGGTCGGCTTCGAGTTTGCCGTTGTGGAATATCTTCAGGCGCTCGCCCTCGACGACCCGGCCGATGACGACGGCGTCAAGCTCCCATTTTTTGAAGATATCGGTGACCTGTTTTTCGCGGCCGGAGCGAGCGACGATCAACATCCGTTCCTGCGATTCGGAAAGCAGCATCTCGTACGCCGTCATTCCCGTCTCTCGCTGCGGCACTAGCGAAAGATCGAGTTCCAGACCGGTACCGGCACGCGCCGCCATCTCAACCGAAGAACTGGTCAGACCGGCGGCGCCCATGTCTTGAATACCCGCTATGGCACCGCTGCGCATCGCTTCGAGGCATGCCTCGAGCAAAAGCTTTTCGAGAAACGGATCGCCGACCTGTACCGTCGGACGTTTTTCGAGCGCTTCTTCGTCAAACTCAGCCGACGCCATAGTCGCGCCGTGAATGCCGTCGCGGCCCGTTTTTGCACCGACGTAAAGAACTGGATTGCCGACGCCTTCGGCCTTGCCGAAAAATATCTGGTCCTTTCGAACTATGCCGAGTGCAAAAGCATTGACGAGCGGATTAAGTGAATATGCCGGATCGAAAACGACTTCGCCGCCGACGGTCGGCACGCCGAAACAATTGCCGTAATGCGCGATCCCTTTCACAACCCCGTTAAGGATCGATTTGTTGCGCTTTGTCTCTTGTGACGAGTGACAAATGAGGAGTGACGAGTCTCGTTCCTTCCTGTCCCTCGTCCCTTGTCCCTCGTTCCTCGACAGCGGCCCGAAACGCAAAGAGTTCATAGCGGCGATCGGACGGGCGCCCATCGTGAAAACATCGCGCAAAATTCCGCCAACGCCAGTTGCGGCGCCTTGGAAAGGTTCGATAAATCTTGGGTGATTGTGCGATTCGACCTTGAACGCAACGCACCAATCGTCGCCGATATCGACAACACCGGCATTTTCGCCCGGTGGCACGATAACCTGCGGGCCGGTTACCGGAAGGCGTTTCAAATGCACACGTGAGGATTTATAAGAGCAATGCTCCGACCACATCACGCTGAAAACGCCGAGCTCCGTAAAATTAGGCTCGCGGCCCATAATCTTAATGATCTTGGCATATTCTTCGGGCTTTAGGTTGTGCTGCTCGACGATTTCCGGCGTGATGACTGTTTCGTTCATTGTCTGTTACATTTCAGAGCGAAAACAAAACAGTTATTCTAACGGGTTTGGTGAAGGTTGTCGATAACCTGCAGGCGAACACCTTAGGGTCGGGACAGGCTAACAGCCTGTCCTACTTTTTTATGCCATTGCCGGTGCGCCGTGGGCGGCCCATTCTTCTTTCGACGGGCCGTAGACGCCAGGAACAGGAAGGCCGGCCTGGCGCATGAGAACTGTCACCTGGCCGCGGTGATGCGCCTGATGAGTGATGAGATAAAACAGCGTTAGGCCACGGGCCCACGTATCGCCGTACATGCTGTCGGTTTCGAGCAAAGTCTCGTCGGTCCATTCAGCGGCAACTACTTCGCTCACCGATTTCGCCGTAAGTTCGTACGCCTCGGCTATGATAGCCGCTTGCTGCGGACACGTTTCCGAGTGGCCGGGGCCTTCGATCTTCAGTCCCGTGAGGCCGAGCATCTCACCCGGCGTAGTCGCCAGATGCCAAGCCAGAAAGCCAAGTTCGCGACCCGTGTTATAGACCTTTTGCGAAAGTGACTGATCAGTGAGCAAACGCAGTATCTTTGTGGTAGATTCTGCTTCGTACGCCCAGTTTTTCTGGAAATCTTCGATAGTTCGCAACATATTTTCTCTCTTTTTGTTCGAGCCAACAGACCGAAGGTCTCAAATCTTACTTAACGGCGAGCTGGTCGTTTATCTTCTGACGAACCGTCGCCGGGTCGATCTTTCCTTGTCGAAAATAGGCCGTTTCGCCCGTGGGTGCGTAAAGGATCGAAAACGGCAGACCACCTTTCCATTCTCGGGTAACTATCGCTATTGCATTATTTTCGTCGGCGGTTTTCAGCAGGTACGCGGGCATCTTCGCTCCCATTTCATTCAAAAATTTGGGCACGTCGCGTTTAATTTCGGCGAGATCGTCGAGCGAGATCGTTATGAAGTCGATCTTTCCGCTAAATTCCTTGTCAAGCACGACAAGATCGGGAAACTCTTCGCGACACGGCACACACCAAGTCGCCCAGAAATTTATTAGCAAAGGCTTCCCGCCTGGCTTGATCAATGCCCGGAGATCCTCATCGCCGATCTGTTTAACGACTGGTATTGCAGCAGCGGCGGGCTTCGCGACAGGCTTTGCCCGTCGCTGCCCAACCATCGACGCAGTGAATGCGAGCAATATAAATATAACGGCCCACGCTGGCACCGGTCGTTTGGAAACCATCACTGACCTACTTGTCGCCGACGCGTTTTATCGAACAGCCAAAGGCATTTATCTCTGTGATCTCAACCTTTTTGCCGCCGATGACCGCATCGAGAGCGCTTCGCAGGTACGGCTTTGTTATATTTCCGCCCGATCGATCGTTATCGACAGCTCCGTGATAGACCAGGACGTTATTTGCATCGATCAAAAATATTTCAGGCGTAACGCTTGCACCCAGCTTGTCGGCGAGCAAATTGCCTTTATCGATCAAAACCGGAAATTTGTAATTTTCTGCGGCATTGCCTTTGGCCCAATCGAGACTTTCGGTGGCGTTCGAATTTATGCCGACGAAGCGAATGCCCTTTGCCTCATACTCGGCGGCAATCCGGCTTATCCGCTCGTTATATCCGCGGACGACCGGGCACTGCGCTGATAAAAAAACGATCACGGCGCCGTTCTTGCCTTTAAGATCGGAAAGAGTGCTCACCTTCCCGGACGTGTTCGGAAGCGAAAAATTTTCCATCTTGCTGCCGATGGCGATAACGTCAGCAAAAACGGCCGGCGCACATGCGATCAATAGTGCTGCAGCCAGCAAGCAGCAAAACAGAGTGCTTTGTCGTTTCATTTATCGATACTCCTGTTCGAATAGTTCGGTAGCCGCAAGTGTAACAATACAAAGCCCGCGGATACAAGGTTCAGATGGTTACTCAGCCGCCAACCCGGGA
>Ga0183260_10004978_pt1 | contig 10503 bp, 12 predicted proteins | sample AntDrymUQ4972206_2_FD_129768 | JGI IMG/M metagenome (GOLD analysis project Ga0183260, IMG submission 129768) | Polar desert sand microbial communities from Dry Valleys, Antarctica - metaG UQ497 (22.06) (version 2) (version 2) | ecosystem: Environmental > Terrestrial > Soil > Desert | place...
CGTCGTTCCTGGGTTGTGCACGGCGCGAACAGTGGGTAGGGGAGATGTGAGCGGGCGTCTGCCGCCACCCCGGAGCGAAGGAGAGACATCGTGCCCAAGACCACGAAGAGCGGGAAGCCGAAAGGGGACGAGCTGCCGAGCACCGTTGCGCGCTCAGGCAAGAAGGCCCGGCGCACCTTTGCGAAGGCTCATGACTCGGCCGTGGACTCCTACGGCGAGGGCGAGCGGGCAAACCGCACCGCCTACTCGGCGCTCAAGCACACCCACGAGAAGATCGGCGACCGCTGGGAGAAGAAGAAGGGCAAGGGCCCCTCGGACGCGCAGGCAGAGGGTGGCAGGGGTACGTCGAGAAGGACCGCCGAGGGCGTGGATGCCAACGCGTCGAAGCAGCATCTGTACGACGTGGCGACGAAGCTCGGGATCGTCGGCCGGTCGAAGATGGCCAAGGACCAGCTCGTCGACGCGATCAAGAAGGCCAACCGGCGCAAGAGCGACAAGGCGCGCAAGTCCTGACCCTCCAGCGCCGCTTCGGAGCAGCCGCGTCAGCGGCGCCGGAAGCGGATCGTCGTCCCCGGCCTGGCCTGCGCGGCATGGTCGGTGTCGACGTCGGTGACGACCGCGATCACCGGATACCCGCCGGTCACCGGATGGTCGGAGAGCAGCATGGTCGGCATTCCGTCCCCGCTGACCTGCAGAGCACCGCGCACACAACCCTCGCTGGGCAGCTCGTCGCGGCGCCTGCGGCCCAGCGGCGCACCCTGTAGTCGTATCCCGACCCGGTCGGCGTCGGCGCTGACCGTCCATGGCTGACCCAGCAGCGCGTCGATCGCAGCGAGTGTGAACCAGTCGTCTCGCGGACCCAGCAGCACCCGCAGCGTCAGCTCGCCCGGCAGCGACAGCGGTACGACGTCGGCCGCCGGGATCTGATGCAGCGCCTGGCCGATCGGCAGGGATGCACCGGCGACCAGCGGAGCGGGACCGATCCCGGCCATCGTGTCGGTCGAACGTGACCCCAGCACCGGCGTCACCTCGATGCCGCCGCGAACGGCGAGATAGCTGCGCAGGCCACGCTCGGGCACGCCGAGCTCGAGCAGCGTCCCGGCGTCGAGCCGGATCGCCTCGACATGCCGTGAGGGTCGCCCGTCGACCAAGACGGGACACGCGGCACCGCTCAGCGCCACGGTCACCGGGTGCGTCGCCCGCACCGCGAACCCACCCATCGTGATCTCGACCGCGGCCGCGGCCTCGTCGTTGCCGACCAGCCGGTTCGCCAGCCGCCACGCAGCCCGGTCGGCCGCGCCGGCGTGACCGACGCCGACCGCTGAGTGTCCGAAGCGTCCGGCGTCCTGCACCGTCGCCAGGGGTCCGGGGCGTACGACGACCAGGCTCACGCCGGCTCCCGGAACCGGACCCGGACCCCTGGCCGCAGCAGCGCCGGTGGGTCGCGGTCGACGTCCCACAGGGGCGCGTCGGTTTGTCCGATCAGCTGCCAACCGCCGGGTGAGGAGCGTGGATACACCCCGCTGAACTCGCCCGCCAGCCCCACCGACCCGGCCGGCACCGACGTGCGCGGCGTGTCACGACGGCGCACGTGCAGCCGGTGGTCGGTGCCGACGAGGTAGCCGAACCCCGGCGAGAACCCGCCGAACGCGACGGTCCACATCTGGTTGGTGTGCGCCGCGACCACCCCGGCAGCACCCAGCCCGGTGAGCTCACCCACCGCCTCGAGGTCAGGCCCGTCGTAGCGCACCGCGATCTCGACCAGTTCACGGCCTCCGGTATCCCACCTGCCCGAGATCTCGGGCAGGTGGGATACGCGCTCGACTCTCCTCCTGATTCCCGCCGCGGACACCGCCTGAGGGTCGAACCGCACCAGCACGGTCCGGGCGGCCGGCACCAGATCCAGCAGGCCAGGCAGCCCGGCCGCCGACAGCGACGCATGCAACGACATGACCTCCGGCAGCGAGCCGACCTCGAGCAGCAGCGCCGTATCACCGCAGGGCATGATCCGCATCACGTATCGACGAACGCGCGCACCGGCACACCCGCACGGTCGAGCAGTCGCCGCACCGCGGCCGCCATCGCGACGGCGCCGGGGCTGTCGCCGTGCACGCACACCGACTCCGGCCGCACCGCCACCAGGGTGCCGTCCACCGCCTGCACCCGGCCCTCGGTCACCATCTGCAGACAGCGTCGCGCCACCTCCTCGGGGTCCGTCAGCACCGCACCCTCCCGATGCCGGTCCACCAGGGTCCCCTCGGCGGTGTAGGCCCGGTCGGCGAACGCCTCACAGACCGTGCGCAGCCCGCCCGCCCGGGCGGCTCGGTGCAGTGCCGACCCGCAAAGTCCGAGCACGGCCAGCCTCTCGTCGTACTCGCCGACCGCCCGCACCACTGCCGCCGCCTGGGCCTCGTGGTGCACGACCGCGTGGTAGAGAGCGCCGTGCGGCTTCACGTAGCGCACCGACGTGCCCGCGACCCGGGCGAACCCGTCGAGCGCCCCCAGCTGGTAGAGCACGTCGTCGGTCAGCGACGCCGGCTCCACGTCGATGAACCTGCGGCCGAACCCGGCCAAGTCGCGGTAGCCCACCTGCGCCCCGATCACCACCCCGGCCGCCGCGGCGCCGGCACATGTCGCACGCAACGTCGACGGGTCACCGGCATGGAAACCGCAGGCGACGTTGGCGCTGGTGACCAACCCCAGCATCGTCTGGTCATCGCCGAGCCGCCAACGCCCGAATGACTCACCGAGGTCGCTGTTGAGGTCGACGCCCATCCCCGTAGTCTGCCGCCTGTGGAACTCGTCTACCCACCGGTCGTCGGCCTTGCCCGTACGGCGTTTCGGGCACTCGACCTCCAGATCACGATCGCCGGAGCGGAGAACGTGCCGCGCACCGGCGCCGCCGTGCTGGCCAGCAACCACATCAGCTACCTCGACTTCATCTTCTGCGGGCTGGCAGCCCGGCCGAGTGGGCGTCGCGTGCGCTTCATGGCCAAGCACGAGGTCTTCACCCACCCGGTCTCCGGACCGCTGATGAAGGGCATGCACCACATCCCCGTCGACCGCGAGGCCGGTGTCGGTTCCTTCGACGCCGCGATCGAGGCGTTGCGCCGCGGTGAGACCGTCGGGATCTTTCCCGAGGCCACGATCAGCTCGTCGTTCACGGTCAAACGGATCAAGTCCGGCGCCGTCCGGCTGGCGCTGAGTGCCGACGCCCCATTGCTGCCAGTGGCGATCTGGGGCACGCAGCGCCTCTACACCAAGCACCTTCCGCGCGACCTGACGACCCGGCACCGCCCGATCTCAATCGCGGTCGGAGCGCCGGTGCCGGTCAACGACGACGACAACGCCGCCGAGGTGACCGCAAAGCTGCGGATGCGGATGCAGGAGCTACTCGACGACGCCCAGCGCGCACATCCGGACCAGCCGGTGCCGGGCGAGGATGCCCCATGGCACCCAGTGCATCTCGGTGGCACCGCACCGACCCCAGAGGCAGCCCTGGAGCTCGACCGGGCCGAGCGCGCGGCCAGGGCCGCCCGGCTCAGGTCGTCAGCAGCGCACGCACCTCGTCGTCGGTGACCTCGGCGAAGTCGTCGTACCACTGGCCCACCGCACCGAAGAAGCGCGGCGTCGAGGGGCAGACGACAGGGTCGGCGACCGGTCGCAGCGCGTCGAGGGCGCCGTGTGGCGCGACGGGTACGGCGAGCATGACCGAATCCGCACCGGCTGCCCGCAGCGCAGCACAGGCAGCGGTCGCCGTCGACCCGGTGGCCAACCCGTCGTCGACCACGATCACCGCCCGGCCGGTCACCCGCGGCGGGGGACGGTCCCCGCGGTAGGCCCGCTCTCGCCGGTGCAGTTCGGACGTCTCCCGGGCGACGACCGCACCGACCGTGTCGGCACCGAGCCCGACCCGCTCCACCAGCGTCGAGTCGACGACGCGCCCACCGCCGGAGGCGAGAGCGCCGAATGCGAGCTCCTCGTGCCCGGGTACACCCAGCTTGCGCACGCACAGCACGTCGAGCTCGGAGCCCAGGCTCTCCGCCACCGCCGCCGCGACCACTACACCGCCACGCGGCAGGCCGAGCACCAGCGCTTCGGCGGCGTCGAGCCCGTGACGTTCCAGCGCCGACACCACCGGATCGACCAGCCTGTGACCGGCGTCCAGCCGGTCCCGGTAGGGCACCGGGCGGGAGAAGGGGACGAGCGGGCTCAGTTGATCATGCCGCCGCCGACGGTGACGCCGGTCGCCTCGTCGATGAGAACGAACGAGCCCGTCGTGCGGTTCTTCTCGTAGGAGTCGCACAGCAGCGGCACGGTCGTGCGCAGCTGCACTCGGCCGATCTCGTTCAGACCCAGCTCCTTGGTCTCCAGGTCGCGGTGCAGCGTGTTCACGTCGAGGCGGTACTGGATGTCCTTGACCATCGCCCGACCACCGCGGGTGGTGTGCTTGATCGCAAGCTTCTGGCGGGGCCGCAGCGGCTCATTGGCCATCCAGCAGATCATCGCGTCGATGTCCTGGCTCGGCGACGGGGCGTTCTGGGGGCGGCAGATCATGTCGCCGCGCGACACGTCGAGGTCGTGCTCGAGCCGCACCGTCACCGACATCGGCGGGTAGGCCTCGGAAACCTCGGTGTCGAACAGGTCGATCCCGGTGATCGTGGAGGTGAATCCGCTCGGCAGCACCAGCACGTCGTCACCCGGCTTGAGGACTCCGCCGGCAACTTGACCGGCGTAGCCGCGGTAGTCGTGGAAGTCGTCGGACTTCGGACGGACGACGTACTGCACCGGGAAGCGGGTGTCGACCAGGTCGCGGTCGGACGCGACGTGCACGTGCTCGAGATGATGCAGCAGCGACGGGCCGTCGTACCAGGGCATCGCCTCCGACCGGGTCACGACGTTGTCGCCCTTGAGCGCCGAGATCGGGACGATCGTCAGGTCGGGGATCGTCAGCTTGGTGGCGAACGCGGTGAACTCGGCCTGGATCTTCTCGTAGGTCTCCTCGGCGTAGTCCACGAGGTCCATCTTGTTGACCGCGAGCACGAGGTGCGGCACCCGAAGCAGCGACAGGATGACCGCATGCCGACGAGACTGTTCGGTCAGCCCCTGGCGTGCGTCGACGAGCACCAGACCCAGGTCGGCGGTGGAGGCGCCGGTGACCATGTTGCGGGTGTACTGCACGTGGCCGGGGGTGTCGGCGATGATGAACTTGCGCCTCGGCGTGGCGAAGTATCGGTAGGCGACGTCGATCGTGATGCCCTGCTCACGTTCGGAGCGCAGCCCGTCGGTGAGCAGGGCGAGGTCGGTGTAGTCGTAACCCCGAGAGGCCGACGTCTTCTCCACCGCCTCGAGCTGGTCCTCGAAGATCGCCTTGGAGTCGAGCAGCAGCCGCCCGATCAGCGTGGACTTGCCATCGTCGACGGAGCCCGCGGTGGCGAACCGAAGCAGGTCCATCGAGGGCAGGGCCCCGACGGACGGAGCAGACACGGTCATCAGAAGTAACCCTCTCGCTTGCGGTCCTCCATCGCGGCCTCGCTGAACCGGTCGTCGCCACGGGTGGCGCCGCGCTCGGTCACGCGGGCCACCGCGATCTCGGCGATGATCTCGGGAATCGTGCTCGCCGGACTCTCCACGCAGCCGGTCAGCGTCATGTCGCCGACGGTGCGGAACCGGACGGTGCGCTCCTCAGCCGTCTCGCCCCGCCTGAGCGTGGCGAACTCGCCGTCGGAGAGCAGCATGCCGTCGCGGTCGAACACCCGACGCTGATGGGAGAAGTAGATCGTGGGTATCTCGATGTCCTCCTGGCCTATGTAGTGCCAGATGTCGAGCTCGGTCCAGTTCGACAGCGGGAAGATCCGCATATGCTCGCCTTGACGGATCCGGCCGTTGTAGAGCGACCACAGCTCTGGCCGCTGCATCTTGGGGTCCCACTGGCCGAACTCGTCGCGGTGGGAGTAGACGCGTTCCTTGGCCCGGGCCTTCTCCTCGTCCCGGCGGCCACCACCGAAGGCGGCGGTGAACCCCTCGTCCTCGATGCAGTGCAGCAGCGTGCCGGTCTGCAGCCGGTTGCGGCTGGTCTTGCCGTCGTCGACCACCACGCCGTCCTTGATGGCCTGGTCGACCGAGGCGACGATCAGGCGGACACCGAGCCGGCCGACCCAGCGGTCCCGGGTCTCGAGCACCTCGGGAAAGTCGAAGCCGGTGTCGACCTGCAGGACGGGGAAAGGGATCTTCGCCGGGTAGAAGGCCTTCTCTGCCAGCCGCATCATCACGATCGAGTCCTTGCCGCCGGAGAACATCAGCACCGGCTTCTCGAACTCGGCCGCGACCTCGCGGAAGATGTGGATCGACTCCGCCTCCAGCTCGTCGAGCTGGCTGAGGCGATAGTCAGCGTGCGTGGGCATGGGGTATGGGTCCTAACGTCGAAAGCAGCGGCCATCCTACCGATGACCGGGTGTGTCGGCGTCCTTGCGGTCGCCGCTCGCGGTCCCGGGTCCGTTGCCGACGGGGATCGTGTCGAACGGCGCCAGCCCGTGTGCCCGGCGTACCGCCGCCCAGCCGAGCGGTCCGAGGATGAGCAGCGCCGCCCCGGTGATGCCGACGATCGCCGCGGGTACGCCGAGCAGGGTCAGCCCGGTGAGGGTGAGCACGATCACGATGCCGCGCTTGACCACCGCCTGCGACACCCAGTGCGCGATGCGCGAGCCCAGGAACGTGCCCGGAACACCACCGACCACCAGCGGGATCAACACCTGCCAGTCCACGCCGGTGACCAGCACGTGGCTGATCGCGGCGGACAGCACCAGCGGAACCGCCTGCACGAGGTCGGTCCCGACCAGCTTGACCGCCTGCAGCGCCGGATACAGCAGCAGCAGCGCAACCATGATCAGCGACCCCGAGCCGACCGAGGTCACGCCTACCAGGAGCCCCCCCCACCGCCCCGACGATCAGCGTGGGGATCGGCCGGACCACGACGTCGGCACTGCGCGGCGGAGCTCCGGAGGTGACCTCGCGCAGCTGCAGGTAGGTGCGCAGCGTGTAGGTGGAGGCGGTGAACAGCAGCGCGCAGCCGATCGCCAGCTTGACGAACCCCTCTTGCTCCTCGCTGGCCCCGACGGCCTGCACGATGAACGCACCGGCGAACGCGGTCGGCACCGACCCGGCGATGAGCCAACCGGCCAGCTTGAGGTTCGGCGATCCCTGCCGCCAGTGCACCGCGGCACCGACGCTCTTGTTGACGGCGGCGGCGACGAGGTCGTTGGCGACGGCTGCGGTCGGGTTGATGCCGAGGAAGATCAGCGCCGGTGTCATGAGTGCACCGCCGCCCATCCCGGTCAGCCCTACGACGATGCCGACCAGGAACGCGACGACGAGGATGCCGAACGCCCCGCCGGTGACGACTTCGGTCATGTGTGATGTCCTGTCCGGCTCGATGGCCGGAGCCAGCCTTCGCCGTACAGCACCTCGAGCACGTCCTGCAGGCAGTCTGCGATGCTGCGACCGGTGGTGTCGACATGCACGGTGGCGTCGCTCGGCACGTCGTACGGCGAGCTGATCCCGGTGAAGTCGGGAATCTCACCGGCTCGGGCCCTGGCGTAGAGGCCCTTGCGGTCACGGCGCTCGCACTCCTCGATCGGCGTCGCCACGTGCACGAGGACGAAGCCGCCGCCGGCCTCTGCCACCATCCGACGAACCTCTTGCCGGGTGCTGTCGAACGGCGCGATCGGCGAGCAGATGGCCATCCCGCCGTGGCGGCTGATCTCGGCCGCCACCCAGCCGATCCGCCGAATGTTGGTTTCCCGGTCCTCACGGGAGAAGCCCAGGCCGGCGGACAGGTGCCGACGTACCACGTCGCCGTCCAGCGACGTGACCGTCCGGGCACCATCCTCCAGCAGGACGTCGTGCAGCGCGCGGGCCAGCGTCGACTTTCCCGAGCCCGAGAAGCCGGTGAAGAAGATCACCACGCCCTGCCGGTCGCGCGGCGGGCGGTCGACGGCGACCGCGGCGGCCACGGCTTCAGGCAGCGCGCCGTCGTTGACGTAGCCGTGCACCGCGGGGGAGTAGCAGCTCGCCACGTGCGCGCGCAACCAGGCGTCGGCCTCCTCGTCGTCGCGAGCGGCCACCGGTACGGCGACGACGTAGCCACGGTCGACCTGCTCGGCGGCCGCCAGGGTTGCGCGCATCAGCCCGGCCGCGGATACCCCGCGCGGGCTGCCGGTGCCGACGTGGACGAGCAGCACCGCGGTCGCCTTGCCGGCCTCGCGGGCGGCCAGGTTGATCGCCTCGATCGCGGTGTCGGTCAACGGCTCGCGGACCGGTACGACGATGAACTCCGCATCGGCGAACTGCGTCCGCACCTCGCCCGGAGTCTTGAAGTAGCGGCGGAAGGCGCCGAACTCGTGGTGCGCCAGCGGCGTGACCGTGCCGGCGATGGCCACCATGCGGTCATCACCGGCACCGGCCGGCGAGGTCTGCGCCACCTCCACCCGGGCCAGCGGCAGCCCTTCGGGATCGGTCAGCTCGATCGAGCCGGCCTCGCGACCCTGCGCGGCGACCTCGTCCGGCACGGTCAGCGTCAGCGGCGAGTCGCCGAACGCGTCGGTGGCGACCGCGCCGATGCTGATCAGCTCGAGGTCATCGAGCTCGCGTGAGCTCGGTGTCCACTGCGGCACGCGTCCGGTCGAAACGGTCCCAGGCGTCGGCACGCCGCCGATTGTGCCATTGAGGCGCCGGTCCGGACGCCCGGTAGTGTCGCCCAGCGTGTCTGCATCCGCCCGCCTGTCCGCCCACCAGGTCGTCGCCGAGGTCGTCCGGTCGGGATTCGTGGAGGGCCACCACCACGGCTCGGTGGTCGCCCTCGCCGCCGACGGCTCGGTGCTGTGGTCGTTGGGCGACGTCGTGTCACCGATGTTCCCCCGGTCGAGCAACAAGCCGATGCAGGCGGTGGGCATGCTGCGCTGCGGGCTCGACCTCGACGGCGCGTTGCTGGCGCTGGCCGCCGCGTCGCACTCCGGTGAGCCGTTCCACCTCGACGGCGTACGTCGGATCCTGGCCGGGGCCGGCCTGGACGAGTCGGCGCTGCAGACGCCGCCCGAGCTGCCGGTGGAAGAGCGGGTGCGTGAGGCGGCGCTGCGGGCCGGTCTGCGGCCGGCATCGATCCTGATGAACTGCAGCGGCAAGCACGCCGCGATGCTCGCCACCTGCGTCCACAACGGGTGGGACGTGACGACCTACCGCGATCCCGAGCACCCGCTGCAGGTGGCGCTCTGCTCGGCGATGGAGGCACTGACCGACGTGCCCGTCGAGGCGGTCGGCGTGGACGGCTGCGGCGCCCCGCTGTTCGCCTCCACCCTGGTCGGGCTGGCCACGGCATTCTCGCGGCTCGCACTGGCCCAGCCCGGCACCGCTGAGCACCGGGTGGCCGCGGCCTACCGGGAGTTCCCCGACTACGCCTCGGGCAGCGAGCGGGACGAGGCCCGGCTGCTGCGGGCGCTGCCGGGCACCATCGGCAAGGGAGGTGCGGAGGCCGTCTACGCGGTCGCGCTGCCCGACGGCCGCGCGGTGGCGCTGAAGATCGACGACGGCGGTGGCCGCGCCCGGGCCGTGGTGATGGCGGCCGCGCTGCGCCGCCTCAGCGTGACGCATCCGCTGCTGGACGAGCTCGGCGCCGCCCCGATCTTCGGAGGAGGCGAACGCGTCGGCGAGGTCCGCGCCACCCTTTGACCTCTGCGGCTGCGGCTCCATTCGGGCGTGCAGCGAGCCGGTAGGCTTGTGGGCGTGTTCGACCCCGTCCAGAACACCATCCTGCTGGTGGCCACGCTTGCCCTGTTCGGGGCGAAGGCGTTCGCCTTCCTCGATGCACTGGCCAGGCAGCCCGAGGTGTTTCCGGCTGCCGACCGGCAGACGAAGAAGTTCTGGCTGTTGATCCTGGGCCTCTTCCTCGTCGCGCACATGCTCTTCTGGCACCCGCTGAGTCTGCTCAATCTGATCGGCACGGTCGCCGCGCTGGTCTACCTCCTCGACGTGCGCCCCACGGTCCGGTCGCTGACCCGGGGCTGAGGCACCGAGGCGATGGAGATCAGCATCGTCAGCGGGGACATCACGGCGCAGGATGTGGACGCGATCGTCAACGCCGCCAACTCCGCCATGCGCGGCGGCGGCGGAGTCGACGGGGCGATCCACCGCGCGGCCGGCCCGACGCTGCTGCAGGAGTGCGTGCGCCGGTTTCCTGACGGCCTCGCCACCGGTGCGGCCGGCTGGACGTACGCCGGAGACCTGCCGTGCACCCGGGTGATCCACGTCGTCGGGCCGAACCGGCATGCGGGTCAGACCGACCCTGAGCTGCTCGCCGCCTGCTATCGCAATGCGCTGGCGGTCGCCGACGAGATCGGGGCTCGCACGCTGGCGCTGCCCCTGGTCTCGGCCGGCGTCTACGGCTGGGATGTCGGCGACGCCGCGAGCATCGCCGTGCACACGCTGAGGTCGACCTCCACCGCCGTACGC
>Ga0183260_10004980_pt1 | contig 10503 bp, 6 predicted proteins | sample AntDrymUQ4972206_2_FD_129768 | JGI IMG/M metagenome (GOLD analysis project Ga0183260, IMG submission 129768) | Polar desert sand microbial communities from Dry Valleys, Antarctica - metaG UQ497 (22.06) (version 2) (version 2) | ecosystem: Environmental > Terrestrial > Soil > Desert | place...
AGACGCCGCAGCACTTCGATCTGTTCGGCAACTACTCCGTCGGCGACGCCCGCATCGACCTCAGCGACGCGCCGGTCGAGTCGGTCGGCACGCGCGCCAGCGGCTTGACGTTTCGGCTCGGCGAGAACGTGCGCCTGATCGTGGACTGGTAGCCGGCGTCGGGTCGGGCGGGCGCGCGGGCCGCTATGCGATCTTGCGGTAGACCTTGTGCGGGACCACCTCCTCGTAGCGGCCGTCGCGGCGTACGAGGAGGTCGACGACGAGCGCGACCTGCTGCGCGTCGATCTGCTCCTGGGTATGAAGCTCGGCGGTGATCGGCAAGACGCTCGGGTTCATAGTCTCCGACGCCGCGAGCGACCAGGTGTAGTCGTCGAAGTCGAGATGCCCGCCCGGCTTCAACAGGCGGTCGGCGAGGAAGAACGTCAAGCCGTCGATCGACCACAGATGCGCGCCGTCTATGAAGACGTAGTCGAAGTTCGGTCGCTGGTGCTCCGCGAGAACCTTCATCAAGCTCCAGTTGTAGGAGTCCAGCAGCTTGCGCCGATCTCCGCGATGACGCGCGTGCCGGAGCGCTGCACCATGGCGATCGTCTCCTCGTTCGGGCCGGGGACGTTGAGTACCTCGGGCACCTGATGGGTGGTCGGCGCGTTGTCCGTCACCGCGCCGAGTCTAGGTCGCGCTCCCAGATCTGTGCTATCCAGCGTCGGTGGTGCGGAGCTTGAAGTCGCGCGCGACGATCTCGGTCCTGTGTCCCACCGCGCATCCGGGGCCGCTCGTGAGCGGTGTTCTCGAGGAGCTGCGAGCCATTGTGGACGAGGTCATCGTGGCGGCGGACGCGAGAGTGGGAGCGGAGGATCTCGGCCATTACGCCCTGGTGGCCGACAGGGTGCTCAGGTACGAGCACTTCGGCGCCAACCGCCACTGGTCCTGGCTCACGGCCCAGGCGAGCGCGGACTGGCTGCTGCTGCTCGACGGCGAATCGATCAGTACTCGATGCCGATTCACTGGCCGTGGCCGGATGCGGCGACCCGCCTGGCCGCGGAGCCGTGGCAATCCGACCAGCGCATTCGGCTGATCCGCAACAACGGCCGGACGTTCTTCGCCGGGCGCAAGCACATGCTGGCCCAAGCGGCCTTTCCGATCCGCTACCTCGACGAGCCGCCTGTCTACCACCTCGATCTGCTGATCCCAGACGTCGCGCGCCGCCGGGCGAAGGTGCAGCGCTACGACGGCGAGCTCTTCGGCCTGCTGACAGCGGAGGGCCTGCCGGTCAACGAGGCCTTCTACCTGCCCGAGAACAGGGCCGCCGTCGCGAGCCTCCCGATTCCCGCGGATGATCGCGAGCGGATCTCGCGGGCGCTCGAGGCGCCCCGGCAAGCGCCGGAGCCGATCGACCCCGACGACCTGCCGCTGCACGACCGTGCGACGCTCGCCCGCCACTGGGCCGGCCAGACGCTGGGCGAAGACGCCTACCGAGCCGAGGTGGAGCTCGCCCGGCCGCTGCCGGCCTTCGCCGCGGCGGGGAGCAACTACGTCGTCTGGGTGCGCTTACGCAACACCGGCGCCGCGCGCTGGCCCGGCGGCACCGACCAGCAGCCGCTGATCCAGCTGGGGGCGCGATGGCGCGCGCCCGGCAGCGAGGCGTGCGAGGACGCCGGGCGCGCAATGCTCCCGCACGCGGTGCAGCCGGGAGAATCCGCCCTGACGCCGCTCGTCCTCGGCGCTCCACGGCACTCTGGCCCTACGGACCTCGTGCTCGACGCCGTCCACGAGCTCGTGCGATGGTTTGACTGTCCGGCGATCCTCCGCGTCGAGGTGGGACCGTCGGTCGCAGACCGCCTCGCGGACGTGCGCCGGCGACACGGCCCCGTCGTCCCGCTCGATGCCGTGTGGCAGGTCCGAAACGCGGTCGAGCCGCGTGACGCGCTGCTGCAGGGCATCGACGCGTCGTCGCCTTCGCGGCCCTCGGACGCACGGATCGCGAAGCTCGTCGAGGACCTGCCGGTCGGCGAGTGGGCGCTCGACGGCCCGACGCTGGACCGCCTGGTCGACGTCGTGCGCGCGCAGCGTCCGTCCTACGTGGCGGAGTTCGGTGCCGGCACGAGCACGGTCGTCCTGGCACAGCTTCTCGCCAAGCGCCACCGGCGCCGCCGGCCGCGGCTGATCAGCTTCGAGCAGGATCCGAGCTGGGTGCAGCGCGTGCGCCACGAGCTGGCCAAGCGCGGCTTGGACGACGTCGTGACGGTCGTGCACCTGGCGCTCGGCTCGGGCCCGAGCGGCTCGCCGGTCGCGTGCTACGAGATGACCCAAGAGGGAAGCCGGCTGCTCGAGGACCACCCGCCGCAGCTGGTCCTGATCGACGGCCCCAGCCTTGCGTCGGGCGCCTCGCGGCTGGGCGTCATCGACCTCGTCGCGCCGTTCTTGACCAGCGACGCGACGGTCCTGCTCGATGACACCTTGCGCGATGCCGAGCTGTGCGTCGCACGGGAGTGGGACCGGCGACCCGACGTGCAGATCGACGGCATCAGGCTCATCGGCAAGGGCGTGCTGGAGGGAAGGCTCGTCGCACAGCCTGGACGCTGATCGGGCACCGCTGCCCGCGAGGTCCGCACGTCGCGCACGCGACCGTCGCGCCGGCTCACGCCACCCTTGCGTACACGGCGTAGTCACGACAGGCGTAGATGTCGGCGTCGAAGTCGCCGCTCTCGGCGGCGAAGCGCACCTCGCCACTCTCGAAGCCGGCCAGCCGGCAGAGCGCGAGCAGGACCTCCGGGAAGAGCGGGTGGTGGTGCGTCGTGTCGGTCCAGAACGCCTTCATCGCAGCGGGGTTGTGTGGGTTGACGGTCTCGAGGATCGCCAGCCCGCCGGGCACGAGCTTGGCCTCGATCAGCGCCAGCAGTTGGGTGAGCTGTTCTGCGTCGAGGTGCTCGACGACCTGCGCGGCGAAGATGCCCGGTACCGAGTCGTCGTCGAGGCTGCGCAGGTGGCTGGCGGCGTCAGCCAGGGCGACCTCGTGGCCCTTCTCGCGGCTGCGCTGCACCATGCTCTCGTCGAGGTCGGCGCCGCGCGCACCGATGCCGCGCTCGGCGAGCGCATCGAGGAACTCCCCGCGCCCGCAGCCCAGGTCGAGCACCCAGTCGGCGCCCTCGAAGGCATCGACGTACGAACGCTGGCGCGCGTGGATGAGCTGCTCGTCACCGCGGAAGATGTCCTCGAAGCCGCGGTAGCTGGCGCTGTCGCTCGATGCCCCGCTGAAGCGCAGCACGCGGCGGCCGTTCTCGTCGCGCTCCGAGATCGCGGGATGCGTCGCTCCCGGGCGCGCGCCGAAACCCTCGAGCAGGAGCGAGATGTCCTCGTCACCGACCGCGCCGGTGAGCTTGCGCCACTGGATGCGTAGGCGCTCCATGTCGATCGCGAGATCTTCGAACTGCTCGTAGAGCTCCCGCAGAGCTTTCGTCAGGAGCCCGTTGAGCTCGTCCTGGTGATAGGTGTACGGGCGCATCGCCTGAAGCGCCGCGCGACGGAACCTGCCCTTCGCGCCGCCCTCCTCGGCTGCCTCTCTCAGCGGGTCGAACGTGAGCTTCATCTCGCTGCGGTGCAGGAAGGTGTCGGCGGGCAGGCCCTCGATCTCGGCGCGCCAGTCGCCCAGCGCGCCGCTGGCGCTGGCTTGGTGGCGGCGGACGGCCGCGAGGCGCTTGAGGCGCAACCGCGCGGTCTCGCCGATCGCCTCGAGCGAGAAGGGCTCGGTGATCTCGCGCTGCGCGCGCTCACCCCGCGCCCGAGCCTCGTCCTGACGCTCCCAGACCTCGCGCATGAGCTGCGCCGCGTGCTCGAGATCGGGCTCGGCCCACGTGCCGCTCGCGGGATAGTTCTCGCCTTCGCGGCCGACCTCGACCTCCTGATAGCGCACCAGGTAGGAGTTGTCGGACGTCATGAAGTCGAGGTTGGCGCTGAAGCCCGTGGCGATGACGGGCTTGCCGAGCGCCATCGTCTCCCCCAGCGTCAGGCCGAAGCCCTCGGCACGATGCAGCGAGACGTAGCAGTCGGCGCGGCGCATGAGCGCGGCCATCTCGGCGGCGCTGAAGAAGCGGTCGATGACGTGGATGTCCCCCCGATCGGAGGCCGCCTCGCGCAGTTGTGCCAGCCGCTCTGGCTTGAAGTCGCCGTTGTGGCTCTTGAGCACGAGCAGCGGGCCCTCGCCCGGGGTGAACGCGCGCGTGAACGCCTCGACGAGGCCGAGCGGGTTCTTTCGCGCGAGCGTCGAGTAGAAGTCGAACAGGAACATGAACGTAAAGCCGTCCGGTAGCGCGTGCTCGCCGAGATCGCCACCCGCCGGCGGGGCCACGATCGGCAGCGGAACGCGCACGACAGGCACCGGCGAGACGTGACTGAGGATCCCCTGCACGTAGTGCGAGTAGACCCAGATCTCGTCGACGAGCGCGAACGCCGCGTCCCAGCTGCGCGGGACCGCGTCGACCTCCCACGCCCACACGCCGATCGTGTAGCGATCCTCGAAGAACTCGGGACCCAGCTGCTTGTGGAGGATGGGCAGCTCGGGTGCGTTGACGCAGACGAGGTTGAACGGCAGTTCGCCGTCGACGTGGAGGTCGGCGAAGTCGGTGGTCTTGATCTCGGCGCGGCGGCCGTCGGGACCGACGACGTCGGGCAGCGGGACGTCGACGGTCGTCGTGCGCACCGGCACCCCCGCTGTGTGCAGCGCCTCGACGTACAGCCGCGCCGCCTGGCCCAGGCCGAGGCCGCCGCGCAGGTAGCCGACGACGTTGACGCCCAGCGAGGTGAGCTGCGCAGGTGCTGGCATCGGGCGATGGTGCCACAGCGGCCGGTGTGGAGCGGTTCGTCGGCTGCGGCTGGGCGGTGGCGCCTGGGGCGGTGACTCGGCGCGCGCGGCGGCGCGAAACCGGCCGCGCTCCTACGAGCCGCCCGCATCGTCGTCGCCCTCGCGCCGCAGCCGGGCGAGCTCGGCGGCGAGAATCTGCTGGCCGGCCGCCACGCCGCGGACGCGCTCGTCGAGCGTCTGCAGCGCGCGCAGCAGCTCCTCGTCGACGAGGCGCTGATGCACCGTGTAGGGGCGCATGGCGCGCAGCGCGGCGTCGCGCAGCGCGGCACGCGGGCCGCCCCGCGCGCCCGCGCCGGCCTTCGCTCCGGCGCGCGAGCCCGCGCCGCTCCCCGCGCCGCGACCGGCCCGCGGGGCGGCCCCGTCCCCGCTCCCGGGCGCGCGCGCCATGCGCTCGCGCACCCCGGCCAGGTCAAGCGCACCCACCCGGCCCAGGCCATCGGCCGGCGCCGTGAGCACGCGTGCGAGACGGTCCGCCATCGCGCGGCCGGCGACCTGCGGCGCGTGGCGGGCGAGCACGTCGGCGCGGGCGCGGGCAGCGCGGGCGCGCAGCTCGTCGCGCTGCTCGTAGGCCTCGCGCATGCGGGCCGCCGCGTGGTCGAGGTCGGGCTCGGCCCACTCCCCCTCGGCTGGGTAGGGCTCGTGGCCAGGGCCGATCGCGACCGGCCGCTGGTCGACGAGCAGCGCGTTGAAGGCGTTGACGAAGTCGCGCGAGCCGCCGTAGTCGGTCGCGATCAGCGGCGTGCCGAGCAGCATCGCCTCGGCGAGCGTCAGGCCGAAGCCCTCCGAGCGATGCAGCGAGACGTAGCAGTCGAGCTCGCGGATCAGCGCGTTCTTCTCCGCGGCCGGCATGTTGGCGTCGATGACGGTGATGCGCGGATCCTCCGCGGCGGCATCGAGCACCTCGCGGTGCTCGGCGGCGAACGCCCGATCGCTGCCGCCGAGCGTCTTGAGGACGAGCCCGACGTCGCCCGCGTCGGAGCCGAACGCGCGCCTGAATGCCGCGATCAGCCCGAGCGGGTTCTTGCGCCCGGCGACGCTCGCGTAGTCATAGACGAAGCCGAACGCAAAGCCGTCTGAAAGCCCGAGCTGCGCGCGGCCGATCGGCGCGGCCACCGGCTCGGGGACGGGCAGCGCCACGCGCACGACCGGGACCGGCGAGATCGCCGCAAGCGCGTCCGCGACTAAGCGCGAGCCCGTCCACAGCTCGTCGACGAGGTCGAAGGCGCGCAGCCAGCGCTGAGGCAGCGTGCCGACCTCCCACCACCACAGCCCGACCACGTGAGGATCCTCGAAGGCGGCGGGGAACTGGTCGCGGGCGCCGGTCATGCCCTCGGGGTTGATACACGCGATCGTGATCGGATGCACGGGCTCGCCGGAGACGACAAGACCCGGCTCGCGCGGGGCGTTGCAATCCAGCACGAGCGGCACGACCGCCACGCCCGCGGCGCGCAGCGCGATGCCGACGTGCCGTGCGGCCTCGCCGATGCCGACCGTCGCGTCCAGGTAGCCGGCCAGGTTCACGCCGAGCGGCAGGGCAGGCGTCGGCGGCGGCTCGGACATGCCGCGAGGCTACCCTTCCGCGTGTGACCGGTCAGCCCGCGGACGACGTGGCCGTCAAGGTCGACGGCGTCTCCAAGACCTTCCGCCTGCCCCAGGAGCAGGTGCACACGCTCAAGGAGCGCGTTCTGCACCCGCTCCGCCGCCGGCGCTTCGACACGCTGCACGCCCTGCGCGACGTCGGCTTCGAGGTCCGCCGCGGAGAGGTCTTCGGGATCGTCGGGCGCAACGGCTCGGGCAAGAGCACGCTGATGAAGTGCCTGGCGGGGATCTACCAGGCCGACGCAGGCGAGATGTGGCTGCGCGGCCGGATGGCGCCGTTCATCGAGCTCGGCGTCGGCTTCAACCCCGACCTCACGGCGCATGACAACGTGATCATCAACGCGGTCATGCTTGGGTTGAGCCCGGACGAGGCACGCCAGCGCTACAGCTCGATCGTCGAGTTCGCCGAGCTGCAGGAGTTCGCCGAGCTGAAGCTCAAGAACTACTCGTCGGGCATGCAGGTGCGTCTCGCGTTCAGCGTCATGGTCCACGTCGATGCCGAGCTGCTGCTCATCGACGAGGTGCTCGCCGTGGGCGATGCCGCCTTTCAGCAGAAGTGCTACGACGTGCTCAACAGCCTGCGCGACGAGGGCAAGACGATCCTGCTCGTCACCCACGACATGAGCCAGGTGCGGCGCTTCTGCAACCGCGCGCTGCTGCTCGAGCGCGGTCAGCTCGCGGCGATCGGCGACGCGGCGACGGTCAGCCGGCGCTACACGCAGGTGAACTTCGCCGTCCCCGACGACGCTGACCGTGCCTGGCACGCCGTCATCGACGAGGACGGCGACGACGCACAGGTGCTCGAGGTCTGGACCCAGGACGCAGTCGGACGGCGCGGCGCTGCCATCCCGCAGGGGACGCCGTGCTCGCTGATGATGAGCGTGTTCTTCCGGCGTGCGGCGCGCGACCCGGTCTTCGCCTTCACGCTCAACGACGAGAAGCACCGCGGGGTGCTGGCCGTCAGCTCCGACCACGAGGAGGGCACGAGCGGCGCGTTCGAGGCGGGCGAGCGTGTCGTGGCGGGCACCAGCTTCGACAACTGGCTCGCGCCCGGGCGCTACGGCGTGACGGCTCAGGTCGCCTACGCGGGCATGGGCGAGCGCGTCATGACGCTGGCCGAGGATGCCGGTTCGATCGTCGTGACCGGCACCCGCCCAAGCGGTGGCATCGTCGACGTTCCGCACGCGTTCTTCGTCAATCGGGTCTCACCGACCCCGGGCTCAGCCGCCCGTCCCACCGCGCAGGCCGTCGAGCGGGCCGGCGGGTGAACGCCCCGCCCGCTCCCGCATACCGCGTCCGCGGGCCGTCGGCCGGCGGCGATGACGCGCGCCGCTTTTGGAACCTCGCCCGCACGCTCGCGGCGACCGACTGGAAGGTGCGCTTCTATGACTCGGTGCTGGGCTACGTGTGGACGCTGCTGCGACCGCTGCTGCTGTTCGGGATCGTCTACTTCGTCTTCAGCTACGTGATCAAGGCGGGCGCCGGAGTCGAGTACTACGGCGTGCTGCTGCTGCTGGGGATGATCATGTACTTCTTCTTCTCCGAGGTCACCGGCGGCGGCGTGACCTCGATGGTCGACCGCGAGTCGCTGCTGCGCAAGGTCGGTTTCCCGCGCGCGGTCGTGCCGCTCTCGGTGACCCTCGTGGCGGCGATGAACCTCGCGCTGAACCTGATCGTCCTGGCGATCTTCGTCATCGGAGCCGGCGTGCCCGCGCGCTGGGAGTGGCTGCTGTTGGCGCTCCCGCTGGCGCTGCTGCTCGTCTTCTCGACCGGCGTGGCGATGCTGCTCAGCGCGCTGTACGTCCCCTACCGCGACGTGCGCCCGATCTGGGAGGTCGTGCTGCAGGCGCTCTTCTACGCCACGCCGATCCTGTATCCGATCGAGCTGCTCGCGGCGCATTCACCGACGCTCGCGAAGATCGCGCTGATGAATCCGATCGCGGCGCTGATCCAGGAGGCGCGCCACCTGCTCGTCGGCGCGCCGTCGCTGACCGATGCGCTGGGCTCGACGGCGCTCGTGGCGGGGCCGGTCGCAATCCTGATCGGCGTGACGTGGCTCGGCTTCTGGGTCTTCGATCGGATGGCGCCGCGCGCGGCCGAAGAGCTCTAGATGAGATCGGCCATCTAGGGCCGGACGATCTCCAGCCAGTCGGCGTTCATGCCGATCAGGCGGCGCCAGTCGCCCGCCCTCAGGTACGTGACCGGCAGCTGATCGTCGGCCGCGGGGCTGAGGATGATCGGGCCGATGTGGCGCAGGCTGGAGCGGTAGCCGGCGTTGCCCGGCCGCAGGTCGCCGCCGCCCTGCTGGAGCACGAGCCGGTGCTCGCCGCCTGCCAGCCGCATCGTGCCCAGCCGCTGGTACGCGCCGGCGTTCTCCAGACCCGCCCGCGTGTGGCCGACGAGGCGACCGTCGATGCGCAGGCTCAGCCGCCGCGCGAACGAGCCTTCGATCCAGGCGTGGTAGCTGCCCGCTGCAGGAACGCGTATCGCAGTGTCCAGGCGGCCGGGCCCCGAGGTGACGAGCGCACCGGGATACAGCGAGAAGGGGTTCCAGCCGATCGGGTGCCTGACCTCGGACGGCAGGACCTGCGCCGCACGCTGACGCTGCGCGACGGCGATCCGTGCGCGCAGCCGGCGGGCGCGGCTGCCCCAGCTGCGCGCGGTCGCCCGCGAGACCGGCTGCCCCGGATGGAGGATGTCGCGCCCGAGGATCTCGTGGCGCACCACGCGCGGGCGGGCAGCGCGCTGCCAGAGGTCGTAGTACCGCCCGCGCCAGACCCGCCGGAAGTTCGACGGCGGCCTGCTCGAGACCGGCGACCTGCGCAGGATGATGTAGGGGACCGATTCGAGGTAGTCGAGCGTGAAGCTGTCGAGGTCGAGCGGCGTCTTCAGGCTCGGCTTGCGCTTGGGGTCCTCCAGCGAGAATCCGACGCGGTAACCGTGCACGAACTCCGGCTCGTTGTAGCTGGGCGCATCGCGCAGGAAGTGCTTGCCGAACTCGTCGTACTCGGTGAACACCACCGGGCCCTTGCCGGCAAGCCGCTCGTTGAGCTTCAGCAGCTCGGCGTAGCGACCGTGCGGAGCGAGCGAGATGTCGTGGTAGGCGAGCGCGTTGGATCCCAGCACGCCGCCGGCGAGCAGCGTCATCGCAAGCAGGCTCAGCGCGCGCCAGCGCCCGCTCCACAGGCTGGCCGCACCGACCATCGCGAGCGCCAGCAGCGCCGGGGAGACGATCATCAGGACCTTCGAGTCGGCGTAGGCGTTGCCGCGGTGCAGCAGGTACAGCGAGATCGGGCCGAGGATCGCGACGAGCACGAGCGGCCCCCACGCCCGCCGTCGAAGCGTCCACAGCGCTCCGAGCAATGCCGCCGCCGCGGCGAGCACGAGCAGCGCCGTGTTGATCAGCTCGTGGTTCTCGACCGGAACGTAGCGATAGTCGCCGCTCAGCCACAGGCCGAGTCCCTGCGCGAGCTTGAGCGGCGCGGCAAGATGGCCAAGCACGGCGGCGCTGTCGGCTCCGCCCGGAGGCACCGTCCCGAGCACCGCACTGTTGACCGTGATCGCGGTCTGGAGCGTGTTGAGGACCGGGATCGAGAGCAGAACCGCGAACGCGGCACCGACCCCGAGCCACAGCAGCTCCACGAGCTGGCGCTCGCGCCAGATGCGTGCGCCGTGAACGACCGCGACGAGCAGCGCGGCGACGGCCAGGTACGGCAGCGCGGCGGGGCCCAGCGCGCCGAGTGCGGCCGCGGCGGCGACCGCCAGCGCCAGCAGCGAGCGCGCCGGCCGGCGCTCGCGAAAGGCCGCGGCGAGCAGCGCGGCCGCCGTCACGAGCATCGCCACGGCCGCAAGCTCCTTGATCGAGCCCTGTCCCGCGAAGCCGACGACAAGCGCAGATTGCGCCGCGACGAATGCCACGACCACCGCCAGCCAGCGATGCACGAACAACGGGGCAGCGATCGATGCGAGCGCCAGGAACAGCACGACCGCCAGGCAGGTGAGAAACGGCTGATACAGCCACGCCGTGTCGAGCACGCCCAGCGGGG
>Ga0183260_10004981_pt1 | contig 10501 bp, 11 predicted proteins | sample AntDrymUQ4972206_2_FD_129768 | JGI IMG/M metagenome (GOLD analysis project Ga0183260, IMG submission 129768) | Polar desert sand microbial communities from Dry Valleys, Antarctica - metaG UQ497 (22.06) (version 2) (version 2) | ecosystem: Environmental > Terrestrial > Soil > Desert | place...
CGCCCGCCGCCGCCTCCCCCCCGCCCCCCGCCGCGCCCGCCGCCCCCCCCGCCCCCGCCCCCGCGCCGGAACCGGCCGCCGAAGCCGCACCGCCCCCGGCCGACCATGATCATGAGCGGCTGGGAGCCCACTCGGGCGACGCCGACGGTCAGGATCATGGGGCGGCGCCGGCTGAGCCGGAGCGCGCCCATGACGAGGCAGCCGGCGACTCCTCGGACGCCTAGGAGAAACCGCGGTGGACGCCGTGGACGGTTCCGGTAGGCCGGGCCGGGGAAGTGAGCCGGCATGACGCGCGTCGGCCTGGTGCTCGGCGCCGGTGGCGTCACCGGTGAGGCGTTCCACCGCGGGGTCCTGAACTCTCTGCGCGACGAGACCGGCTGGGACGCGCGCACCGCCGAGATCGTGGTCGGCACCTCGGCCGGCTCGCTCGTCGCCGCGTCGCTGCGCACCCCGGTCGACCGACCGACGCCGGTCCCGGCCTCTCGCCCGGACCCGGTCCGCCGCATCGACGGGTTCGGCGCATTCGGTGCCGCCGTACGCCGGCCATGGCGGGTCCGGCCGGTGGTCCTCGCCACCGCCCTGCTGCCGGCCGGCGGACAGCCGGTCGAGATGGTGACCAGCGGGCTGCGCCGGCGGTTCGGCCTGGAGTGGGCGACCCACGAGCTCTGGGTGGTGGCCGCGCGGCGCCGCGACGGACGGCGCGTCGTCTTCGGCCGCGACGACGCGCCGCGCACCGACGTCGCGTCGGCGGTCGCGGCGTCGTGCGCGATCCCGGGCTACTTCACCCCGGTCACCATCGGCGGCGAGACCTACATCGACGGGGGCGTGCACTCCCCCACCAACGCCGACCTGCTCGCCGGCCGCGGCCTGGACCTGGTCGTCATCAGCTCGCCGATGTCGATCCAGACCGGCGCCGCGCGACCGCGGCTCGACCTGAGCCTGCGGCTGATGTGGCACCGCTACGTCATGGCCGAGACCCGCGCCGTACGCCGCCGCGGCACGGCGGTCCTCGTCATCGAGCCGGACGCCGCGACGCTGTCGCACATGGGCATCAACACGATGCGGGCCCGCGACGTCGACGAGGTCGAGGACGCGGCCGAGCGGGCGACCGTCGTGGCGCTGCGCCGTCCGGTCAACCTGCCGAAGCGCGAGCTGCTGCGCTCCGGTCTGAGCTCCGCCTCCGCCTGAGCTCCGCCTCCGCCTGACCCACAGTCACCGAACATTGCGGCATCCGCAGCGTGCGACCGCGCCGTACGCCGCAAGGTTCGCGGGTAGGCGCGGGTAGTCGCGGGTAGTCGCGGGTAGTCGCGGGTAGGCGCGGGTAGGCGCGGGCCGGAGCGGGCCGGAGCGGGCCGGAGCGGGCTACTGGCGGGCCCGGGCCTTGTCGGCGTCCTTCACCGACTTCTTGTACGCGCGCACCTCGAGCAGCGACTCGGGCCCGGTGATGTCCGCGACCGAGCGCCGCGACTTGTCCTCGCCGTAGATGCCGGCGGCCACGCGCCACCCACGCGGGCGAACGCCGAGCTGCTTGCCCAGCAGCGCGACGAAGATCTTCGCCTTCTGCTCGCCGAAGCCCGGCAGCGCCCGCACCCGCGCGAGCAGCTCCGCGCCGGTCTTCGCCCCGGTCCACACCGAGGTCGCGTCGCCACCGTGGTGCTCGACGAGGTGCGCGCACATCTGCTGCACCCGCGCCGCCATGGATGACGGGAAGCGGTGGATGACCGGCGGCTTCGCGAAGACCGCAACCAGCTCCTCGGGGTCGTACGCCGCGATCTCCTCGGCGGAGAGCTCGCGCCCCACGCGCTGAGCAAGCACCCACGGGCCGGCGAACGCCCGCTCGAGCGGGAACTGCTGGTCGAGGACCATGCCGACGAGCAGTGCGAGGGGCGAGCGACTGAGCAGCTCGTCCGCATCGGGCTCCTGGGCCAGCCGAATCGGGGGCGAGGCAGCCGGGGTCATGTCATCAGCCTGCCACGCATCCGCCGGGGCGGGCGACGCGGGTCGTAGGTCCGGATCACCAGCAGCGTGAGCAGACCGGCGACGAACCCCGCGACGTGCGCGAGGTAGGCGACTCCGCTGCCCTCGGTCAGCCCGGCGCCCTGCGAGTAGACCCACTGCAGCAGGAACCACGTGCCGAGCACGACCCACGCCGGCAGCCGTAGCGGGAAGAACAGCAGGAACGGCACCAGGCTGGTCACCCGCGCCCGGGGGAAGACCCGCAGGTACGCGCCGAGGACTCCAGCCACCGCACCCGACGCTCCGACGAGGACCGTGGTCGAGTCGCGGAAGGAGAACGCGAAGACGTACGTCGCGACGTACCCCCAGGCGAGGTAGCACAGCAGGAACCGCAGCCGCCCTAGCCGGTCCTCGACGTTGTTGCCGAACACGAAGAGGAACAGCATGTTGCCGAGCAGGTGCAGCAGCCCGCCGTGCAGGAACATCGCGAACAGCACCGACAGCACGGGCACCTTGTCGTAGTCCGGCTTCACCACCCGGCAGCTGTCCTCGCCGACCGGGCCCCCGGCCGTCACGTCGAGCGGGTCGTTGGTGACCAGCTCCTTCGGGATGGCGGCGTACTCGCGGAAGAAGGCCTCCTGCCGGCAGGCCTGCGCGGCCGGCGTCTCGCCCGCGAGCGGCCCTCGGGCGATCGGCTCGACGAAGAAGACGACGACGTTGACGAGTATCAGCAGGTAGGTGACCCACGGCCGGCGGTGAACCGGGTTGTCGTCGTGGATCGGGATGACCACGGTCGGTGCCTCCGCTGGCTCTAGTGTCGCCTGGCATGACCGCGCCTCAGGACCGGCCGGCCGCGATCATCCTCGCCGCCGGGCGCGGGACGCGGCTGCGGCCGCTGACCGACCTGCTGCCCAAGGCCCTGTGCCCGGTCGCGAACCGCGCGCTCGTCGACCACGCTCTCGATGCCGTGACGCCGTACGCCGGTGAGGTCGCGGTCAACACCCACCACGGGCGCGACGCGGTGCTCGCGCACCTGGCCGGCCGGGGCGTGCACGTCTCGGTCGAGACCGGCGAGCCGCTGGGCACCGCCGGCGGCGTCGGCAACCTGCGCGGCTGGGTCGACGGCCGCCCGGTGCTGGTCACGAACGCCGACGCGTGGCGCAGCGGCGACCTGTCAGCCCTCGTCGACGGCTGGGACGGCGAGCGGGTCCGCCTGCTCTGCGTCCAGGACCCCGCCCAGGGCGACTTCGGACCGCTCCGGTACGCCGGTGCCGGGCTGCTGCCGTGGCGGCACGTCCGGGACCTCTCGCCCGAACCCAGCGGGCTCTACGAAGTGCTGTGGCGCGACGAGGAGGTGGCCGGCCGGCTCGACCTGGTCACGACGGAGGCCATCTTCATCGACTGCGGCACGCCGCGCGACTACCTCCGGGCCAACCTCACGGCGAACGGCGGCCACAGCGTGATCGGCGCCGACGCGGTCGTCGAGGGCGAGGTCGTGCGCAGTGTTGTGTGGCCGCGGTCCCGCGTGGAGCGCGGCGAGCGACTCGTCGACGCCGTCCGCGCCGGCGATCTCACCGTCCACACCTGAAGCCCCCCATCCCCGACGCACCTGACACCCCTGAGACCCTCGCGGATCTTCCGACGCCGCGACGTCGATCCGTGCGGGAGTCCGGCGTACGGCGTCGGAAGATCCGCGGGGGTATCGGATCCCGCGACGCAGCTAGGGTCGCAACGCATGGACCTCGGACTGCGCGGCCTCGGCGTGCTCGTCACCGGCGGCGCCGGCGGGATCGGCACCGCCGTCGTACGCCGGATGGCGGCCGAGGGCGCACGGGTAGCGGTGCACTACCGCGCCAGCGCCGACGCGGCGGACGCGCTCGCCGCCGAGGTCGGCGGGGTCGCGCTGGCCGCCGACCTGACCGTCGAGGTCGACGCCGACGCGCTCGTGCCACGCGCGGTCGAGGCGCTCGGCCGCCTCGACGTCTGCGTCGCCAACGCGGGCGCGTGGCCGAGCGAGGACGTGCCGGTCTCGGAGATGTCGCTCGAGCGGTGGCGGGCCACCCTCGACGCCAACCTGACCGCGACGTTCCTCACCGCGCGCGCGTTCCTGCGCCACGTGGCCACGACCGGGTCCGGCTCTCTGGTGATGGTGGCCAGCACCGCCGGGACCTTCGGCGAGGCCGACCACGCCGACTACGCCGCGGCGAAGGCGGCGATCTCCGGCGGGCTGCTGCTGAGCTTGAAGAACGAGGTCGTGCGCACCGCACCGCGGGCGCGGGTCAACGTCGTGGCGCCCGGCTGGACCGTCTCGCCGATGACCGCCGACCGGCTCGACCCGGCCGACGTCGCGCGGGTGACCTCGACCATGGCGCTGTCGAAGGTCGCCACCGTCGACGACATCGCCGGCACGGTCGCGTTCCTGGCCTCCGACGTCGTGGCCGGCCACGTCACGGGACAGGTGATCACCGTTGCGGGTGGCATGGAGGGCCGCCTGCTGCGCCCGCCGCCCCCGGCCGACTAGCGCCGCTCACTCGGCGACCCGGTCAGCTGCCGAACGAGCGCAGCGTCTCCATCAGCTCCCGGCAGGTCGCGCACACCGCGGCCCCCGGCTTGGCCTGGCGGGTCACCGGGAACGTCGCGCCGCACAGCGCCGTCACCAGGTCGCCCATCACCGCGCTCTGGACGATCTTCGCCTTGTCCACGTAGTGGAAGAGGACGTCGTCGCCCTCGTGCAGGCGCGGGTCGGTCTCGACGTCGGTGCTGGTCCCGGTGCCGATCGTCATGGCTCGATGGTACGGCGGTCAGTCATCGTCGAGCAGCGACAGGAGCAGCTCCGGCGGGCGGGCGACGACGGCGCGGTCAGCCCGGATCACGACCGGCCGCTCGATCAGCTCCGGGTGCGCGGCCATCGCGTCGAGCAGCGCGTCACGGTCGGCGTCGACCAGGCCGAGCTCGGCGTACGCCGGCTCCTTGGTGCGCATCAGCGCGCGCGGGTCGTCGGCGCCGAGCAGGCCGAGCACCCGCTCGATCTCGGCCCGTGGCGGCGGGGTGTCGAGGTAGTGCACGAGCTCGGCCGACACGCCGCGGTCGGCGAGCAGCTCCTCGGCGCCGCGGCACTTGCTGCACCGCGGGTTGAACCACACCGTCACGTCGGCGGCCATGCCGTCACCCCTCTCCGGTCGCGACCGGCCGCGCGCTGTCGCGCACCCACTCGCTCCACGACCCCGGGTAGAGCGCCGCCTGCACGCCGGCGACCTCGAGCGCGAGGACGGTGTGCGCGGCCGTGACGCCGGAGCCGCAGTAGACGGCGACCGGCGCGGTGCCGTCCACGCCGAGCTCGAGGAACCGGTCGCCGATCGCCTCCGGGCTGCCGAACCGCCCATCCGGTCCGACGTTGGCAGCGGTCGGCGCGCTGACCGCACCCGGGATGTGCCCGGCGACCGGGTCGACCGGCTCGACCTCGCCGCGGTAGCGCTCGGCGGCGCGGGCGTCGAGCAGCAGCCCGTCGCGCGCCAGGTCGAGCACGTCGCCGGCCCCGACCACGGGCAGCCGCCCGTCGGTTGCGGTGAAGCGCCCGGCCGGGGCCGGCGCCGGCTCGCCGGACTCGACGTCCCGCCCGGCCGCGGTCCACGCGGCGAACCCGCCGTCGAGCAGCCGCACGTCGTCGTGCCCGTGGTGGCGCAGCAGCCACCAGGCGCGGGCGGCGCTGGTGCCGTCACGGTCGTCGTACACGACGACGGGTACACCGCCCGACACACCGGCCCGCCGCATCGCCGCCTGGAGGTCCTCGCGCGCCGGCAGCGGGTGGCGGCCGCCGTCGCCCGGCGGCGCGGCCAGGTCGCGGTCGAGGTCGACGAAGACCGAGCCCGGGATCCGCCCGGCCACGTGGTCGTCGTACGCCGGAGGGCCGGCCAGGCGCCATCGCACATCCAGAACCCGCACCGGCTCGCCCTCGGCGAGGATCGCGGCCAGCTCCGGCACGGTGAGCAGCGGGGTCATCGGGCGATCCTCTCGCGTCGCCCCGCGGCCGTCGTCCGGCCGGACGCTGCCTCGTGGAAGGCGATCGCTGACGCCGCGGCGAGGTTGAGGGAGTCCACGCCCGCCGCCATCTCGATCCGCACCCGGCGGTCCGCCGCGGCGATGGTCTCCGGCCGCAGCCCCGGGCCCTCCGCGCCGACGAGCAGCGCGAGCCGGCCCAGCGCGGGGTCGCGGAGCACGTCGACCGACTCGGCCGCCGGGTCCGGCGTGAGCGCGACGACGGTGAACCCGTGTGCCCTGACCTCGTCCAGCGCGCCGGGCAGCGGGCCGGTGCGCGCGGTCGGCACGTGCAGCAGGTGGCCCATCGAGACGCGCACCGACCGCCGGTAAAGCGGGTCGCAGCACTCGGGGCACAGCAGTACGCCGTCGACGCCGAGCGCCCGGGCGTTGCGGTAGAGCGCGCCGAGGTTCTCGTGGTCGTTGACCCGCTCGAGCACGGCCACGACGCGCGCGTCCCGCAGCACGTCGTGGACCGGCACCGGCGGCCGCCGCCGGGCGCAGGCCAGGGCGCCGCGGTGCAGGTGGAAGCCGGCGATGGCGTCGACGACGCGCTGACCGGCGACGTACACGGGCGCGTCCAGGCCGTCGAGCACGTCGGCCAGCGCCGCCCGCTGGGACGGAGTCACGAGCACCGACCGGACGTCGTACGCCGAGGTGACCAGCTCGCGGAGCACGAGCGGACCCTCCGCGATGAAGACGCCGTGCTCCTCCTCATGCCGCGCGCGCAGGTCGGCGTCGGTCAGGTCGCGGAAGTCCGCGACCCGCGGATCGGCGGGGTCGTCGACGTCGACGTCCGTTTCGGGCACGCACCGACCCTATGGGGAGATGTCACCGCGAGGTCACCTTGCCCCTCTTTTCGACCCCACGACCATTTTCGGCGGCGCAGAAGTGGTCGTGCGGTCGAAAGGTCACCGATAGGAGCGGGCCGGGGCTGATCGGGGGCTAGGTGGCGAGGCCGACGGGGCAGCTCACGCCGGTGCCGCCGATGCCGCAGTAGCCGCTCGGGTTCTTGGCGAGGTACTGCTGGTGGTAGTCCTCGGCGAAGTAGTAGTCGCCGAGCTGCACGATCTCGGTGGAGATGTCGCCGTAGCCGGCGGCGCGCAGCTTCGGCGCGAACGCCTCGCGGGTCTCCTTCGCGATCCGCGCCTGCTCGTCGGTGGTCGAGTAGATCGCACTTCGGTACTGCGTGCCGACGTCGTTGCCCTGGCGCATGCCCTGCGTCGGATCGTGGTTCTCCCAGAAGACCCGCAGGATCTCGGCGTACGACGTCTTCGACGGGTCGAAGACCACCTGGACGACCTCGGTGTGCCCGGTGCGGGCCGAGCACACCTCGTCGTACGTCGGGTTGGGCGTGTAGCCGCCGGCGTAGCCGACCGAGGTCGAGTGCACGCCGTCGAGCTGCCAGAACAGCCGCTCGGCGCCCCAGAAGCAGCCCATGCCGACGACAGCGACCTCGAACCCGTCCGGGTACGGCGCACGCAGCGGCGTGCCGAGCACGAAGTGCGTCGCCGGCACCGGCAGCGCCCCGGCGCGGCCGGGCAGCGCCTTGTCGGGCTCGACGAGGGTGGTCTTCTGGCGGTTGAACAGCACGGCGTCACCTCACGGGTCTCGGGGTTCACCGAGCACAACCGACGGGCGCCGCGAGTCGTTCCCGTCAGCCATCGAACGTGAACGAGTCACGCATGCCGTCGAACAACGTCTGCGACGAAGCCCAGTCGCCGTCGCGGGTCTGGAAGTTCAGCGCGTAGCCGCGCTCGTCGGTGACGATCGCCAGGTTGGACGCGCGCAGTCGCGCGCCGCCGTCGGTGTAGGCGTACTCCCAGATCGCCGCGTCGTGCCCGCGGAACTCGGTCGACTCGATCCGTATCTCGTCGTACCCCTCGTGCCGCTCACCGAAGGACCTCGACTGCCGCTCCCAGTCCTTCTTCGGGTCGCCCTTGGGTTCGTCGGTCCAGTCGACGCGCAGGTAGCGCCCGGTGCCGGGCTCGCGGAAGTCGGTCGCGGTGGCGCTGCGCTCGACCCGCTCCCAGCCGCTCGGGTAGCGCACCGTGTAGCCGGCCCCTTCGTCGGTGTAGCTCTGCATGTCACCGCCGAGCAAGGGCAGGTCGATGACCACACCGGAGCCACCCGTCGGGTCGGCGCTCGCACTCCGCCTCGGCGACGGCGTCGGCGACCTCTCGCCGAGCACCCCGCTCGGCGCGGCGCCCCGCTCGTCATCCGCCCACGGCGCGGCAACGACGAGGCCCAGGAGGCCGATCGCCGCAGCGGCGGCAACCGTGGCCGGACCGAGCCACGACCGGCGTCGTACGACGCGCTTGTCGACCACGACCGGCGCCATCGCCGTGGTCGCCGCCGCCGGCGCCGCGCGCGGCATCGCCCGGGTGGCGGTGATAGTCGGCGTCGCCATCGCTCTCGTCGGCTCGCCGCCCGCGGCAATCGCGTCGAGCTCCTCGCGCACCGTGTCGAGCGCGGGTCGTCGTGTCGGCTCCTTGTCGAGCATTGCGGTGAGCAGAGGGGCGAGCGACCCGGTCGACGCGTCGACGACGAGCGCGTCGTGCGCGACGGCGGTCAGCGTCGCGATCGCCTCGCCGCGGTCGAACGGCGGTACGCCGGTCGCGGCGAAGTAGAGCGTCGCGCCGAGGCCCCACACGTCGGTGGCCTCGGTCACATCGCCGCCGCGGGCCTGCTCCGGCGAGATGTAAGACGGCGACCCGAGCACGATGCCGGTGCTGGTCAGCCGCGGGTCGTCCTTCACCGTCGCGATCCCGAAGTCGGTGAGCTTGACCCGGTCACCGGTGACCAGGACGTTGGCCGGCTTGAGGTCGCGGTGCACGATGCCCCGCTCGTGCGCGGCGACGAGAACAGCGGCGACAGACGCGCCGATCCGCGCGACCTCCGTCGTCGGCAGCGCGCCCTCGTCGCGGACCAGGTCGGCGAGGGTCGGCGCCTCGACGAGCTCCATGACGATGTACGCCTGCTCACCGTCCTCGACGACGTCGTACACCGTGACGGCGCCGGCGTGGTTGAGAGCGGCGGCGGCGCGGGCCTCGCGCATCACGCGCTTGTGTACGGCATGCCGCTCGTCGTCGCTCAGCCCGGGCTGGAGGTGGACCTGCTTCACCGCGACCGGGCGGCCGAGCACCCGGTCGTCGGCGCGCCAGACCACACCCATGCCGCCGCGGCCCACCTCGCCGCGCAGCAGGTAGCGGCCGGCGATCAGACGGCCCTCGGGCGTCGCGTCGGCCATGGCTGAAGACCTGCCCCGTCGTCTAGCCCCTACGCCTCGCCCCCACCCGACTTCACCCACCCAATCCACTTCGGCGCGCCCAAAATGTCCGAATTCGAGGTGGATTGGGTGGGTGAAGTCGGGTCGAGGGGCGCTAGGGGCGCTTGAAGTGCTTGCTCAGCGTGCCGCTCTGGAACTGGTAGTGCGACCGCAGGCCCTCGCCGTAGAGCGACGACGGGGTCTCGAGCATGCGCTCGTAGCCCAGCTTGCAGACCGGTTGGCGGTGCTCGACCATGAACGGCACGTCGTGGGCCCGCACCTCGAGCGCCGCACGCGAACCGGTCAGCGGGTCCACCCCGTGGCCGAAGCCCGGGTCGAAGAAGCCGGCGTAGTGCGTCCGCAGCTCACCGCTCGTCGGGTCGTACGCCGTCATCTCCGCGGCGTACGCCGGAGGCACCCGCACCCCCTCGTGCGAGAGCAGCAGGTAGAACTCCTCCGGCTCGAGGACGACCCGGTTGCCCTTCTCGCGCCGCACCGGCTCCCAGAACTCGTCCGGGTCATAGTGATCAATGAGAGACAGATCGAGCAGGTGGGAGTTCTTCTTGGCGCGGTAGCCGACCCGGCCGTTCTCGTCGCCGACGAGGTCGAGCGACAGGAACAGCCCGTTGCCCACGGCGAGCTCGGCCGGCGGCACGGACACCCCGTCGACGAACAGCAGCGCATCCTCGGCGTGCAGCCGGCGGATGTCGCTGTCGTCGAACCGGTAGGTGCCGGCCATGAGCCGCAGCTGGTTGAGCGACAGGCCGGTGCGGACCTTGATGGTGAACGACCGCGACACGACCTCGATGTAGAGGCGCCCGGTGTAGCCCTCTTCGATCTCGTCGAAGAGGAAGCTCTTGTCGGTGATCACCCTGGTGAAGATGTCCAGGCGGCCGGTGGAGCTCTTGGGGTTGGCCTTGGCCCGGATACCCGGCGGGAGCGAGACCTCCTCGAGCAGCGGGATGAGGTAGGGCCGGTTGCGCTCGAGGATCACGCCGTCGCGCAGGTCGAGGACGTCCATGCCGTAGTCGGCGAGCTTCTCGTCCACCCGGTGCTGGTCGGGCAGGAAGCTGCACCGCAGCCGGTGCGCGGTCTCGCCGAGGCGCAGGTCGATCGACGCCGGCTGGATGCTCGACTCGGGGATCTTGTACTGCCCGGCGTCGACGACGCCGGCGTCGACGGCCTTGCGCAGCCAGTGCGAGGGCAGGACGCCGGACTCGCCGGGCGGGATCTCGAGCATGA
>Ga0183260_10004982_pt1 | contig 10497 bp, 12 predicted proteins | sample AntDrymUQ4972206_2_FD_129768 | JGI IMG/M metagenome (GOLD analysis project Ga0183260, IMG submission 129768) | Polar desert sand microbial communities from Dry Valleys, Antarctica - metaG UQ497 (22.06) (version 2) (version 2) | ecosystem: Environmental > Terrestrial > Soil > Desert | place...
CGTCTTGATGCACGACGGCATCGAAGGGCGGCGCAGAACCGTTGGGGCAGTGCCCAGCGTGGTCGGCGCACTGCCGCTCGTGCTTGCAACCATCCGGGAGCGCGGCTGGCGTTCGGTGACACTCAGCAGCGCGCTCGCGTGAAGCCGTTGGGCGCCGGGCGCGCAACTGCGCTGGGTTCAGCGGCAAACGTTTCATCTGCCGACCATTCATCCGGAGTGCCGTCATCAGTCTCCAATATTCGCGCATCGGCAGAGCCTCCTTTCCGCGCAATCGTTGCGCGCGCCGCGGCGCGCTTTGGCCCGGTACGCCGCAGCCACTACTACTTTGCGCGCGGCAAGCTGGGTGGCGATCCGGTATTCGCGGCGCTGTTGCGTGACGGCCGCATCGCCACGGGTGCGCGCGTCGTCGATATCGGCTGCGGCATCGGGGTCCTGCCGGCGCTGCTGGCGGCGGCCGAGCGTTGCGATGCGCACTCGGCATCCGAATGGCCGGATGGCTGGCGGCCCCCAGCATCCCACTGGACCTTGCGCGGATTCGATTTACGACCCAGCGCCATCGCGGCCGGGCAGCGCGCACTGTCAGACAAGCGTGACCGCGTTTCGCTGGCGGTGGGTGATGCGCGTACTGAGCCGCTGCCGGATTGCGATGTCGTGGTCGTGCTCGACATGCTGCATTACATCGACCCCACCGCGCAGCGAACGCTGCTCACGCGTGCCCACGCGGCACTGGCACCGGGCGGCACATTGTTGACGCGGGTTGCTGATACGGCGCCCGATTGGCGCTTTCGTTTTACGTTGGTCATCGATTGGCTGACCGCTTTCGCGCGCGGCATTTCATGGCCCGAACTGCACTGCCATCCAATCGATGAATGGATAGCGTTGCTTGAAGCGGTCGGCTTCTCGGTCGTCGCGCAGCCGATGAGCGAGGGCACGCCATTCGCTAATGTGCTGTTGGTTTCAACTAAAACGGAACCACCGCGTGCAGGTTGAACGATCCAAGAGCCCGATGTCTACACCGCTTCATTCGATCGAAATTTCATCGGCCGAGCGTAAGCGGCGCGCGCGCGAGCGGCTGATCAAGCTGACGCGGCTGATGGACACGGCAATCGATCTGCCGATAATGCGCACCACTGTAGGACTCGATGCTCTGCTGGGGCTGGTCCCGGTCGCAGGCGATCTGGTCTCCGCCGCAGTCGGCGTCTATCTGGTCATGCAGGCGCGCGAGCTTGGCGCCTCGCGCTGGCTGCAGGCGCGGATGCTGCGCAACATCGCGGTCGACGCCGCGCTCGGCTTCGTGCCAATCGCCGGGGACGTGGTCGATCTTTACTTCCGCGCGCATCGGCGCAACTTAAAGCTGCTGCAGAAAGAGCTGGGCGAGCCCTATGTTGATACCGACATAGCCCAGGTGCCGCGGGAACGCTAAGCCGCAACTCGGATCGCGCGAGAGGCTCAGCGCGAGAACCTGCACCGTGGGTCGATCGGTCAGGCTTATAACGCGCGCATAACACCGCAGCACATAGAACGCGCGGCCGCTTCTGTGTAGCGAGGCCATCCGGCGGACCATAACGGTTCAACCGCAATAGTCGGCGCATTCCCTACCGCTTTTCGGCCCGTGCGGCCGCTGGCTTTGCCGGTAGAAAGTGGAATGGCAAGTCCTGCACCCCGTCCTTCGAGGCCGCGTCCGCCCGTAGTAGATGTGCGCGCTGCGAATGCCCCGGCGATGGAACCCCGCGCGCGCGCGTCGCTGATCGACCTACCGCGATTGCGCAACGCTGATGCATCACAGCGGTGGCGGCTGATGGCAACGGGCGCGGTGATGGTGCTGTGGTTTGCATTCACTCTTTGGGCATCATCATTCTGGTTCAACCCGCTCGCGGACGCAGTTGGCTTGGCTGCGGCAATCTTCTTTGTCGGAGGGCTGGCGTTGGTGCCGAGCCTGATGAACATGTTCGTTGTTGTAACGCTGCTGATGGACCGGCGACCGCCGCGCCGCGCGCTCGCAAAATATCCGGCGCTGTCAGTGCTGATGTACGTGCGCGATCAGGCGCAGTCGATTGCCGAAACGATTGAAAGCATTCGCCGTCAGGAATACCCCGGACCGTTCGAGGTGATCCTGATTGATGACGCGTCCACGGATCACACGGTGCACATTGTCCGCGGCATGGGATATCGGTGGATCAAAGTGCTGCGGCAGAGCAAGGGGCGCGGCAAGGCGGCCGCGCTGAACCGCGCACTCGAAACTGCTCAGCACGATTTGATCGTGACGCTCGACGCTGATGCGATCCTGTTTGGCGATGCGCTTTGGAGCATGGTCGAACGCTACATTGCAGCGGAGCCTGACGTACGCGCGATCGCCGGGTGCGTGCTGGTGCGCAATTCACGCGAAAACTGGCTGACTCGTGCCCAGGAGTGGGATTACTTCCACGGCCTGGCGTCGATGAAGCGCATGCAGTCGCAGTATCAGGGCACGGTCATCGCCGAAGCAGCGTTCACCATTTATGACCGCGCTGCGGTCAACGAAGTCGGTGGCTGGCGTGCCGACGTGGCCGAAGACGTACTGCTGACGTGGGACCTGCTGCAGCATGGGTGGCGAGTCGGCTTTGCGGAAGACGCGTGCTGTTTCATCATTGTGCCGGCGACAGTCCAGACATTTTTCCAACAGCGCATGCGCCATGCACGTGTGACGCTGCGTGCGCTGCGCGAGCTTCCAACCAAGCTCGTAAAGCGCCGCACATCGATGTTGTTTGTTGTTTGGCATCTACTTTTTCCATGGACTGACCTCGCGTTTATCTTGGGCTTTGTTCCCGGTGTCTTTCTGTCGGTGGCCTATAGCAGCCACATGCTGATGGGACCGATGGTGTTGACACTGCTTCCGGCCGCGCTGCTGTTGAATATCGCGATTTTCTTCGTGATGCGCTCGATGTTCCACACGCACGGGCTGAAAATCCGGCGCAATGTCGGTGGCCTGATTGTCTACATATTCGGATACAGCCTGCTGCTTCAGCCGGCGCGCGCCGCGGGATACGTCGCAGGCTTGTTTCGCACGCGTGCAGCAAAGGCCTAATTGATTTCCTTCCTGCAGAACCGCATAACACTTCCGTAAGGCCGGCTCGCCTACCCTCCATTGTGCGGACTGCCGGGTTCCGACCGGTAAGGGAAGGCGAAGTTGGCTGCTTCAGGCGATTAAGCCGAAGAAATGCAGTTATGTCGGCTGATTAACTACGACGCGTCGATAATCCGAACTTCGACGCCTCGGAGTTCACGTGTCAGCCATCGACGAACGTTTTGCTCGCGCACTTCACCACAGTAGCCACTCGACTCCGATCGGCGAGGCATTTGTTCCGCCGATCATCAACACCTCGGTCTACCGGCTCGCCGGCGATCCGAGCGGGCCGTATCAGTACGCCCGCTGGGGCAATCCGACCTGGAGTGCGCTTGAAGACGCGCTCTCTATTCTTGAAGAAGCGGAGACGATCACGTTTCCCTCCGGCATGGCGGCGATCGCTTCGGTGCTCTATAGCGTTCTGAAATCTGGCGACCGCGTGCTGCTGCCATCGGACGGTTATTACACCGTGCGCCTGTTCGCCGAAAAGTATCTTGTGCCGATGGGCGTTGTCGTCGATTCGTGCGCGACGGCTGAGGTTGCTGAATATTCGCTCGATGGGTACAAGCTGGTGTGGATCGAAACACCTTCGAACCCGGGCCTTGACCTGGCCGACATCGCGGCCGTCGCTCGTAACGCGAAAGCGGTCGGCGCGATCGTCGCAGTCGACAACACGACCATGACGCCGCTGGGCCAGCGCCCGCTTGACCTCGGCGCCGATGTTGTGGTCTCTGCCGACACAAAGGCGCTCAATGGCCATTCCGACGTGCTGTTTGGTCACGTGAGCTCGCGTGATGCGTCAGTGATCAGTGCTGTGCGCGATTGGCGCAAGATCGCCGGCGCAGTGCCGGGTCCGCAAGAAGCATGGCTGGTCCATCGCGGCCTTGAAACACTCGAGGTTCGCTACTCGCGAATGCGCTTCAATGCGCTCGTAATGGCCGAGCTGTTCGTTCGGCATCCCAAGGTCGTCGCGGTGCGCTACCCCGGCCTTGCGTCGCATCCTGCGCATCGCCTGGCGCAGGCACAGATGACAGGCGGCGGCAGCTTGATCGCACTCACGCTTGCTGATAAAGCGATCGCCGAGCGCTTCATTCAAGGCTGCACATTGATGCGCGAATCAACCAGCTTCGGCGGCGTTCACACGTGCGCCGAGCGCCGCGCGCGATGGGGCGATGCGGTGCCCGACGGCTTCGTCCGCGTTTCGGTCGGCTGCGAGCCGAGCGAAGTGTTGATCAATGAGGTCGAGCGCGCGCTCGATGTCGCTTAGCCGAAAGTTCAGGCGAAGCGAATTACATTGGCCGCCGCGTCGTCTTCGTCGCCGCACGGCGGCTCATCGAAAGCGACATCACCGTCGACATCGGGATGTCCGCTTGCGCGCAGCGATGCGAAGTCAAACAGCTTCGCGTCCATCAAGTGCGACGGCGCAACCCGAGCCAACGCATTGAAGGTATTTTCTACTCGGCCTGGAAAGCGTCTCTGCCATTCGATCAGCATGCGTTTGATTTCCTGCCGCTTCAGATTGACCTGCGATCCGCACAGGTTGCAGGGAATGATCGGAAAGGCTTTGAGGTCGGCGTAACGCACCAGATCGGCTTCTTCGACGAAGGCCAGAGGTCGAATCACGACATGCCTGCCATCGTCGGAAACGAGCTTCGGTGGCATGGCCTTCAAGCGGCCGCCATAGAACAGATTCAGAAAAAATGTACCGAGGATGTCGTCGCGGTGGTGGCCGAGCGCAATCTTGGTGGCCCCTAACTCCGCAGCGACGCGATACAGAATCCCGCGTCGCAGCCGCGAGCAGAGCGAACACATCGTCTTGCCTTCGGCAATCACGCGCTTGACGATCGAGTACGTGTCCTGTGCTTCGATGTGAAACGGCACGCCCTTGGCTCTCAAATATTCGGGCAGAACGTGCTCCGGAAAATCGGGCTGCTTCTGATCGAGGTTGACCGCGATGATGTCGAAGTCGATCGGCGCACGATCTCGCAGCAGCAGCAGTACTTCGAGCAGGCCGTAGCTGTCTTTGCCACCCGACAGGCACACCATCACCTTATCGCCGGCCTCGATCATGTTGAACTGCGTGATGGCCTGGCCGGTGTGGCGCAGCAGCCGCTTCTCGAGCTTGTTATTTTCAAAGGCGAGTTTCTGTGCGCGAGCCACCGGCGCGTGCTTGTGAAGCGCGCTCATACCCCCGCCTTGAATCGCACGACCTCGACGCCGACGGCGTCTACATCTTCGTAGACATCCGGCTTTTCGCTGGAGATGCGCACAGCGCGCACCGCGGGGTGCGCAAGCAACGCCTGCGCGACATCGTCAATCAACGTTTCCTGCAGATTGATGTGCCCCTGGCCAATGCGCTGCTGGATCGCAACGCGAACGAACTCATAGTCGACGACCTCTTGAATACGATCCGCGCGCGGCGTGCAAAATGCGAGCGGAATGAAGACGTCGATGTTGAAAACGACGTGCTGCGCGCCATTGCGCTCATGGGCATGCACGCCGATATTCGCGTCGACCACATAGTTGCGAAGAAAAACGCGCCGACAATCAGCAAGCCGGGGATCGAGCAGCGCGCTGATCACTTGCTGCCTTCCGTCAGCACGTTGGGCTCGGTCGTAAACATTACATCGCGCGAACTCGGAACCAGGTGCTGTCCGCCATCGACGAGCAGCACAGTTCCAGTGATAGCAACAGCGTTGGCTAGAAATACGGCGGCCTGAGCAATGTCGGCTGCAGTACTCGAGCAGCCAAGCGGAGTCGCGCGGTGGGCCGACGCAAAATTGTCCTGGCTCTGCAGATTCGACGCGAGTGTTATCCCCGGCGCAATTCCGACCACCCTGACTTTTGGAGCCAACGCAATGGCCAATAGTGTGGTCGCTTCGTTCAGTGCAGCCTTCGATAGCGTGTACGACAAAAAATCCGGATTTGGATTTGCAAGCTTCTGGTCGAGCAGGTTGATCACGACGCCGCGTGCATCCTGCGCCAGTTGCTGATGCAGCGAGCGCGCCAGCAGCACCGGTGCTGCGGCGTTGGTTCGCATAGCCCGCATCAGATGATCGCCACTGAAGCGCGCAACATTGTCGTACTCGAAAAGCGATGCGTTGTTGACCACACAACAGACCGGCGCGAGTTCGTTCGCGCATTCCGACAGCAGGCTCAGTACGCCGGGCTCAACCGCAAGATCACGATTGACAGCGATCGCGCGGCGTCCCAGTGCTTTGATCTGGCCCACCGTGTCCAAGGCGTCGTCGCGCGAGGTCGCGTAGTGCACGGCGACATCCCAGCCATCGCGCGCCAGCGCCAGCGAAATCTCCCGTCCGATACGGCGCGCGCCGCCCGTGACCAGTGCAACTCGGTTTGTTGATTCAGGCATTGGGAGGTCGCAAGCAGCGAGCTGCGAGGGGTTGCACAGTTTACCGGCAGTACCATCGGCGCATGCACGCAACCGCCTTATCAGCCAACGGACCGTCGCGATTATCAATGCCATCGCCGGGCCCAGACGCTATCGAACACAGTGAGCGCGTAGCGGCACTGGTTGCAGCCGATATCGAGCGCGCGGGTGGCTGGATTCCATTTGATGCGTATCTGCAGCGGGTTCTGTACGAACCACAGCTTGGTTACTACGCTTCGGGTATCCGCAAGTTTGGTAAGGCTTCTGCCGGTGGCGACTTTGTCACCGCGCCCGAAATATCGCCGCTGTTTGCGCAAGCGCTGGCGGAGCAGCTGGCGCAATTGTTTCAGCAGGTACCCGCGCGCATCGTTGAGTTCGGTGCCGGTTCCGGGGTGCTGGCTCGTGATCTGTTGGCTGCGCTAGCGCACCGTGGGATCGCACGGGAAAGCTATTTTATTGTCGAAGTCTCGGCCGACCTGATCGAGCGGCAGCAGCGGCAACTCGCCAACGCGCCGGTGCGATGGCTCGCTGAACCGCCGAGAGAATTTGAGGGCGTCATGCTGGCCAACGAAGTGCTCGACGTGATGCCGTTCAAGTTGTTCTTCAAGCGAAACGGCGTCATTCTGGAGCGCGGGGTCGTGCTGCAAGACCGAGCGCGTGGCAGCTTTGCGTTTGCGGAGCGTGCGTGCGGCGATGACCTCGCTGCGGCGGTCGCTGCGATCGAATCACAGCACGGTGGGTTGCCCGATGGCTACGCGTCGGAGATCAACTTGCTTGCCGAGTCGTGGATGCGATCGGCATCGCGGTGGCTTAAACGCGGCGCGTTGCTGGTGATCGACTACGGCTTCCCGCAACGTGAGTATTACCACCCGCAACGGCTGATGGGCACGATGATGTGCCACTTTCGACACCATGCGCATACCGATCCGCTGTGGATGCCGGGGCTCAACGATGTCACTGCACACGTGGATTTCTCCGCGATCGCCGACGCTGCGCACGGCGCCGGCTTTGATATTCATGGGTATACCTCGCAAGCTCATTTTCTGCTGAACTGCGGCGTGTTGCAGCACTTGGCTGCAAACTACACGCCACAGCAAAGCGGCGCTCTGCAGCGGCTGGTGTCGGAAGCGGAAATGGGCGAACTGCTGAAGGTTCTGTGCGTCGGCCGCGGTGTTGACGCACCACTGATTGGATTCGCGCGCGGTGACCGGCGCCACACGCTGTAGTCAGCCTGCTTAAGTTGCGCGGGTATTGGTCATCTGCTCGTGGAGTTAAGCGTGATCCACGCTGCTTAAACTGTGCGCGATGAAATGGCTTTTGACCACCTTCATCGCACTGCTTGTACTGACCGCGCTGCAGCCTTGGCTTAAAAGGCTCGGTATCGGGCGCCTGCCGGGTGATCTGCATTTCCGAAAAAATGGGCGCGACTACGTGCTGCCGTTTACCAGCACCCTGGTTCTGTCACTTGTCTTGATGCTGATCGCGCGCCTGATCTAGCGTCGGTGGCGCGAGTAGCTCGCGGCCGACTTCAACCACGCGCGCCTGGCGAACGGCCCGCTGTATTTGCCCGGGATCATTGTGGTGCAAGCTGGCGAGCGGTCCGGCATCAACCGCGCTTGCCGCTCTTAGTGCTTTCCTGAAACGCTCGCCCGAGAGGTCGGTGGCAGCCTCGAACGCCTGCAGTAGCCATTCAAACCGCTCGGGCCGCCGGAACGCATCACTCCGCTCAAGGACGTCGACGATTGCGGCCGAGGTCTGTGCGTTTCTCAGGGGCTCGCGCAGATCAACCAGCAGCCGCGCCAGGTGAGCGGCGTCGTGTTGCACGCGCAGCTTGCCCAGAAAGTCGGAAACCGCGCGAGACGAGCGACACGCACCCGCAAGAATTGCGAAGCGCGCCGGCAAGATCAATCCGCGCTGCGCCGCTCGATCGAGCGCTGCGCTGGTCGGTCCGAGGTCTTCGAGTTCGGCAAACAAACGGTCGATCAGGCCGGATGACACGAGCACGTTCAACATCTGCGACGGTTTGCTCTCCATAAGTCCGCGCGAGATTTCCTGTATTACGCGTTCGGGCACCAGTGAATCAGCCTCGCCATTGCGAACCATCTCACGCATCAGATGCGCCGTCTCGGGCGCGATCCTGAAGCTGGGAAAGCGCGCGGCAAAGCGTGCTGCGCGCAAAATCCGAACTGGATCTTCAGCAAATGCCGGGCTTATATGTCGCAACACCCCGGCATCGAGGTCGCGTTTGCCCTGGTAGGGGTCGATAAGTGTGCCGTCGTCATCGAGCGCCATCGCGTTGATCGTGAAGTCTCGGCGCGCAAGATCCTGTTCCAGTGTGACGTCGGGCGCAGCATGCACGACGAAGCCTTTGTAACCCGGCGCCGTTTTGCGCTCGGTGCGCGCGAGCGCATATTCCTCGTGCGTCTCTGGGTGCAGGAATACCGGAAAATCCTTACCCACCGGCCGGTAGTGCAGCTCGGTCATCTGCTCCGGTGTCGCACCCACGACGACCCAGTCACGATCGGTTTCAAGCGCTGCGTCAAGCTCACCCAGGTTACGCCGCGTGTTGCCTAGCAGCTGATCGCGGACGAAACCGCCGACGCGATACGCCTTCACGCTACCTGTCTAAGGTCTCGGTTTCCGCAGCCGCGGCTGCGATCCACTGCTTCATTGCTGGCAGCATCCGGACGCTTTCGGAGTAAGCGGCCAGTAGCGGCGACAATTTGACACCATAGGTGACAAAGCGCGTGATAACGGGCGCATAAAAAGCATCGGCGATTGAAAAGCCGCCGAACAGCATCGGTCCGCCATCGTTCAGGCATTCAGTCCAGACAGCTTGAATGCGCGCAATGTCGGCAGCAACATCTTCCCGCTCAAGGGCAGCGGCGCCTTTATCGGAGAGGCGCGATCGAATATCCATCGGCAGGTGGGCCCGCAGTGCGACAAAGCCTGAATGCATCTCGGCCGCGATGGCCCGTGCGCGCGCGCGCGCCGAGATGTCGCGCGGCCACAGCACCTCGTTTGCATACCGCTCGTTGGCGTATTCGCAAATAGCGAGCGAGTCGAACACCGTCAGAGCTCCGTCGATCAGGCACGGTACGCGGCCGCTCGGTGAGTAGCGCAGGATCTCGCGCCGCGTTTCCGGTCGCTGCAGCAAGATCTGCTCTTCAATGAACGGAATGCCAGCCTGCTTCATCGCAAGCCACGGCCGCAGCGACCACGACGAATAATTCTTGTTGCCAATCACCAAAGTCAGGTTCATTGCGGTCTCCCGATTGCTCCGGTCGCACCGCCTCGATAAACGGGCTCGATCTCCTTAACGTTTTCGCGAAACATCGTCTCGTACTCGCTGCGGAAATAGACGGCTGCGGAATCGAGCGACTGGTCGCGCTGCTCGTCACTCGTCAGCCAGTTGAAAGCGTTGTAGCGGGCAGCGGCGTACATCAGCACTGCGCGCACCCAATCGGGCGAATACTGCTCACTCATTTCGTTGGCGAGCGTGACGAATCGATCGGCGGCCTCCATAAACTCTTCCGGCAATTCATACTTTTGGGCGGCCATTCGTTCAGCGTCCGGCGCGCGCTCGATAGAAGCTGAATTTGTTGCGGGTGTGTCCCGGTGACAGATAAGCAGCTGCTTCGGTTTCCATCGGAGTCAGCCGGATGCCAAGCTCCGGCGCAGGCGAGAAGGGCTGCTGGCTGGCAATGTTGTCGACCTTCATCGAGTCGAGATTGTCGCGCGATAACAGCGTCACACCGGGCGCGATTTCCATCAGCCATGCTTGCAGCCGCGAGATTGGCGCAGGTAGGGCGACAACAGGGCGCGGATGCCCGCCGGCCGCGGCCGCAAACGCGACGAGGTCGCGCAAGCGGTAGATTTGCGGGCCGGCCACCTCGTACGTTTGGCGGAATGCGTCGCGATTATCGAGCGCGTTGGCAAAAGCGTCGGCGACATCGCCTACCCACACCGGTTGAAAGCGAGCGTCGGCGCCGCCGATCGGCAG
>Ga0183260_10004983_pt1 | contig 10495 bp, 6 predicted proteins | sample AntDrymUQ4972206_2_FD_129768 | JGI IMG/M metagenome (GOLD analysis project Ga0183260, IMG submission 129768) | Polar desert sand microbial communities from Dry Valleys, Antarctica - metaG UQ497 (22.06) (version 2) (version 2) | ecosystem: Environmental > Terrestrial > Soil > Desert | place...
CCAAGATCCAACACCAGGCGACACGCCGAAAACAGCAGCTCAGCCCGCTGGCGCCGGCCCCCTCACAGGCTCAAGATCGAACTAGCCGGGAAAGTGGGGCTAGAGTCTTAGAGAGGAGCACCAGTGTTCGCCGTGCCTCCCGACGTCTCTCAGGGAGCCTTGACCAGATCGTCGGCAGGACAAGGAGTGCTATCAAGATCGCGACTACCAGGACGACACCAGCCGTCAGCAAGATCAGATTCTGACAGGACGCCAGCACTGTTGCCCCGGCTACTACGACTGAAGCTGCTTGCTTGACAGACATGCGAGGACCCGACCTTGGCGGAGGGCGGACTCCTGGTAGCTGTGCTCGGCCAGCCCGATCCGCTCGAGCAACTCCGAACAGCGTTGCCACTGCGGCAGGGCGTTCCAGTACAGCAGCGGCCGCGGGGGGGGGCCTCCCCCCGCGGGCGTCTCCAGGCGCATGCTGCGGCTCGCGGCGAACGCCGGATCGTCCCGGTCCTGGTCGGTGAAAGACTGATTGTCGGTCATCTCGTCTCCTTATTCTCTCCGCAGCGCCCCGGTGATCCGCTGGCACGCCACCAGGTTGAGGGGATACAGGAGAGGCGAGGTGTCACGCCAGGGCGGACAACTCCTTCGCGGCGGTCGCGACCCGGTCGCGGTCGGAGAGCAACGCGGCGGCGGATCGCTCCGAGAGCAGGCCACGGGTGACCAGGTCAAAGACACCGGCCCGCAGAGCGGTGATCGGCTCGTCGGGCCGAAGCCGGAAGGCGTCGACGAGCACGACGATCATCACATCGTCGCCGGAAGGGTCACTTGCGTCGACGACTCGGTCCAAATCGCGCGCCGCACGCGGGCAGGCAAGGCCGAGGCCGTTGCGGCTGTTCGCATCGGATGCGATGGGGAGCGCCACATCGGTGCGTCGCGATCGCCGGCCCAGTGGGCGTTGGATGTAACGTTCCCACCACGTCACGTAGTCTGGCTCCGCCGCTGTGCCCGCGTTGACCCTCGGCCCGGACCGGCAGTGGCGCTCGACGACGCGGATGCCGTCGGTGACGCGCGCCAGGTACTGCTCCGGTGCACCGCCGAATTCCGCCACGCAGCGGGCGACGAGCCGATACAGCAGCGCGTCATGACCCTCCAGCGGGGCCATCGACCCCGCCTCGTCCACGAGGTACTCCAGGAGCGCCCGGTGGAAGTCGCTGGGCAACGCGCGGCCCCGCGCACCGGCCCGGATCCGGTCGATCCGAGCCTGGGCGCCCATCTCAGTGCGCCGATGCCTGAACCAGTCACCCGCTGCCCGGATACGTACGTGCGCGCGGGCTGCTCCGGGTGGGTTACGCAGCTCGCCAGCCCGGTCGGCCAGCAGCCGGCAGCTCTCTGCGATCATGTCGACGAGGAAGTCGCGGCACGCGCAGTCGCCGTCGAGGTGGACAGTGCTGATCCCGTCGGGGTGGGAACCGCCGATGCGGAACTGCAGGTCGCACCGTCTGTGGGGCAGCGATCGGTGGATCGCCGCCCGATGGGGGTGCGTCTCGTGCCAGATCGCGGTCAGCACAGCTCGAAGATCTACAGTGGTGACCTTCGCAGCGACTCGTGGCTCGTCAGTGCGGGTAGTCTGCGCGGCACTAGACATCATCCGAAATTTTACGGCAACATAAGAGCGCTGTCTACGGATTATTGTGTAACGAGCCGCACCCCTTGGGCGTAGTATTGTCGGAAGTACCTCAGGCGAGGAGAGACATGGACCTGCTGCCCGCCGAGGTGCCGGATGTGCCGGAGGTTCGGTCCGAGATCGTCCCGGCGCGACTCGCTCGCAAGCTCGCTCCACTGTTCGGGGTGCCGTGGGAGCGGGGGCCGTTCGGGTCGCGCACCTGGGTCTGCGACTACAACAAGATCACCCTTTCTGAAATCGCGCGTGGGGCGCCGCTACCAACCCGCAGTCAGGCCCAGCAGGCGCGCGCCGTGGTGCACGGCGAGTGGGCGCTTGTCGACCGCTTCGCCGTCGCCGGACCGGGCGGCTCGCTACCAAACGAGATCGCCAACGCCACTCTCAACCGGTTCGGACCGGACACGAAGGCCGCGGTGGTGCTCACCGGGGCGAATCGCCTCCTCGACCCCGTCACCCGGGCGGTCGAGGTCGCTGTGGGGCGCCTCGAAGCGGCCGACGGGTCGGCGCTGCCTGCACGGTTGCGTCTCGCCGCATGGGCGGCGCTACTGCTCGAGGCGTTCCGGTCACAACCCGCCCTCGTTGCCGCGGGGATCCGGGCCCGGGCCATCCAGCGCGAGCTGCTAGTCGAGTGGCACCTCCCGCTGGCGGCCCCAATCGCCGACCTGCCGCTCACCCGTTGCGAGGTGGGTGGCCCGCAGGGGGACGACGGGCGCGGCGCGGCGTCTCGACCCCACGAGCTCGAGCTGACCGACCGCACGCTTCACGGTCTCACCGCAGCTACGCACGACGAGTTGGTCGACCGGCTGCTGCGCCACCTGATGGCAATCGGGGCGCGGCAGAGCTCCAGCCACCTATGGCTGAGCGAGCGTGGACCGGGCCAGCTCGCCGTGGAGGCGCTCGTACCCCCCACCGAACTGGTGGGTCGCTACGTCAGGCAGGTGGTGCACCTCCTCGAGGAGGAACCCGCGGTATGCGGAGTGCTGCCGCGGGTACCGGCGGCGGGCGAGCTGGACGGGCTTTCGGTACTGGCCCGGCGGGCGTTGGTGATCGCCCTACTCACCGTCCTGCGGCAGGTGCAGTTCGATGCCGAACAGCGCGAGCGGACCAGGACGGCGATCGTGCCGATGCTCAGCGACGTCGCCGCGCTGGCGACGGAGAGTCTCGGCCCGGATGATCCGCTGACCGTGCTGAGCCGGTGCCGAGTGGCCGACATGACCGTGCACACGCTGCGCCACGACCGGCGTCTCGAGCTTGCCGGTCCTCTCGAGGAACTGATGACGCAGATCGAGCGGTGCATCGGGCTCTTCGACGCTGGAGTCGTCGACCGCGGAGCCGCGGCGGAGGCAATCTCGTCGGCGAACGTCGAGATCAACATCGTGCGGCGTACCAATGCCCGGTACCCGGAGGCGAAGCTGCCCCCGCCCGAAGAGCTCGACGCTTGGCTGCGCGGCACCTGGAGTGCCTTCGAGCGCGCCCTGGAGATCGACCGGCGCGGGCCGATCGACGACGGCCAGGACTCTCGGCTGTCGATCGGGCACCACCTGCACAACTACGCCTCCTATCTGACCACCCACCCCGACAGCGAGCCCGACCTGCTCGCCGCCGTCGTGCTCTTCGAGAACACCGTCATCCCGGCCCGGGAGCTGTACTGGAAGCGCACGCACAGCTTCCTCCCGCTGCGGCAGTCGCTGCAGATCGCGTCGCGGGCGACGACGACCCTGAGCCGGCGTGCCGCGGAGGCCGGACGACCCGCGGAGGCCCGTCGGTGGGCGGCGCAGGGACATGCCTGGATCTCGCGGGCGCTTGACGACCGGGAGACCGCCGAGCTGCTCACGCTGCCTAGCGAGACCGCCGCCCATTTCTGCCTGCTCGCCGTGCCGGCCCTGCTGGCGGCAGTCGAGATGGAGGTGCCGGGCACCGGACCGGCCGACGTGGACCAGGCCACGCAGCTGCTCGCCGTCGCCGAGGGCTGGGCGCGGCTGGTCACCGGCGACAGTGAGACGAGCTACAGCCACTACGACCGGCTGGTCGACCTGCGGCACCGCCTTGACTTGGTGAGATAATTCACGGCCACAGCAATTCCGGCCACGGACCGTTGTACCGCTCCAACTGCCGACGGGCCGCCTCCGCGGTGAACCCGGCCGCGTCGCCGAGCGTGCGATAGTTCTCGACCCACCCGATCTCGCCCCACGGCCGGTGCGGGCAAATCTCCTGGTAAGGCGCTGGCTGCCGGGGTCGGCCACCCGCGGCCGGCCGGCCGGCGGTCCCTGCGTCCGGGCAGCACGGAACGGGCAGGGGGGTCGTCGAAGGCTGCACGAATTGCACCGGTGCACGCACGCCGTAGGCTGCCACCAACGCAGCCTGGCGAGGTCCGCTGTGGCCCGGTCCGATCAGCACCCGCAGGTGGGCGGCCAGCAGCTGGATGGCTGGACGGCGACGAGTCCACAGCGGCGGAAGGGCGGCGAGGGTGACGCGACGGGCATCTGCGCATTCATAACCATGGATCTCACCCGGATCCACAGCCGCGATGAGGCGTGCGGCCAGCGCCGCGAACTGATCGGGCGTGACTCCAGCCGGTCGCGGCGGCCTCGAAGTCGGTGCTTGATCAAGCACTGTGGTGGCGACGCGCAGCCGGCGCACCAGCAGCGGCAAGTGCTTCTGCTGGTCGGCCAGTTCCTTGCCATTGAGCCACTCCAGCAGCGCTTTCTGGGTACCCTTGCCCACTCCCTGGAAAAGCGCCGCAATCAGCCAGCCGATCAGGTGCTCGACATCTGAGAGCCGTGCGGCGTGTTCCGCCCCGCCCGGAGCTGACGAAGACCGGCAGCGAGGATCCCGGATGGGCGTTTCGTCGGGTAGTTCGTCGAGGCGTAGCCGGTAACTGAGCACGGTGTTCACCGTGCTCACCCGTTGTCCCGCGGCTGCGTCCTTGGCCGCGGACCCGAGGTAGCTCGCGAACTGGTTGATCGCCGTCGCCACGTCGGGTTCGTCGGAGCCGTGCCGGCCCCAGCGGCTAGTGGAGCGCGTCATCGCCTTCCGCAGGATGCTCGTTAGCTCAACCACCGCTTCCTGCAGTCCGTCCAGTAACCGGGTCGCGACGAGGCCCCGGCGTTGCTCGATGGCGAGGCGGTAGGCGGCGATCCGGACCAGGAAGTCGGCGTTGCCAGCGACCGGGAGATCGGTGCCCACCACCGGGACGGGTCGCCGAGACACCCGGTACTCGGCCGCGAGCTCGGCGCCACGCTCGAGTACGTCGAGCGCGGTGCCGACGAGGGCGACGTCGGCGGCCGGGTCGGGTGGCTGGTCCGGTCCCGGCGCGAGCGCCGCGACGATCGCCGGGACAACGATGTTGAGGATCAACTCGGGTTCTCCGGCCGGTCGCGCGTCGGTCACCCCCGAGCGGATGCGCAGACTGCGGGCCAGCAACCCGATGACTCGGTCGTCATCAGGCACGATCCGGTCGGTACGGACCAGGATTCCGAGGGGTAGTTCTGCGAAGCGGCGGTAGCGCAGGAACTTCGTCGTGGCGTGGGTGGTGTTCTGCGCGACCCCGGCCTGTTTCTTGCCCCAGGTGAGGCAGGCCGCGATGAGCAGGACGTACTCGTCGGAGTTGACCGGAGCATCGGTCTTCGCGAGCCTGTCGGCCACCTTCTCGGCGCGGTCGACAGCGGCGGTGCGCAGCTTCGGCCGCGAGTCGTACTTGGCCACCAGCGCGGCGAGGTCCTCGGGGTAGAGGGCGTCGAACAGCTCGTCGGCGGCGGCCTCCAGCTCACGCCGACGTCGCTCACGGTCTTCGCCCGCGCTCATTTCGGCCCCCGGCTCTGGGAGCGGAACCGGACACTCACCGGATCGTCCGAGCTGATCAACCGAGCGCGTAACCCGCCAGTCGCGTCCGCCTCGAACGGCACCCATCGTTGCGAACCGTCGTCCAGGCCCGCGTGGAGCACCGCTCCCGGCGGTTGCCCGATAGGCTGGACGGGCTGGACCCGCAGGTCGATCTCGATCACGTCCTGCGCCGCCGGGCGCAGTGTCCACGCCACGTCGGGGTCCACATCGACCGCCGCGGCAAGATCGTCGGGCAGCCGCCAGGTCCCCCGCACCACAGGTGAGTCCGATTCGTCTCCGCGCGCTGGCTGGTCCGAGCCGCGCAACTGCGCCGCCGGTGGCCCGCCGAGGGCGCGGAGTGCATCGTGCCAGATCGGGAGCCCGAGGCAGGTCCACAGCTCGTCGGCCCAGGAGCCCAGGGCACCCCTGCTCGTCGGCACCGGCTGGTCGGCCACCAGCGTGAAGGCCCGGTACGGCGCCCACGCCACCGCGAGGTCGTCGATCTCGACGAGGTCAAGCTGGAGCCACTGCCCGGACCGGGACGCGGCGAGCAGGTCGGCAACCGCCATCGACACCCGCGGCCCCAGCAACGTTGCCACGTCGTCGGGGATCCGACCATCCTGCAGCGCGACCGCGACGAAGGTCGGCGGTCCCTGCGGATCGGCGGTGACGAACCCGGCGATAAGGCCGGTGCGCAGCTCGGCCTCCGTGACAGGTTCCACGGTCAGAAGGGTGAGGGCGATCGCGCCGGCGTCCGCGAGATGGTCGATCCGCAGATGCCCGTCCCACGTCGTGACGCCCATGTGGCCTCCCGGCTTGGGGAACTGTGGTCGGCGCCATGCTGGCACAGATCTGCATGGCTACTCCCTACGTTGACGGACCATCACCCAGCGGCCGATCCGTCAGGGCGCACCGGACAGATGTCCGCCGCGCCCTGACGGATCGCCACCCGGATATCCGGCTCCGGACGGCCACCTCGGGCCGACCCGGACCTTGCCGGGGTCACCGGGAGGAGCCGTCATGCACGGTGGATCCGACGACAACCCGTGACGGGCCGGGCCGGCCGTCAGCCGTAACGACGAGCCGTCCTTGCAGCACCACTGACTTCGGACGGAGTAACTCCCGCACGATCGGGTGCGATAACACCTGCGATCGGCTGACGGGCCCGGCCCCTCACCCCCCGCCGTCCGTCAGTGCACGAATCACGACAACCCATCCGAATCGAGGAAGGCAGTCGATGTCCGATCCGGCTCCCCTGCAGCGGCTCCGGTCTGCCGTGTGGTTCGTTCTACTCGCGCTGCTCGCGGCTGCCTGCTCGGGACCGCACACCGACGGACCGCCACCGGACGCGCCTTACGTCGTGTCCTACTCCGGGGCCGCCGGGCGGCTCGTCGCCCTTGACCCGCTCGAGGCGGAGGAGCAGCTTCGCGACTGGGCCAGGCTCGGGCTGACCCAGTCGCTGGGGCTGGATCGCGACCAGATCTTCGATGCCCTGTACGACACCACCCCGATCCGGGACCCGGCCTTCGCCGAACTCGTCGAACAACCCACCGGACCGGGCCGGGGCCTGTTCGACGGGACCATGCTGCACGTCTTGGTCCCTCAAGGCGATCCATACCGGTCCCGCACCGTCGGCCTGCTCCTCGACGAGCACCGGGCCGACGCGGGATCCGACCCGGTCCAGGTGCAGGTGCACCGCTACCATGTGCGCCCGGAACGGCAGCACATCGAGCTGTTCGCGGAGCCCCCGGCCCCGACCAGAACGATCCGGACCGACAACGGCTGGCGCGAGGCGCGGATCGACCAGCCGCGGGGCCTGGCCGACTTCCTCACGGCCACCAACCATCTGTCGCGGCTGGAGACCAGGGGCGTGGGGATCTGGGCAGCTGGGTGGCGCTGGCCGGATACACCCAGTGCCCCGGTGACCGTCGAGGACGTCTCCGTGCTCCAGCGCGGTTACCAGCAGACGGGCGGGCCGCTTCCCGGATTCTCCCTGGACCCCGGACCGCCGCCGACCCTCGACGATGCGCGAGCAGCGATCCCCGGGCTTGCCCCCGCCCTCGCCGAGCGCATCACCTCGGGGAATTGGGCTGGCTCCGGCTATACCTCGGCCGCCGAGCTCGCCGGCCTCATCGAAGGCACGCTTTTCCGGAACGACCCGCCCGCCGATGCATTGCCGGCGCGGGGGCTCCCGGCGGATCGCACGCAGCTGTGGGCGCTCCGGCACCTTCTGGAAGGCGGCCCGGTATACAGCCAGGCGCGCTATGACGGTGGTCTGGCCGGCACCGAGGTCGGCATGTCGCTCTTTTACACGGACTTCGTGGCAAAGGACTGGGTGTCGGGAGTCGGGAGTGGAGTACCTTCGAAGGCCGTCCCCGGCTTTGTGCCCGACCCCCAGGCAACCACTCCACCCAGCCTGTGCCCGCGTCCAGGTGAGCCGCTTAGCGAGTCTGGCCGACTGTGGTTCGGGCAGAATGACACCGCCTTCACCTACCAGCCGAACGGTGTCGGCATCGGCGATCAGGCAACCCGCCTGTTCGCCCGGTCGGACGGCCCCAACGGAAGTGAGGTCGAGCCCAGCTTCAGGTTCGGCCGCGGCCTGCGCTGGTGGGACCAGCACTACCAGGAGATCGCCGACTACGAACTGCAGTACCACCGCCTCGAGCAGTTGATGCGCTGGAGTGGCGCTCTCGAATGGCTCACGTCGCGCGGCGATGACTTGCTGCCGCAGCTGCCTGATAGCGAGATCCGCTCCGACCTGCGGTTCGCCGGCTGGTACGCCGCGCACGACACGCTGCGGGAACGTGCGCCGCTGACGCTCGTCAGACCGCCGTCGGCGAACGAGGAGGCCGTGCTTCCCACCCCCTCGGCAACCACGCCGGACTGTGGTTTTCTCCAGATCGTCGGGGGTGTCTCGCTGGCGGATGGGCTCGCCCGCAGCCGCGATCTGCCGTCTGGCACCGTCGCGCTCCCGCCCGGGGTGCGGCGCGCGGGACCCATCGACCCCGCCACCACGAGCGTCGACCCCACCACCGGTTCAGGCCGGATCGACCGGATCACGCTGGACACGACGGGTCAGGTCACTGACCGGCTCACGCAGGTCCTGCGGCGCGAGCCGGACGTCGCGTCCGTCGAGACCACCGGCAGCCCCCGCAGTTCGATTCCGTTCGGTGAGGCCCGGCTGAAGGGAGAGACCGGGCAACGCCGGCTTGAGACCGAGACCCGGTCCAACGAGCGGACCGTCACCTTTGATATGGCGTACCAGAGCGAGATGTTCGGCAGGGTGGACGCAACAGAGCCATCGAGCAGCGGTGTGCGGCAAACCGACATCAGGGTGTGGCTCGGCCCGCTCGCCTACCTCCAAGATGCCATCAAGCGGGTTCACCGGGACCCGGCTCAGGGCCTGGATGCCGCCCCCGGCGTCCGGTACCAGTATCCGGGGCCCGAGGGGCAGACCGTGTACCGCTTCGACGATGGATGGATCGAGGTCGGCACCGCCCCCACCTCGTCGCGGGTCAGCGGCACCGCCGAGGTTGCGACACCCGGTGGAGTCGTGGAGGTCCGAGCGGTCACGCCGCAGCGGCTCTCCGACGCCGACGTCGCGGCGCTCCGGGTCACCCAGGACGCCACCGTGGCGAGGTTCGGGGACGTGCTCAACATCATCCCTCCAGATATCCCGATCTTCCGGGCCGATTCCGTATCGCTGGTGGGCCCGGAGCCGGCCGCCGCGCTGGCGGCCGCGATCCCGGTCGAAGCGCTGGTGCGCTTCCGCATTGCGAGGACGACCGGTGACCCCAGCTCGCCCGGCCCGATCTCCCGGGAGGGCCGGACCTGGTCGCTGGTCGATCGCGCCACCGTGGGCACCGGGGCCGGCAGTCCCGGCGGTCCCGGCGGGCCTCCTCCTCCCGGCGGCGGGGGCGGCGGCCCCGGCGGAGCCGACGAGTCCGGTGAGGACCGGCGGCGTCCCGGCCAGATCGTGCTCGTCACCGTGTGTTCCCCCGCCGAGCAGGAGCAGCCGCAACAGAGTGAGGACTGCGCGTGATCGCCGCACCGGATGAGGAGTTCTGGGTCGACAACGGCTCACCGTTCGCGCTGGCCCTCACCGCGGCCCGGGCGGCTTTCGAACGCCGCGACCTGACGGAGATGGACGAGCAGTATCGGCGTGCTGTCCAGCTCGCCCGCAGCGAGTCGGCGACCCTGCGCACCGCGATCGCCGCCGAGCACATCAGCCGGCTCCGCGTCCTGAACGACAGCACCAGGGCGCTGGCCCGGTGCGAGGAGTACCTGGCGAGTGGCGGTGAGGACGTCCAGCTAAGGCTGTTGCGCGTCGAGACGGAGCTGTCACGGGGTGACTACTCGCGGATCGACGCCGAGCTCACCGCGATCCGCCAGCTCGCCGGCGGGCGCCCGCCGCGCCCGGCCGACGACGCGCTACTGAACCGGCTTGAAGGGCGCGCCGCGAGCCGCCACGGCAAGTGGTCGCTCGCGGAGCAGCATCTGCGCCGGGCTAAAGACGGCTTCGCCGCGTTCGGCAACACTGCCGCAGTCACCGTCATCGACGACGATCTCCGCGACCTCGCCGCACGCCGGGGTGACGCGGTGTCCGACCAGTCGCCGAGCGCAGCCGATCGCTCGCCGCAGGTCCGGCTAACCCGCTCCGAGGAGCTGCGCCTGGCCGGGTGTTATGAGCAGGCCCTCATCGAGCTCGACCCGGCGCTTGAGGGATCGCTCGACCGCGCGATGACGTTCTTCTTTCTCGAGGCGAAGATCCGGCTGCTGCGCCTGCTGCGCAACGACGACCAGGCCGACAAGCTGATGCCCGCGCTCGACGAGGCCGCCCGTGCGTCCGCGCAGCCTGCGGAGAACCTCGCCGCGGCGCGACGTCTCGCCTCCGACGGCGTCATCGGGCCCAGCGCGCTGGTCGCCCCCGGCCGCCGACTGCAGCACGTCCGCCGGCTCGTCCAGGACGGCCAGCTCGCCGATGCCGAGCGGCTGCTGCTC
>Ga0183260_10004985_pt1 | contig 10494 bp, 11 predicted proteins | sample AntDrymUQ4972206_2_FD_129768 | JGI IMG/M metagenome (GOLD analysis project Ga0183260, IMG submission 129768) | Polar desert sand microbial communities from Dry Valleys, Antarctica - metaG UQ497 (22.06) (version 2) (version 2) | ecosystem: Environmental > Terrestrial > Soil > Desert | place...
AGCTCCGCGCCGCGATCACCGACCGAACCGTGCTCGTCTCGGCGATGGCGGCGAACAACGAGATCGGCACCGTGCAGCCGCTGACCGAGATCGGCGCGATCACCAGCGAGCGTGGCGTCCTGTTCCACACCGACGCCGCGCAGGCGGTCGGCAAGGTGCCGATCGACGTTCACGCGATGAACGTGGATCTGCTGTCGCTCACGGGCCACAAATACTACGGACCGAAGGGCGCCGGTGCGCTGTTCATCCGGCGCCGCAAGCCACGGATCGAACTCACGTGCCAGATCGACGGCGGCGGTCACGAAAATGGTTTCCGTTCCGGGACCCTCAACGTCCCCGGCATCGTCGGTCTCGGCGCCGCCGCGGAGATCTGTCGAAGCGGCCTCGACTCCGAGCGCCAGAAGCTTGGCGCGCTTCGCGACCGCCTCCTCTCCCTCCTCAAATCCGGCATCGATAACGTCCACGTCAACGGCCCTCTCGACGACCGCCGCCTCTCGCATAACCTCCACGTGAGTTTTCCCGGTGTGGATGGTGAACGCCTGCTGATGGCGATCGGCGATCTTGCCGTCTCAACGGGTTCCGCGTGCAGCTCCGGCAGCGGCGCCGCGTCCCACGTCCTCGAGGCCATCGGCGCAAACGCCGTCCCCGGCGCCTCCATCCGGTTCGGTATCGGCCGCATGACCACCGAGGAGGAGATCGACACCGCCGCCGCACGCGTGGTGAAGGTCGTCCAGAGCCTCGGGTCAAAGGCTGTCACGGCGTAAATACACGGATTCACGGACAAGACAGCACCGATCTCACGGTCACGACAGCACGGATTTCACGGACTCACCTGCGGGATAGCCGTGTCCGCGTCCTCCGCTACGTCCATCTTGCCGATCTCTCCCGCACGAGACAGAGCGGCGCGAAACAACACCGGTCCGATGAACTGGTGCAGGGCGATCAGTGAGACGACCAGCGTCTGCACCATGGCGCCCCACGTCGGGTACTCGCCCGCGATGATCAGCGTCAGACCGAGCGTGACGCCCGCCTGGGAGACCATACCCATCCACACTTTGTCGCCTACCGGCGGACCGATCCCGGCGTACTTTGCGCCGACTCTCATCGACGCCCAGATCAGCGCCATCCGCAGCGCTGACACGGCGATTGCGATCCAGCCGATCACCGCCAGGGCATCGAGTTGCAGCGACGCGCCGGCGGCGGCGAAGAAGACGACCAGCACTGGCAGCGCGCCCCGCTCCGCCGCCTCCTTGAGCATGTCGCCCCGCGGCGGCGCGATGTTCTCGACGACGAGGCCGGCCGCGAGGGCCGCGAGGAGCGGCTCGACGTGGAGCTGCGAGCCCACACCCGCGATGATCGCGCACACCGCAACCAGCGCCAGCGCGGCTTCGCGCCCGACGTATCGCAAGTAGAACGCGAACAGCGCCCCGACGCATGCGCCGAAGGCGAACGAACCGAAGATCTCCCATGACAAACTGACGAACAGACCGACCTCGCCCGTTCCGCCGAACGCGAACCGGGTGAACTGGACGACGAGCGTAAAGACCAGGATCAGCAGCAGGTCGGCGAGGATCACGACCGCGAGCGTCATCTCGCTGAGCGGTCCACTTGCACGGCTCTCGGTGATGAGCGCGATCGTGACGGTCGGCGAGTAACTCGCCACCACCGTGGTCAGGACGGCCACGATCGCCAGCTTCTGCAGCTGTGTGACTTCGACTGCGAGCCCGAGCCACGACCACCCGAACCAGAAGGCGACGAAGAGGCCGACGTACAGCCCCAGCATGCTGATGCCTCCCAGCATCATCATCGCTTTCAGCTTCGGCCGCAGTCGTTCGATGTTCATCTCGAGGCCGGCGATGAACGCGATCAGGACGACGGCGAGGCCGTTGATCAACTGAAGCTCGCGCGCCATCGGGCGCGTGATGATGTTCAGCATGTAGGGGCCGCAGATCATGCCGAACATCAAGTAGCCAGTGACCCTGGGGAGGCCGAAGCGCTCGAGGAGCGCGCCCGAGAGCGCTGCCGCGATGAGGCAGAAGCCCAGTGCCAGCGCCGTCAGTCGCGTCGCCCCCGGCACCACGCCGGTGCCGGCCACGATGAACCAGACCAGCGCGATGGTGAGACCGAGTGCAATGAGCCTGCGCATCAGGCGTGTGCCGCGTCCGGATCCGGCACGACGATGACGGCCACGAGCTCGCTGAGGACGGCGCCGGCCGCGACTGCGAATACCAGCGGCATCGCTGCTGCCGGCGCGACCTGCTGCACGTTGAGTGCGAAGGCAATCCCGATCACGCCAGGCGGAATCAAGTAGGCGCCCAGGTCGGACGGAGCGATGCCCGGCGCCAGACGCGAAGCCAGCCATCCGCCAGTGAGTTTGCCGACAGTCCTGAAGACGACATAGGGCGCGAACAGCCAGACGCCTGCCATGGACGGCTCGAGGCTGGCGCCGGCCGTCACCAGCAGGATCACCACCAGCGGGTGCTGGACCTTCTCCAGGTGCCTGGCAACGACATGCTCGGTCTCGCCTGGCGCCTGCGTCCACACCCAGCCCGCGGTCATCCCGGTGAGCAGCGGCGACACCTCGAGGTAGGCGGCCGCGCCGCCGAGCAACGCGAGCGTGCCGAGCACGAAGACGTCCCGCTCGGCGCCGGCGCTCAACTCGAACAGCAGCCACGCGGTGGCCGCAGCGCCGAGACCGATCCCGATGCTCAATCCGATGTCGACCACCGCGGATCGCTCGGCGCCGCCGAGCAGCGATAGCGCCACACCACCCAGCACGATCGGCAAAACGTCATCCAGGTCGGCAACGCGGGCAGCGACTCGGCGTGCGGTACTGTCGTGTTCCTCTATGGACGGTGCGGCGGACGCCGACGCGCAGATCCCGAGCGTCAATGCGACCAATGCATAGGCCATTGCCGTCGGCATCTGCCACGCATGGAGCAACGTGTAGCTCGCCGCGCCGACGGCGAGAATCGTAATAGCCGCCTCCGCTGTTGACGCGGCCATCAGACGACGCACCGAACCGGCCTGAGTCCCCGCCGCGATTCCGATGAACACGCCAAGCGTCGCGAGCACAACCGAGATGACGACATCGAGGTGCCTGAGTGCCGATCCGTTGATGATCTCGCTCCCGTACGGCCCCAGCAGGATCCCGAGCGGAATGAACACCATGACCGGAGCCGTCACGGGCCGCAGCCCCAGGGCACTGCGTGTACGGAGCGACGCCACGGCCCGTCGGACGGCACCGGTTCTCGGCGCCATCACCGCTTGTCCAGGCCGAGGACGTGGTGACGCCCCCCGCGCTGCACGGTCAGCAGCAGCGCGGTATTCGACGCCGCGGCACGATAGCGATCTGTGAGGGCGGCTGTCGCCGGGGCCGGCCGGTCATCCAGCCGCACGATCAGATCGCCGGGCCTCAGACCCGCCGCGGCCGCGGGGCTCCCGGGTGCGGCCGTGACGACTTCAATCCCAACGCCACGCACGTCGCGCCCGACGATCCCATGGTCCGCACTTGATCGTGCCGCCGGGACCGCGGCGGCATCAGCCGCTGTGACGTTCACGTTCAACGCCGCGCCGCGGCGGATCCCGACGATTGCGACACTTGCGCCGGGACTGCGAGTCCCTTCGACCTGGCGGAATTCAGCGACGCTCATCACCACCGTGCCGTCCACCGACAGAATGACGTCGCCCGACTGGAGGACCTTCTCCGCGGGTCCGCCCGGTTGGACGTGCGCGACAGCGACGCCGCGATCCGCGCCGGTCGCACGACGCAGTCCCGGCGTCAGCGGATCGAGCTCCACACCGAGAGATCCGCGCACGCCGTTCGTGTCAGGCGGCGCTGAGCCAGCGACTGTTCTCAGATAGTCGCCCGTGAGGACGACGGTGGTATCGCCGCTGTCGCGGACGAGGCCGAGGAACGCTCCGTCGAGCGCGAAGATCGCGGCGCCCCTGGCAAGTGATTGCTGCGATGTGACGAGCGACAGCTGCTGGGCGCCCGTTTGCGTGTCCGCCACGAGCTGCACGCGTCCTGCGTAGACCGGCCGCAGGACCGGGCCTTGCGTCGTCGCGTCGACGACGACGATGTACCGTGGTCCGGGCCGCGGGGCGCTCGTACGAATCAACACCGCGCCGTCGTCTACCGCCGGGACGCGCAGGACACTGACCAAGCTTCCGGCGTGGTGTGCGACCAGCTCGACGTCGCCGGACCCGTCCGCAGGCTCGACGCTCGCGCCTGGACGCGTGAGAACCACGCTTCGATCGGGTGCAATTCGCGGCGCCACCACGAGCGACTCGCTACCGTCGGTTGCCGTCGTGCGGACGACCTGGACGCGCGGAGCGAGCCGCCGCTCCAGGTCGGCCATAATGGACGCGAGTTCTTCGTAGGTTGCTTCGGCGGCCAGGCGTTCGAGTGGCGCCGGGGCCGATTGCACTGGGCGGTCGACTGGTTCAGCGGGGAAGCGGAAGCGGGCCAGGAGCACGAGTACTCCGACGGATACTGCGATCGTCACCAGCAGCAGGCGGGTTTCGCGACCCTGTCGCGCTGGTGGTGAAGCCGGGGTGCTCATCTCCGGAGCGTACCCCAGCGGGCACCGACCGCCAACTCGTCGTCACGGCGGCTGGCAGCAACATTGCCAGCTTATCGGTGATATGACCTCTGGATCCGGCGACCGGGTTGACACCCGGCGTCCTTCGCTGTTCGTGGTGTCGAATCGCGAACCCTACATGCACACGCACCAGCCGGACGGTTCGGTGAAATCGAGCCCCACGGCGGGAGGCGTGGCGGTGGCGCTCGACGCCTTGATGCGCGAGCGCGGCGGCACCTGGATCGCGCATGGCGCAGGCGATGCCGATCGCCTCGTGGTCGACGAGGCCGATCGCGTCATGGTTCCGCCCGACGCGCCCTCGTACTCGCTCAAGCGCATCTGGTTGTCGGCCGAGGAGGAGGAGCGCTACTACGGGGGGTTCTCCAACGAGGGACTCTGGCCGACGTGTCACATCGCGCACGTGCGGCCGATCTTTCGATCGGAGGACTGGAAGGAATACCAGAACGTGAACGCGCGCTTTGCGGAGGCGATTGCCGCGGAACTGAAGGATCCAACTGCGCCGGTGTTCATCCAGGACTACCACCTCGCGCTCGTGGCGGCCGAGCTCCGTCGGCGCGTGCCGCTGGCGCGGACTGCATTGTTCTGGCATATCCCGTGGCCACATCCCGATCGCCTGCGCATCTGTCCGTGGCGCCGGGAGATCATGGAGGGGCTGCTCGCCAACGACCTTCTCGCCTTCCAGCTCGAGCGGGATCGCCGCAATTTTCTCCTGTGCGTGCGTGACGACATGCCGGCCGAAGTCGATCGCGGGGTGGTCCGGATGAATGGTCATTCCACCATCGTCGTCTCTGCGCCGATCGGCGTGGATTACGACCGGATCGCGCAGATCGCCGCTGATCCCGGCTTGTCAGCGGAAACGGAGCGGCTGCGCCGTCAGCTGCGGCTCGACGAGGCGGGGATCGACATCATCGGCGTCGGCGTCGATCGGCTCGACTATACCAAGGGCATCCCTGAGCGTCTGAGCGCGATCGATCGCCTCCTCACGGAACATCCGGAACTGCGAAAGCGGCTGGCGTTCGTGCAGGTAGGTGTGCCGTCGCGTTCGAAGCTCGATAGCTACGCGTCGATTGAGAAGGAGATCGATGACCTTGTCGCCGACATCAACACCCGGCACGGCGAGGGGCCCGATCGCGGGCCCATTCGCTATCGCAAAGCATCCCTCAAGATCCGCCGCCTGGTAGCGCTTTATCAGCTTGCGAACTTCTGCGTCGTCAGCTCCCTTCACGACGGGATGAACCTGGTCGCCAAGGAGTTCGTCGCTACTCGTGGTGACGAACGTGGCGTGCTGGTCCTGAGTGAAATGACGGGTGCCGCTCAGGAGCTCACCGAGGCGCTGATCATCAATCCTTACGACGTGGACGGCTTCGCGGCCGCCATCGAAACTGCGATCCACATGGCGCCGGAGGAACAGCAGCGTCGCATGGGCGCGATGCGGCGTGTCGTCGCCGGGCACGACGTGTTTCTGTGGGCGTCCGACATTCTCGAGGGGCTGGAGCGATTCACGCCGCCGCCGCGCTCTGTTCGCGGATCCGAAGCGGCACCGACGCCGCCAGTCAACGATGCCAGACGTTGAGGCCACGCTGGCGGAGGAGGTCCGGCGCCGTGGCGACGGCAAGCACCTCGTCGTCCTGCTCGATTTTGATGGCACGTTGTGCGAGTTCGAAGCGGACCCTCAGGCGGTGCGACTGCCGGCCGCCCGGCGCGAAGTGATCCTTGCGCTGCAGCGCCGCGCCACCGTGGGAATCGTCAGCGGCCGGCGGCTGGTCGACGTCCGCGAACGTGTGGACGTTGATGGTGCTGTCGTTGCCGGACTTCACGGGCTCGAGATCGAGGGCCTTGGCGAGCGCTTCGTTCATCCCGACATGGAGAAGGCGCGCGCGGGCGTTGCGGAAGTCAGCGAGGGGCTGCGAGCGATTGCGGGGCGGCTGCCCGGCGCTTTCGTCGAAGACAAGGGTGCGTCAGTGACGCTGCACTTCAGGGAGACGGACCTTGCGGCGCAGCGGATTGCGGTCGAAGCCTTCGGCGTCCTGGCGGCGCCACTGATCGAGCGCGGACTGCTGCGACTGATGCGCGGCTCGTATGTGCTCGAACTGCTGCCCGCAATCGACTGGAACAAGGGCCACGCCGTCCAATGGATCCTCGACCGGGTGGAGCAGCAGAAGGGTCCTGTCTTTGCCGTTTACATCGGTGACGACGTGACTGACCAGGACGCGATTGCCGCGGTTGAAGGTGAGGGCCTCGCGATCGCGGCGTCCGACCGCGTCACGGCCGACGTTCATATCGACGGACCGCCCGCTGTGGAGCGGTTCCTGCGCGCCCTCTGATACGATTGATCCTTTCCTCCAGAGAGAAAACTCGCATGCAAGAGACACGCATCACCGTTGCGCACAGTCCTGACTCGGACGATGCGTTCATGTTCTTCGGGCTGGCCAGCAACAACGTCGACACCGGCGGGATCATCGTCGACCAGGTGCTCTCGGATATCGAGACGCTGAACCGGATGGCCTTCGAGGGCAAGTACGAGGTGACGGCAGTCTCCTTCCATGCGTATGCGCACCTCGCGGACAAGTATGCGCTGCTCGCTCATGGCGCGAGCATGGGGGACAACTACGGTCCGATCGTCGTTGCCCGGCAGGACGGTGGACCCGCCGGCGTGAAGGGAAGCCGCATCGCGATTCCCGGCGAGCTGACGACCGCGTATCTGGCGCTGCGGCTGTACGAACCGGAGTTCGACTTCGTGGTGGTACCCTTCGACGAGATCCAGCAGGCCGTCCTCGATGGCAAGGCGGAGGCCGGGCTGCTGATCCACGAAGGTCAGCTCACTTATCAGGACGAGGGCTTGCGCAAGATCGTCGATCTCGGCGAATGGTGGAACGAGCGCACCGGCGGTCTGCCGCTGCCGCTCGGCGGAAACATCATCCGCCGCGACCTTGGTCCGGAGATGATCAAGAAGGTGTCGAAGATGCTCCACGACAGCATCGCGTATGCGCTCTCGCACCGCGCCGAGGCGGTCACCTATGCGGAGACGTTCGGCCGCGGTCTCGATCGTGAGAAGACCGACAAGTTCGTCGGCATGTATGTGAACGACCTCACGCTCGGCTACGGCGAACGCGGGCGCAAGGCCGTGGAGCTGCTGATGAACGAGGCCTTCGAGAAGGGCCTGATCCCGAATCGCGTCCCGGTCGTCTTCGCGACATAAAACGGGGACATACTTTCGAAATGGATGCACCTGACGGCGGGTCGAGCGGCGCTGTCCTGTCGCGCGATACGAGCGCGGAAGCGGAGCGGATCCAGGTGGCAATCTGGCGACGGATGTCTAGCCTCGAGCGCGCGCAGGTGATCACCGGCGCATGCCAGGCCGCGCGCACCTTCGCGTTTGCTGGTCTGCGCGCCCGGCATCCCGACGCTTCCGACCGCAAGCTGGTTGCGCTCTACGTCGAGTTGACGGCGGGCCCCGAACTGGCCCGTCGTGCCTATCCGGGCCTCTTGGATCCATCCGTTTCGCCGCAGCCATGAACGACCTGCTTGTGTCGCCCTGCAGGTGATCGACGTGCTCGACCACTGCGGGATCCGCTACACGATCGGCGGTTCCCTGGCCAGTTCCTTCAGCGGTGAGCCTCGGGCATCGATCGACGTCGACATCGTAGTGGACCTGGCCGACGACCGTGTCGATGCGTTCGTAGCCGCACTCGGCGAGGAGTTTTATGCGGATGCCGCTTCCATACGGCGCGCCGTTCGCAGCCGGTCGAACGTCAACTGATCCATCACGCGTCCGGCGTGAAGGTGGATCTTTTCATAGCCGGGTCATCTCTCGAACTCAGGCAGCTCGAACGTCGCCGGCATGCGCAGGTAGGCTGGACGCCGGATCGCTTCGTCTACATGCACTCACCCGAAGACATTTTGCTTCAGAAGCTCGACTGGTTTCGAAGCGGCGGAATGGTCTCCGACCGTCAGTGGCGTGATGTGCTGTCGATCCTCATAGTGCAAGGCAACCGGCTGGACGAGGCCTACCTCCGCAGCGTTGCCGCTGAATGCGGGCTGATCGACCTCCTCGAGCGTGCTCAGCGCGAGGCGACAGATCATGGGCGGCGGGCCTAACCGACCGGTGAAACGATGCCGGCCATGATCGCGTGCAGCTGGCGGACGCCTTCGGTCAGCGCCGCTGGACCCGGCTGCAGGATATACGTCGACTTCACCTCGTAGATGTGTCCGTTGCGGACGGCAGCGATCTGATCCCAACCCGGGCGCGCCGCAATGCGCTCACGCCTCACCGGTTTCCCGCACCACGAGCCGATGATCACATCCGGGTTAGCCACAATCACCGCCGCGGACGTTACGACGCGGTCCTTGCCAAGCTTGGCGTGACGCAAGTGTGGGAACACCGGCTCGCCGCCCGCGATCTCCACCAACTCCTCGACCCACTGGATCCCGGAGATCAGCGGATCGTCCCACTCCTCGAAGAACACACGCGGCCGTGCTGGGAACCGACTCGCCTGATCGCCGATCGTCTGTAGATCCGATTCAAACTTCGACGCGAGCGCGTCGGCCTTATCGCCGCAGCCGATCAGACCGCCCAGCATGCGGATCATCTGCAGGATTTCGGCGACGGAGCGCTGGTTGAACGTGACAACGGAGAAGCCGCGCCGGATCAACTCGGAAACGATGTCGGCCTGGAGATCTGAGAATGCAAGGATCAGATCCGGATTCAACGCTTCGATCTTGTCGAACTTCGCGCTGATGAATGCCGAGATCCTCGGCTTCTGACGCGCTTCCGGCGGACGGACGGTGTAGCCCGATACCCCGACGACGCGATCGCCTTCTCCCAGCAGATAGAGCGTCTCGGTGGTCTCTTCGGTCAGGCAGACGATGCGTGTCGGGTACCTCATTTCTGACCGTGCAGGACGCGAGCGATAACGTCCGCGCCCTCTGCGACGCGAGGACCGGGAACCACCGTGCGCAGGTCAGCGATGACGTGGACCCGGTTGTTACGGACGGCGGGCACCGATGCCAGCGGCTTCCATGCGGCCAACTCGCGCGAGAGTTGCTCTGCGTTGAGCGACTCCGCGCGCAACTCCAGGATCACGTCGGGCCGTCGCGCGATGACCAGCTCCGTCGTGGCCTGGACGGCCTGCTGCTTGAGGTCCGCGAACACGTTGTCGCCGCCGGCCGCCGTGACCATGTCGTGGATGAAGCCGTAGCCGCCGCTGGCGTAGATCCCTCGCAGCGCACCACTCTCTCGTCCGAACACGATCAGCGTTCGCGGCCGCGCCTGTCCCGCCACGCGCTGCCGGACGTTCGCAAGGCTGCGCTCGATCCCGGCGGTCAGCTCGCGCGCACGCTCGTTGCGGCCGATACGCGCGCCAAGATCGAGGATCGTCTTCGTCACGTCGGACAGATCCGCATGACTGTAGAGGAAGAGCGGCACCTTCGCTCGTTCCAGCTGCGTGCGCAGATCCGTCTGGCTGCCGTAGACAGTGACCAGGTCAGGCTCGAGCGAGATGATCCGCTCGAGATCCGGATCGAGCAGCGCGCCGACGCGAGGCAGCTTCTCGATCTCCTGCGGATATCTGTCGAAGCTGCCGACCGCAACAACTCGATCACCGGCGCCAAGCGCGAACAGCATCTCCGTCACCGCGGGGATGAAGGAAATGATGCGGCGCGGCGGCAGGTCCTGGGCTGGCACCGTGACGACAGACAGTGCCAGCGCCGCAACCACAACAGGAAGCCTCTTCATCATGTTCTTCTCACCAGCAGCCACAGAAAGAAGGGTCCGCCGATCAACGCGGTGATCACTCCCACCGGCAGTTCGAGCGGCGACATCACGGTGCGCGCCACCGCGTCGCATCCGATGAGGAAGGCTGCGCCGAACAGTGCCGAGGCTGGCAGCACC
>Ga0183260_10004986_pt1 | contig 10493 bp, 12 predicted proteins | sample AntDrymUQ4972206_2_FD_129768 | JGI IMG/M metagenome (GOLD analysis project Ga0183260, IMG submission 129768) | Polar desert sand microbial communities from Dry Valleys, Antarctica - metaG UQ497 (22.06) (version 2) (version 2) | ecosystem: Environmental > Terrestrial > Soil > Desert | place...
TCCGCGGAGGTGCCGCGGAGCTTTTGGGGCGTAGTCCCGATCAACGACCTCAGCGCGTCGGAGGTCGACCGCATGGGCGCCGGCAAGGTCGGAACGATGCGGCTGCTGACGCTGTGGCCGGCGGTCGAGCCGAAGCCCGACAGCTACGACTGGAGCTACCTCGACTTCGTCGTCGCCAACGCGGCCCGAAACGGGATCGAGATGCTGCCGTTCCTCTACGGAACCCCGAACTGGGTCAAGGGCGTCGATTGCCACGGCCTCAACAGCGACCTCTGCCAGCGTGTGCCGCCGCTGTCACCGCAAGCACGCTCCGAGTGGAGCGACTTTCTACGTGACGCCGTGGCGCGCTACGGGCCCCAGGGCAGCTTCTGGACCGATTCAACCGACTTTCACGACCCCCCGTACCTGCCGATCACCCAGTGGCAGATCTGGAACGAGCCGAGCTCGCACACCTATTACCGCCCGCGGCCGAAGCCGAAGGGCTACGCGAAGCTGGTCAAGATCTCCCACGACGCGATCACGGAGGTCGATCCGGAGGCCGAGATCGTGCTCGCGGGCGTGTTTCCCGCCCCGGAGGGTGGCGACAAGTACCGCCTGGCCCCATACCTGTCGGCCCTTTATTCGACGAAGGGGATCGGCAAGCACTTCGATTCCGCCGCGCTGCACCCCTACGCCCGCACCGTCAACGGGCTGCGGGGCCAGATCTCCAACGTTCGCCGCCTGATGCGCCGCGGCGGCGTCGCCAAGAAGCCGCTGTGGATCAGCGAAGTGGGCTGGGGCTCGGACCCTCCGGTTGCCAACCGCCCGCTGATCAAGGGGATCGACGGCCAGCGCGAGCTGCTCGAGCAGTCCTTCAAGCTGCTCGCCCAGCGCCGCGGTCAATGGAACCTCGCCGGCGTCCTGTGGTACGCGTGGCGAGACCCCGGCTACGGCTATGAGAACTGCCCCTTCTGCTCCTCGGCCGGCCTGTTGAAGGAGAACGGCAACCCGAAGCCGGCCTGGGACGCTTTCGTGGCGATCACCGGCGGCAGCCCCGATGCACCGGAAACGGCGCCGCCGCCATCAGGGCCTGCACCCTCCCCGCCCCCACCGTCGGGCCCGCCGATCGTCCCGATCCTGCCGTAGAGCAAGCCGCGCTGGTTGACCCCTTGGGTCGCCGCTTGGCCGCGAGCGGGGGTCGGCTGGGTAGGAAGATCGAGCGGGGGTTGGCTGGGAAGAAGATCGATCAGGCGTGTGTGGCGCTTTTGTCAGCCTATGCCTGACAAAGTCGCCACACGGAGCATCCCAAGGGTCAGCGCTCGCTCCCCTACCCAGCCAAGACCGCCCCGCGACCCGACCACGGGCCGGGGTTCGACCTCGCCTAGGCCCCTCCGGCCATCGCCGGCAAGATCACGACCGTGTCGGACTCCGCAACGGAGGTCTCGACGCCGTCGAGGACTCGCACGTCCTCGTCGTTCAGATAGACGTTGACGTAGCGGTTGAGCTCGCCCTCACCGGAGAAGAGCTGGCGTTCGGTGCCGGGGTGGGCGGCGACCAGGGATCGCAGGACCTCGCCGACGCTGGCGCCGGCGGCGGCGACCTCAGCCTCGCCTCCTGTCTCGGAGCGCAGCACTGGGGGGATCTTCACGGTGGGCATCGCGCGCAGAGGGTATCCCCGCGGTCAGCCGAGCGGCGCGCCGGCGCAGAAGGCGTCGTAATCGGGGAACTTGCCGAGCTCGGACTCGGGGATCTCCGCGGCGTCGGGGCCGCAGATCGGGCACTCGGGGTCGCGCCTGACCTTGAGCTCGGTAAAGCGCGTGCCGAGCGAGTCGTAGATCAACAGACGCCCGATCAGCGGCTCGCCGATTCCGATCACGAGCTTGACGACCTCGTTGGCCTGCAGCAATCCCATCACGCCGGCCATCACGCCGAGAACGCCCGCTGCTCCGCAGCTCGGCGCCAGCTCGGCCGGCGGTGGCACCGGGTAAAGACAGCGGTAGCACGGGCCCTCGTAGGGCATGAAGCTCGAGATCTGGCCCTCGAAGCCGAGGATCGACGCCGACACGACAGGCTTGCGAAGCCGCACCGAGGCGTCGTTGAGCAGGTACCGGGTCGGGAAGTTGTCGGCGCCGTCGACGATCACGTCGTAGTCGCGCAGCAGCTCGATCACGTTCGAGGAGTCGAGGCGCATGCGATGCTCGACGACGTCGACGTCAGGGTTCAGGCCCTCGATTGCGATCCGCGCCGACTCCGTCTTCGGTGTCCCGACGCGCTCGGTCGAGTGGATGACCTGGCGCTGAAGGTTCGACTCCTCGACGTCGTCGTCGTCGACGAGGCCCAGCGTGCCGATTCCGGCGGCGGCGAGATAGAGCGCCGAGGGCGAGCCGAGGCCACCCGCGCCGACGAGCAGCACCTTCGCGTTGAGCAGCTTGAGCTGGCCCTCGACCCCGACCTCGGGCAGGAGGGTGTGGCGCGAGTAGCGCATGCGCTGATCGCGCGACATGCCTTCTGGCGCCACGACCGGGAGGCCAAGCTCCTGCCAGGCCTCGATGCCGCCGGCGACGCTGGCGACGTTCTCGTAGCCGGCCCCCTGAAGCTCGTATGCGGCGCGCGCCGAGCGGTTGCCGACGCGGCAGTACAGCACGACGCGCTGTGCACGGTCCGGGACCAGCTCGGCAATACGATCGCCGATCTCGGCCGGTGGCACGAGGGTCGCTCCCTCAAGGTGGGCCTCAGCGAACTCGTGCGGCTCGCGGACGTCGAGCAGGACGGGCTCTGCGCCGGCGCCGAGCTCGCGCTGCGCCTCGGCGACGTCGAGCTGCTCGATCTTCGTCTTGATGACGTCGATCGGCTCAGCGGTCGTGGCCATCTCAGCTCCCGTTTCGGGTTTGCATTACTTCACAAAGTATAGCGAGGGTGCCGGTTAGGGCATCGCGCGGTCCGACTGGCCCGGTGTAGGCCGGCGGTCCTAGACGAGCGCGGGGCGCATCTGGCGCAGGCGCCGCACGCGCTCCTCGATCGGCGGGTGGGTCGAGAAGAGCTTCGCCATCCCACCGCCCGAAAACGGCTTGACGATGTAGAGCGGCTCCGCGGCCTGGTTGACCTGCATCGGGATCGCCTTCGCGCCCTCCTCGAGTCGCAGCAGCGCGCTGGCCAGCGACTCGGGGTTGCCACAGATCTCGGCGCCCGTCGCGTCCGCCGAGTACTCGCGCTGGCGCGAGATCGCGAGCTGGATGATCGAAGCCGCGATCGGAGCCAGCAGCACGAGGGCGAGTGACGCGATCAGGCCGAGCGGCGAGTCGTTGTCACCGCCGAACCACAACAGCATGTAGCCGAGGTAGGTGATCGCGCCGCCGATCGTCGCCGCGACCGACTGGATCAGGATGTCGCGGTTGCGGATGTGGGCGAGCTCGTGGGCGATTACACCGCGAAGCTCGTCCTCGGAGAGCAGTCGAAGGATGCCCCGGGTCACGGCGACCGCCGAGTGCTTCGGGCCGCGGCCGGCCGCGAAGGCGTTGGGTTGGTCCTGGGGGATCATGTAGAGGCGCGGCATCGGGATTTGAGCGCGCGTCGTCAGCTCGCGGACCATCTCGTAGAGCTTCGGGGCCTCCTGCTCGGAGACCGGCTTCGCGCGCGACATCGCGAGCGCGATGCGGTCGCTGAACCAGTAGGCGCCGAGGTTGAGCAGCGCCGCCAACACGAGGAACATCAGCGCCGTCTCGGGACCGCCGATCAGCGCGCCGATGACGACCAGCAGGCCGGTGAGCGAGCCGAGCAGGACCGTGGTCCTGAGCATCGCGGAGAAGTTGGATCGTTTTGTCGTGGTCATCTGGGGCTCAGGCTCCTGAATCTAGGGGGAGACAAAGTATGGCACCCGGCTAACGCCGAGCTAAGCCTTCCGCCCTTCCGATGCCGATACTTAGCCGAAGCCTCCATGCGCCGCCGCACGCTCCTCACCCGCGTCCTGATCGCCAACCTGCTGCTGGTCTCGGTGGCCGTGGTCGCGGCAGACCTGGCCGCGAACCCCGCAAACGAGTTTCGCGACGAGCCGACCGTGGGACTCGTCCTCGGGTTCGCGATCGCGCTGACGATCCTCGTCAACCTGTTCATGATCCAGAAGCGCTTTGAGCCGCTGGAGCGCCTGATCGAGGCGATGGAGAAGGCCGACCTGGCGCGCTCGGGCGCCGACTTCGGAGGCATCTTTCCCGGCAATGCCGAGACCGAGGAGGTCGAGCGCCTGGAGCTTGCCTTCCGGCGCATGCTCGAACGTCTCGACGCCGAGCGCAGACGGACGTCCAGCGCCGCCCTGCGGGCGATGGAGGAGGAGCGAGCGCGCGTCGCGCGCGATCTCCACGATGAGGTCAACCAATCCTTGACCGGAGTCCTGCTGCACCTCGAGGCCGCCCGCGAGCACGCGCCGCCGGCACTCGATCGCGAGCTCGCGCAGACGAAGGTGATGGCCAACCAGGCGATGCGCGAGCTGCTGATCCTGGCCCGCGACCTGCGCCCGACCGCCCTCGACGACCTCGGGCTCAAGGCCGCGATGGCGGGCCACGTCGAGGAGGTCAGGCGCCAGACGACGATCGCCGCGAAGTTCGATTCCGAGGGTGACTTCTCCGACCTGTCCCCCGAGACGCAGCTCGTCGCCTACCGCGTCGCACAGGAATCGCTGTCCAACGTCGTTCGCCACTCCGACGCGCAACACGTTCGTGTGCGGCTGCGCCGCGACGGCGACGGGATCGAGCTGACGGTCTCAGACGACGGTCATGGATTCGTGCTCGCGGCCGACGAGGGTGGCCTGGGAATCCCCGGGATGCGCGAGCGGGCGCTGCTGGTCGGCGGGGAGCTCGAGATCGAGTCCAAGCCGCCCGTCGGAACCCGGGTGAGACTGCGAGTATGAGTCGGATCTTGGGTTCAGTAAGGGACCAACCATGCGAATAGTCATCGCCGACGATCACGGCATCGTGCGCTCGGGGCTGCGAATGCTGCTCGAGCGCCAGGAGGGCGTCGAGGTCGTCGGGGAGGCGTCCGACGGTGTCGAGGCGCGCGACCTCACGATCTCCGAGCGACCCGACCTCGCGATCCTCGACGTCAAGATGCCGCGGCTCACCGGCCTGCAGGCGACGCGGGAGATCCGCGAGGCAGCGCCGGAGGTCTCGGTGTTGATCTTGTCGATGCACGACGACGAGCGTTATCTCTTCGAGGCCCTGAAGGCCGGCGCCTCCGGCTACGTGCTCAAGAGCCAGGCCGACCAGGATCTCGTCGAGGCGATCCACGCGATTCAGCGCGGTGAGCCGTTTCTGACTCCCGACGCGCAGCGCGCCCTGATCAAGGACGTGCTCGAGCGCGGCGAGGAGCCCGGTGACGAGCTCACCCCGCGCGAGCAGGAGGTGGTCAAGCTCGCGGCCGAGGCCCACACCAACAAGGAGATAGCGGCGATTCTCGAGCTGTCCGAGAAGACGGTCGAAAACCACCGGTCCAATGCGATGCGCAAGCTGGGCATGCGCGATCGCGTCGAGCTTGTCCGCTACGCGATCCGCCGTGGCCTGATCGAGCCTTGAGCCTGGCGATCGCCCGCCCCCCGGCGCGCTGAGGGAGTCACGTGCTGGACCTGCTGCTCGCCGCCGCCTGCTTCGTCGCTGCCGTCACCACGCATGTCGTGTACTGCCGCGCCGTCCATGCCGAGTCGCCGCGCTTCGGCCTGTTTCTGATCTCGAGCGCCCTCTGGCTCATCGTCTACGTCTGGTTGGTCGCCTCGCGAGCGGACTCCGATCGCGAGGCGCTTTTCGTCTCCGGCCTGCTGCTCTACGCGCTCGCGGTCCCGTCCTACCTCGCGTTCTATCTCTCGGCGTACTTCCTGAGCCCCTCGCGGGCGATCGTGATCGCGCTGGAGAACGACACGATGTTGAGCCGCGACGAGCTGCTCGCGCGCCTCGATCACACCCGGCTCATCGAGTCACGGACTGCGTCTCTGCTCGACAACGACCTCATCACCATCGAGCGCGAGCGGCTGGCGCTGGCCCCGCGGGGGACCCGTCTCGCCCGGCTGCTGCGCCTCGCGAACCGCTCACTGGGAATCCGCGGCGGCGGATAGGCGGCCGGGCATGATCGCGGTCTCGCAAGTCGACGCCCTGGTCGCGGGATGCGCGGTCGGCGGCGGCATCGTCTTCGTCGCCCTCGTAGCAACCCTGGTCCGCGACGCGCACGGGGGGGCGCTGCGCAAGATCCCGCGAGTCTTCCTCGCCGTCGCGGCTGCGGTCGTCGCCAGCTTCGCGCTCCTGTGGGCTTTTCGGATCGACTCCGATTCCGGCCTGCTCGAAGCCATTGCATACGGCGCGACAGCGCTCGCGCTTCTGGGCCTGATCGGGTTCGCGTTCGTCGTCTGCGTCTGGGGGCCGCTCGTCTCCTCGCTGCACCTGCGCCTCGTCGCCGAGCTCGACAGCCAGGGCGGCGCAGCCGACGCTTCGGACCTGGCGCGTCTCTACGGGGCCGAGGAGATCCTCGACCGGCGCATGGAGCGCCTCCTCGACGCGGGTCACGTGAGGTTCGACGGGCATCACTACCGCCTGGCGGCCACGTCGAATCCATTCATCGCAATCGACCGTGTCGCGGTCGCCGTGGGACGGATTTACGGTCGCTCGGCCAAATGAATGCAAAACCGACCGCTCGGGTAGGATTTGAGCCGGATGTTGTTCTCGACCAAAGCCGAGTACGGGGTCCGCCTGATGGTCGGGCTCGGTCGCAGCGCGGGCTCGGGCCCCGTCGCCCTGAGCACGGTCGCGGAGGCGGAGATGCTTCCACTGTCGTATCTCGAGCACCTGGTCGCCAAGCTGCGCGGCGCCGGGCTCGTCACGTCGACCCGCGGGGCCCACGGCGGTTACGCCCTCGCCCGCCCCGCGGAGGAGATCGACATGCTCGAGGTCGTGCAGGCGCTCGAAGGCTCGATCGCGCCGATGGAGTGCTTCCAGGTCGAGAGCGAGGGTCGCGTGCTGTGCTCGCACGAGATCGACGAGGGTCGCGCCTGCGCGACGAAGCTGCTGTGGACCCGCGTCCAGGGCGGAGTCACCAAGGCGCTCACCGAGATGACGGTCGCCGACCTCGTAGCGTTCACCGAGCAGGGCAGCCACCAGCCCGCAGTCGCCAAGCCGGCGGCCTGAGCCCTACCCCGCAGACCATGCCCGAGCTCAAGATCACAGACCTACACGTCACCGCCGAGGGCAAGGAGATCCTCAAGGGCCTCGACCTCCGGGTCGGGCGCGGTGAGGTCCACGCCCTGATGGGGCCCAACGGCTCCGGCAAGTCGACGCTCGCCAACACGATCATGGGTCATCCCGGGCTCGAGGTGACCAGCGGGTCGATCCACCTGGACGGCGAGGACATCACGGAGGCCGACCCCGACGAGCGCTCGCGGATGGGTCTCTTCATGGCCTTTCAATACCCCGTCGCGATTCCCGGCGTCACGGTCTCGAAGTACCTGCGCATGATCCTCAACGCCCACCGCGAGGCCCGCGGCGAGCCCCAGATCAAGCTCAAGGACTTCCGCCGCCAGGCCGAGGAGGCGATGGAGCTCGCAAAGATCCCGAAGGAGTTCTCGAGCCGCTATCTCAACGACGGGTTCTCCGGCGGCGAGAAGAAGCGAATGGAGATCCTTCAGCTCGCAATCCTGCGGCCGACGATGGCGGTCCTCGACGAGACCGACTCGGGGCTCGACATCGATGCCCTGCGCACGGTCGCCAACGGCGTCAACACCCTCGGCGGCCCCGACCTCGGCGTGCTGATCATCACTCACTACCAGCGGATCCTGCACCTCGTGCGGCCCGACTTCGTCCACGTCATCTACGAGGGGCGCATCGTCAAGCAGGGCGGCGACGAGTTGGTCGAGCAGCTCGAGGCTAAGGGTTACGGCTGGATACGCGACGAGGTCGAGGCGGCAGCGGCGTAGCCGCGTAGGTCGATGGAGCCGGCTGCGACCACAGCCCACGCGCCCGCGACCGAGTCCCCCTCGATCGAGAAGGTCCGCGCGGCGTTCCCCGCGCTCGAGCGCGAGGTAAACGGCCACCCTCTCGCCTATCTCGACAGCGGGGCGAGCTCGCAGCGCGTCCTGGCCAGCATCCAGGCGGTCGAGCGCTACGAGGGATCCCATCACTCCAACGTGCACCGGGGGGCGCACACGCTGTCGGCCGAGGCGACCGCGGCCTACGAGGGCGCACGCGCAACCGTCGCCGACCACATCGGCGCCGCCGACCGCCGCGAGGTCGTCTTCGTGCGCAACGCCACCGAGGCGATCAACCTGGTCGCGCGTACCTGGGGCGCCGCCAACCTCGGCGCCGGCGACCGAATCCTGCTGACCGAGATGGAGCATCACTCCAACATCGTCCCCTGGCAGCAGCTCGCCGACGCGACCGGGGCTCAGATCGACTGGACGCCGGTCACCGACAACGGCCAGCTCGACATGGCGGCCCTGACCGAGCTTCTCGACCGCGGGCCCCGGCTGGTCGCCGTCGCCCATGTCTCGAACGTGCTCGGGACGGAGAATCCGATCGCCGAGATCGCGCGCCTCGCTCACGACGCCGGCGCGCTTGTGCTCGTCGACGGAGCCCAGGCGGCACCGAAGCTTCCGCTCGACATGGGCGCGCTGGGAGTCGACTTCTACGCCCTGACGGCACACAAGCTCTACGGACCCACCGGCGTCGGTGCGCTTTGGGGCCGCCTCGAGCTGCTGCGCGAGATGCCGCCCTTCATGGGCGGCGGCTCGATGATCGCCAAGGTGACCCGCGAAGGCACCACCTACGCGGCGCCGCCGGCGCGCTTCGAGGCCGGCACGCCCGCGATCGCCCAGGCGATCGGGATGGCCGCGGCGCTGCGCTGGCTCGACGGCATCGGGATGGAGGCCGTCGTGGCCCACGAGCGCGAGATCACCGACTATGCACTCGAGCGCCTGGCAAGCGTCCCCGGCCTTCGCATCTTCGGCCCCGACCGCTCGCCCGAGCGCCTCGGCCCGGTCTCGTTCGAGCTCGAGGGCATCCACGCTCACGACGTCGCCGAGATCCTCGACCGCCACGGCGTCGCGGTACGCGCCGGGCACCACTGCGCACAGCCGCTGATGGACCGCCTCGGCGTCGCCGCAACGACCAGGGCCAGCTTCGGCGTCTACACCACGCCCGGGGAGATCGACCGGCTCGTCGACGGGTTGATCGATGCTCGCCGCGTCTTCCAGCTCGACGCCTGACTCGGCCGATGGACGAGCTTTATCGCGACCAGATCCTCGAGCACTACAAGCGACCCCAGAACTTCGGCCGCCTCGACGACTATGACCTCGAATTCTCCGACGTCAATCCGATGTGCGGTGACGAGCAGCACATCCAGATAAAGCTCGACGATGCCGGCCGCGTCAGCGCCATCGCCTTCGACGGCAAGGGCTGCGCGATCTCGACCGCCGCCACCTCGCTGCTCAGCGACGAGCTCGGGGGGATGACCCGAGATGAGCTGATCCAGCTTCCGAAGCAGTTCGTCCTCGATCTGCTCGGAATCGAGATCTCGGCGACGCGGATGAAGTGCGCCCTGCTTGGGCTAAAGGTCGTCAAGGGCGCGAGCCTCGGTTCGAGCGCCGAATGGGAGGACGAGGGCGAGCCCGGCGACCCCGCCGAGGCGGCCGCTCTCTAGGACCGGGCCTCGTGCCTCCGCCGGCGCCATAGAGCCCGCCCGAGCGACCCGGTAAAATTCCTACCTAGTTACTAGGAATAACGTAACCAGGATCACAAACCCCTTGACTGACACCTTGACCCAAGAACTGACCGTATGCCGAGCCGACGAGCTGCCGGACGGCGCGATGCGCATCGTCGAGGCCGGCGGCGAGAAGATCGGCGTCTTCAATTGCTCCGGCGAGATCCTCGCGATCGAGGATCGCTGCTCGCATGACGACGGCCCACTCGCCGAGGGCGAGTTCGACGCCGAGACGTGCAGCGTCGAGTGCCCGCGCCACGGATCGCTGTTCGACCTCCGCAACGGAAAGCCGAAGACCCTTCCCGCCTATGTTCCGGTCCGCACGTTCGCGGGCAGGATCGAGGACGGGCAGGTTAAGCTGACCCTCGAAACCTAAGCACCCTGAAAGGGATCCCCATGGCCACGCCAGAGACGCAGGTAAGAGAGATCGACCCCAAGCTCGCCGAGCAGGAGGGCCTCAAGGACATCGGCTCCGACTACGCCGAGAAGTTCGGCTTCCATGATTCGGAGTCGGCCTACGTCTACAAGGCTCCCAAGGGCCTCTCGGAGCAGCTCGTGCGCGACATCTCCGAGTACAAGTCCGAGCCCGAGTGGATGCTCGACTTCCGGCTCAAGGCACTGCAGCACTTCCGCGACCGTCCGACACCCGCCTGGGGCGGCAACCTGGCCCAGATCGACTTCGAGAACATCCACTACTTCGTGCGCGCGTCCGACAAGGCGCAGCACAGCTGGGACGACGTCCCCGAGGACATCAAGAACACCTTCGACCGCCTCGGCATCCCCGAGGCCGA
>Ga0183260_10004987_pt1 | contig 10491 bp, 7 predicted proteins | sample AntDrymUQ4972206_2_FD_129768 | JGI IMG/M metagenome (GOLD analysis project Ga0183260, IMG submission 129768) | Polar desert sand microbial communities from Dry Valleys, Antarctica - metaG UQ497 (22.06) (version 2) (version 2) | ecosystem: Environmental > Terrestrial > Soil > Desert | place...
AACGTCCCCGGGTTCGAAAATCTCACCAATCTCGACCAGCTTCCGCCGCGCGGCGCCCTCGTCGTGGCGCTGCCATTGAAGATCGAAGGAGGTTCCGGCGGACCGCTTCGGGCGATCGCGCTCGTACCGAAGTGAGGGTGCATTTCGATCCGATCACGTCGTCAACTCTTCCGCACCCGTCGTCGTCCCACGGGTGCCAGCAGCGCGATCGCGACCCGGTCGCGCACGTGCCTGGCGAGTCGCTGCAGCAGCACGAGATGGCTCCAGACCGGTCGGAGCCACTGCCTGAGCCGCGGCAGCCGAATCCGAGCCGGGACGCCGATCGGGGATAGACGGCCCGGCGCCGTGTGCCCGCGCACCGGGCGACCGACTGGCTCCGGGGCCGCGGTATCAAGAGCTTCGAGAGCGGCCTGGAATCCTCGATAGAACACTTCCTTGACCTGCCGGCGCATCGGCACCAGTTCCGGCGGGACGCGTCCGCTGGGCAGCCTGAGGCGTCCCCTCCCGATGGTCGGCTTGAGGTTGATCTCCCACGGCTGCACCCGGCCCTGCCTGATCGAGTAGTCGATCCTTCCGTACTCGACGCCCGCGAGCTCCCTGATTCGCGACAGCTGATCGCGATGAGGGTTCTCGACGACGTAGGCCAGTTCCTCCAGGGACCAGTTCATGTTGAAGTCGGCCGCGGACTGCTTCAGCATCCAGTGCCGGCCGTGGAACAGGACCCGGTGCAGCGCGGCCAGGAGCTCGTAGCGCTGCAGCGTGCCAACCGGGTGGTTGACGAAGCGGAACTCCGGATGGTGCGCGAGCGACCGGTGCAATTGCGCCAGCAGTTCAGCGCTGGCGCCGGCGACCTGATCGAGGGCCGCGAGAATGTGGGTCCCTGATGCCGGGGTCGACTGGGTGAGAAGGTCCTCGTAATGGACGATCCGGATGCGCGTCGAGCTCGTTTCCCCACAGCGAGAGGTAGCGAGAATAGCCGCCCGGTGCGCGCCCGTCAAGGCGTCCGGCGGTGATTTTCCGTGGGTGATCTCCCGAACCGTCAGCGGCGACGCGAGCACCGCGCGCTGTACTGACCTCGAAGCGGAGAGTACTACAGTCCCAACTCCCAAGGCAGCCCGAAGACTCTCCGTGTGATCCGTGCAAGCATCCGCCGTGGGATCTGTTTTGTCCGTGTCGTCCGTGTAGAGATTTCGATATCCGCTACCACGCCCGGGCTGTAGAATCCCCCAGCTAATGAAAACGGGCGACAGCGTCGGATCCTATCGAATCCTCGACAAGCTCGGCGAAGGCGGGATGGGTGAGGTCTATCGCGCTCGCGACAGCGGCCTCAATCGCGCCGTCGCGATCAAGGTCCTGCCGGAACTCTTCGCACAGGACGCGGAGCGCCTCGCCCGCTTCACGCGCGAAGCGCAGACGCTTGCCGCGCTGAATCATCCCAACATCGCGCAGATATACGGCCTCGAAGGCGACGACGGTCCGGGCGCCACTCGCGCCCTGGTGATGGAGCTGGTCGAGGGGGACGACCTCTCGGTGCTGATTGCGCGCGGGCCGATGCCGCTCGCCGACGTGCTGCCGATCGCGCGCCAGATCGCGGATGCCTTGGAAGCGGCGCACGACCAGGGGATCATTCATCGCGATCTCAAACCGGCGAACATCAAGGTCCGCCCAGACGGGACCGTCAAGGTGCTCGACTTCGGTCTCGCCAAAGCGCTCGCGCCGGAAGGCGCGAGCGCGACGGACGCGATGCGGTCGCCGACTCTTACCGCGCGCGCGACGCAGATGGGGATGGTCATCGGCACCGCCGCCTACATGTCGCCCGAACAGGCGAGAGGCAAGGCCGTCGACCGGCGGGCCGACATCTGGGCGTTCGGGGTCGTGCTGTTCGAAATGCTGACTGGCGGCCGCGCCTTCGAGGGTGATGACATCTCCGAGACCCTGGCCTCCGTTCTCAAATCGGAGCCGAACTGGACGGCGATCCCGCCGGACCTGCCCGCCCCGATCCGCCGGCTGTTGCGCCGATGCCTGGAGAAAGAACCTCGCAAACGGCTGAGCGCGATCGGTGACGCCCGTCTGGAACTGGACGACAACGAACCCGCGGCCACGACGCCGAGTGCGCCCATGCCCGTCCGGCGGCCAACATGGATGTCGCGCCTGTGGCCCGTGGCGGCGGCTGTGGCGGTGATGGCGCTGGCCGGGTGGCTGGCGTGGCCCGCGTCATCGTCGGTGCCCGACCTGCCGTTGGCGCGCCTCTCGGTCCTCGCCCCTCCAGGCACCGTCATTTACCCGGATTCCGCCATGGTTGCCATCTCACCCGATGGGAAGATGGCGGCCTTCATTGTCGGGAGTGTGAGCCGGTCAGACACCCAACTGTGGGTGCGGTCGCTCGATTCGACCGTGTCACGGCGCCTCGAGGCGGCCGATGGCGCACTGCAGCCGTTCTGGTCGCCCGACAGCCGGCGCATCGGGTTCTTCACCAACAGCAAGCTGAAGACGATCGCCGCCACCGGCGGGCGGGCCGAGACGCTGTGCGACGCCACCGGTGCGCGCGGCGGCGCCTGGAGTCCGTCGAATGTCATCGTGTTTGCGCCGGACGCCGGCGGTCCGCTGTACCGCATCCCGGCGAGCGGCGGCACGCCGACGCCGGCCACGACACTTGACGAGTCGCGCAAGGAGTATGGGCACCGCTTCCCTGCCTTTCTTCCCGATGGCGAGCATTTCCTCTTCGCGGCACTCCCGGGCAAGGCAGGGAAGTTCGAGATCATCGCCGGCTCCCTCGCGGATTCCTTGCGCACGATGATCGGGTCCATGGACAGCGCGCCTGCATACGCGGCCCCTGGCTGGTTGCTCTACGGACGGCAGGGCGTGCTGGCGGCACAGCGGTTTGACGCGCGCACCCTGAAGACCATTGGGGAGCCGGTATCGCTGGTGGATGAACCGACCAGCATCCTCGATCCTTCGACGTCGTTTACCGCCGGCCAGTCCACATCGGTGTCGAGGGCCGGTACGCTTGCGTATTTCTCGGCGCCATCCACGAACACGATTGCATCGTGGTACGACACGGCCGGGGCCCTTGTCGGCGAGCTCGCGCTGCCTCCGGGGCATTACGAAACCGGGACGATTTCTCCGGACGGGACCCAGGCCGTTCTCGTCCGATCGACCTCGCCGTCTGAATCAGCGTTGTGGCTCGTGGACCTGGCCACTGGCAACACGACCCCAACCTCGTCCGGGCCCGGGCGGAACGACACGCCGGTCTGGTCACCTGATAGCGCGCGCATTGTGTTCGCCGCTGACCGCGACGGCCCGCAGGATTTTTTCGTGAAGACAGTGGGTGACGCTGCGCCGGAACAACCCCTGCACCGGTCCAGCGTCCCGTTCAGAAGCCCGGCCGCCTGGTCACCGGACGGTCAATGGATCATCGCCACGCAGCTCGATGCGGGCACCGCGCTAAATCCCTGGCTGCTGCCGGCGAGCGGCAAGGGGGACATGAAGCAGCTGGCGAGCAGCCCGTTACGCGATAACGGTGGCCCAGTCTCACCCGATGGCAGGTGGATGGCCTACACGTCGGAACAGCTCACCGGCCGGTTCGAACTGTTCGTGCAATCGTTCCCTGAGCCGGGTCGCCGGGTCCAGGTCTCGCAGCAGGGGGCCTCGCTGGCGTGGTGGACCCGCGACGGCCGACAGCTCATGTTCCTTGGCGACGATCTTCACAGTCTGTGGCGCGTCGACATCGAAACCGGCGCGACGCTCAAGGCCGGCACACCCAAACGACTCGCCGGCTTCCCCGCCGACATCGTCTGGATCGACGCAACGCCGGACCGGCAGCGCTTCCTGGCGATCGCCCCGGAGCGCGGCGGGCCGGGGTCGATCACCATTGTGCAGAACTGGCTGGCGGCCCTGAAGCAGTAGCGCGGCTCGGCCGCGCTTCTGCTTCAACTTCCAACTTCCAGTCCAAGCTGCATGTCGAGTTGAGGCTACAATCGCCCATGTCTTCCCGGATTTCGGCCCGTTTTCGCGCCCTTGCCCTCATCGTGGTGCTGGGATCGCTGACGACGCTCGGCGCCGACCAGCGCTCGCCCGTCCGGCCGCAGCCGGCGCCGGTGGTGGAGTTCTTCGAGGTCCACGAACAATCGATCCTCGATCTGCAGGCCGCGCAGGCGTCCGGGCGCGTTTCGTCGCGCGGCCTCGTCGAGTCGTACCTCGCGCGCATCCAGGCCTACGACCAAGCCGGGCCGCGCCTCAATGCGATCGTGATGCTCAATCCGCACGTGGGCGACGAAGCCGACGCGATGGATCGCGAGCGCGCCGACAAGAAAGTGCGCGGGCCGCTGCACGGCATCCCGGTGCTGGTCAAGGACAACTACGACACGGCGGATATGCCGACCTCCGGCGGCGCGCTGGGCCTCGCCACGCTGCAGCCCGCGGCCGATGCGTTTCAGGTAAAGAAGCTGCGCGATGCCGGCGCGGTGATTCTCGGTAAGACGACGATGCACGAACTCGCCGCGGGCATCACCACCATCTCCTCTCTCACCGCGCAGACGCGCAATCCCTACGACCTGTATCGAGTGCCAGGCGGATCGAGTGGCGGCACGGGCGCCGCGATCGGCGCCAGCTTCGCAGCCGCGGGGATGGGCAGCGACACCTGCGGCTCCATTCGCATCCCTGCCGCCAACCAGAATCTCGTCGGGCTGCGCGGCACGCAGGGGTTGTCGAGCCGCTCAGGCGTGATGCCGTTGTCGTCGACACAGGACATTGCCGGACCGTTGGCGCGCACCGTCACCGACCTGGCGATCATGCTCGACGTCACCGTCGGCGAAGATCCGGCTGATGCGATCACCAGGGGCGGCGCCGGACACATCCCGAAGTCGTATCGCGACGCGCTCGATGCGAACGGACTGAAAGGCGCGCGCATCGGCGTGCTGCGCACGCTCTGGGGCACCGCGCCAGAGGACGACGAAGTGGCGGGGATCGTGCGGAAGGCGCTCGACGGGTTCAAGGCCCACGGCGCCGAAGTGGTCGACATCGTCGTGCCAGGCATCGACGACTTGCTGCGCGAGAGCAGCGTGATCGGCGACGAGTTCAAGTTCGATCTCGCGGCCTATCTGGCCAAACACCCGAACGCGCCGGTCAAGTCGCTCGGCGAGATCATCGATCGCGGCCTGCATCACGCAGAGCTGGATGCGACGTTCCGGCTGCGCAATGCGCCGGAGAAGCGCGAGACCGAACATTATCGCCAGGCGATGATCAAGCGCCGCGCGGCGCGCGCCGCCGTGCTCGCAACGCTCGAGGAACAGCGCATCGACGCCCTCGCCTACCCGACGCTGCGCCGCAAGCCGGCGCTGATCGGCGAGGCGCAGGTCGGCGCGAACTGCCAGCTCAGTGCGACCACGGGACTGCCGGCGATCGCGATGCCCGCCGGTTTCAGCGCCGACGGCTTGCCGATCGCGCTCGAGTTGCTCGGCGGCGCCTGGGAAGAGGCGAAGTTGCTGAAATACGCATTCGCGTGGGAGCAGGCCAGCAAGCCTCGCCGCGCGCCATTCAGCACGCCGCCCCTCGTGAAAGGCGTCGCGCCCTCGCCGACCGCCGCTGAAGTCGTCATCGGATCGGCGACGGTGACATTCAACTACGACCCGACCACCGGCGCCCTGCGCTTTGATGCGACGACGGCAAAGATGACGTCGGACGATCGCGTGATCGGCCTGGCGATTCATCGCAGCGAAGGCGAAAAGGCGGGGCCGATCGTTGCGCAGCTGCTCGCGCCGAATCAGATCAACGGCTCGGGAACGTTGACGATGCGCGGCAGGAATCGCGAGGATCTGGTCGGCGGGAAATTGTTCGTGCGGCTTTATACGAAACAGTCGCCGCTGGGATTCGAGCGGCAGCCAATTACGCTGCGATAGCTGTGGACTGAAGATCGCCGCTGCCGTCGATGACGCGCAACATCCATTCGACGTTGCGCGTCAGGTCGCCGCCGTCGGTCAGGTAAGAGAGGTCGCTGCGGTCGGTGATGCTGGCGCCGGCCGGAGGACGGTCCGCCAGGCGGGCTTACTTCTTCGAAGCGAGCCAGGCGTCGACGCGCTGTTCGAGCATGTCGAGCGGCAGCGCTCCGCCGAGCAGCACGGTGTCGTGGAATTCCCGCACGTCGAAGCGCGCCCCAAGCGTTTTCTCCGCCCGCGCGCGCAGTGCCTTGAACTTCAGCTCGCCAACCTTGTAGGCCAGCGCCTGGCCCGGCCACGAGATGTAACGCTGCAGCTCGGTCTCGATGTTGTGCGGGGCGAGCGCCGAGTTGTCGCGGAAGCAGGCGCGCGCCTGTTCGATCGTCCAGCCCTTCCAGTGGATGCCCGTGTCGACGACGAGCCGGCACGCGCGCCACATCTCGTACGACAACCGGCCGAACCGCTCGTACGGGTCGCGGTAGATGCCCATCTCGACGCCGAGAAACTCGGAATAGAGTCCCCAGCCTTCGCCGAAGGCATGAACATACGTATTGCGGCGGAACCACGGCTGATCGCCGAGCTCCTGGGCGATCGCGATCTGCAGGTGATGGCCAGGCACGGCCTCGTGCACGGTGAGTGCCGGCAGCTCATACAACGGACGCTGATCCAGCTTGCCGGTGTTGACGATGTAGCCGCCTGCGATGCCGTTCTGCAGGGAGCCCTGAAAGTAGCGGCCGGTCGTGTACTGGTCTTCGATCTCGCGCGGCACTTCGCGGACGTCATATGGAAGCCGGGGCAGTGAGTGCCGGAACAGTCCCGGCAGCTTGCCGTCGGCGCGCTTGGCGATCTCGGAGGCCTTCTCGAGCAGCTCCTGCCGTGTTTTGGCATAGAAGCGGGGGGCGGTGCGCAGCCAATGCAGGAACTCGGGGAAGGTGCCCTGGAAGTCGGCGGCCTTCATTTCTCTCTGCATTTCGGCGCGGATGCGTGCGACCTCCTTCAGACCGATGTCATGCACCTGGTCGGGCGTCATCGCCGTGGTGGTGTACGACCGCGTGAGGAACGCGTAATACGCGCGTCCCTGCGGGATCGAGGCGACGCCGAGACCTGGGCGGGCCTTCGGCAGATACTCCGATTCGAGCATGCGCAGCCATTCGCGGCGCGCGGCGGCGATCGGCCCACCCACGATGGCGCGCGCGCGGTCACGGATCGACGCGGCATCGGCCGTGCCGATCGACGAGGGGAGCGCCGCTATCGGAATCAGCAGCGGATCGTCATTGGCGGTCAGCGCGACTTCCGCCTTCGCGATGGCGATTGCCCCTTCGACGACCGAGCGCGGCTGCGTGAAGCCGGTCGCGAGCCCCCGCCGCGCGTTGGCGATGTTCTCCTGGATCAGACGCGGCGCAGCCTGCAGGCGCGCCAGCCAGGCATCGGCATCGGCGCGCGTCTCGACAGAGGTGGTGTGGGCGGCGAGGGCGAGGTTCGCGCTCTCGCCCCCCTCGTTGATGAACGCGATCCGGGCAGGATCGAAAGCGCCCGCCTCGATGCGCTCGCGCACCAGGCGCGCGAGGAAGGCGTGATTGAACGCGTCGCCGGGCGCGAGCGCCTTCGCATCCAGCGCCTCGATGCGCGCCCTGAAAGCCTCGAGCGCGGCCAGGCGCCGCGCATCCGCCGCGGGCGTGATCTCCGGCAGCCGCGCCAGCGCGCCGCGGTCACCCTCGCCGCCGGCGGTATAGGGATCCTCGACGCGCTCGAACGCTTCCCAGTCGGCAACGATCGACGCCCATGTGCCGGCAGGCTGAGGCGCCTGCACGCCGGCGAACAGCATCAGGCCCAGAGCAACGAGTGCGCGTGTGGACATGGCTGAGATGATACTGCCGGGCACGGACCACGCCTGAAACACTTTCGTCACGAGGGAGCTGACGGGTTATCCCGAGCCGACTTCGGATAGACTGCGCCGAGAAATGCCGACCACCTTCTCGCGCCGTCATTTTGTCGGCGGGCTCGCCGCCACGATCGGAACGCTCGGCCTGACGACCCCGGCCGCGCCACGTGCCCAGGTGCCGGTGGCCCGACCGGCGCGCACCCGCAGTACGCGACGTCCGTCCCGTATGTCGTCGAAGGTCGCAACGTCATCGTCGCGCGGACATTTTCGAAGGTCTACGGTCTCGCCGGCATGCGCCTGGGCTACGGGATCGCGCCGAAAGCGCTGATCGACCGCATGCGCCCACATACGACAGGCAGCATCAACGCGTTAGTGAAATGGGCGGGCGTCGCTGCCCTCGAGGACAGCGCGGCCATGGACAACGTCCCCTCATCGACGCTGCAGCTCCGCAAGAAGACGACCGCTGAACTCGAGAAGCTGGGGTTCAGCGTGCTCCCCTCGGAAACCAATTTCTTGATGGTGCACCTGAAGAAATTGGTCGGCCCGGTGATCGAGGCGTTTCGGGATCGCGGCGTACTGGTCGGCCGTCCGTTCCCCCCGATGACGCAGCACCTGAGAGTGTCGGTGGGTACCGAAGGAGAGATGGCACGGTTCCTCGCCGCCTTCCGCGAGATCCTGTAAGCACGCGGTGAACACCGGGCCGTCCAGGGCATCCGGTGCGGATCGAGACGGCCGGTGGGGTGACCCTCTCGATCGTCCGGTTGAATCTGCTACTTCAGTAGCAGCTCGCGAGCGTACTTCGTACCAACGACCGCGCGATATTTGCTGCGGTCCTCATACCCCTTCATCTGTGCCGCGTCGGTGCCGTCGGACTGCTGCAAGAGCGCGTCCGACTTCTCAGCGTTCGTTTCGATTGCGGCGAGGCTGGGGTATTCCCTCAGGATCAGCAGATTCCACGTCCCGCTGTCGTCCAGCGTCCGGAGGATCTTGTAGGACTTCATGAAGCCGGCCTTCACCTGCGCGTCTTCCGACTTCTTGAACGAAGTGTCGAGGTACTGCAGGTACATCTGGTCCATGCCGGATGTCATCTGGATCATGGTCACGGTCCAGACCGTGCCCGGATTGAAGTACTTGTGCACCTGGCCCATCACCGGGACCGCGGCAACCGCGGCGAGCCCACCGATCAGCAGGATGTTTCTGAGGATTTTCATGAGATGCTCTCGCGTTCTGTGTGGAGACTTCGGATGGACCGACCGGGGGCGAGTCTCGCTGCGCCCGCGGTCTTCCGCAAAAGACAATCTCTTGTGGAATCTGGATGTCTGGAGCACCGCCAGCGGCGGGCTCCGGCAGGCAGAGGGTGAGGGAGGCTACCACACCTCGCCTCCGTTGGAGTGAACGGCTGAATAACCGCTGAATGACGAGCAGCCGGATCCGGCGCCGTATACTGCCGCTCATGAAGCTCGTGACAACGTGCGTTGCCGTCCTCCTGGCCACAGGAGTGTCGATTTCAGGTACGCAGACGATCGACCTGACGAAGTACACGATCGTCGATCTCTCCCACGCATACGGACCGTCGACGGTCTTCTGGCCGACGTCGCCGAAGAAGTTCGAATTAGAGAAGCTGGCGGCAGGCAAGACGGAAGGTGGCTACTTCTACGCTGCGAATATGTTCGCCATGCCGGAGCACGGCGGCACCCATCTGGACGCGCCGTTCCACTTCTCCGAAAACGGCCTGACGACCGAGCGGATTCCCCTCGAGCAGCTGGTTGCGCCCGCGGTCGTGATCGACGTGACGGCATCAGCGGCCGCGGACCGCGATTACCGCGCCACTCGAGACGATGTCCTGCGATTCGAGAAGACGAACGGTCCGATCACTCGCGGCACGATCGTGCTGCTGCGTACCGGCTGGAGTCGGCATTGGCCGAATACCAGGGCATACTTGGGCGATGACACACCCGGTGACGCTTCGAAGCTGTCGTTTCCCTCATTCTCGGAGGATGCGGCGCGACTGCTCGTGGAGGTCCGTGGCGCCGCCGCGATCGGCGTCGACACTGCCTCGATCGACTACGGTCGCTCGACCGACTTCATGGTGCACCGCGTTGCCGCCGCGAAAAACGTCCCCGGGTTCGAAAATCTCACCAATCTCGACCAGCTTCCGGCGCGCGGCGCCCTCGTCGTCGCGCTGCCGTTGAAGATCGAAGGGGGGTCCGGCGGACCGCTTCGAGCGATCGCGCTCGTACCGAGGTGAGAGCGCTGTCTTCCGCGGGTAGAGGAAGTAGAACGTCAGGTCCTGCGCGCCAGCGTCGACCTCGTAAACGGCCCAGTGCTCGTCCATGTTCACCGCCGGATCAGTGCCCGCCGATAATGCTCCGTCTCCCGCTTCTCAGGTGCACTGCGCAAACGAAAGGTTGCGTCGAGCTCCGCATGATGGAGTCCACGCTCGATGATCTCGCCGAGCGACTTCACCGGCGCGTTCGGCTGCCTCGCGAGGTACGCGGCGAAGTCGAATTTGGACTCGTCACCGATCACGCTGCTGTGGCGCAGGAGGTCCTCGACGCCCGGCACGATGATGCCGATGACTTCGGCGCCCAGCGCTTTGAAGCCGTCGAGCGTCTTCCGAATGATGCCGGCGACCTCACCATCCTCCGGTGCGTTGCCCCCCAGCGCGCGCAACAC
>Ga0183260_10004988_pt1 | contig 10490 bp, 7 predicted proteins | sample AntDrymUQ4972206_2_FD_129768 | JGI IMG/M metagenome (GOLD analysis project Ga0183260, IMG submission 129768) | Polar desert sand microbial communities from Dry Valleys, Antarctica - metaG UQ497 (22.06) (version 2) (version 2) | ecosystem: Environmental > Terrestrial > Soil > Desert | place...
ACGCCAGTGGAGCTCCCGCGCCTAATGCCGGGGCTCAGTCGTGGCGGCCCATCGACCAGACGAAGATGACGTCTGACCGGGTGCCGTAGCAGAAAGTGGCACCCTTGCCGTAGTAGGGCGTCGGCTGCAGATCCTCGGCGCTGCGGGTGAGGCCGTACTCGAAGTTGCCGTATGGTCGCAATGCTCGGCTGGTGTTCCCGTTGAACCTGAACGAGCGCAGTGTGAGCTCCTCGCCGAGAGCGTGACGACCGGCGAAGTACGGAACGAGTGACGGCCGATCTTTGGCCAAGGATCTGAAGCGCTCACCAGGGGCGTCTGTCGAGTACCACTCGAACTCCGGCTCGCGTGCGAAGAGGGCATCGAGCGCGCGCAGATCGCCGGCGTTGAACGCATCGATGAAGCGCCGGACGAGCGTCTCCACTTCGCCTGCGGTGCAAAGCGTCGGCTGCTCTGGTTCAGGAGGCGGTGGGAGCGTGCGCGTGGGCAGTCCGTGCCGGGTGAAGGTGCGAAGTACACGAGCGGGCGCGATCCGCGGAACCCGAACACCGTTGACGAGAAGGTCGATCACGGGCGGCTGCGACCGCCAGCTCGGGTAGAACCAGCCCATCTGGTTCGCCTGACTCGGCCGGGTCGGGCGGGGCTTCGCGGACCATCCCCAGAACAGCCCGAGCCGGAGCCGAGGCCGATCGCCCAGGCCTCGAACCGTCTCGTCACTGGCCTTCCGGGCATTGACAAGCGCCGCGAGCAACGCTCCGTTCTCCGACCAGTTGGCAAGCAGGACCGGCCGCGCGACGCCGGGGCCGCTCACGAGGATGTACCGAGGCGCGGCCGCCTGGATCGGCGAGGCGAGCACGAGGGCCACTGCCGTTGCTCCGAGGAGAGCCAGCGCTCGAGTCACAACCGAATTACACCAGCCGCGATCATCGCGTTCCACATTCCTGCCAGCGCCGGGGCCCCCCGGAGTCTCTCTCGAAGATCCGGGCGCTCATGCGACGCACATCACCACGACGGTACCGTCGTCCTCGAGGGGTTCCTGCCAGCAGTCCGTCACGGGTTGAATTCGTATGGGTCGCTTCCGGGTCGGTACGAGCGAAAGTCTGTGTAGTCGCCCCGGATCTGCCGTCTGATCCGGCCGACCGGGATCGGTGCGGGATGCTGTCGTTGCGTTTGCGGATCGACGTCCTCCAATACCGAGCGCGTCGATTCAGTAGCATCGCGCCGTGCGCGAATTGCGGCCAGGCCTGTGGCACTGGGAGGCACCCCATCCGGATTGGGTGCCGAGCGAGCCGTGGGACCAGAACGTCTCGTCTTACGCGATCGACGACGACGGACGCCTGCTGCTGTTCGACCCGCTGGGCGTGCCGAGCGAGATCGAGGCGCTCGCGGCCGACCGCGAGACGGCGATCGTGCTCACTGCGCCATGGCATGAGCGCGACGCGCAGAGCCTGGTCGAGCGGCTGGGCGCGCCGGTCTACACCCCGCTGCCCGACAGTGCGCAGTTCCTCATGGATACGCACGGCCTCACTGCCGAGCAGGCCGGCGACGGCAGTCCCGACGTCGTCTGGCTGCTCCGCGAGAAGAAAGGCGAGGCACGCCCGTACTCGTCCGGCGACCGGCTGCCGTTCGGCGCCGACGTGTTCCCCGGGCATAAGGCGAACGACACTGTGCTCTGGGTCGAGAGCCAGCGTGCGGTGATCTCCGGCGACACGCTCGTCGACTTCGGCCGCGGCCTCGAGATCAACGAGAGGTGGCTCCGCCCTGGCGTGACGCGCGAGGAGATCGCCGAGGGGCTGCGCCCGCTGCTCGAGCTGCCGGTCGAGCACGTGCTCGCGACGCATGGCGGGCCGACCGATCGGGCCGCCCTCGAGCTCGCGCTCTCCTGACGTCGCAACTCGTTCGCTGCGAGGTCACGCGGAGAGCTCGCAGTCCAGGAACTTCGCGAGCCGACGGGTCTCGGCCGCGCGCTGCCGGCTCGCCCAGGTGGTGGGCAACGGCTTGAAACGGCTCGAGCTCGACGTCCAGTCGTCGGCCCGTGCGCCTGTGGCTCAAGACACGGGCGTCCGGCACGTCCGCGGCGAGGGCCAACCGCGCTCTCCCTCAACGTCGACCTCGACGACCTCGTGGCCAGTGCCTCGATCATCGGGGTGACCCCGACCCGATCGATCCTCCCTCCACCAGCGCCCCCCCGCTGTGGCCGGCGCGTACGCGTGCAGGAACCGCGGTTGGGCACGCTCCCTGGAGCGCGTCGTTCAGGGATTGGCGGTCCCGATCGCCGCCTCGGCATTGGTCTGGTGCTTCACGTCTCGAGCAGGGCCGAGTCTGGCTCCGCTGTCCGGCCGATCAGGAAGCGGTTCACGAGCCAGAGCGCAACGGCGATGCCGAGGAGCAGGAGCAGGAGGTAGAGCTGCGTGGAGGTCATGTCCACGAAGCGCTTGATCAGGAGGACGAAGAGCGCAGCGCCTCCCGCGTGGGGGTACTTCGTCACGAGCTCCGCGTACGCGAACGCGGTGCAGAGCGCGAGCACGAGCGCAACGGTGAACGCGATCCAGATCGCGCCGCCCACCTCGCCGCCCACCTCGCCCACAAGGGCGTAGATGCCGGCGCCGATGACGTCGCCGATGATGAAGAACAGAAGCATCCGACGGCTGATCGCGCGCCGAAGTGGACCTTCTCGATCGAGTGGCGCCGCCGCTCCTGAGCCTGCCGCCATCGCCCGTCCTTTGTGAGACGCTCTCGCGCTTCCCCGCTACGAAGCGACGATAGACCGGCGCGTGTTCGTTCGAATTCGCAGCGCAGTCCACGCTCTTCAGACGCAGCGCTCCAATAGTCCGCCGGCGAGACGTCGCAGCTTCCGATCCCGGCTTGAGTTCACCCCGGCCGGGTGATGACTGCCCGCTGCTGACCGCGTAGCTTCACGGGGATGCCTGCCGGCCGGCCGTGGTGCCGACCGTCGATGTTCGCTGAGCTGGAGGGTAGAAGACGGTGAGCAAGCCCTTCAAAGGAACGATCGAACTAGATGAGCGTGACTCGATTCCGGACTGGGAGCCGTATCTGCAGCCGGTGACGCCGAAAGGTGCTCCGAGCGCGCTCTACGTTTCGTCGCGTCCGCGAGCAGTTAAGGCTGGCGACCGGCTGGCTCAACCCCCGTGGCGCTGAGGGCCGCCGCTGTGAAAGGCGTCGATCACGCTGACGCGTCGCAGGGGCTCCGTCGGCGCGCGGTAGTCGCATACGTAGGCGAACTCGTCCCACTTCCACGTCATCGTGTAGCTGCTTCCCGTTGCGGGCGCTTCCTTCCGGCAGATGTCGTCGGCGCGGTCTCTCCAGTTGAGACCGATGAGACCCATTGCCGCCAACGCCACGGTAAGCGACAGGGCGACGAGAAGCCCGCGCGCCAGCCTGCTCACCGGTTCCCGCTGAGAGCTGCGAGGGCGGTGCTGATTACGGCTGCCTCGGTTTTGGACTCTGGGATTCGGCCGCCTTGGATCATCTCGCTGCTTACGGTATGCATCAGCGCGCGATCGCCTCACCGGATCCGGCTGCGCGGACAACGTCGCCGATCGCTCGGCTAGTGGCGGCGGAGAGTTTCCGGTCTTTCAAGGAAAGGTCGGCAGGTCGAATTGATGCGGGGCCACCGAGTCGATCAGCGCGACCCCGGCCACCTCCTTCGGATAGTCCATTGCGTAGGCAAGCAGGTAGGTGCCACCGACGGAGTGACCGGCGAGGACCCGCACGTTCCGTTGGATCCGACGAAACGTCAGAAGCCGGGCAGGTTCGCGTCGGCTTCTGCGTCGACGGCGGCTCCGCGTGGGTTCCGTTCTGATCGTTGTAGCCGCCCGTCTCGCGGCGCGGAAAGACGACATCGAAGCCGACACGAGCGTCGAGGTGGCGCCAGGCTGCGGTTGCGGGAAGCTCGGCCATCGGAGCGGCTGGCGATGGTATCGCGGCGCTCGTGACCGCGCAGATTGACTGACCAATCAGTCGGAGATTGCTTGACCGATTCATCAATCAAGACAAAAAAGACGAGAAAAATCTTCGTAAGAGTTACTCGAAAAATACCGCGTCGGTTCTCGTTTGACAGATCACTAAGCGCCGTGCTAAACCACTGCGCCCAGGCTGCGCTATTGGCATTGAAATAGCCGCGGACCACCCGTTTGCCCACAGGAGGTTTCCAATGAGAGGGAAGCGACTGGCGCAGCTGAGCGTCAGCGTGGTCGCCCTTGCTCTGCTCGCTGCCGGTGCGATGGCGGCGGGCAGCGAGACGAGCCCGAGGACTGCCGTCGTGCATCCGGACCTGCTGAGTCAGCTGCAGGCGAACCCGACCGGCGGGTTGACGGCGATCGTCACCGCCTGGGGCCGCGACGGCTTGGCCGACATCCGGAAGGCCGGCGTCGTCGGCGCCGAAGGGCGTGTTCTGCCCATGGTGATCACGAGCTCGCTGACCCTCGCGCAGCTGAACAAGCTGAAGGCGTCTCCGGCCGTTCGGAGCGTCTGGCCCGAGCAGCGGTACGAGACCTACATGGAGGACACGACCTGGATCACCAAGGCGCGCTACGTCTGGAGCACCTCGGCCGCGCCTGCCGAGCAGCCTGGGCTCGGAACGACGGGTGCCGGTGTCGAGCTCGCGATGATCGATACGGGCTTCGACGGCCTGCACGAGGACGGCGACAACCTGGTCGAGTTCTGTGACGGCCCGGAGAACCCGACCGCCGACCGCTTCCTCGTCAGGTGCACGCCCTGGGTCTCCACGTACAACATCGCTCCGGCCGGTGCGTGCGGGCTCGCATTCCCCGGCCCGTCGAACTCCGGACCTGGCCCGACGAACGCGCCTCCGGGGTGCAGCAACAAGGCCCGCGGCGACTCGCGCGACCCGGACGTCAGCCATGGAACACACGTCGGCGGCACCATTCTCGGCACCGGCGACGCGACCGGTGGGAAGTCGGCGAATCACAGCACGACCGGCATGGCGCCCGACGCGAAGTTCCACGCCTACAAGGCCGGTTCGGCGACGCTGCTGAACACGGCGACGCTCGCGGCGTACGACGACATGACCTACAAGAAGGAGCAGGGCTACACGAACGTCGTCGCCGTGAACAACAGCTGGGGCGGTGGGGCCGGGGCCAACTACGACTCGTCCGACCCGATCGCGATCGCGATCAAGCGGGCATACGACGCCGGCATCGTCAGCGTCTTCGCGGCCGGCAACTCGGGCCCGGAGCACAACACGCTCTCGAGCCAGTGTGTGGTCCCGTACGTGGTCTGCGTCGCCGCGTCCACGAAGCCGGACTCGGTCGTCATGTTCTCGTCGCGCGGCCGGCCGAGCCAGCCTGCGGACACGAACCGCGACGGCGTCATCGACGCGGCGGACGTTCCGCCGGACAACCACGATCGCGCGCTCGGCCAGAAGCTCGAGCTCGGCCTCTACCGGCCGACGCTGACGGCGCCCGGCGTGAACATCAACTCGATGAAGGCGGTCGGCGCCAACATCGGCAACCCGGACGCCGCGCTGTGCCGCGAGGACGCGCCGGACGCGCTGCCGAGGTCCAACTGCTACACCCTGGCGAACGGCACGTCGATGGCGACGCCGCACGTCACGGGCGCGATCGGCCTGATCGTCCAGGGCTACCGGCAGGGTCACAACGGCAAGACGCCGACGCCCGCAGAGATCATCGACATCCTCGAGCGCTCCGCGAACACGTCCAAGCTCCCGGCCAACGAGGCCGAGGAGCAGGGCACCGGGCGCCTCGACGCCTATGAGGCGGTCCGGTTCGCCCGCAGCTACCCGAACGGACTGCGGCGGCCGAACATCGGCCACCCGACGCCTCCGTTCCAGCAGGGCCAGTACGGGAAGGGAGCGAACGCGCCCACGTACCTCGAGAAGGGCTGCACCAAGCCCCTCAGCTGGACGGTCGCGAATCCAGGGTCCACGCTGGACCCGGTCGGCCAGCCGCCGACACCGGGCGTGCTGCTGCCGCGGTACGGCCAGCACTTCATCACCGTCCCGACCAAGACGGAGCGGCTGCGGATCACCGTCCGCTGGCCGGATCACCCTCTGGCGAACCTGTACATCCGCTTGTGGCGCCCGGGCGTGAATCCCGACCTGGAGTTCGCCGGGCCGGGACAGGCACGGGTCTATCCGGACCAGGAAGCCGTCGGCCTCGTCTTCACCGGTGACGAGCGCTGGATCGACGTGCGCTCGCCCGAGCAGACCGACGTCCAGGGCGAGGGCTCCGGCGCACCGCCGGCCATTCCCTCGGGCAAGTGGGTCCTGCGGGTGTACCACCGTGCGAACGGCGCCCCGCTGACCTGCGACACCGCGTCGCAGGAGAACCCGAAGCAGGTCGGCGACGGATACAACTACAACGTCCACGTCGAGCTGGCGACCGTGACGCACCAGCCGTCGGTCAAGATCGATGCGCCCGCGCCGGGCACGACCGTGAGCGACCGCTTCGTGGAGATCCGCGGCCGCGCCGGCTATCCGCCGGACGGCGCCAACGATCCGCCGCGGATCGGCAGCGTCGGGCACTCGTGGGAAGGCGTGACCAACTGGGAGGTGCCCGGCTCAGGCGGCTCGCCGGGCAGCGACGAGAACGGCGAGCCGGACCCGAACAACCCCCGCCCGGTCCTGTACATGCACGGGAAGGCGGACGAGGGTTGTCTCGGGAACGGCGAGGCCGACGTGGTCGGCTGCAACGGACCGTTCCTGCTCAAGAAGAGCGTCCTCGCTCCGGGAGCGCCTGCGTTCTGGCGCACCGGCATCGACGACGAACTCTTCGACGGGACCTCGGACCGGAGCATCCACGATCCGAACTGGAGCTGGTGCCTCGCGCCCGGCCCCGGTTGCGCGCGGATCGGCGGCGACGTGCCGCTGCCCGGGCCGACCACGGTCGGTGGGGCGATGACGGTGGAGTGGTGGGCGCAGTGCAACCTCTGCGGCGGCCTCTTCAGCGCCGACTGGATCATCCGCGTCTGGGGCGACGGAGCGCTGAAGCTCGAGCAGCGGGTGACGGCGACGCCGCCCGACCTCAGCCTGCCGGGGCGGCTCGTGAAGACCGTGACGGTCCCGACCTTCACGGCGACTCAGCGAATCGTCGTCCACATCGACCCGGTGTACGTCGACAGCCAGACGGTCACCAACATCTACTACGACTCCGACGGCGCCGGCTCGTGCACGCCTGTCGGAGGCCGCTGCGACTCGCTCGTCCGCATGCCCGTCGGGACGACCGGCTCGGCAGGTGGCGGTGGCGTGGCGGCCCCGGACAACGTCCGGGTGACCGACCTGCCTCTGAACGCCCCGTACCCGGCGGCGCCAGACGTCCCGGCGCTTCGCGTTGCCTGGGATCCGCGTCAGGGAGCGGGAAGCTACGAGGTGTACCGCAGCACCGACCCGGTCGACCTCGGCCGGCGCGTCTTCAGGGGAGCCGGCACGGCGTGCACGTCTCCAGAGGCGCCAGCCCCCGAGCCCGACGACGCGTGGCCGGGACATGACCGCGCGGGGCTCTGCTTCACCGACAAGGGCGTCTCGCTGCGCACGACGTACTACTACCGGGTCTTCTCGGTAGGCACGAACGGCCAGAAGGGCGAGCCCTCGGAGGTCGCGTACGGCACGCCGACGAAGTACGACCGGCAGGTCAAGGTCAAGGTCGACCGGCTGTACGGGCCGCAGTACTGGGAGTACGCACTCCTGGAGCCGAGCCCGAACCCGACGAAGGACGACACGGGCACGCAGTGGCGGTATCTGTGGGACACGCTCGAGCTGACGCCGCTGCAGCACCTGATCTTCGCCCGCTCCTTCACTCAGGGAATCGGGTCGCCGAAGGATCAGACGAACGTGATCGTCGACGGCGGCGGCGGCGGCAGCACGCCCTCCTGCGAGGTGAAGGTCACCCAGGGCGGCTGGATCGTCGCTGCGAACGGCGATCGGTCGACCTTCGGCGGCAATGCGAGGTCAGACGCACTCGGCAACGCCTCCGGCCAGCAGCAGTACCAGGATCACGGGCCGGCGCAGCCGATGAACGTGCACTCGATCAACGTGCTGCTGATCACCTGCTCGCAGGATCGGAAGACGGCCCACATCACGGGGACGGCGACGATCGACGGGCAGGGTGTCCACCAGTTCCAGATCGACGTCACCGACAACGGTGAGCCCGGAACGAACGACGTCTACCACATCCGGCTCAGCAACCGCTACGACTCCGGCTTCCAGCGGTTGCAGGGAGGAAACGTCCAGATCCACTAGCTCTCCCAGGCTCGGTCGGTGGGGCCCGCTGCGGCGCGGCCCTACCGACCGGTCGTGGGAAACCTCTGTCGGCGGATCGGTGCTCCCGCTTCCGCTTGAGGACGTGCCGTCGCCGCTGTCGATCGGCCAGCTCGCGATGTCGTCGTCGGGGTCGCTGCTGCTGATGCCACGGAAGCTGTCGTGAAGGAGCACAGCGAGGAGTCGCCGAACGCTCCGCAGACCCAATGGAAGAAGCCTGAATCCGACCCGCCATCGTCCGGAATCTGGGTCGTGCTCGTCCAGTCGGTTCGTGCGGCCGACTGCTGGCGGCGAGCCCTCCGAAGGAAAAGTCGAAGCAGTGCCCGACGGTCTGGTCGACCGGCGGGGTCTTGATCTCGAGCACCGCCGTCGGCGGACGGTTTTCTTGGCTGCAGTCGAACCGCTCGCGCGTCGTCCCCGACTTGACGAGCACAAAGTCGATCTCGCCGCCGGCTGCGCCGTCGAGTGAGTAGTCGGGGCGGTCGATCGTCTCGTCCTCGACGACGCGTCCGTCGGTGTAGTGAATCTCGACGCGGGAGATGTCCTTGCCCTGCTGGGAGCCGACCTTGGTCGCGTGGGAGGTGAAGTCGCGGCAGCTATCGGCGAAGGATCCAGTGATTGCCAGCGCCGACGGTGTCTCTCGCCCGACGATGGCGGGCGCCTCGTGGACGAGTTCGTCGTGGTGAGCGCGTCGACCATGAACAGCGCGAAGTCGACGCGGCGCGTCCGGTTGCTCTCGAGCACGGGATCGCCGACGTGCCGGCTCCACACGGGCAGTCCCTGGCTCTCTCCCTCCTCGAGATCGCGGCCCCGGACGACGGTCCAGCGCATGTCGCTGGCGACACCTCCCGGCAGGGCCTCCACCTGGTCGTCGAGATCGGCGAAGCGCGCGAGACGTGCGAGGGGGCCCGGCGATGTTCACGAGCGCTTTGAGCTTCCACGAGTAGACGTCCTGGCCGTCGCGAGTGATGTGCCATCCGCACGAGAACACGGAACGTGCGCCGGGTGGCGCGAAGTCGAGGACCGCTTGGGCGGTTCCCGTGGCGTAGCCGTGGACGCCTCGCGGGACGAGCACTCCGTCACAGCCTGAGACCGCGCTCTTGATGACGTCGCGGTCGTCTGTCGCTCCGGGGACGACCGTGATGCGATCCTTGAACGCGTCGGGCTTCGGCGCGCTCTGCTCACGGCAAACGCCAACGACCTCGTAGCCCCGCTCCAGCGCGTGCCGCACCATGTACTGCCCGAGCTTCCCCGAAGCCCCGACGATGCAGACCCTCATCTGTGCTCGCTCACACGCGCAGTAGTAGTGCTCGCCGTCGCGCTACCTCAGGCATCACTCCTGGACTCACTCGGGTATTCGTCTCTCACCTCGCTCGAACACGTGAGGCGCACCTCCAGTCCGACTGCAGGAGATGACCGGCCAGCCGACCAGTAGCCCGGGTTGCGGGAATCAGCGGCCACGGCCGGCTTCCTGCGGCGATTCCCGTGCGGGATGTGGCCGGGATGAGATGGAGACCGGCGGTCGCCCGCACCTTTGCAGACAACAGAACATTTCGATTTGCAGATCTTTCGTGGATAAAGGACGGGAGCGACGGGACTCGAACCCGCGACCTCCGGCGTGACAGGTCGCGTCGGCTACAACGACGCCCGGCGACGAACTCCTCCGAGCAGCATCATTTGCAGGGCTTTTTGCCTCCGAAGTCAACCATGCATCGCATGGTGAGCCAAACGTCCGAGCGACGTTTGGGCCACGAGTGGGCCACGAAAACGTGTCTTCCTGACAACGAACCCACGGGAAGGCGACGCACCTACCACCATCCTTACCGTCCCCCTCGAACCGGCAGATGGTGTCTTGGCCGGACCGTGGTCGGCGAGACTTCATCGATCGCGTGCGGGGGTCGCTGACGAAGGGGACGCGATCTTGTGTCCGATCGGGTCGCGCGCGATAGTCCTGCTCGAGCATGCGTCGAGAACATGTCCTTGCGAGACGGGTGAACGTCGCCGGTTGGCTCTTCGTCCTGGCTGTCCTCGTGCTAGCGGAGATCGCCGTTCGACTGTTCGATCTCTCCGACAGCGTCGCGGCGCCGTCGGCGACGCTCGGCGCATTGGTAGACGGCATGTCGTCGGGAACGCTCTCGGGCGAGCTCGGAACGACGCTCGCGAGCTACGTCCAGGGGTTCGCGCTCGCGGTCGCCGTCGGCGTCTCGCTTGGGATTGCGATCGGCAGCTCGCGGAC
>Ga0183260_10004991_pt1 | contig 10489 bp, 10 predicted proteins | sample AntDrymUQ4972206_2_FD_129768 | JGI IMG/M metagenome (GOLD analysis project Ga0183260, IMG submission 129768) | Polar desert sand microbial communities from Dry Valleys, Antarctica - metaG UQ497 (22.06) (version 2) (version 2) | ecosystem: Environmental > Terrestrial > Soil > Desert | place...
CGCCCGACCAAGCGGACATCCGCCCTGGGCCCTGATACGAGAACCCCTATTTCGAGCGGTCCCCTACCTGTGCACCGCCGGGCCCGGCTACGACGGACCCACCGGCCCGGCACCCCCAACGGCATCGGCGCCTACTGGGCGCCGCCCGAGGCTGAGCGACACCCCTTTCCATCAGTCAGCCAGCTGCACGAGGAGCTCGTCGAACGAAGCGGCCACCGGGACGGTGATGGGCTCGTATCCCTCGGAGGTCCGATCCCACACGACGACCGCAGGGTCAGTGCGGCCCGCCCGGTAGGCGAGGCATGCCAAGTCGCCGTAGGACAGAGTTGCGATCGGGACGAGCGTCGGATCAACCTCGTCTTCAGGACCGAGGCGCTCGCAGAACGTCGACATGACGACCTCCACGTCCCACTCGCCATCTGGATGAAGGTTCGAGTCATCGAGCAGGAGTAGGAACAGCCCGAGGGTCCGGGTGGCTCCGCCGGCCGAGATCTGGGCGTCGATAATGTCGGCGCCGTGGAACGAGCCCAGCAGCCGACGGTAGAGCTCGGGCAGGCGAAGCTCGTAGTACGCCTCAAACCGATCGAGCAGCTCAGGCGGGGGCGGGGGCAGCGCTGAAGCCTCGTCGAACCTGGCTCCACGTCCTCTCGTGCGCCCTCCTCCCCGGTCGTCCTCGATGCCACAGACATCGCGGAGGAAGGAGCGGAGGTCGCGGTAGCTACTGCGTCGGGCACCGACACCTCCATGGCGGCCGTGGGATCGCTGATCCTCCCCCGCTTGGCCGAAGGAGTGGCATGTGAGCCGGGCGCGCTCGTCCCCGTCCTTCGTCAGCGTGCACCTCCGGGCTGGTGGTTCCGGCCGTCGCGAAGATTCGCCGTTCTCGCACCGGACGTGGGCGCGCCACCGCTGTCGGTGGGAATCTTGGGTCGCCCCGGCGAGCACCTCCGAGGTGCTCTGCGATGCTGACCTGGGACTATGTGGAGCGGACGACGGGATTCGAACCCGCGACCCTCACCTTGGCAAGGTGATGCTCTACCAGCTGAGCCACGTCCGCGTTGGTCGTCGCATCGTAGCCGGGGTGATCGTCACCGCCAAGGTGGGTGTGCCCCAGCGCCTCGGGGCGGGCCGCCCCCCCGGCCGGCCCGTCCCGAGGCCCCCCTCATGCCGGGGCTGGCGCCGCCGCGCCGAGCGGTGGCCGGTCCGAGAGCGCCGGCCGTTCGGCGGTGCGCTCGGCGGCGGCCTTGAGGAGCTCGTCGAGGCTGTCCTGGAGGTGGTCGGCCAACCGGTCGAGGTCGGGGACCGTCTCCCGGCAGGCGACGAGCCCGAAGTGGATGGTGCCCCGGTAGGAGAAGATCGTGATGTTCAGGCCGGCGCCGTCGGTGATCGGGCCCATCGGGTACATCGCCTCGAGCTCGGCCCCGCAGGAGTAGAGCGGGATGTTGGGGCCGGGGACGTTCGAGATGATGACGTTGAACAGGGGGCGGACCAGGTCGGCCACCCGCATCGAGCTGTAGAGGCGGGCCGCCCGGGCCGCCACCGCCGGAGCCATGAACTCGGTCCAGTCGCTCAGGGTGCCGGCCGGGATCGCCTTCTCCTGGTCCTTGGCCCGCCTGGTGCCCTCCACGATCGCCGCCAGACGCTCGCCCGGGTCGGCGACGGTGGTGGCCAGGGAGGTGAGCATGGCCGAGACCTTGTTGCCCATCTCCCCCTGCTCGCCGGCGGTGCGGACGCTGATCGGCACCATGGCCACCAGGTCGCCCTCGATCTCCTCCCCGATGTCCTCGAACTGCTGGCGCAGGGCGCCGGCGCACAGGGCGATCACCACGTCGTTGACAGTGGAGCCGAAGGCCTTCTTCACCTTCTTCACGTCGGCCAGGGACACGTCGATCATGGCGAAGCGGCGGTGGGGCGTGATGGGGGTGTTGATCGAGGTCTTGGGTGCGTCGAAGGGGGCGGGCGGGGCCTCGACGTCGGGGTGCTGGTTGCGGCGCCGCAGGTTCAGGGCCATCTCGGCGGTGCGGCGGAGGGCGTTGACCGCCGCCGCCGGCTGGCGGGCCAGGCTGGAGGCGGCGTAGGCCACCAGCTCGACGTCGGACGGCATCCGCTCGGGCACCCACGGCTCGGCCGGCTTGTGGCGGACCACCTCGGGCGACAGGTCGAGGAGGTTCACCACGATCTCGGCGCCGCTGACCCCGTCGATGGCGGCGTGGTGGGTCTTGGACACGATGGCCACCCGCCCGCCCTCGATGCCCTCGACGACGTAGAGCTGCCAGAGAGGGCGGTTGCGGTCGAGCGGGATCCCGTGGAACTCTGCGGCGAACTGGGCCAGCTCGCTGCGACCGCCGGGCGAGGGCAGGGCCGCCCGCCGCACGTGGAAGTCGAGGTCGAAGTCGGGATCCTCGATCCATAGCGGGTGGTGGAGGCCGAAGGGGATCTCGGCCAGGCGGCGGCGCCAGGGCGGGGCCAGGTGCAGCCGGTCAGCCACCATCTGGCGGTAGCGGTCGAAGGAGAAGTCGGGGGCGGTGGCGGGATCGGCCACGAAGACGCCCGAGACGTGCATGGGCGATGACGGCGTCTCCAGGTACAGGAAGGTGGCGTCGAGGCCGGACAGCCGTTTCATGCGCTCATCACCTGCTGCACAGGATGCTCAGCCTATCGAGGTGGCCTCCCGGGCATTCAGCCGACTGGTTCAGCGGAGCAAGCGGGAAAGGCGACGGTCGGCGAGCACCTTACCGCCCGTCTGGCAGGTGGGGCAGTACTGGAACGATTTGGTGACGTAGCTGACCTCGCGAACGGTGTCGCCGCACACCGGGCAGGCCTGCCCGGCCCGGCCGTGGACCCGCAGCCCCTCCTTCTTCTCGGCCTTCAGGCCGGTGGCGGGCAGGCCGAGGCTGCGCTGGAGGGCGTCCTCGAGCACCGAGCGCAGGGTGGCGTGGACCCGGGCCAGCTCCTCGTCGGACAGCTTGGAGGCGGGCTTGAACGGGGAGAGGCGGGCGGCGTGGAGCACCTCGTCGGAGTAGGCGTTGCCGACGCCGGCGAGGACGGTCTGGTCGGCCAGCACGGCCTTGAGCGGCGAGGCGCCGGCGGCGATCAGGCGCTCGCCCAGGGTGGCCACGTCGATCTCGAAGGGGTCCGGGCCGAGGCGGGCCACGCCAGGGACGTCGTCGGGCGCCCGCACCACGTAGAGGGCCAGGCGCTTCTCGGTGCCGGCCTCGGTCACCTCGAAGCCGCCGCCGCCGGTGAAACCCAGGCGCAGGGCCAGCGGGCTCTTGGGCGACGGCTTGGCCCGGGTGGTGGAGAGCTCGTCGCGCCACCGCAGCCACCCGCCCCGGGCCAGGTGCAGCACCAGCCACAGGTCGTCGGCGAAGCGGAGGGTGAGGAACTTGCCCCGCCGGCCGGCGTCCTGCAGCACCTGGCCCCGGAGGGTGTCGAGGGCCGGGTCGAAGGTCTTCAGCGCCGAGAACGAGGCCAGCTCGGTGCGCTCGACCCCCTGGCCCCCGGCCCGCTCGGTGACAAAGCGGGCCAGCGACTCGACCTCCGGGAGCTCGGGCATCAGCCCCCCGCCTTCTCCCCCAGGCCCAGGACGGCGGCCAGCTGGGGGGGCTCGTATGTGGGCCCCTTCAGCACCTTGCCGTCGGCCCGGTAGAGGGGGCGGCCGTCGGCGCCCAGCTTGGTCATGTTCGAGCGGTGGACCTCGGCCACCACAGCGTCGAGGTCGATTCCGTAGGCGTGGGCGGTGCCGCAGGCGATGTAGACGATGTCGGCCAGGGCGTCGGCGATGCCGACCACGTCGCCGGCCCGTACGGCGTCGCGCAGCTCATCGACCTCCTCATCCAGCAGGGCCTGGCGCAGCACGGCCTCCTCGGCTGGGATGTCGGCCGTGGGCCGGCGCCGCACGGGCAGGCCGAAGGCGGCGTGGAAGGCGCCAACCGACCGGAACGCGCTCACGGATGCGATGCTACGGGTGATGCTCGCCTGGATGGACCTGGAGATGACCGGCCTCGAGCCGGGCCGCCACGTGATCGTCGAGATCGCCACGCTCATCACCGACGACGACCTGACGGTGGTGGCCGAGGGGCCTGACCTGGTCGTCCACGCCACCGCTGAGGAGCTGGCCCTGATGGACAAGGTCGTGGTGGGGATGCACACCCGCTCGGGCCTGTTGGCCGCTATCCAGGCCTCAACCACCACCCTGGCCGAGGCCGGGGCCAGCACCCTCGAGTTCCTCCGGGAGCACACCTCCGCCGGCCAGGTGCCCCTGTGCGGCAACTCGATCGGCACCGATAGGCGGTTCCTGGCCGCCTTCCTCCCGGAGGTCGAGGCCCACCTGCACTACCGGTCGGTCGATGTGTCCACTGTGAAGGAGCTGGCCCGGCGCTGGTACCCGACGGCGGCCGCGGCCGCTCCCCGCAAGGCCGGTGGCCACCGGGCCCTCGATGACATCCGGGAGAGCGTCGAGGAGCTGCGGTACTACCGGGCTGCGGTCTTCGCCCCGGTCCCGGCCGGGGTCCCGGTTGCGGCGCCGGAAGCGGCGGTCGGCCCCTGACCTCTGGCGGTGAGGCTTACCACCGGTCGGGGCGGCGCCGATCCGCCAGGCAGCACCTTGCCGGGCCAGGCCGCCGCAGGACCGACGCCCGTCACACCTTCAGGCGCCGACCCTTCCAGGTGACCTCGCGGTGCAGGAGCGCCGCCGCCATCGACCGGGTGAAGACGACCAAAAAGAAGGCCAGGGCCAGCGGGAACAGGGCGAAGGTCCAGACCGGGAAGCGCCCGATGCGGCGGCCGAGCCAGGCCAGCTGGGCGGCGTAGGCCACCCACAGCGCCGCTCCGAGGAGCGGCCGGGTGAGCAGGTTTAGGGGGACGCTGACCATCCCCGAGATCCAGGCGCCGACGGCCAAGAGCGTGAGGGGGCGCACGCGTCGGGCGCCGGAGCCCAGGCCCTTGACCCATCCCTCGAAGATGCTGGGCAGGCCGCCCCGGTACATGCGGAAGGTGGCCACGTCCCGCCCCGCCAGCACCGTGACGGGCAGGCCCGCCCGGGGGTAGCTGCCGGCCAGGGCCACGTCCTCCATCGCCACCGACCGCACCGCCTCGTGGCCACCGGCCCGCAGGTGGTCGGCCCGGGTTGCAGCCAGCACCGGCCCGAAAGCACCGGTGGGGGCGATCCGGCCGCCGAGGGGGCCGAAGGCGTCGACGGCCATCATGCTGATCAGGTTGGGGAACAGCGACAGCCCCTCGACCGGTGATCCTGTGCGGTGCCACGGCTGCACCGACACCAGACCGCCGCAGGCGGCGACGGTGGCCGCCACGCGGGCCAGGGCGTCGGGCGCCAGCTCGACGTCGGCGTCGAGGAAGCACACCGTGGCCGCCGTGGTCGCCTCGAGGCCGACGTGGCAGGCCCACTGCTTCCCGTTCCAGCCCTCCGGGCGGGGTGGGGCGGTGAGCAGGCGCACCCCGGCCTGCTCGACCACCCGGGCGGTGGCGTCGGTCGAGTCGTCGTCGACCACGACCACCTCTTCCGCCGCTTCGGTCTGGGCGGCAAGCGAGGCCAGCAGCCCGGGCAGCATCTCGGCCTCGTTGCGGGCTGGGACGATGACGGCCAGGTCGAGAGCCCCCTCCCGAGCCCGCTCGGGGCGGGGCAGGCGGCACAGCAGGACGAAGCCGATCCCGAGGCGCAGGACCTCGAGGGCGAACCGGAGCACTCGGTGAAACCTAGAGGTCGTCGACCATCGCCCGGAGCTGCTCGACCAGGCGCAGGCGCTTCCCCCGCTCCGAGGCCATCGGGACGACGTTGAGGATGGTGACCCCCGACTCGGCGAACGCGGCGAGGCGCTCGCCCACATAGGCAGGAGGGCCCACGAGGTTGGTGCCCTCGATCAGGGCGTCGGGCACGGCCTCGGCCGCCCCGGAGCGGTCGCCGGCCAGGTACAGCTCCTGCACCCTCGCCGCCTCGGGCGAAAAGCCGTAGCGGCAGGCCAGGGCGTTGTAGAAGTTCCGGCCCCGGGCTCCCATGCCACCGATGTAGAGGGCGGCCATGGGCCGTGCCAGGTCGAGAAGGGATCGGGCCCGGCCCGGGTCGTCGACGAAGGCGACCATGCCCCCGGTAGCCACCTCGAGGGGGGCCCGGAACGGGTCGCGCCGGGCGGCGCCGGCGGCGAGGGAGCGGCCCCAGACGTGCTTCGCCCGCTCGGGGAGGTAGAGCATGGGCAGCCAGCCGTCGGCCACCTCGGCGGTGAGCTCGACGTTGGCCTCGCCCAGGCTGGCCAGGTAGATGGGGATCTCGGGGCGGACGGGGTGGTTGATGAGCTTGAGCGCCTTGCCCAGGCCGGTGCCCTGGCCGGGCGGGAGCGGCAACTGGTAGATCCCGTCGTTGATCAGCACCTCGCGGCGCCACACCCGCCGGCAGATGTCGACGATCTCCCGGGTGCGGGCCACCGGCCGGTCGTAGGGAACGCCGTGGAAGCCCTCGACGACCTGGGGCCCGGAGGCGCCGAGGCCGAGAATGAAGCGGCCGTCGCTGACGAAGTCGAGCCCGGCGGCGCTCATGGCGATCAATGCTGGCGTGCGGCTGTAGAGCGGGAGGATGGCGCTGCCGAGCTGCACCCGCTCGGTCACCGCGGCCAGGTAGCCAAGCTGGCTGACGGCGTCGAAGCTGTAAGCCTCGGGCACCCACAGGACGTCAAGGCCGGCCTTTTCGAGTTCGGCCGCCTCGGTGGCGGCGGCCGTGAACCCTCCGGCGTAGCTGAGCATCATCCCGAGCTTCACGACAGGCTCCGTTCTCGCAGTCGTCGGGCGGAAACGCTCGACTGACGGATCCGCTCGGTCCTACCATCCTCCAATGGCCACCACGGACGCCCAGCGGCTGGCCAAGGCCGAGGCCACGGCCCGCCGCTGGTTCCGAACGCTGCAGTACGAGGCCGGCACCGACCTGTCGGATGAACTCTTCTCGATCATCCACCGCCGCTGGATGGCCGCCGAGCGGGCCGTGGTGCTGCTCCGTGAGGGCGACCTCGCTCCCCCGTCCTCCCGGCGCTCCTGAGGAGGCGCCGGCTCAGGAGCGCTCGAGGCGGCGGAAGGTGGTGACCAGGGCGGCCAGCACCAGGCCGGGGAGGACGAGCCAGATCGGCCGGGTGGCCCACCAGCCGGTGTCAGCGGTGGCGCCCAAGGGCCTGATCACCCGCTCCCAGGCCAGGGCGGCCACCACCCAGGCCGTCATGTGCCAGGTGAAGATGGTCATGGCCACACCGTTCACCCCGATGACGCAGAGCCAGACCCGTCGGCGGGCGGCGAGCCGCTCGAGGGCGGGGCGGGCCCACAGGGCCAGGCCGAGCTGAAGCGCCCCGAGCACGGCGATGCAGACGGTGGTCGGGAACATGTTCGACGGGCGGCCGGGGAGCGCCACCATCGAGGGCTCATAGCCGCCGACGGTGGTGAGCAGGCCGAGCACCACGGCGGCGCCGGCGGCCAGGGCCGCCGGCCGGCGCACCTGGCCGTCCCGCCACAGGTAGCCGAGCTGGTGGCAGGCCACGAAGACCAGGAACATCCCGGGGACGGCCAGCCAGCCGGCACCGGCTAGGCGGAGGCGGTCGACGGCGAAGGGGGCGCCGACCAGGATCGCGGCGGCCCGCCACCCGAGGCGGCGGTGGAGGCGGGCGGTGAGCGGGACCAGGAGGGTGGTGGCCGAGTAGATGGCCAGGAACCAAAGGGGGACGAACACCACCAGCCCCCAGCTGAGGACGCTGCGGGCGTCGGGGAACAGCAGCGTGCGGCCGATCTCCACGCCGACCCAGGCGGCCACCATCGCCGCCGGGGGGAGCAGTAGGCGGCGGGCCCGGCTGCGCAGGAAGCCGAGGGCGCTGTCGCCGCGGCGCTGCGACGAGGTCCAGGCGGCCAGATCGGCGTAGCCGCCGATGACGAAGAACAGCGGCATCACCTGCAGCAGCCAGGTGAGCACCCACGACCCGGGCAGCTGATCGAGGGGGTTGGGCATGGTGAAGGCCCCTGCCGCGTTGCGGTGGGTGACCGAGAACACCCAGTGCCAGAGCACCACCACCGCGATGGCGCCGGCCCGCAGGAGGTCGACTGTGCGGTCGCGCGTGGTCGGCGTGAGGTCGGCCATCTCCGAGACGGAGAGCTCGGGGCTGGGAACGGTGGGCACGTTGGTTCGCACAGGTCGAGCATGGACCGAAGCGGTCGTGGCGGGTACCCGGCCAACCCCCTAGGAGCTCCTGGGGGTCCCCGGCCGCCCGTTTCGCAGCCCAGAGTGACGGGTAGCGTCCTGTGTATGGCGAGCCGCGACTGCCTCCTGCCCACGAGCAACGGCCGTGGTCATCGCCCAATGGGCACCCAGCGCTGATGCCGGGCTCCCGGGCGTCACTCGACGTGGCTGCGGCCCGGGAGGTCATCCATCGCATCGCCGCTCCCTGCAGCACCGGCCCGGCCGTGGGCCTGGAGCTGGAGTGGCACACCTATCCGGTCGGCAACCGGTCAACCCGCTGCGACATCGTCCGGCTGAAGTCGGTGTGCGCCGGCCTCGACCTGTCCGGCTGCAGCTCGATCACCTTCGAGCCGGGCGGCCAGGTCGAACTGTCGACCCCGCCCGACCGGACCGTGGCCCATGCCTGCGACCGTCTGGCCGCGGACGCCGACGTGCTGCTCGCCGCCCTGGCCTCTGCTGGGATCGAGGCGGTGGCCGCCGGCAACGACCCCCACCGGCCGCCGGTCCGCACGCTCGAGCACCCCCGCTACGCAGCCATGGAGGCCTACTTCGACCAGCAGGGCCCGGCCGGCCGGCGGATGATGTGCGGCACGGCCGCCCTCCAGGTCAACGTCGACGCCGGCGCCGACCCCACCGCCCGCTGGAACCTGGTGCACGCCGTCGGCCCGGCGCTGGCCGCCGCCTTCGCCACCTCGCCGTCACCGGGTTTCGCCTCCGAGCGCCTGGCCATCTGGCTGGACATGGACCGAACCCGGACGATGAGCGCCCGCCACGGCACCGGCCCGATCGCCGACTGGGCCACCTTTGCCCTCGGCGCCCGGGTGATGCTGCTGCGCCTGGACGGCGAGCGCTGGGGGAACGTCGGCGACGAGCTGACGCTGGCCGGCTGGCTGGAGCACGGGCACGACGGGGTGTGGCCCGACGAGTCGGACGTGGCCTACCACCTCACCACCCTGTTCCCGCCCGTCCGCCTGCGGGGCTGGCTCGAGCTGCGCTTCCTCGACGCACTGCCCGCGCCGTGGTGGCGGGCTGCCGCTGTCACAACCGCCACCGTCCTGGCCGACGACGAGGTGGGTCGGCACGTGGCCGCCCTGGCCCACCACCACGGCGTCACAGACCGGTGGGCGGTGGCCGCCCGTCGCGGCCTCGACCACCCGGGCCTGGCCGCGGTGGCCCTGGCCTGCGTGCAGAGCGCGGCCGAGGCCTCGGGCGACCCGGTGGTGGCCGAGTTCCTCGATCGCTTCACCGGCCAGGGCCGGGCCCCCGGTCGCGACTCCGGCCGGTGCGTCGCGTGAGTGCGGTGGGTGCCGCCGACCTGACGGCGGTGGTGGCCGAGCAACTGGAGGCCGCCCGGCGCCGCACCCTGGCGCTCCTGGAGCCCGTGGCCGAGCCGCTCCTCTCCCGCCAGCACTCCGAGCTGCTGTCACCGCTGGTGTGGGACCTGGCCCACATCGCCAACTTCGAGGACCTGTGGCTACTGCGGGCCCTGGGCGACGAGGGGGTCGGGGCCCGCTACGACGGCCTCTACGACGCCTTTTTGCACCCACGCCGGGCCCGGGGAGATCTGGCCCTGCTCGATCTGGCCGCCGCCCGCGCCTACGGCGACGGGGTGCGCGAGCGGACCCTCGACCTGCTCCATCGGGAGGGCGCCGTGGGCGCGGACGAGCTGCGGGCTGACGCCTTCGTCTACGGCATGGTCGTACAGCACGAGCACCAGCACGACGAGACCCTGCTCGCCGGCCTCCACCTGCTGCCCGTGGGCTACGACGGCCGGGAGGCCGAACGGGCGCCGGCGCCGGCCCTGGCCACCCCGCCGGCCGAGTGCCACATGCCCGGCGGTACCTATGTCATCGGCACGTCGAACGACCCGTGGGCCTACGACAACGAGCGGCCCGCCCACCCGGTCGAGGTGGCGCCCTACGCCATCGACGGCGCCCCGGTGACCAACGGCGCCTGGGCCGCCTTCCTGGCCGACGGCGGCTACGACCGGCCCGACCTGTGGGCCAATGCTGGTTGGGCGTGGCGCCAGGAGGCCGGGCTCGAGGCGCCGCTCGGCTGGCAGCCGGACGGCGCCGGCAGCTGGCAGCGCCACCGCTTCGGGCACCTCGAGGCCGTGCCCGCCGACGAGCCGGTGCAGCACGTCTGCTGGTACGAGGCCGACGCCTTCGCCCGCTGGGCCGGCCGGCGCCTGCCCACCGAGGTCGAGTGGGAGGTGGCCGCCACCTGCGACCCGGTCGCCGGAGTCAAGCGACGCCACCCCTGGGGCGACCA
>Ga0183260_10004993_pt1 | contig 10486 bp, 19 predicted proteins | sample AntDrymUQ4972206_2_FD_129768 | JGI IMG/M metagenome (GOLD analysis project Ga0183260, IMG submission 129768) | Polar desert sand microbial communities from Dry Valleys, Antarctica - metaG UQ497 (22.06) (version 2) (version 2) | ecosystem: Environmental > Terrestrial > Soil > Desert | place...
AGGGTGATGCGGGAGAGGATCTTGCCCAAGTACCGCTCGGTCTGGGGCCCCGGGCGGATACCAGGGATGAAGCCGCCCTGCTTGCGGATGTTCTCCGCCTGCTGGGCCGGGTCGAAGGCGATGGCGGTGTAGAAGTACGCGAACCCGATGATGAGGAACCCGTAGACGACCACGTAGGCGATCGAGTCGGGCTGCACGAGGTTGTCGCTGATCCACCGCTGCACGTCCTCACCCCATCCACTGGGCGGCAGGACGTTGGTGAGCAGGATCGGGAGGTAGAGCACCGAGCTGGCGAAGATGATCGGGATGATGCCCGACTGGTTCACCTTGAGCGGGATGTAGGTGCTCTGGCCGCCGTACATGCGCCGGCCGACGACCCGCTTGGCGAACTGCACGGGGATCCGGCGCTGTCCCTGCTCGATGAACACGATGGCCACCAGCAGCGCCACCGCGAGGATCAGCAGGGCGATGAGCAAGGGGGTGCCCTTCTCCGCGTTGAGGCGGGCCCCGGCGCCGGGAAAGGAGCTCACCACGGAGGCGAAGATCAGCAGCGACATGCCATTGCCGATGCCACGCTGGCTGATCAGCTCACCCATCCACATGAGCAGGGCATGGCCGGCGGTGAGGGTGAGCACCACGATGATCACCCGGAACGGCGTGAACACCGGCAGCACGTCGACGCCGGTGGAGTTGCCCCCGCCGCCGAGCAGGCCGCCGCCGCCGTTGTGGAAGAGGAAGGCCAGGCCGGTGGACTGCAGGAGGGCGATGGCCACGGCGAGGTAGCGGGTCCACTGCGTGATCTTGCGCTGCCCTACCGCCCCCATCTGTTGCCACTCCTCCAGCTTGGGGATCACCACGGTCAGGATCTGCATGATGATCGACGCGGTGATGTACGGCATGATCCCGAGCGCGAAGAGGGCGAACTGGGTCAGCGCGCCACCGGAGAAGAGCTGCAGGAAGCCCACCACCCCGCCGCCGGTCTCGGCCTGACGCTTCAGCTCCTGCACCTGGTCGAGGTCGATGCCGGGCGCGGGGATGAAGGCGCCGAACCGGTACACGGCCAGCATCAGGAGGGTGAAGAGGATCTTCCCCCGGAGGTCGGGGACCCTGAAGACGTTCCGAACGCTGGACAGCACGGGCTGGGCTCCTGGTCAGCGGCGCTACCAGCGGCAGCGGGATGGGACTCTGGTCAGCGGTTGGCGAACTGGTTGCCCTGCACCGGGGGACGACGGTCGCCCCAGGGCTTGGGCAGGATCTCAACCGTACCGCCGGCGGCGGTGATGGCCGCCTCGGCGGACTTCGAGAAGGCGTGGGCCTGGACGGTGACCTTGCGGGTGAGCTCGCCTCGGCCGAGGACCTTCACGAGGGCACGCTTGTGGGCCAGGCCCTTGCCCTGCAGGGTGGTCGGGCTCACCTCGTCCAGTCCGCTCTCCTCGATGGTGTCGAGGTTGATGCCGTGGTACTCGACGCGGAAGGGGTTGTTGAAGCCCTTGAGCTTCGGCAGCCGCATGTGGAGCGGCATCTGGCCACCCTCGAAGGAGGCGGGCACGTTGCCGCGTGCGCTCTGGCCCTTGGTGCCGCGCCCGGCGGTCTTGCCGCCCTTGCCGGCGATGCCGCGGCCGACGCGCTTCTTGCGCCGGTTGGACCCGGCGACGGGCTTGAGGTCGTGGATCTTGATGGTCATGAGCTCTGCTCCTGCACCGAGATGAGGTGCGGCACCCGGGCCAGCATGCCGCGGATCTCGGGGCGATCGGGAAGGGTGTTCGACTTGCCGATGCGACCGAGGCCCAGCGCCCGCAGGGTGCCGCGCTGCTTGGGCTTGGTACCGATGGCCGACCGGACCTGGGTGACGGTGATGGTGCCCTCGTTGGCGTCGGCCATCACGCCACCACCTCGGGCTGGGCCTGCGGGCCGCGCTCGCTCAGCTGGTAGGCGGCCAGCATGCCCTTGGGCACGAAGTCAAGGGCATCGAGACCCCGCAGGCGGGCGATCTCGTCGGGTCGCTTGAGCGACATGAGGCCGTTGATGGTGGCGCGGGCCACGTTGATGTGGTTCGACGACCCGAGCGACTTGCACAGCACGTCGTGCACGCCGGCCTCCTCGAGGATGGCCCGGGCGGCGCCACCCGCGATCACGCCGGTGCCGGGAGCGGCCGGCTTGAGCAGCACCCGGCCCGCCCCCATGCGACCGATGATGGTGTGGGTGACCGTGGAGCCGGCGAGGGGCACCTGGAAGAGGTTCTTGCGAGCCTCCTCGGTGCCCTTCTGGATGGCGAGGGGCACCTCCTTGGCCTTGCCGTAGCCGAGGCCGACGCGACCGTGGCCGTCACCGATGACGACGAGGGCGGTGAAGCTGAAGCGTCGACCGCCCTTCACGACCTTGGCTACCCGGTTGATGTTGATGACGCGCGACTCGCGGAGCGTCGTGTCCGTGGACTGCCGCGGGTTCTCGCGATCCTCGCGGGCACGGTCGCGGCGGGGGGGACCTGATCCGTTGGCCATCTAGAGCTCCAGTCCGGCTTCCCGGGCGGCGTCGGCGACTGCCGCGACCCGCCCGTGGTAGAGGTTGCCGCCTCGATCGAAGACGACCTTGGTGACGCCAGCCGCCTTGGCCCGCTCAGCGACGAGCTGGCCGACCTTGCTGGCGGCGTCCTTGTTGCCCGTGCCCGTTCCACGGAGGTCGGACTCCGTGGTGGAGGCGGCGGCGAGGGTGCGACCGGAGCGGTCGTCGATCACCTGGGCGGAGATGTGCTTGTTGGAGCGGAACACCGCGAGGCGCGGCCGCTCGGCCGAACCCGCCACCTTCTTCCGCACCCGGCGGTGGCGACGGAAGCGGGATTCTCGCTTGTGCTGTGCGCTGACGGTCATGTGCGTTGGTCCCTCACTTGCCCGTCTTCCCGGCCTTCTTGGCGACGAACTCGCCGAGGTACCGGACGCCCTTGCCCTTGTAGGGCTCAGGCTTGCGGATCTTACGGATGTTGGCGGCCACCTGGCCGACCATCTCCTTGTCGATGCCCTTCACGATGACGCGGTTCGGAGCCGGCGTCTCGAAGGTGATGCCCTCGGGGGCGTCGACGGAGACGGGGTGGCTGAAGCCCAGGGCGAGGTCCAACTTGGCGGTGCCCTGGGCGGCGGCGCGGTAGCCGACGCCGATGATCTCGAGCTCCTTGGTGAACTCCTCGTGCACGCCCATGACCATGTTGTTGACGAGCGAGCGCACCAGACCGTGGAGGGCCCGGTTCTGCCGCTCGTCGTTGGGGCGCTCCACCAGCAGCTCCTCGCCGTCCTGACGGACGGTGATGGCACCCGGGAGGTCGCGCTCGAGGGTGCCCTTGGGGCCCTTCACGGTGATGTGGGCGCCGGCGATGGTCACGTCGACGCCGCTGGGGACGGAGATGGGGGTCTTGCCGATGCGACTCATGAGCTCACCAGACGAAGCAGAGGATCTCGCCGCCCACGTGGCGCTTGCGCGCCTCGCGGTCGGTCATGAGCCCCTGGCTGGTCGAGAGGACGGCCACGCCGAGCCCACCGAGGACACGGGGGACCTTGGTGGACTGGCTGTAGACGCGCAAGCCCGGCTTGGACACCCGGCGCAGACCGGAGATCACCCGGGCCCGCTCGGGCGAGTACTTCATCTTGATGGAGAGGACGCGGCCGGGGCGTTCGATGTTGTCGGCGACGTCGTAGCCCTCGATGTAGCCCTCCTTGTGGAGGATCTCGGCGAGGGCCTCCTTCACCTTGGAGCTGGGCATGCGGACGTCGTCGTGCATCGCCACGTTGGCGTTGCGGATCCGGGTCAGCATGTCGGAGATGGGGTCGGTCATGGTCATCGGTCGGCTCCTCTCACCAGCTGGCCTTCGTCACGCCCGGGATCTCCCCGGCGTGCACCATCTCCCGCAGGCAGACCCGGCACAGGCCGAACTTGCGGTAGACGGAGTGCGGGCGCCCGCAGCGCTGGCAACGGGTGTAGGCACGGACCTTGAACTTCGGGGTCCGCTGCTGCTTCTCGATGAGTGCCTTCTTGGCCATTTATTCCTGTCCCTCGCGCTTGAACGGAAAGCCGAAGGCGTCGAGGAGGGCCTTGCCTTCGGCATTGGTCTTGGCGGTCGTCACGATGGTGATGTCCATCCCTCGGGGGGCGTCGATCGAGTCGTAGTCGACCTCTGGGAAGATCAGCTGGTCGCTCACGCCGAACGTGTAGTTGCCGTTCCCGTCGAACGACCGGGGGTTGAGGCCCCGGAAGTCGCGGACGCGAGGGATGGCCAGGCTGATCAGCCGGTCGAGGAACTCCCACATGCGAGCGCCGCGGAGCGTCACCTTCGTACCGATGGGGTTCTCCTCGCGGAGCTTGAAGTTGGCGATCGACTTCCGGGCCCGGGTGATGATCGGCTTCTGGCCGGCGATGCGGGTGAGGTCCTTGACGGCCCCCTCGAGCAACGACGGCTGCCCGACGGCGGCGCCGACGCCCATGTTGATCACGATCTTCTCGAGGCGGGGCACCTGCATCACGTTGGTGACGCCGAGCCGCTCCTTGAGGGCATCCCGGATCTCGTCGTCGTAGCGAGCCTTCAGGCGCGGCACGGCGGTGGTCTCGGTGGCGGTGCTCACGGCATCTCACCTCCACACTTCTTGCAGGCGCGGACCTTGGTGCCGTCGCCGTCGATCTTGTAGCCCACCCGGGTGGGCTTGCCGCAGCTCGTGCAGATGAGCGCCACGTTGGCCACCGGGATGGGCATGTCCTTGTCGATGATGCCGCCCTGCATGGTGGCCTTGGTGGCCCGCTGGTGCTTCTTGGCCACGTTCACGCCGTCCACGATCACCTTGCCGGCGGCGGGGAGGACGCGGGTGACGTTGCCCTTGGCGCCACGGTCCTTGCCCGTGAGCACCTGCACCTGGTCGCCCTTCTTGATCTTGAGGCCAGCCATGTCAGAGCACCTCGGGTGCTAGGGAGACGATCTTCATGAACTTCTTGTCCCGCAGCTCTCGACCCACCGGACCGAAGATGCGGGTGCCACGTGGGTTCATCTGGTCGTTGATGAGCACCGCCGCGTTCTCGTCGAAGCGGATGTAGCTGCCATCGGGGCGGCGCCGCTCCTTCTTCGTGCGGACGACGACGCACTTGACGACCTCGCCCTTCTTGACCGCCGCGCCAGGGATGGCGTCCTTGACGGTGGCGACGAAGATGTCGCCGATGCTGGCGTAACGCCGCTTGGTGCCGCCGAGCACGCGGATGCAGAGGACCTCCTTGGCCCCACTGTTGTCCGCCACCCGAAGGCGTGACTCTTGCTGGATCATCGGGCCCTCTCCAGGACTTCCACGAGGCGCCAGCGCTTCAGCTTCGACAGCGGGCGGGTCTCCTGGACGCGGACCTTGTCGCCGACCTTGGCGTCGTTGGCCTCGTCGTGGGCGTACAGCTTCTTGGTGCGCACCATCGTCTTCTTGTAGAGCGGATGCGGCTTGCGGGTCGTGACGGTGACGACCGCGGTCTTGTCCATTCCTGCGGAGGTGACGATGCCCTCGCGCAGCTTGCGGGCGTTGGGCCGGGTGGTGGTCTCTTCGGCCATCAGGCGTTCTCCCTCGTGGTCTCGAGCGCCTCGGCGGCCGCGATCTCGCGGGCCCGGAGCTCGGTGTTGATGCGGGCGACGTCCTTGCGCAGCTTCTTGAGCACGCTGACGTTGTCGAGCTGCCCGGTGGCGTTCTCGAACCGCTTCTTGAACAGGGCGTCCTTGGTCTCGGCCAGCTCCTGGAGGAGGTCGTCGTCGCTCAGGTCGCGGTAGGCGTGTCGGTTCTCATCAGCCATCAGAACGCCTCCTCACGGGTCACGAAGCGGGCCTTGATCGGCAGCTTCTGGATGGCCCGCTCGATGGCTTCCTTGGCCAGCGCCTCGTCCGGGTAGGACAGCTCGAAGAGGATCCGGCCCGGCTTCACGACGGCGACCCATCGCTCGGGGTTGCCCTTGCCGGAGCCCATGCGGGTCTCGGCCGGCTTCTCGGTGACGGGCTTGTCGGGGAAGACGGTGATCCAGACCTTGCCACCACGGCGGGTCTTGCGGGTCATGGCGATGCGGGCGGCCTCGATCTGGCGAGCGGTGATCCACCCGGGCTCGAGGGCCTGGATGCCGTACTCGCCGAAGGTCACCTCGGTGCCACCCTTGCTCTGACCCTTCGTGCGCCCGCGGTGCTGCTTGCGGTGCTTGACCTTCTTGGGCATCAACATCAGTCGGCGTCCCCTGGGTGGAACTTCGGCGTCTCGTGGTGCTCGAGGGTGCGGCGCTCGATCTCCTCCTCCTCGGCGAGGAGGCGCTCCAGCTCGGGATCGGCCTCCTTGACGAGGGGCTCGGACTCGACCGGGTCGCCGTCGGCGGTGGCCGGGCGGCGGGCGGCGGCGGAGCTGGACACGACCCGGCGGGGGGCGCCAGCGGCGCCGGAGGTCTCGCCGACGGCCATGGCGGCCTCGCGGCTGATCTTGTCCTCGTTGGTGCTCTTGTACGGGAGGATGTCGCCCTTGTAGAGCCACACCTTCACGCCGATGCGCCCGGCGGGGGTCTTGGCCTCGCGGAAGCCGTAGTCGATGTCGGCCCGCAGGGTGTGCAGGGGCACGCGGCCCTCGCGGTACCACTCGGTGCGGGACATCTCGGCTCCGCCGAGGCGGCCGGAGCACTGCACCCGGATGCCGAGGGCGCCGGCCTTCTGGGCGCTCTGCACCGCGCGCTTCATGGCCCGACGGAACGCGACCCGGCCGGCCAGCTGGTCGGCCACGCCCTGGGCGATGAGGGCGGCGTCGAGCTCAGGCTGCTTGATCTCCTGGATGTTGAGCTGCACCTTGTTGTTCCCGGAGATGGCGGTGAGCCCGGCGCGGAGGCGATCGGCCTCGGCGCCACGACGGCCGATCACGATGCCCGGCCGGGCGGTGTGCACGTCGACGCGCAGGCGCTCTCGGGTGCGCTCGATCTCGACCCGGCTGATGGCGGCATGGGGCAGCTGCGTCATCAGGAAGTCCCGGATCTTCCAGTCCTCGATGATGAAGGCGCCGTACTCCTTGCGGTCAGCGAACCAACGTGACTTCCACTCGGTGGTCACGCCGAGGCGGAACCCGTAGGGGTTGACCTTCTGACCCATCAGCTCTTCTCCTCATCCGACGCTGGCGGCTCGGACGCCGCGGCTTCCTCAACTGCGTCCATCACCGCTTCACTCGGTTCACCAGGGACTTCGTTCTCGGCGGCATCTTCGACCTCATCGGTCAAGTCGCCGGCATCGCCCTCTTCGACGGCGTTGGCCATCTCGATCGTCTCCTCGGTGGGCTCGCCAGGCACGACGTCCTCGTCGTGGTCATGATCGTGGTCGTGGTCGCGCTCGGCGCGCGCGGCTTGGCTCTTGGCCACCCGGGCGCGGCGGGCCTCGGCGGCGTCGCGGCGGACGCCGCCCCGGCCGACGGCGGCGGAGACCTTGGCCTGGCGCTGCTCGAGCTTCTTGGGGTCCATCCGGCTGACGATCAGCGTGATGTGGCAGGTGCGCTTGCGGATGCGGGTGGCGCGGCCACGGGCACGGGGGCGCCAGCGCTTCAGCGTGGGGCCCTCGTCGGCGAAGCAGGCCGAGACGTAGAGCTCGTTCGGATCGATGCTGTCGTTGTGCTCGGCGTTGGCCACCGCCGAGGCCAGCACCTTGCGGATCTCCGTCGCCACGGCGCGATCGGTGAACTCGAGGATGCCGTCGGCATCGTCGACGTGCTGGTCCCGGATGAGGTCGAGGACCTCACGGGCCTTGTAGGCGGAGACCCGGAGGTAGCGCACCTGAGCTCGCGTGCCCGGCCGCTCGTTGGTCTTGGTGCCGAAGGACATCGCTAGCGCCGTCCCCGGGCCTGCTTCTCCATGCCGGCGTGGAACTTGAAGGTCCGCGTCGGGGAGAACTCGCCGAGCTTGTGCCCGACCATGGCCTCGGTGAGGTACACCGGGACGTGCTTGCGACCGTCGTGGACGGCGATCGTGTGGCCGACCATCTCGGGAATGACCGTGGAGCGGCGGCTCCAGGTCTTGATGACCTTCTTCTCGCCCTTCTCGTTGAGGACGTCCACCTTCTTGAGGAGGTGGTCGTCCACGAAGGGACCCTTCTTCAGGCTGCGGGGCATGGCTTCCTACCTCCGGCTGCCGCGCGTACGGCGCCGGCGGACGATGAGCTTCTGGGACGGCTTGGTCTTGTCTCGGGTACGGCCCTCGGGCTTGCCCCACGGCGACACGGGGTGCCGGCCGCCGGAGGTCTTGCCCTCGCCGCCACCAAGGGGGTGGTCGACCGGGTTCATGGCCACGCCACGGGTCTGGGGCTTGACGCCCTTCCAGCGGTTGCGGCCGGCCTTGCCGATCTTGATCAGCTCGGCCTCGGAGTTGCCGACCTCGCCGACGGTGGCCCGGCAGCTGATCGGCACGCGGCGCATCTCGGTGGAGGGCAGGCGCAGGGTGGCGAAGTCGCCCTCCTTGGCCACCAGCTGCACGGAGGTGCCGGCGGAGCGACCCATCTTGGCGCCGCCACCCGGGTACAGCTCGATGGCGTGCACGGTGGTGCCGACCGGGATGAAGCGCAGCGGCAAGGCGTTGCCGGGGCGGATCTCGGAGCCCTGGCCGGACTGCAGCAGGTCGCCGACCTTCACATCCTTCGGAGCGAGGATGTAGCGCTTCTCACCGTCGAGATAGTGGAGCAGGAGGATGCGGCAGTTGCGGTTGGGGTCGTACTCCACGGCGGCGACCTTGGCCGGCACGCCGTCCTTGTTGCGCGTGAAGTCGATCAGGCGGTAGCGCTGCTTGTGGCCGCCACCCTTGTGGCGGGCGGTCTTGCGGCCGTAGTTGTTCCGACCACCGGTGTTGTGCTTGGGGGCCAGCAGCGACTTCTCGGGCGTGTCCTTGATGATCTCCTTGAAGTCGGAGACCGTCTGGAACCGTCGGCCGGGGCTGGTGGGCTTGCGCTTTCGGAGGGCCATCTCGTCTATCCCTGGAAGAGGTCGATCGAGTGACCCTCGGCGAGGGTGACGATGGCCCGCTTGGTGTCGGGGCGGCTGCCGAACCCGAAGGTCTTGCGGTTGCGCTTGCGCTTGCCCTTCCGGTTGAGGGTGTTCACCTTCAGCACCGTCACCCCGAAGATCGCCTCGACGGCGTCGTGGATCTCCGGCTTGGACGCGCTGGGGTGCACCCTGAACGTGTACGCCCGGTCCTCGGACAGGGAGTACGACTTCTCGCTCACCACCGGGGCGAGGATGACGTCGCGGGGGTCTTTGGTCATGAGGCCTCCTCGGTGGCGTGGCGGCCCCGCGTGACGGGCCGATCGATGGGAAGCGTGGCCGGCGTGAAGACCACCCAGTCGGACACGAGCACGTCGTAGGCGTTGAGCTGGCTGGCGTCACAGACGTGGACGTGGTCCAGGTTGCGGAGGCTCTTGTGGACGGCTTCGTCGCCCGGGTGGAGCACGACGAGCACCCGACCCTCCACGCCGTTGGCGGCCAGGGCGGCGATGGCGCCCTTGGTGCTCGGGGCGTCGATGCCCCAGTCCAGCACGAGCACCCGATCGGACGCAGCCCGATCGGAGAGGGCGGACTTCAGGGCCAAGCGGATCATCTTCTTGGGGGTCCGCTGGGCGTAGTCACGCGGCTTGGGGGCGTGGCTGACGCCACCACCCACCCAGATCGGAGATCGGCTGGAGCCGGCCCGGGCCCGCCCGGTGCCCTTCTGCTTCCAGGGCTTGGCACCACCGCCTCGCACCTCGGCGCGGGTGAGGGTGGACTGGGTGCCCCGGCGCTTGGCGGCCAGCTGGGCCGTCACCACCTGGTGCATCACCGGGATGTTCGGTTCGATGCCGAACATGGCGTCATCGAGGTCCACGGAACCGGCCTTGGAGCCGGTGGCGTCCATCGTGTCGAGCTTGGCCACGTCAGGCACCTGCCTTCACGGCGTCGCGGATGAGCACGAGCCCACCCTTGGGTCCGGGCACGGACCCCCGGACGAGCACGAGGTCGCGCTCGGCGTCGGCCTGCACCACGGTGAGGTTGAGGGTGGTAACCCGTTCGCCGCCCATGCGGCCGGCCATGCGCTGGCCCCGGAAGACCCGGGAGGGCGTGGCGCAGGCCCCGATCGAGCCGGGCGCCCGGTGGGTGCGGTGGGTGCCGTGGGAGGCGGACATGCCGGCGAAGCCGTGGCGCTTCATGGTGCCGGCGAAGCCCTTGCCCTTGCTGACCGCGGTGACGTCGACCCGGTCGCCGTCGGCCAGCAGGTCGGCCTTGAGCTCCTGGCCCACCGAGTAGTCGGATACGTCGTCGATCCGGAGCTCCACGAGCCGCGGACCAGGGTCGACGCCGGCCTTTTCGAACTGCCCGAGCTTGGGCTTGGTGATCTTGCTGGCCTTCTTGGTTCCGAAGGTGACCTGGAGGGCGGTGTAGCCGTCGCGCTCGTCGGTCTTGACCTGAACGACGCGACAGGGCTTGACCCGGAGCACGGTCACAGGCACGAC
>Ga0183260_10004994_pt1 | contig 10486 bp, 11 predicted proteins | sample AntDrymUQ4972206_2_FD_129768 | JGI IMG/M metagenome (GOLD analysis project Ga0183260, IMG submission 129768) | Polar desert sand microbial communities from Dry Valleys, Antarctica - metaG UQ497 (22.06) (version 2) (version 2) | ecosystem: Environmental > Terrestrial > Soil > Desert | place...
TTAAATTTTACAATCAAAAACAAAAAGCATTGATTAACATTGGCTATTTAAAAAAATTTAGAACAAACAAAATATAGTCAATTTGTAATGCAAAAATGACATTTGATATGAGTTAGTTTACCTCTCAAATAATGGTGAAACAGATGGCTAAAAAGTACAGGGCAATGAAAAACAAAAAAGCAGAGTAGTGCAAAAATCTCAAAAAGAAATTTGATTATTGCAACTATGGTGATATTGGCTATAAGTGTGGGAGTAGGCGGCTATACGACAACCTCTTCTTCAAGTAAAGAGGCAATTGGAACAGGTCAAGAAAACGGCAGCAAAAACGTCACAGGAAAATGGATGGATATCCATGGAGTTGGAGTGTTCACAACAGGAAAAGAAAACTCCTTATACCCTTCAACCCACAATGGTTTGTTTAAAAAAGATAATGGTAGTTTGTCTGGCTGGGTTGAGGTTGGAAATGACAAGTCTGATTTGATGGGATTTACAATTAACCCAAGCAAAGAGGGAACAATATATTCAAGTGTCCATCCTCAAACAGGTGGAAACCTGGATTCAGAGTAAGCACCGACTACGCCATGACATGGCAAAAAGTGTCTGATGTGACAGAACCACCAATTGACTTTCATGCGATGACGATGGGAAACAATCCTGAAACAATTTACGGCTCTTCCGGCATGGGGGATATCATTTACGTAACCCAAAATGAAGGCAAAACATGAACTAGTGTAAACCCGCCTAATGGAGAAAACACAATAATGCTGGCCGCAAACCAAACTGACTCTGACATTATATACTCCTCTACAACAAATGGGTTATTCTCGAGTATGGACCAGGGCAACAATTGGCAAAAAATAAACATAGGATTGGCTGGAGAAGGTGCAGTTGTGACTGGGCTTGGCCTGTCATCTGAAAATGGTAAAATTGCATACGCTTTTGTGATGCCAAGTCCAGGTGAAGATGGACATGTAATAAAATCCATTGATGGCGCAAAAACATGGGCAAAGACTGATGGGCAAATAAACGGAGCCAAATATTTAGGAAAATTTGCATTCGGTAAAAATGGTGAGGTTTATGCCACAGTAAACAGGAAACACCCAATGGGGTAGCCTCAAGTGTATAAAGCAGTAATGATGAAGGAAAAACATGGCTACTGGAGGGAACAAATAAACAACAGAAAACAAATGTTTAAAACACCTTATTTATCCGTTTTTAGATGATAGTCCCTTTTTAGTTTTTTAAACAAATCTTCTCCACAAATCCATGGAAAATCCGGTATTCCCACAACTTTGATATTTCCATCAATTACAGTGGTTGGAACTGCTTTTACATCATATTCTTTCATCTTTAACTTGACATCAGAAGTCATATTATTTACATCGTAAATCGTTTGGCTACAGCCTTCACATTTACCTATCAAAATATCATCGGTAACATGCTTGCATAGAGGGCAGTTAGCAGAGAATATTTCTATCGAATGATGCTGCTTTATCATAAATAAATTAAACTCAAAGCATGATTTAAACATCTTATATTATTAAGGATATTAAAAATTGTATTTAATTGTGATATGCTAAACAGGCCATATAGTTTATTATGGCATATGCAAGTTTATCATGGAATATTGAAATTCCCATAGTCATTTTTAGAGATACTAATCACGTTAATCCTTACAAGGAAATACTTGTCAAACGTTTGTCATGAATAAGTATGATTAACCATGTCTATTTTTTCTATTGCTACATTACTTGAGGACCTTAAGATAAAAAAATAAACATTGATTTAACATCTAATGCAATGTTCTCCTTATCTTTCAGAATTATGTTTTTATAATTGGGTACCTGTTTACATTAACAGTAACTTTTACAGTTTTGCCATTAAAGTTTATACCCCATATTTTGAAAACTCACCTAATGTATAGCCTCTATTAATAAGTGATTTTATATGGATTAACCCAAGATTGTCATGTGTGTGTAATCGTGCCATTAAAAATGGAGATAAGACTGATTGCTTTTGACAAAGCAAAAAATTGCTTAAATAATTATTTCCAATACAAAAATCGTTTCAATATTGTGAAGAGTATCATTGTTATACCAAATGTTTTAGATCAATATCAACTACAGATTTATCTATCAGATATTGCCAAAAAAATTAAAACCGATAGTTATTGATTTACTTGAATTTGATGTTTTTAAACGATATTGAATTTTAGGTCATCTGGAGAATGCCACAGTTTCACATGTCAAATTATGGCAACTTGTTTTTTACCCATTTTGCATTTAATTTTTAATTCTTTATTCTATAGGAGAAAGTTTATCTTTTTAAAAAGTTTTATTTATTGTGTATCCGGCGCCTTACTCAAATTATATAACAATCCGTTTGATTTTACCATATATTATAAAAATCGAGAATCAAAACTATCTATATATAACTACTGCCACTTGCAAGAATAAAATGGCAAAACAGATCAAGGTATTACACAAGTCTCAATCTTTTGTTTTGGGTTATTGTTCCTGTCCATGCAATAAAAAAATTGAAGTGAGATCTAAAAATAGGCACCTAATGCGATACAGGCCACACCATCATATGAAAAAATAATCGCAATATATGATAATAAACCCAAAAAATTAATTAGTTAAAATATTATCAAACACATCAAACCAACACAAAAGAGCATAAAAAATTTCACGATGACATTAAAATGCAATCCCTAGTAGTGTTTTATTTGGTTCTTTAAAGTCAACCAAACAATGCCCGTTGTGTCCGCCATGTTCAGCTGAAGAGGAGTGGCCATTAAGGAAAATTTCAACCTAATGCTTTTTTCCAAATCCAATGCGACTATATGTTCCCAATCTTATCAACATCTTCACAATCATTTCTTTGTTGGTAAAAGGTTTCTCTTGGGGATTATTATGTGCTTGCTGCTCTAGTTTTTGCCTGAATTGGTGGAACTCCAGTTTGTCAATCTAAAAGAATTTTGGAGTATCCGTTACTTTGTACTGTTTAGATAAATTATTGATGACATGATGCAACTTTTTAGTGTTGATATTTTTTTAAATATAACAAACAATTGGTTTTTTATATATTGATTTGCCTTTGTCTTTTATTTCCAATAGCATAAAAAAGGTTTATAGAACTTCTCTATTGGCTTTGCTATCGCTGTATACAATTTTACTTCTACACTCTGCTACTTTTACGCCGTCTTTTTCATTGATTATCTCTTTTAGCCCCTTTTTCATCAGCTGTTCAATGCTGTTACTAATATGCTGGCTTTCCTCACTTGTTATGTGTGAATTAGGCTGTATGCCTAGGCCATGTGAAACCTGCTTTTCTAAATGGTCCTGTATCGTTATTAGGTAAATTGTTTGTTATTTTTTCTAGATCCCCATTCAAAATAGTTCCCCTTATGATTATTTTGTCAATGCTTGGATTATTGTTTCCCAATATTTGGCGTGCTGTTGCGTTGATGTTGTAGTTTGCCATAAAGTCACTTATCTCTTTGCTTGTCCCACTAAATGTTATAGGCACCAAAGTGCCAGAGCTTCCTATTGCTTGCACTTGAAGCATTTTCACTGCTTTTTCTTTTTTCATCTCTAAATCTTTATATTTTAAATATGCGTTATCTAGGAATTCATAGCAGTTGCCGTTTAGGTTTGCATTTACATGTTTGTGGGGATAATAACTAAACGCAAGGAGAAGCATAATTGTTCCACCTATCAAACAGATTATGATACCCGGAACAACTATTTTCTGTGAATCAATCAATCATGTTACACCCTTAGTTATATTCGGTGAAATATTTGAACCGTTTTTCCACCTCTTTGTTATTTCCGCTGTTCACTCCGCGAATAGCTTTTTCAAACTCCCTTTTTGCGTATTCAATAAACTCTGTAGAACTGTCGTTTTTTGGGTATGATTCAAACAGCGTTGATTTGAATTTATCCATAAGCTCTATTACTTTATCCCTGTACTCTTTGATGGATGGTCTAGTTTGGCCTGATACCTTAAACCATGTTGTAGCTGAGGGTGCTGCAAATGATTTTGGCAACTCTTCGATGACTCTGTCTATCTCAAAATAGTTCATAGTGTATATAGGATTTTGAAATTGATATGTAATGCGGAAATACTAATCAAAATATATTTCCAATACGGTAAAGAAACTCTCCAAATAGCTATCCCTTTTGCTCCTTTATTTCCATTTCGGAAGAAACTTAGTCAGGCTAAAGCATAACAAAATGCAATACTAATTGATAGACGAAATAGACAAAATAATTTTGTATAGCTTGGTAGATAATGCTCGAATGTCGTCTATAGAAATTACTAGAGCTTTAAATGAGTTGGAATATACTATTACTGAAAGGGCTGTAAGGTACAGATTAAAGAAACTTGAGAAAGACGGGGTCATACTTGGATACTCTGCCTTAATCAACCCTTTTTACATCAATGATAAAATAAATAAGCTATTATTAATAAAATTTAAAATAATAAAAGACAGCTCGACACTGTTTGAGCGGTTAAAGAAATATGTTGATGACTCCGCATTTTGTATCTATTCATGTAAAATTCATGGTGATTTTGATTTTGTTTGCCACTTTGCTTTGGATTCTAATGAGCAGTTTGATTTGGAGATGGATAGCCTCATAAATCAATTTTCGGACTTGATAGCGGATTTCCGGACTTTTGATTCGGGACTAATAAAATTTAATTATCATTCTTTGTTTACCGACCAAAATGTTTCTGAGAAAAAACTGGAAATCTATAAAACATTAAACTCCCTTAAAAAACTTTATAATTTAAATAATAAATTTCAATTCATAGCAGAAAGCCTTGTAAAATATTTTGATGCCACATTTGCTAGGATATGGATTATCGATGAGAATAAGGAAAACCTGGTTTTAAAATGCAGTGCGGGAAGATATACCAGGTGTAATGGATAGTTTTCCAAAGTTCCTGTCGATTCAAATAAAATTGGCTATATATTCAGAACTAAAAAGCCTGCAATAACAAACGATGTACTGCATGATACAAGAATAAAATACACACAATGGACAAAACAAGAGAATCTAAAATCTTTCGCGGGATATCCATTAACATATAACGGTGAGCCTATGGGAGTATTGGCAATGTTTAGCGAAAAGAGGTTAAAACCAATAGAATTTGAATTAATAGGAATTTTTTGCGAGAATATATCAAAGGAATTATCCAATTTTCTTGATGATCAAAAATTCCTATTCACAAACTAGCCTAAATATGAATCAAATTTATCTTCTAGTTTCAACTGGCATCAAAAAAAGTGTCGGAAATCAAAATTAGGTCTAAATATATTTTTTATAATCATATTTAATGTTTTAACTAAAAATAATAATAATAATAATAATAATAATAATAATAATAATAAAAAAAGAAAAACATTTATTTTTTAAAATAGAGTATTAAAGACACTCTTAACATCTAAATAATCCATAAAACCCCGAATATGGTTAATATGAATAATACCATATTATAGTATAAAACAACTGTACAAAATCAGTTATATACTAACGGTTACAATACATTAAATGTAAATGAATCTGCTTATTGAACAAATAAAAGAGCCTGTTCATGCCATGGATTCAAATGACAATACAGATGGCCAAGTTTTGAAATACATTTTAAAATGTGAAACATGTCTATGGAACATATCGTTTTATGAATCAACAGAGAGCATTTATTTAGATAGTAAAAGAATGCACTGCCCTATGTGCGAAGAAAGAGAAAAAAAAGGCTTAAAAATACTCCAATAACGTTATATTCTCTTTTACATATGATTGTTAGATTAGATATTTATACATAACATATCTCACATCATGTTCCTTTTTAAAATATTGATACTTTAAAGGTAAACTATACCTTTTGGTGATACGAATAATGATATAGGTTCATTTCAACTACCCTTGTACAATAAATAGAATCTTTAGAGGTTTCCTGACATAATTCATAATGTTGAGACCTGAAAATTGATTGAACTTGATGGCAATTTTTTATAAAGAACAGTTGACTTGATTTATATGGTTATTATAATAAAAATATGTTGTGGGGTTCTACATTTATGATTTGGACAATAGGAATAAAAAAAGAAATTGATTTTCTTTCTCTTATTCTACCTTTATCTCTTTTCCCTTTGGCTTTGTCTCCTTCTTTTTGTTAAATGTTAATTCCAATATTCCGTTGTTATACGTGGATTTGACCGTTTCAATATCTGCATCCTGTGGTAACTCTATGGTTTTGTGGTATTTTCTTTGGGGATTGTTTGCAATAACTTCAACCTCTCCGTCATATGCGTTAATTTTTATTTCTTCCTTTTTTATACCTGGCATTTCCATTACAACTTTTACTTCTTTATCCGTTACATTGACATCAACAAGTGGCTCTCTTTCAACAGTTATCTGTGAATTGTCTCTATTGCTTCTACCAATGTCCCTACTGCTGCCTCCGCCACTGCCTCCGCCACTGCCACCAGCCTCAATTCCTACTCTTCCAATTGCCTGGCCAAGTGAATTAACATTTCCAAATTCCCTCACTTTGGGTTTGCCATCAGGGCCGATGGTCATTAAGTATCCATATACTATTGGGCCCACTTCTCTTACCTTCCCACCATCGGCTGTTTGGTATTCCCTTACCAGCTCTTTTGGTGCGTTTGTTTGAATGGTGTTTATCTGGTTGAATATTCTTCCCATCTCTTGTTGCATCTCTTCGAACGCTCTGAATGGGTCCATGTCAAAAAATCCCCTTCTCATATTCTTGCCACTGCCGACACCACTACTACGACCAAAAAATCTCTTAAACCAATCATAATTGTCTATATCTCCAGTACCCATCTTGTAATATCTCCTACTATATGTAATAAAAATTACAATATATATATTTATCTAACATTTAGTTATATATATAAAAATCAAGTAAAATATTGTGTTGAATTTTACATTCACGGTGCCAAATGATCGGTAGAGGTGACAAAGAAAAACGGTATATTGTTACTGTTCAATAGATCAGAAGGCAAACAGCTGACCAAATTTTTGGCTATAGGCAAGTAGATTTCCCTTCCAATTGGCGATTTATTTTTGCTGAAAGGTAATGACATTTTTTATGGTGGTGAGAAACCAACAATCTTTTGTTGATAAAGTAATGGATATAATAATGAAATACTGTTTTTTATAATTATTGTCTAATGTTATTCAATATCCTTTTCCAATGTTCTTTGCATGATTTATCATACGAGGGATTTGATTAATTTATTCTTTATTTTTTCTGCTATCTTAATATGTTTCTAGTTTTCAAATATTTTCTATTTCATATGGCAACTCATAAAGTTTTTTTTGATGTGTTGTTGTCTTATCTTGGTATTTCTTTTCTTCTTCTAAAATTGTTTTACTGTCTTTTCCATGATGTTTTATATTTAAGTACATTTACAAAACCAGATGGCAAATGATGAGAATAAATCATTGATGCATAATAAGATGGCATTTGAAATTATATGGCCAATATGCGTTTGTCATTAGATATTGCATCAAATAGGAATAAGAGTATTAGTTTGATCGCCAGATGCCTGCCTTCATTTGCAGTAACATTGCTAAAACTTGGCTGCACTTGTACACTCTTATGTATAAGAAACCTTAATACATTAAATAACAGTTACTTTGGAATCTTGAGGCTCAACGATGTTTTTGATAAAACTTATCAATTATTTTTACGATATATTGTTGATGGATAATAATGAGGAAAATCAGGGACAGACACAACCTCAGCAAGAGGCAATAAATTATAATGCTGAAAACACCTCAATGAATTTAAGCTCACCAAAAGAAATTGGGACAACTATTGCGTCAGAGCGATTTCCCAATAATATGGATGGTTTTTGGTTTGCAATTAGTCCTAATGTTATAATAAATTCTTTTGATTTTGTTACGGTTGATAATTTGTATAATAGTAAGACCATCGGAATTGTAAAAGAGTTACAGGCAGTTGCAGAAAATGATTATACTGTTTATTTTTCGGATTACCAAAAGGATTTAAGGGAACAAGGACACCTAAAAGAAGAGGAAAAACAACAACAACAACTATCTAATAATACCTCAAAAGGATTGATACTGGCAAAGGTGGGAACAATTGCAAATACCGGTGGATCAATAGATCCCAACAAGGAGTATATTTCCATAAACTTTCCTGTGGGAATAAGCAAATCAGTTAGATTTGCTACCGAAAAAGAGATTATTTTTGCTTTAGGGATCCCGGAGATGGTGGACCCGATACCTGCAGGAATTATAGAAACAACAAATGGTTTACAGGTTCCCATTTCGTTGGCATTAACTTATTTGACTGGGCCTGACACAGCGCATGTAAACGCTTCGGGGATTTCAGGAAACAGGAAAAGCACCTATATTCTATTTCTGCTGCAGTCTGCCTATCAAACACTTTTTGAAAAGATGAAGGGGAATATAGCATTAATCATTTTTAATACTAAAGAGCAGGAGCTACTTCAGATAGATAAAAAACCAACAGATATCAAAGAGAGGACAGAACGGATGTTTGATATCCTTGATTTGGAATTGGAGCCTTTTGAGAATGTGACTTATTTTTTACCAAGGGGAAAAGACGGCAAACCCAATTCAATGCACATACCAAATAATTTCAAAACTTATTCCTATGAGTTACAAGATGTTTATGATAGACTTGAATTATTGTTTCATGAAACCCATGACACTCGCTTTAATCTCTCGTCAATAATAGATTATATCTATGAATCATGGCCACTAAGGGATAACTCTGGAAAGGAGATAAGAACATGGACCGAGCTGTCTGAACTCAAGGAATATCCTGAATCAATAGTGTCACACAAATCTTCTCTATTGCACTTTTTAAGCAGGCTGCAAAGAATCAGAAAATCCCCTATGTTCATTGATAAAAAAATAACAAGCACTTACCTTGGGGAACAAATAAAGAAAATTAAGTCAGGCCAAGTATTTGTGATAGATGTGGCAACGATATCTTCTGTGGAAGAACAGGCATTTGTTGTTGGAGACGTGATGAAAAGCATTGATGAGATGTATTCTTCAAATCCGTTTGCTGATTCCTCTGACGATAATACCAACAACAGCAATGCACTAGATGGTAATCTCAAAAACAAAGACAAAACATCGCATATTTTTGTCTTTGTTGACGAGATTAATAGATATATACCTCAATCTTCCTTTGGAAAAATCAATGCAGTTTCAGAACAAATCATGAGAACGGTAATTGCGGGAAGGTCCAGGGGAACCATTTTATTTTCTGCACAACAGTTCAAAAGTGCTACCGACTACAAATTACAGGAGAATACCGGATTGCATATAACAGGGAAATTGGGGATATCTGAATTATCCCAAGAGCCATACTCAATGCTAGATGAGAGCACAAAAAATAATATCGTCAGACTAAACAAGGGGGAGTTAATTATGATCCATCCAGCATTCAGGCATCCAATAAAGATTGGCTTTCCCAAAGCTACATTCAAGAGTCCGTGATAAAAGCAAGCATTATTAAGATAACTGCCTATGATTTATCCAAAATATAGATCTGAATGTTTTATGATTACATTCCTTGTGGAAAAAAGAGATGAAAACCAAAGCATGTAATGAATTGGTTGAATGAATCTGTCGCAGATAATTATAACAACGAGTTAAAATCGCTTTAGTAAACAGAGCCTAGTGATCAATATTTGTAATTAATAAATTATATCTGCAACATGCAATTACCTATCCTGATTAGAGATGGATGAAGAGTATGACACAAGCAAAACAACGGTGCCATCAAACCCTATGCTATATGTTCCGAAAATGATGTTTTTTACCAAGGGCAAAGGCATCCACAAAGATTACCTTACAAGCTTTGAGCTTGCTTTGCGTGACGCCTCAATAAGCGATCTAAACCTGGTGTCAGTATCCAGCATCAAACCACCACGCTGCAAAATAGTGAACAGGGAAGAGGGAAGAAAGCACCTTATGCCAGGACAAATTGTTTTTACGGTTATGGCCAAATCAGCCACAAACGAGCCAAACAGGCTAATCGCCGCTTCCATTGGTTTGGCAAGGCCAGCAGATGACGCTCAGTATGGGTATTTGTCAGAGCACCATTCAACTGGGGAGACAGCTCTGAGGGCAGGAGATTATGCCGAGGATATGGCCATGGAAATGCTTGCCACAACAATTGGGCTGCCTGCTGCTGATCCAACACTTACGTGGGATCAAAACGAGGAGCAATGGAAACTCTCAGGAAAGATTTACAAAACGCAAAATTTCACACAGTCTGCTGAAGGAAACAAGGGAGGATTATGGACAACAGTAATTAGTGCGGCGGTGTTAATATTGTGAACCCGTTACTCTTATACTATATTTAGAATTGAATCTTCTTGCCCCTCTTTATCCATGTACGTTTTCTACTTTCCATTTGCACTGAATCATCTGGCCAA
>Ga0183260_10004995_pt1 | contig 10482 bp, 10 predicted proteins | sample AntDrymUQ4972206_2_FD_129768 | JGI IMG/M metagenome (GOLD analysis project Ga0183260, IMG submission 129768) | Polar desert sand microbial communities from Dry Valleys, Antarctica - metaG UQ497 (22.06) (version 2) (version 2) | ecosystem: Environmental > Terrestrial > Soil > Desert | place...
GCCGCCACGGCGGCCGCGCTCGCCCGCTCCGCGCAGCTGCCCGCGCACGAGGTTCGCCGCCGGCCCCCCGGGCTGCCGTCCGCGCGGCTGGTGGCGAGCCTCGCGTTCGGGCGCGGGATGTCGTTGGAGGCGGTGGTCCTGCGCGAGCTGGTCAACCTGGTCAAGGCGCTGCACGACGCCCACCAGGCGATCGGCGAGGCACAGCGCGCGAGCGAGATCGCCGCCGCCGTGCGGACCCAGGTCGCGACGGTGACCGCCGGCCTGCCGGTGGCCGGCAGGCCGGCCGGGACCGGGACGGATCGCGCCGGCGGTCACCTGGCCGACGGTCCCGGCGACACGACAATCGAGCGATAGGAGCGCGGCCGTGAGCGACCAGTCGGACGGGATCGGCGAGGCCGTCGACGGAGGCATCAAGAGGACCCTGGCGATCACGCTCGTGCTCGCCGCGATGCTGATCCGCGACACCATCCGCCGGCTGGCGGAGCAGGCGCGCATGCGCGCCGAAGCGGACGAAGCCGTCCGGGAGGCGCTCCGGGAGGCCCTCGAGGGGCAGCGTGCGCTGGCGCTCGCGAGGCTGCGGCCCCTGGCGGCGCTCGAGGGCTGGACGGACCTCACCCAGGCGCAGCTCGTGCAGGCATGGGGGACCGCGGTCGCCTGGCGCGAGGTGGAGGCCCTGGAGTCCGGCCCGGCGGGACGCCAGGGCGAGTTCGATCAGCTCGTCGACGCCCTGAGGACCGGGTTCCGGGAGCTGCACGGGATCGACGTCGAGCGGGGGCAGGTGATCGACGGCGAGGTCCTCAAGGTGGAATACGACGACCCGTTTCCGCCTCCGGCGCTGGAGGGCGGTCCGGCGAACGCCGACCCGGACGCGCCCGGCGACCACGGGGCGGCGCGGGGCGAGCAGCCGCCGCCGGCCATCGACGCGGAGGCGCGTGAGGCATCGGATCTGGCGCAGCTCTTCCAGGCGCTTCCGCCGGCCGCCGCGGTCGCGCGGGGGGCGGACGCCGGCTGGAGTGCTCAGCCCACACCTGCCCGCGCCGCGCTGCCCGCCCCGGAGGCCGTCCCCGCCCGGTGACGACCGATCAGTGGTCGAACATGCCCGGCGGTGGAGCCGCGTGCGGGAGCGGGTCCAGCCGCGCGCCGTGGCCCTTGCCGGGCGAGCAGCCCTTGAATGGCCCGTTCACGTCGAGCAGCACGCCCATGTGGTGGTCGGCGTGATCCCGGAACCAGACGGAGATGCCGGTGGCCGGGTCCAGGCGCAGGTGCTCCCATGCGCGCCAGAGTGCTTCGAGGCGGGCGATCGCCTCGGCGTGGCGCCACCACTCCGGGCACCAGGTGCGGGACGGGGAGTCGAGCTCGCGGCGGTAGGTCGGCGCGAGTTGGTCGCGGACGAACGCCTCGACGTTCGGGTAGTACAGCGCGGGCGCCGACTCCTCGTCGACGGGCGCCTCCGCGGCGTCCCACTCGCCGAGCGCGCTCACGGGCCGCTCACCGCGGGCGCCTCCCGCCGGACGAGGGCGCTCGCCGCCGCCGCGATCGTCTCCCGCGCGCGCGGGTCGTTGGCCCGGATCGACGCCTGCACCGCCCCGGCGTGCGGCCCCGCCATCCACGGCACCGGCCGCACGACCGCCGGCGGCAGGCCCGAGGCGAACAGGACCGCTCGGCCGCGCGGCAGCGCGCCCAGCGCGGCGACGTCCAGCAGCCGGTCGGGGCGCGTGGAGTAGTTGCTCGTGCGCCCGCCGTGACCGTACGAGTGGCTGACCGCGTGCAGGTCGTAGTCGCCGACCAGCCGCGAGAGCTCCTCCAGGAACTCGACCTCCGACACGCCGCCGCCGTACAGCTTGATGTTCGCCGCCGACCACAGCTTGCGCATGCCGTCGCGGCCCCACACCTCCACGCCCTGCGACCACGACTGCAGGATCGTCATCATGCAGATGCCGCGGCTGCCGTAGTGGGAGTAGAGGTTGGGCAGCTCCGGCCACCGGCAGACGTTCGCGGCCTCGTCGAGCACGGCCACCATCGGCACGGGCAGCCGGCCGCCGGGCGACGCCTTCGCGAGCTCCTCGGCGGCCTCGGTCACCGCGACCGTCAGCGCGGTCACGAGCGGCCCGGCGGAGCCGCGCCCCTCCTTGGAGAGGCTGTAGAGCGTGCCATCCGTGCGCGCGAACGCGGCGGGGTCGAGCTGCGGGCGATCGTCGGCCGGGCCGTCGGGAGCCACCCACCGGATCGCCGCCGGGTTGGTGAGGAACGAGCAGATCTGCTGGGCCGTCCCGTACACCCCTCCGCGCTGCTTCTCCGGGGCGTGGACGACGCCCGCGACCGCGGCGGCCGCCAGATCGCGCCCGTGGCCGCGCAGGATGAGCACGGGCTCGTCCTCGTTCGGCTTGGTGAGCCACAGGTAGACCTGCGTGATCGGCCGGCCGTCGAGCGCGGCGGCCAGCAGCAGGTTGGCCAGCAGCGACTGGCCGGCGGTGTCGAAGTACGCGTCGGTGCGGGCGTCCGGGCTGCGGGACGCCGCCGCGAAGACCTCGGCCATGATCACCGCCTTGACCTCGTCGGTGACGTAGGTGAGCGGGTTCCACCACCACAACGGCGGCTCGTTGACAATCCCCTGCGGGTCGAAGACCCAGATCGGGCCGGCCGTCGCGCGCGGGCCCCGCGTCGCGTCGACGATGTCGCGCTTGTTCGACGTAACCAGCACGGCGCCGGGCGCCTCGAGGACGGCGGGCACGGCCCGCGACGTCGTCTTCCCGGTGCGGGGGCCCCAGACGTCGACGGACACGTCCTCCCAGCTCTGGTAGAGGATCTCGCGGCCGCCCTTCACGGTCTCCCCGATCGGCAGGCCGACCGCGCCGATGCCGCCGAGGCGCGCGGCGGTCGCCGCAGCGCCCTTGCGGCGGACGGCGTCGAGCTGGCGGCCGCGGCCCATGCGGCGAGCGGCGCGATCGACGTTCGGGCGCCGCCCGCGGCGCCGGACCGCGAGGGCGACGAGCACCCCGATCGCCGCCACGATGGCCAGCAGGCCGGTCAGCACACGGGTCCCCGACGGCGGCCAGGCGACGGTCCCGCGCCCCAGGCCGATGACCAGCTCGAACGGGTTGGCCGGCGCGGTCGCGCCGCCGCCGTCGAGCCGGTTCCCGAGATGGACCGCGGCGCTGAGGAGGCCGACCGCGAGCAGCAGCGCCGTCAGGCCCGTCCACAGCACGAGCGAGCCGGGGTCGACCATGAATCCGCCCGGTCGGCGCGTGGTGCCGCTCACAGCGGGGCCGCCTGGGTCTCGACCGGCGGCGGGCGGTCCGTGCCGCCGATCCGCGAGACGTCGTGCCAGAGCTTGTTGGTGTCGTTCAGGTGGGCCTCGATCGAGGTCAGCGCGACGTGGACGGGAATCCCCGGCCGACCGCCCACCTTGACCAGGAAGTTGCCGCGGCCGGGCGGGTCGACCTCGCTGCCGTCGACCGGGTCCCAGGCCGGCGGGTCCTGCCAGCCGATCAGCATGTCCTTCTCCGCGCGCGAGAACGACACCGCCGAGTCGAGCATCGGCATCTCGGCCGACGGCAGGCCGCCGCAGACGATCATGCCCGAGCGCTCGACGAAGCCGCGCGCCTTCATGCGGTCCTCCTCGCTGCTCAGCGCGAGCAGGTCGCTCATCGTGTGGGAGATCATCGCCGTGCCGACCCCGCGCTGCCGGTTGAGCCGCGTGAGCGCGTCGACGCGGTCGACCATGCCGCGGCCCGCGCGCAGCGCCCGCCACAGCTCGTCGAGGATGACGAAGTAGTGGCGGCGCGGCTCGAGCCCGGCGTCGGCCAGCGCGTTGGCGACGTTGACGGCGCCGAAGCCGTAGGACCAGCACGACAGCAGGACGGCCGCCTGGAGGTCCATCTGCGCGTCGTCGATCGAGGAGACGTCGAACACCACGGGCCGGTCGCGCCGCATCGGCGTCGTCGTCCGAGCCGAGAAGATCTCGCCCAGGCGCCCGCCGGCGACGAGCCCGATGAGCGTCGCCTCCAGCCCCTCCGTGATCTCTAGGTAGCGCCTCAGGTCACCGCGGTCGAGCGCGACCTGGCGCACCTCGTCGGGCGCCTCGCGCAGCACCTGCAGCAGGTCCGGCAGCACCGGGACGCCCCGGTGGCGGTCGTCGAGGATCCGCAGGGCGCGATCCAGGATCGTCTCCTCGCGGTCCGTCGGCGGAGCCGAGCGCATGATGGTGATCAGCGCCGACACCGTCGCGTGCCGGCGCCCGTGGGCGTCGGCGATCACGGCCTGGCGCGCCGAGCCGGTCAGCCGCCGGCTCGCCTCGTGAGCCTCGCCGGGGTCGAGGACGTTCAGGTGCCCGCGACCGCGTCCGAGGTCGATGACCTGCCCGTCGAGCGCCTTGATGAGGTCGACGTAGTCGGGCTTGAGGTCGCCCAGCACCAGGGGCAGGACCCCGTACCCGGTCAGCCCGAGCGCCATCCGCCGGACGATCGTCGACTTGCCGAGGCCGGGCTTGCCGAGGACGAACACGGACGGGTTCGAGATCAGCCGGGCGCGCTGGAACCAGGAGATCGGATCGCAGCACAGCGTGGCGCCGGAGAGCAGGTTGCGGCCGATCGGGACGCCGATCATCGGCGAGCCCGTGCCGGCGGCGAACGGCCACAGGCCGCACACCTGGACGGTAGTGCCGCGCCACTCGTCGGGAGCCTGGACGTAGAGGGAGCTCCCGCGCCCGCGCCCCGTCCAGCCGCGGGAACCCGGCCCGGGCGCTCGCGGCGCGGGAGCCTCGGCCCTCCTCACAACGTCTCCCGGATCTGGGCCGGCACCTTGAGATGCCGCCGCACGACCAGGCCGAGCGGCAGGCCGGCGGCGAACGCGCTGTCCTGGGACCCGTAGACGGGGCGCAGCTGGATGCGCGCCGTGGCTGCCAGGTTGTCGATCGCCGCGCGCGCGTCGGGCAGCCGGTCGGCGCCCATCACGGTGGCGGTGACGATCGCGCCGAAGTTGACGAGGCCGGCGCCGCGCGCCTCCTCGCGCGCGGTGGCCGCCGCGGCGCGCTGGGCGACGAGCACGCGCGCGGTCGGCCGGTTCGAGGCGCTGGCCCGGAAGTCGGCGTTGCGCTTGTCCTGCTCGACCACGCGTGCCGCCTGCGCGGCGTCCTCGGGCCGGTACAGCAGCGTGACGCGCTTGCGGTCGACGTCGCCGTGCGGCGCGAGCAGCTGGCTCAGGACGGACGAGAAGACCTCGCCGCGCGGCGCCGCGGTCATCGACCACGACACGGACCAGGCACCGTCGTGACGGTAGTGGTCCCAGGCGGCCTGCGTCGCGGTCGGCCCGACGTCCTGCCAGGACAGCTCCGGGACCTGGCCCGAGGCCCGCGCCGTGTCGATGAGCCGGGCCGCGGGCGGGTCGTAGGCGATCCGGATCACCTCGCACAGCTCCTGGGCGCTCACCGGCCGGGCGGCGCCCGCGCCGGTGGACTGCAGCCCCTGGGTCAGCCCGGGCAGCCGCGACGCCAGCTCGCGGCCCATGGCCTGCGGGTCGCGGTGCCGCCCACCCACGCGCGTCGCCTCCGAGAACGTGATCGCGACCCATGCCTTCACCGTCGCCGAGCCCTCCGGGTAGACGTCGACGACCGAGCGGAGCATCGCGCGCGCGACGTCCGGGGCGTCGGGGTCGCTGTTCATCTCGACCTCGCGGCGCAGTCGGGTGCCGGAGTCGGGGGCCGTCTCGACGGTCACCGAGGCGGCCTCGACGCCGGGCTCGTTGCCCAGCGCCGCGAGCCAGGCCCCCCAGTGCGCCACCCACAGGTCGACCTGCTCCTCGTCCACGAGCGAGGCGCCGTCCGGCTCGGTGGCGAGCACGACCGTGTAGTGGCGCGTGGCCGGGACGTGCAGCAGCGCGAACGGCCGTCCGTAGGAGTCCCGCCACTCGCTCAGGCGCGACGGCGCGGCGAGGCCCGGCAGCTGGAACACCCCCCACGGGACGCGGCCCAGCGGGCCCGAGCGGTAGAAGTGCGCGCCGGCGGCCCCGGCCCGCAGCCAGCCGACGCGGGCCGCGGCGCGCTGCAGGCCCGACCGTCCGTGGCGGTCGCGCAGGACGAGCACGCCCAGGAAGGCGGCGAGGAGGAGCGCGACCACCATCGCGGGCGCGAGCCCGCCGATCATCATCGCGAGGACGATCGCGATCAGCCCGGCGAGGAGGATCGCGGTCCCGAGCGATCCGAGCCCGCCCAGCCCCGCCGACATCGGCTTGCGCCAGTTCCCGTAGGTTCGCGGGGCGCGGGGCTCACCGCTGGCTGCCACGTGGGCCCTCCTCGCCGGGCTGGTCGGTCGCGCCCGCCGCCGTGTCGCGCGCGGCCTGGCCGGCGCGCCTGAGCGCCTCGGCGCCGGCCGCCGCCGCGGCCCCCACCGGGCCAGCGGCGGCGCCTGCCGCCGAGCCGCCGCCTCCCGCCGAGGCGCCGCCGCTCGTTCCCCCGGCGCTTGCGCCGGACGGCCCGCCGGCCGGCGCGCCGCCGCCGGTCTGTGCGCCACCACCGGTCTGTCCGGCGCCGTCCTTCGACCGGTCCTCGACGCCGGACGGGCCGCCGGGCGGCTGCCCGTCGCCGTTCGCGCCCGCGCCGGCGCCCGGAGCCGTCGAGCGGCTCGCCGGCGGCGGCCCGCCGTTCGAGCCGGCGCTCGCGCCGCCGCCGCCCTGCGGTGCGCCGCTCCCCCGGCTGCCGGACGGCGACGGCGCGGTGCCCGCGCCGTCGCCGGAGGAGGCGCCGCCGCCAGAGCCGCTGCTCGAGCCACGGAGCGCCGTCGCGGCGATGGCGCCAATCGGCAGCGCGGTCGTGGCGGCCGCCCCGAGCCCGCCGCCGCCGCCCGCGGCCATCGACCCGACCGCGGGCGCCACGAAGCGCATCAGGGCGGGCAGCGCGAACAGCGCCAGGATCATGAGCATCAGGCCGACGAGCACGTTGAGCAGCTCCGAGTCCTCCTCGGCGCTGAGCGCGTCACCGTCCGTGCCGACCAGGCGGAAGGCGGTCGCGTAGACGATCGCCGCCGCCGGCTTGTAGAGGATCCACGCGATCAGCCAGCCAACGGCCTTCCTGAACCAGTCCCGGCCCATCTCGAGGCTGGTGAAGCTCGCCGTCAGCGGCAGGATCCCGGCCAGGATCACCAGCATGCCGGCGCGCGCCACCATGAGCATGATCTGGATGAACGAGACCAGGATCGCGATCAGGCCGAGCACGATGACCAGCAGCGGCCCGAGCGGCCCGCTCAGGACCACCATCTCGACGATGTTCTCGCCGAAGTCCGTCCCGTCCGTCGAGCGCCCGATGATCCACTCCGAGAACGCGTCCGCGGCGCTGACCGCGAGCCCGATCGCCGTCAGGCCGGCACCGGAGACGATCACCAGCGTCATCAGGCTCTTGAGCAGGTCGCGGCCGGGCTCGGCCCTGTGGTCCCACGCCATCTTCGCGCCGCCGACGATCACCGACAGGACCGCGGCCGCGCCCATGTACCACCAGAGCGAGCCCTGGATGAAGGCCACGGGGTCCGAGGGCGTCGATCCGCCGCCGGACGTCGTCAGGTTCGGCGTGTCGAAGGAGACCCACGCCGTTCCCAGCGCCGCGATCACCTTTCCCACGGCCTCGAGGACGGCCTCGGCCAGCGCCGCGATGGCGTCCCCGGCGGCCCTGGCGGCAACGCCGCCCAGCCCGCGTCCCGCTTTGCACATCACATCCCACGTGTCGCATTCCTCACCCATCAGGCCCCCGTCCAGGCGGCGTAGCCCGCCAGGTCCGGGATCTCGCGGACGCCGGGGTCACCGTTCGCGGGCACGACGTACTTCCAGTCGCCGCCCTCCCAGCGCAGCGTGGTGGGCAGCGACGCCACGCCCCCGTTGGCCACCCGCACCGCGAGGTCGACGATCGCGGTGTCGGCCTCGTAGGCCACGAAGCGGAAGCCCGCGACCTGGAGCGTCGTGGACCGGTCGAGCGCCGGCTCCTGGCCGGCGGTTGCTGCGTCCCGGATCGCTCGTGCCCGCTCCGCGGTCCTGGCCGCGAGGCGCTCCATCACGTCGGCGCTTGGCTTGGCCGTCCCGAGCGCCCAGAAGCTGACCGCCGCGTAGAGCGCCCCGAGCGGGGAGCGGGCGAAGCAAGAGCGATAGCCGTCCTCGACCACCCCAGGCCCGTGGACGTCGGGCGCGGTCGGCGCCGCCATCGTGCCCACGAGCTCCCAGCGCGTCCGGGCAGGCGCCGCGGCGGGCACCTCCTGCGCGCCCTCCTCCAGCCCGCAGACGCTGGCGTCCGGGCCGGTCGCGGGCTCCGCCGGCGGCGCGCCCGGCCGTGCCGCGGCCGGCTCCGGCGCGTCGGGGTCCGACGGCCCGCTGACCGCCAGCACGAAGGCGAGCACCGCGAGCAGGGCGACGCCGACCGCGGCGACGAGGAACCGCGGCTGTGCCCACGGCGCCGACGCCGCGCCGGCGCCGGACTCGCGCAGCTCGTCCATGGGCTCAGACGAGCGCGTTGACGATCCCGGAGGAGGAGGAGATGACGACGCAGCCGGCCATGACCCAGCCGAGCCGGGAGGCGTGCTCGCCGCCCTCGCCGCGGCGCGCGGAGACGGTCATCATCGCGCCCGCGACCAGGAAGCCCAGGACACCGATGGCGAACGCGATCCAGGCGGCCCATCTCAGGATCGTCGTGAGCTGGTCGGCGCCGGGAGGCGGTTGGCCGCCGCCCGGGTCGGGGATCTGGGCGAAGACCACGGGGACGATGTCGAGCACGGCGCTCAGCACGACGAACCTCCTTCCAACCGACTCGCGCGCCGGTCTTCGATCAGGGCGCGCACGTCATCCACGAGGCGGCGGACCTCCCGCGGCGAGGACTCCGGGCCCTCGCCCTCGCGCCACGGCTCGTGCCACGGCAGGCGCCACACGCGCGGCACGCCGCCCGCGACCAGCGCGGCGAATTCCCGCAGGGAGCGGGGAAGCTTGGTCGGGGCGTCGGCGATCAGCACCAGCCCCAGCAGCTCAACGCCGGCCACGCTGCCGGATGCCCACTCCGCGGCGGCCAGCTGAGCTGCCCGCAGCCCGCGCATCGAGGTGCGGGCGACGAGCACCGTCGGCACCGGCCCCGTCGCCGGGTCGCTGCGGATCGGCCAGGCGTGCCCCGCGGCCCTGGACTGCGGCAGCAGCGCCGCCAGCGTGCTCTCCCCCGCTCCGCCGTGCGCACCGAGCCACCACATCAGCGCCGGGGTCGCGACCTCGCGCCGCGGCAGGCGGTCACCCCAGTCGGGCACCGGGACGCCGACCTGCGGCGCGGTCGGGCCCGATGCGAACGGGGCCTCGGGCGTGGCGGTCGCCGCCTCCGTCGGCTCGTCGCCGTCGCCGGGCTCCGGGAGCAGCCACGGGTTGGCCTCCCATGCCGACTTCCCACGCGCTGTCACATCTCGACTGACCAACAAGTCCCCCTGTGTAACTCCTTGGCGTGAGCATGACACGCTGACCACGAAGTATTTGACACGGTGAGTGATTACAGTCATGACGAGCGATCATCATCGGCGGTGTGAACACACATCATCATGCGGGGCATGAGCGGCGGGGCACCGGGACACTCACGCCTCGCGGCCGCGGCGGCCGTCTGCGCCGCGGGGCTCGCCGCGAGCGCCTGCGGCTCTGACACGCGCGCCGCCGAGACGCCGGCCCGTGGGGCGGCCGCGACGGCGGAGTCCCGGGCGACCGACCAGCATGCGCGCCTCCCGGAGCCGGAGCCGTACCCGACTTGGGACGCCGAGACCAGGCGAGCGGCGCGCCGCGCCGCTCACACCGCCATGGTCCGGTTCGCACGACCGGACCGGAGCGCGGCGGCCTGGTGGAGCGGGCTCGCGCCGCTCCTGTCGGCCGGTGCCGCGGTCGCCTACCACGGGACTGACCCGGCGAACGTCCCGGCCCGCCGGGTGACCGGAGGCGGCGAGCTCGGCGCGCGGTCCAGCCCGTACCTCGCGCGCGTGCGCGTGCCGACCGACGTCGGCGGCTACACGGTGCTGCTGTCCCGCGCCGGCGAGGACTCCCCCTGGCTGGTTGAGCGGCTCACGCCGCCAAGGGCGCTGCGCAGCCCGTGACTAGCCCGGGCTCCCTGGGCTTCGCCGGCGCCGTGGTGATCGTCGGCGGGCTCGTGGCCTTCATGCTGCTGATCGGGAGCGTCGCGGCATCGGCCGGCCCGTGCGGCCCGGCCGGCCCCGGCGTCATGGTGGACCGGAGCAAGCTGCCCGCCGGCTCGGTGGCGGGCTACAGCGGCGAGCAGCTGGAGAACGCCGCGTACATCGTGAACGCCGCGCACCCGCTCGGGCTCGACGTCAAGGCGCAGACGATCGGCGTGATGACCGCTATGGGAGAGTCCTCGCTGATCGTCGTGGACCGCGGGGACGCGGCGGGACCCGACTCGCGCGGCCTCTTCCAGCAGCGCGCCAACGGCGCCTGGGGGTCCTACGCGGACCGCATGGACCCGACGATCTCCGCCAC
>Ga0183260_10004996_pt1 | contig 10482 bp, 10 predicted proteins | sample AntDrymUQ4972206_2_FD_129768 | JGI IMG/M metagenome (GOLD analysis project Ga0183260, IMG submission 129768) | Polar desert sand microbial communities from Dry Valleys, Antarctica - metaG UQ497 (22.06) (version 2) (version 2) | ecosystem: Environmental > Terrestrial > Soil > Desert | place...
GACGAAGTCGTCAATCGCGTCACCACCAACGAGTTTGGCCGTCATGGCCAATGGTATGGCTGGTTGACGATCTACGCGCCGACCTTGCTGCTCGGAACGTTGCCATGGACGTTCGACCTGTTGCGCTGGGCGAAAATAGTGCCTGCGTCGGCCGCGCGCTGGCGGCGCGATCGCTCTGCCCGCGGCGACGATGCCTCTGCGGTGTTGCTGGCGCTGTGGGTGCTGCTGCCGCTGCTGGTGTTCTGCGTTTCCCGCTCCAGACTGCCGTTGTACTTGCTGCCGCTGTTCGTGCCGCTGGCGGTGATCGTCGCCAAACAACGGCAGTCCGATGCACGGGCGTTGCCGCGCTGGTCGTTGCTGGCGCTGTGGGCGGTGTGCCTGCTGGGTCTGAAGTTCGCCGCGGCGCAATGGCCGACGCACAAGAACGCCGCGGTCTGGGCCGATGCGATCCGCGATCGCGCCAACGGGCCAGTCAATGAAGTGGTGTTCGTCGAGGACATGGCGCGTTACGGCCTGCGACTGCATCTGGACGCCGAAATCGAAAAGATCTCGGTCGGCCAATTCCCGGACTCGCGCTTCAATCCACAGTACGACGAACCTCTCGCAATGGAACTGGCGGACGCCGCGGATGAGCCCGGTGCGATCTGGATCTGCAGGCGACAGCACTGGCCTGCGCTGCAGGCGCGCATCACCGCAGCAGGGTATCGGGTGAGGCCGCTCGGCGACCCCTACCGGGATCGGATCATGTTCCGGGTGACGCGCGGCAGCGCTCGCTGACGTCCTTTACCGCGCGGCTTCGAGCCGCGACAGGCCTTCGCTGAGCATCAGCCGGGTCGCCGCCGCGCGCTCGGCCAGCGGCTGCGTCTGCAGCGACTCCAACATCCAGCGCAGCGAGCGGCAATTCGCCGCGCGGCTGGCCTCGTCGCTGCCCGTGGCCGTCAGGCCCGCGGTAAAACCGTCGTGCAGGATGGCGGCCCGCACACCTGCCGCCTTGAGCGCATGGCGCGCCGCGGCGGCATCGTAGGGTTGCGGGGGACTTTGCAATCCGGCCACGGCGATGTCGGCGATCGCGCTGATGAAACGCTCGCGGCTGGCTTCGCCCAGACGGTTGGCGGCGCGGCTGAAGCCCTCGACACTGCGGTCGGCATCGGGCTGGAACAGGCTGCAGATCGTCGTGGCCTCGCCGGGAATCTGCGCCGAGGCATGCACGGCCTGGAACAGGCTGTCGATGGAACTGTCCGGCGCGCGCCGCAGGATGTCTTCGCTGCCGCCCATCAACGCCCTCGGGTCGAAATCGCCGAACAGGCCTTCCTGCGCGTGCGCGATGCCCGGGGCCGTCAGCAACAGCACCGATGCGATGACCCATTTGAATGTCGACATGGCACTCACCCGGCGGGAAACGTGGCGAGTGTAGTCGGCGCTTTCTGAATCGCGGGCTCGCGGCGTCGCACTCATGAGGGCGTCGCTGTTGTAGAGCGGAGCTTGCTCCGCTCTACAGAAGCAAATTCGGGCAAGCGAACAGGAGACCCATTATCGGCGCCGAATCGGAATGCTCGACACCGGCACCGCGGTCACGTCGAAGCCGTCTTCGCGGATCGGCGCGCCGTGTTCAGGCGCCCAGGCATGGGCAGAGATCACCTCCCAGGTCGCCGGCAGCAGGCCATCGCCGCGGCGCTCCCGCTCGTACGCGGCGGCGGCGTTGGCGAAGCGCGACTTGCCGGTCAACGTGTGCCGCCGCTTGTGCAGGGCATTGGTCGCGCCCAGCGCCCGCAACTCGCGCATCAGCGCCGACAAGTCGGCATAGCCCGGCACGAACACGTCGCGGTCGAGCACCGGATCGCGAAAGCCGGCCAGCAGCATCGCGTCGCCGAACTGCGCCATCGACACGAACGGGCTGACGTGCGGGGTCGCGTCGGCGTGCGCGAACGCATCGTGCAGTTCGACCAGCGTTTCGCGGCCGAAGGTCGAACACAACAGCAGTCCGCCTGGTTTGAGCACGCGCCGGAACCCGGCGAACACCGCCGGCAGGTCATCGATCCATTGCAGGCAGAGATTGCTAAAGACGACATCGACACTGCCCTCGTCCATCGGCAGCGCGGCGGCATCGGCGCAGATGCGCTCGACCGCGCGACGCCACGGTCGCCAGCGGCCAACGCGCGCGCCGGCTGACCGCAGCATCGGCATCGCGACGTCGATGGCGACGACCTGCGCGCGCGGCCAGCGTAGCTGTATCGCCGCAGCCGCATGCGCGGGGCCGCAACCGACATCGAGTACCACCTCCGGCACGGTGCCCCCGGTGTTGCGGTGTTGGTAGTAGTCCAGCGCTTCGAGCAGTCTCGATTCGACTTCGCGCTGCAGGGTTGCGGCCGATTCGTAACTCGCAGCCGAGCGCGCGAACGCGCGTCGCACCTGGCGCGTGTCGAAGATGTCGTTGGAAGGCGTATTGCCCATGCAGGTGGTGGCTCTTCCTCGAGGTGTTGCGCTGTGTTGGCGCTTTTGAAGCTTGCGCTGTTGTTGTTGTTGTTTGACGTCATCCCCGCGAAGGCGGGGAGCCAGCGACCTGCGCGGTTGGTTGCCGGGAAGCGAAGAGCAAAGTCACTGGATCCCCGCCTTCGCGGGGATGACGGCAGCGGCTAACCCCCAAACCGCCTCCGCAACAACATCCGCATGGCCAATCAGCGGTGCATGCGCGCCACGGGCGATGGAAAGATGCATCGCATTGCCTGCCAGTTGCACCGCGTCGGCGACACCCGCCGGTGAGACCAGCCGATCGCGGCCGCCGGAGATCCACAGGCTGGGACAGACCATCTCCGGCACGCTGGATCGCAGGTCGCTCGCCTGCAGCAACTGCAACCCTGCCTGCAGTGCGGCCGCCGTGGGCTCGCCACGGGCATGCAGCTCGTGCCGCAACACCTGCAACTCCTCGCGCGCATGTTCGGAGCCGAACGTGTCGAGCGCGATGAAACGCTGCAGCGTGCCGGCAACATCGTGCTGCAAAGCCTGCGCGAATTGCGCGAACACGCCGGCATCGACCGCATTGGGCCAGTCCGGTGCGCACACGAAGCGTGGCGTCGCGCATACCATCGCCAACCCCCGAACGCGATCAGGCCGCGTTGCCGCCGCATGCAGCGCGAACAGGCCGCCCAGCGACCAGCCCAGCCAGACCGCAGGCGGTGTCCGCGCTGCGATCTGTGCGACGCAGGCTTCGAGTTGCAACGGTGTGTCGTCATCGCGGCTGCGGCCATGACCGGGGAGGTCGACGCGATACAGCGTGCAGCGATCCGACAGCCGCTGCGCCAGCAACGCGAACACGCCGCCGTGCAGAGCCCAGCCGTGCAGCATGACGATGGCCGGGCCGCGGCCGGTGACTTCGATGTGCATGCCGTCGCTCATGGCCGCGGTCGATCTCGCCAGGATGCAATCGATGCATTCCCCCGGCATCGCGGCAGCAGCGCCTTCCACGTGTGCGCTGCAACGGGACCGCCGCCAGGTGTCACTGTACGAACTCGCCGCTGGCTGCAAGCGCATCGCGCACTGCCGCGACCGCTTCGAGCAGGCCATCGATGTCGGCCGTGGTGTGCAGCGCCGACAAGGTGATCCGCAGGCGCGAACGCCCCTCGGCCACCGTCGGCGGACGAATCGCGGCGACCCAATAACCTGCCGCGCGCAAGCCTTCCGCAAACGCGATGGCGTGCGCTTCGCTGCCGCACAGCAGTGGCTGGATCGGCGTGTCCGACGGCATCAGTTCCAGGCCATGCAAGGCCGCGACATTGCGCAAGTGCGCCGTCAGCCGTTGCAACGTCTCGCGAGGCCGCGCATCGCTGCGGGCACGGCGCACAGCCGCCAGCGATGCCACTGCCTGCGCCGGCGGCAGTGCGGTGGTGTAGAGATACGGGCGCGCGACTTCCGCCAAGTGTCCGATCAGGTGTTCGTCGCCGACCACGACCGCGCCATGGCTGCCGAGCGCCTTGCCCAGCGTCACCAGTTGCAACGGCACGTCGTTGGCATCGAGCCCGGCCGCCGCCGTGCTGCCGCGGCCCTGCCCGCCGAGTACACCGACGCCATGCGCGTCATCGACATACAGCAATGCGTGCTGCTGGCGTGCGGCCTGCGCCAGGATTCGCAGCGGCGCCACATCGCCATCCATGCTGAAGACGCCATCGGTCGCCAGCACCGCCGCCACGTTCGGCACGGCCGCCAACTGGCGCAGCGCGCCTTCGCCATCGGCATGCCGATAACGGCGCAGGCGACAGCCGCTCAGCTGCGCGGCATCGACCAGGCTGGCGTGGTTGAGCCGGTCCTGCACACAGAGGTCATCGCGGTGAAGCAGGGACTGGAGCACCGCCAGGTTGGCCATGAAACCACTGCCGAACAGCAGGCCGCGCGCATACCCAAGCCAGTCCGCGACCTCGCGCTCGAGCGCGTCATGCTCGGCGTGGTGGCCGCACACCAGATGCGACGCGCTGCTGCCGATGCCGTGCCGCGCGACGCCCTGCTGCATCGCCGCGATCACCGCAGGCTGTTGCGCCAGCCCCAGATAATCGTTGCTGCAGAAGCCGGTCAGCCAGCGGCCGTCGACTTCATAACGCACGCCTTCGCGACGCGTCACCACCTGGCGGACACGGGTGCGCTGCTGGACGATGCGTCGGGCGCGCGATGTCGCAATGCGCTGGAACAGATCCGCGCGCACGGTCAGGCGGCTTCGACGATATCCGCGTGCGCGGTGCCGGTTGCGGGCTGGACCTGGATCGCCATCGGCCGTAAACCCAGCCGCTGGAACAGCAGGCGATCGCGCTCGGTATCGGGATTGCCGGTGGTCAACAGTTTTTCGCCGTGGAAGATCGAGTTGGCGCCCGCGGCAAAACACAAGGCCTGCAATTCGTCGCTCATCGATGCGCGGCCGGCCGACAGCCGCACCATCGAGCGCGGCATCAGCAGTCGCGCCACCGCGATCGTACGCACGAACTCGAACGGGTCCAGTTCCACCGTATCCGCCAGCGGCGTGCCTTCGACCCGCACCAGCCGGTTGATCGGCACCGAATCGGGATGCGCCGGCAGGTTGGCCAGCGCCTGCAACAACCCGGCGCGTTGCGAGCGCGATTCGCCCATGCCGACGATGCCGCCGCAACAGGTCTTCATGCCGGTGTCGCGCACGTGCGCGAGAGTGTCGAGGCGATCCTGGTAGTCGCGGGTGTGGATGACTTCGCCGTAGAACTCCGGGGCGGTGTCCAGATTGTGGTTGTAGTAGTCGAGGCCGGCGTCCTTGAGCGCGTGCGCCTGCGTGCCGCTGAGCATGCCGAGCGTCGCGCAGGTTTCCAGGCCCAGCGCTTTCACTTCGCGGATCATCTCGGCGACCTTGGGAATGTCGCGATCCTTCGGCGAGCGCCACGCCGCGCCCATGCAGAACCGCGAGGCGCCGGCGGCCTTGGCTTGCCGGGCCTTTTCCAGCACCGCGTCGGTGCTCATCAATTTGGTCGCATCGACTCCGGTGTGATAGCGGGCGGCCTGCGGGCAATAGCCGCAATCCTCGGGGCAGCCGCCGGTCTTGACCGACAGCAAGGTGCTGATCTGGACTTCGGCGGGATCGAAATGTTGCCGGTGCACGCTGGCCGCACGGTGCAGCAGCTCGGTCAGCGGCAGCGCGAGCAGTGCTTCGATCTCTTCGCGGCTCCAGTCGCGTCGCTCGAGTGGGTGCGCGCACGCCGGGACGGGATCGACGCCGGCCGATCTATCGGATGGGTGACTGACAACAGACATGGGCATTTTCCGACGGACGTGGCGGGGGACTGGATGCAGTCTGGAAACCCGGTCCGGGCCTGTCAACCACATGCACGCAATCGAAGTTGACGGGCTTGGCGCTCTCACGGAAACGGTAGGCCGATGGTTGTGGCCGCCGCGATGCCTGCTGTGCGAGGCGCCTGCGCAGCATCGCCGTGATGTCTGCAATGCCTGCGTGGCCGGATTGCCGTGGAATCTGGTGGCCTGTTTGCGATGCGCGCTGCCTCTGCCCGGCCCTGCCGGCTCCTACGCCGATGCCTGCGGTCAATGCCTGCGCAAGCCGCCGCCGCTGACCGAAACCCATGCCGCTTTCGTCTACGGTTTTCCGCTCGACCGGTTGCTGCCGCGTTTCAAGTTCCACGATGGCCTGGTCGCGGGGCGCTTGCTGTCGCAATGGATGCACGACGCCTGCGTGTCGCTGCCGCGGCCGGACGCGCTGATCCCGGTCCCGCTGCATCGCGCGCGCTTGCGGCAACGCGGCTACGACCAGGCGCTGGAGTTGGCCAGGCCGTTGGCAAGATCGCTGCAGGTCAGCTTGCGCGATGACCTGTTGCTGCGCACACGGCATACGTTGCCGCAATCGCGACTGGGCGCATTGCAGCGCCGCCGCAATTTGCGCGGCGCCTTCGTCGTGCCACAAGGATCGGCATTGCCGCGTCATGTCACGCTGATCGACGATGTCATGACCACCGGCGCAACCCTGCACGCCGCCGCCAGGACGCTGCTGCGTGCGGGCGTGCAGCGGGTGGATGCCTGGGTCTGCGCGCGGGTCCCATGATGCTTTTGTAGGAACGCACCCGGGCGCGAAGGCATTCCCGGTAAAGCGTGATCGCGCCCAGGTGCGCTCCTACAGAATCCTTGTCAGGTCAACCAGTCGGCGAGGCTGGCTCCGAGTGCGTAGTCCAGCGCAATGCCGGCAAAGATCGTCGCGCCGATCCAGTGGTTGTGCAGGAACGCGCGGAAGCAGCTGTCGCGATCGCGATGCCGCGCAATGACGAACTCGTACGCCACCAGCAGCAGCGCGATGCCAAGCGCGCTCCAGTAGATCGTGCCGAGCGCCGCAAGCACGCCGACTGACGTCAATGCCGCGAACATCGACGCGTACAACACGCCCTGCGCGATCAGGTCGATGTCGCCGAACAGGATCGCGGTGGATTTGGCGCCGGCGCGGATGTCATCGTCGCGGTCGACCATCGCATACCAGGTGTCGTATGCGGTGGCCCAGAAAATGTTGGCGGCGTACAGCACCCATGCCAGCGGCGGAATTTCGCCACGGATCGCGGCGAACGACATCGGGATGCCCCAGCCGAACGCCATGCCCAGGTACACCTGCGGGAGGTAGGTGTAGCGTTTCAGATACGGATAGCTCAGCGCCAGCGCGATGCCGATGAAGCTCAGATACACCGTCAACCGGTTCAGCGTCAGCACCAGCGCGAACGCGATCAGCATCAGCAAGACGAACACCAGCCATGCCTCGCGACCGCGCACTGCGCCAGTCGCCAGCGGCCGCTGCCGGGTGCGCTCGACCTGTCCGTCCAGCCAGCGGTCGGCAAGGTCGTTGGCCACGCAACCTGCGGAGCGCGTCAGCCACACGCCGGCCGAGAACACGAAGAGGATCCACACCGGCGGCAGGCCTTCGGCGGCCAGCCACAGGCCCCACCAGGTCGGCCACAGCAACAGCAGCCAGCCGATCGGCCGGTCGCCGCGGATCAGCGCCCAGTACAGCCGCAGGCGTTCGCGCCAGGGCCGCGGCGGCGGGCGGGTGTTTTCGTAACGTTCGTACGCCATCGGCGGTCTACGGCAGCGAAGCTGGTCAAGCCTAGCAGTGCGCTCGCACCGCCCGGCGCGATCATGGAGAATACGCGGCTCCGCGCCCGTAGCTCAGCCGGATAGAGTAGTGGCTTCCGAAGCCATTGGTCGGGGGTTCGAATCCCTCCGGGCGCGCCACCATTTTTTGTGAGGACCGACCGCGTCCAGCGGCCGCGAAGGGTAAAAAAACGTGCGCAATTACGATCTCGACTTCCTGAAGAAATTCTCGTTGGTGATCGGCTTCCTGGTCGCGGTCACGCTGGGCCTGATCCTGTTCGCGAGCTATCTGCATGGCACCCTGCCTGCCGAAGTGGATCCCGCGGCGGCCAAGCGGCTGGAGTCCCGCATCGCACCGATCGGCGCGGTCTACGCCGGCGCCACCGGAGCAGCATCGCAGGCGGCTGCCGTAGCGGCGGCTACGGCCAAGGCAGCCTCGCAGGTCGCGTACGGCGGCACGCTCGATGGCGGCGTGATTTACGGCAACCTGTGTGCGAGCTGCCACACCGCGGGCGTGAGCGGCGCGCCCATGTTGAACGCTGCCGGCATGGGCGCGCGCCTCGGCAAGGGCGCCGACACGCTGCACAAACACGCCATCGAAGGCTTCACCGGCACCGCCGGCGTGATGCCGGCCAAGGGCGGCAATCCGGCACTGACCGATGAGCAGGTGATTGCGACCGTGGACTGGATGCTGGCCAACCTGAAATGAGGGGTGACTGTCCCCTCGCTGCGACGCCGCCTTTGGGCGGCGTTGTCGTTTCCAGACCCGGCGACAGAGGGAAGTCGCTGCAGGAGCGCGCCTGGGCGCGATGAGACGTGACCGGGAAAGCCCCGTCCCTTAGGCTGCTCCGTCCACACCAGCTCATCACGCGACCATCAGCGCATGCCTTTCTGCGTTGCCATTCCATCGCTGCGCTTATGATCCGCCGTATGCCGACCCCCGCCTTTCCCCACGCGTCGAAATCCCTGCTGCTGGACGGGCCAGCCGGCCCTCTAGAACTGTTCGTCGAACCACCTCACGTCGACGTCATCGCGCAGCCGGTCGTGGCCATCGTCTGTCATCCGCTGTCGACCGAGGGTGGCAGCATGCACAACAAGGTGGTCACGATGACCGCGCGCGCGATGCGCGAACTCGGCGTGACCACGCTGCGCTTCAATTTTCGCGGCGTCGGCCAGTCGGCGGGCACGTTCGATGATGGCAATGGCGAACGCGACGACCTGCGTGCGGTGGCGGCCTGGGTCCGCGAACAACGCCCCGGCGATCGGCTGTGGCTGGCCGGCTTCAGTTTTGGTGCCTATGTCGCCTTGCGCGCGGCCAGCGAACTCCGCCCCGACCTGCTGATCTCGATCGCGCCGCCGGCCGCACGCTGGGACTTCGACAGCATCGAACTGCCCGCGATGCCGTGGCTGGTGATCCAGGGCGAGGCCGACGAGGTCGTCGATCCGCAGGCGGTCTATGCCTGGCTCGACACCATCAAAGCCCAGGTCGAACTGGTGAAGATGCCCGACACCAGCCACTTCTTCCATCGCAAGCTGATGGACCTGCGCGGCGCGATCAAGAACGGCGTCAAGCAGTACCTGCCCGTTGCGAATGGCTGAAAGCAGCGCACCGGCGCAGCCGTCGGATCGCTACGCCGAGGGTGTCGCGCGCGGCGACTGGCAGGACGATCCCGCACAGCATCCGGCGTTGACTGCGCTCGACCGCATCCATGCCGCCCTGGCCCAAGCGCCGCCCCGCAAGACCCTGCTCGGCACGCTGTTTGGCGACGCCCCCGCGTCGCTCATGCAGGGTCTGTATCTGTGGGGCGGCGTCGGTCGCGGCAAGACCTTCCTGATCGATCTGTTCTTCGATGGCTTGCCGGTCGCACAGAAACGCCGCACCCACTTCCATCGTTTCATGCGCGAAGTGCATGCACAGTTGCGCGCGCACAGCGGCGAACGCGATCCGCTGGCCGCCATCGCCGGGCAATGGGGCCGGCAGTGGCGCGTGTTGGTGCTGGACGAATTCTTCGTTTCCGACATCGGCGATGCGATGTTGCTGGGCCGCCTGCTCGAACACCTGTTCGCCGAAGGCGTGGTGCTGGTGACCAGCTCCAACACCCCGCCGCGCGAGCTGTACAAGGACGGCCTGCAACGCGTGCGCTTCGAGCCGGCGATCGCGTTGATCGCAAAGCACTGCGCCGTTGTCCATCTCGACAGCCCGACCGACTACCGACTGCGCGCGTTGACCCGCTCGCCGGTGTATCGCGCGCCGCTCGATGGGGAATCCGGCGCGTGGCTGCAATCGCGCTGGAGCGCGCTCACGCACGGTTGTCCGCGCGAGGACGGCCCACTGCTGATCGATGGCCGCGAGATTGCCGTGCGCGGCCTCGCCCAAGGGCTGGCCTGGTTCGACTTCGCCGCGCTGTGCGAAGGCCCGCGCGGCAGCGCCGACTACATCGAAATCGCGCAGGAATTCCATACCGTGCTGATCGGTGCAATCCCTGTCATGGATGCACGCCACGACGATGCCGCACGCCGCTTCGTCACGCTGATCGACGAGCTGTACGACCGTCACGTCAACCTGGTCTGCACCGCGGCCGCCGCGCCGCCCGCGCTCTACACCGGCGAGCGCATGCGGGCAGCCTTCGAGCGCACCACTTCGCGCCTGATCGAAATGCAGTCGGCCGACTACCTGGCGCTGGCGCATCGCGGCTGAGTTGGGGGTTAGCATTGGTCTTCGCCCGTGGAGTGAACCGATGCGCCAGATGATGCTGCCTGCCCTCCTCGCCCTGCTGCTGGCGCCCGCCGCCGATGCCCAGGACGCGCAACGTTCCGAAGTCACCGCCGCGGCGCAGAAGCTGCAGGCCGAGGTGCGCGCATGGCGTCGCGACATCCACCAGCATCCGGAACTCGGCA
>Ga0183260_10004998_pt1 | contig 10478 bp, 7 predicted proteins | sample AntDrymUQ4972206_2_FD_129768 | JGI IMG/M metagenome (GOLD analysis project Ga0183260, IMG submission 129768) | Polar desert sand microbial communities from Dry Valleys, Antarctica - metaG UQ497 (22.06) (version 2) (version 2) | ecosystem: Environmental > Terrestrial > Soil > Desert | place...
GCCATGGAGGGTCCGACCCCGGTGTCGGCGCTCATTCACGCGGCCACCATGGTGACCGCCGGCGTCTACCTCGTGGTCCGGTCCAACTGCATCTACGAGACCACCGAGGTCGCACAGACCGCAGTGGTCTTGGTCGGTGCGATCACGTTGTTGTGGGGAGCGGTGATCGGCTGCGCCAAGGACGACATCAAGAAGGTGCTGGCCGGGTCGACGATGAGCCAGATCGGCTACATGATGCTGGCCGCCGGACTGGGCGTGTACGGCTACGCGTTCGCGATCTTCCACCTGCTGACGCACGGGTTCTTCAAGGCCAACATGTTCCTCGGTGCCGGGTCGGTCATGCACGGCATGGACGACGACGTCGACATGCGCCACTACGGAGCGCTCCAGAAGGCCCTGCCGGTCACCTTCCTCACCTTCGCGATGGGTTACCTCGCGATCATCGGCTTCCCCGGGTTCGCCGGCTTCTGGTCCAAGGACAAGATCATCGAGGCGGCGTTCGGGGAGAACCTGGTCGTCGGCCTGGCCGCCCTCGCCGGCGCCGGCATCACCGCGTTCTACATGACGCGGTTGATGCTGATGACGTTCTTCGGCAAGAAGCGCTGGGACAAGGGCGTCGACCCGCACGAGTCGCCGTCGGTGATGACGGTGCCGCTGATGGTGCTCGCTGCTCTGTCGGTCCTGGGCGGACTCCTGCTGCTCGGTGACTTCATCACCGACTGGCTGACCCCCGTGGTCGGCGAGACCGCTCATCACGAGCTGGCTGTCTCGCCCCTGGTGATCACCCTGATCGTGACGGTCACCGTCGCCGTGGGGATTGCCGTCGGCTGGCTCACGTACGGCCGGCGCGACGTTCCGCGCGTGGCTCCCACCAACGTGTCGGTGCTGACCCGGGCGGCCCGTGCCGATCTCTACGGCGACGCCGTCAACGAGGAACTGCTGATGCGGCCCGGGGACCGGTTCGTCACCGGCCTGGTCGGTTTCGACGACCGCGGCGTGGACGGGTTCGTCGATGGGAGCGCCGGTGCAGTGGGGGCGATGTCGCAGCGGTTCCGACGGATCCAGACCGGCTACGTCCGGTCCTACGCGCTGTCGATCCTGGCCGGCGCCGTACTGGTCCTGGCGGCACTCCTGGCGGTGAACCTGACATGACGGTTCCCTGGATGACCGCCGCGATGCTGCTGCCGATCGTCGGCGCAGTGGTGCTGGCAGTGCTGCCCAAGCGCGCAGGGAGTGGCGGCACCCTCGTCAAGCAGGCCGCGCTCGGCTTCTCGCTGCTCACCCTCGTCCTGGTCGCGGGTGTCGCGCTCGGCTTCGACATCGGCGGCGAGCGCTACCAGTTCGTCGAGGAGCACGAGTGGATCGCCGCGTTCGGTGCCCACTACGCGCTGGGCGTCGACGGCATCGGGCTCACCCTGGTGCTGCTCACCGCCATCCTGACGCCGGTGGTCATCCTGGCGTCCTGGAACGACGGCGACGGAGGTCGCTGGAGCATCAACTCGTTCTTCGCGTGGATGCTGGCGCTCGAGGGCCTGGCCATCGGGGTGTTCGCGGCGATGGACGTGTTCCTCTTCTACGTGCTCTTCGAGGCCACACTGGTCCCGATCTACTTCCTGATCGGCGGGTTCGGCGGGCCGCGCCGGGCGTACGCAGCGGTGAAGTTCCTGATCTTCTCGCTGCTCGGCGGACTGCTCATGCTCGCCTCGGTCGTCGGCCTGTACGTCGTCTCGGCGGACTCGGCGGACGGCCCGACGTACCTGCTCACCGAGCTCGCCCCGATCACAGCGGGCATCGACACCGGGCTGGGGCGCTGGCTGTTCCTGGGGTTCTTCGTCGCCTTCGCGATCAAGGCGCCGATGTTCCCGGTGCACACCTGGTTGCCGACCGTCGCCGCGGAGGCGACCCCGGGCACCTCCGTACTACTGGTCAGCATCCTCGACAAGATCGGCACCTTCGGGATGATCCGCTTCTGCCTGGGGCTGTTCCCGGAGGCTTCCCGGTGGGCGACGCCGGTCGTGCTCGTGCTCGCCGTGGTCAGCGTGCTCTACGGCGCGCTGGTCGCCATCGGGCAGAAGTCGATCCCACGGCTGATCGCCTACACCTCGGTGTCCCACTTCGGTTTCATCGTGATGGGCATCTTCGTGTTCAACAGCTACGGCCAGGCCGGATCGACGCTGTACATGTTCAACCACGGCCTCTCCACCGCCGCGCTCTTCCTGGTGACCGGGTTCCTGATCAGGCGACGTGGTTCCCAGATGATCAGCGACTTCGGAGGGGTCGAGAAGGTGGCTCCCGTGCTGGCCGGGGTGTTCCTGGTCGCCGGACTCTCCTCGCTGTCGCTGCCGGGCCTCTCCCCGTTCGTCTCGGAGTTCCTGGTCCTGGTGGGGGCGTTCGCCTACAACTGGTGGTACGCCGTCTTCGCCGTGCTCGGCATTGTGCTGGCTGCGCTCTACATCCTGCTGATGATCCAGCGCACGATGACCGGACCGACGCCGCCCTCCATCGCCGGCATGCGGGACCTGAGCCTGCGGGAGGTCGGCGCACTGGCGCCGGTGCTGCTGCTCATCGTGGTGCTCGGCCTCTTCCCGGGCCCGCTGCTGGCGATCATCGACCCCGCGGTCGCCGCCACCCTCGAACAGGTCGGCGTCAGTGATCCGGAGCCCGACGTGCCCGCCGTCCCGGCCGCCGCCACGTCGGACGCCGAAGAGGAGTCCCAGTGATCGCCCCGCTCGCGGAACCCGCCGCGGAGTTCACCACCCCGAGCATCGAGTACTCCCTGCTTGCGCCGCTGCTGATCATCTTCGGCGTGGCCCTCCTCGGGGTGCTCGTCGAGGCGTTCGCGCCCCGGCAGCTGCGCTACGTCTCCCAGACCAGCCTTGCCGTCGTCGGAGTGCTCACCGCGCTGGTGATGACGGTTGTGGTCGCACTGGACCTCACCCCGCGCGGGGACTCCGCAGGCTTCGGCCAGATCGTCGCCGAGGGAGCCATCGCCGTCGACGGCCCGACGCTGTTCCTGTGGGGCACCATCTTGGTGATGGGGCTGATCAGCGTGCTCCTCTTCGCGGAGCGCCAGCTCGAGGGCGGGATCACCGCCTTCGCCGGCCAGGCAGCCGCACTCCCGGGGACGCAGGCCGAGCGTGAGGCCTCGACGCAGGGCCTCGAGCACACCGAGGTCTTCCCCCTGATGATGTTCGCGCTCGCCGGGATGATGCTGTTCCCGGCCTCGAACGACCTGCTCACGATGTTCGTCGCGCTGGAGATCCTCTCGCTGCCGCTCTACCTTCTCTGCGGCCTCGCGCGTCGGCGTCGGCTGCTCAGCCAGGAGGCGGCGCTGAAGTACTTCATGCTCGGTGCCTTCTCCTCGGGCTTCTTCCTGTACGGCGTCGCCCTCGTCTACGGGTTCGCCGGCTCCATGCGACTGGCCGACATCAGCGAGGCCGTCGCCGGCACCGTCGGCACCGACTGGCTGCTGCTGGCGGGCATCGGCATGCTCGCGGTCGGGATGCTGTTCAAGATCGGTGCCGCACCGTTCCATGCCTGGACGCCGGACGTCTACCAGGGTGCCCCGACTGCCGTGACGGCGTTCATGGCGGCCTGCACCAAGATCGCCGCGTTCGGTGCGCTGCTGAGGCTGTTCTACGTCGGGTTCGGCGGTGCGCGCTGGGACTGGACGCCGATGATCTGGGTGATCGCCATCCTGACCATGCTGGTCGGCTGTGTCCTGGCCATCGCCCAGTCCGACATCAAGCGGATGCTGGCCTACTCGTCCATCGCCCACGCCGGCTTCCTGCTGACCGGATTCGTCGGGGTGCATCAGGTCAGCGACTCAGGCGGCGTCCTGGCCGGCATCACGTCGCTGCAGGCGGTGCTGTTCTACCTGGTCACCTACGGGTTCATGACGATCGGCGCCTTCGCGGTCGTCACCGTGGTCCGTGACGCGGGCGGCGAGGCCACAGCGCTGTCGCGCTGGGCGGGACTGGGCAAGGAGTCGCCACTGGTCGCGGGGGTCTTCGCGTTCTTCCTCCTCGGCATGGCCGGGATCCCGCTGACGAGCGGCTTCACCGGCAAGTGGGTCGTCTTCACCGCGGCTGTCTCCGGTGGCGCCTGGCCGCTGGTGGTCGTCGCTGTCCTGCTCAGTGCGGTGGCCGCCTTCTTCTACGTCCGGGTCATCGTGCTGATGTACTTCTCCGACCCTGTCGGCGAGGGTCCCACCGTGGTGATGCCCAGCCTGCTGACGACCGTCGTGATCGCTGTCGGGCTTGCCGCGACGGCCGCGCTGGGCATCGTCCCGGGTCCGGTCCTCGACCTCGCTGCCACCGCCGGCCAGTTCATCCGCTGACCCGCCGCCACCTGAGAAGGAGCAACTGGTGACCTCGCCCGCAGCCGCCTCGCTGGCGCTGCCGATCCTCGACCCGGACCTGGCCGCGCGACTGCGTGCCCGGATGGGTGAGGTCGAGGACGAGCTGGAGAGATCCATCCAGAGCGAGGCAGGGTTCGTCACCGAGGCCGCGCGGCATCTCATGGACGCGGGAGGCAAACGCCTCCGGCCGCTGCTCGTGCTGCTGGCCGCGGAGACCGGCGACCCGTTCGCAGACGGGGTCGTGACCTCGGCGTGCGTCGTGGAGCTCACGCACCTGGCCTCGCTCTACCACGACGACGTGATGGACGAGGCCGACCTCCGCCGAGGAGCGCCCTCGGCGAACGCCCGGTGGGACAACCTGGTGGCGATCCTGACAGGCGACTTCCTGTTCTCCAAGTCCTCCGAGCTGACCGCCCGGCTCGGTGCGGACGCCGTGAAGATCCAGGCGGAGACCTTCACCCGACTGGTCGAGGGACAGATCCTGGAGACCCTCGGCGCCGGGGACGGGGACCCGCTGGAGCACTACCTCCGCGTCGTGGCGGGGAAGACCGGCTCCCTGATCTCGACCTCCGCCCGCTACGGTGCCCGCTTCTCCGGAGCCTCGCTCGAGGTCGAGCAGGCGCTGACGGCGTACGGCGCCCGGGTCGGCAGCGCCTTCCAGCTCTCCGACGACATCCTCGACGTGTCCAGCGGCTCCGACGAGTCCGGCAAGACGCCCGGCACCGACCTGCGTGAGGGCGTGGACACGTTGCCGGTCCTGCTCGCCAAGCGGTCGACCGACCCCGCCGACGCGCGCCTCCTCGAGCTCCTGGCCGCCGACCTCAGTGACGACGACGACCGACATGCCGAGGCGCTGGACCTGCTACGCAGGCACCCGGCGATGGACGAGGCCCGTGCCTACGTGCTGGACCGGGCCGACGAGGCACGTGCCCTGCTGACGGTGCTGCCGGAGGGCAGCCCCGTGCGCGAGGCGCTCGACGCCTTCGCCGAGGCCGTCGCCGTCCGCACCGCCTGACGCAGCGAGGAGGCGTCCGCTCAGACGGGGACGGTCTGCGCGAGCAGGCGGACGTGACGTCGGTGGCGCAGCGACTCGACGGTGAAGATGGCCAGCGCCGTCCAGACCAGGCCGAACCCGATCCAGCGGATGATCGGCATCGGCTCGCCGAAGACGACCAGTCCGAGCACGAACTGCACGGTGGGGGCGATGTACTGCAGCAGGCCGAGCGTGCTCAGCGGGATCCGGGTCGCTGCGCCGCCGAAGCAGAGCAGGGGGACCACGGTGATGACGGCCGTCCCGAGCAGCAGCAGGACGTGACCGGTCCCCTCGGTGGCGAACGTCGACCTTCCCTGGATCGTGAGGTAGCCGAGGAAACCGATCGCCAACGGTGCGACCACCACCGTCTCGATGATCAGGCTCTCCACCGCGCCGGCATCGGCCTTCTTCTTGGCCAGCCCGTAGCAGCCGAAGGACAGGGCCAGGATGAGCGCGATCCACGGCGGGCGGCCGTAGCCGACCGAGAGCACGAGGACCGCGAACGCGGCGATCGCCATCGCCACCCACTGCAGCCTGCGGAGCCTCTCGCCGAGGACCAGCACGCCGAGCAGCACGCTCACCAGCGGGTTGGTGAAGTACCCCAGGGACGTCTCGACCACGTGGAAGCTGTTGACGCCGTAGATGTAGACGCCCCAGTTGATCGTGATCAGGGCGGCCGCAACGACGAGGAAGCGCCGGGTACGACGGTCGAGGACCGTCGCGCGCAGCCGGGACCCGCGCCGGAGCACCAGGACGAAGCCGAGCATGAGCAGCATCGACCAGATGATCCGGTGGGCAAGGATCTCGACTGCGCCGGCCGGCTCGAGCAGCGGCCAGTACAGCGGGAAGAAGCCCCAGAGCGCCCACGCCGTGATCCCCAGCGCGACACCTCGGGAGCTCTCGGACACGTCCGCAGGTTACAGGCGGTCAGGGGCAGCCGATCCCGGTGACCGGGGAGCATCGCATGCACCACGGGCAGAGGATCCTCCCCGAAGCCGTCCGCGACCGGTCAGGCGACCGTCCAGGTGTCGCCGCTGTGCAGTAGGCCGGCGAGGGCCTCACGGTTGTCGGCCGCGGCATCGGCGGCATCAGCGGGACCCGCGGCCCCCTCCACCGAGGGGACGCTGCCGCGCGCGGTGGCGATCTGGTCGCGGGTCTGGTCGTCGTAGGTGGGGTGGTCGACCGAGCGGAAGATGCCGACGGGCGCCTGGTGGAGATGACCTGCGTCGGTGAGGCGGGAGAGGGCGAAAGCGGTGCTGGGGTCCTCGGCGTGCGCGTCGTGGACGAGGAGGGCTTCGGAGCCGACCTCCGCCACCTCGACGACGACGACTCCGCCGGTAGCCGGGTCGCGGACGACGCCGCGCGCACCGAGGCCGTCGTCGCCCGGGGCACCGAACCGGATCGGCTCGCCGTGCACGAGCGGGATGATCGCGTCCTGCTTGGTGTCGTTGCCCTTGATCGCGTCGAAGGCGCCGTCGTTGAAGATCGGACAGTTCTGGTAGATCTCGACAAGGGCGGTGCCACGGTGGGCTGCGGCGGCCGAAAGCACATGGGTGAGGTGCTTGCGGTCGGAGTCGACGGTGCGCGCTACGAAGGTGGCCTCTGCACCGAGGGCGAGCGAGACCGAGTTGAAGGGGTTGTCGACCGATCCCATGGGCGTGGACTTGGTGACCTTGCCCGGCTCCGAGGTGGGGGAGTACTGGCCCTTGGTGAGACCGTAGATGCGGTTGTTGAACAGCAGGATCTTGAGATTGACGTTGCGGCGCAGGACGTGGATCAGGTGGTTGCCGCCGATGGACAGGGCATCGCCGTCGCCGGTGACGACCCAGACGGAGAGGTCGCTCCGCGCCGTGGCGAGGCCGGTGGCGATCGCGGGCGCGCGCCCGTGGATGGAGTGCATGCCGTAGGTGTCGAGGTAGTAGGGGAACCGGGACGAGCAGCCGATGCCGGAGACGAAGACGATGTTCTCGCGCTTGAGTCCGAGGTCGGGCAGGAAGCCCTGGACGGCGGCGAGGACGGCGTAGTCGCCACAACCGGGGCACCAGCGCACCTCCTGGTCGGAGGTGAACTCCTTGCGGTTCTGCGGTGCGTCCGCGACCGGGACGCCCTCGAGGCCGGGGACGCCGGGGAACGGAAGCTCGGTCCGGGTCATCGCAGGACCTCCTGGGTCTCGACACCTGGCACGCTCGGGTCCGGTGCGGAAGAGGCGGCGATCAGGTCGGTGATGGCGTCGGCCAGCTCTGCGGCCCGCAGCGGCAGCCCGCGGACGTGGTTGTAGCCCACCACGTCGACCAGGTACCTGGCACGCAGCAACAGGCTGAGCTGGCCAAGGTTCATCTCGGGGACCATGACGGCGTCGTACCTGCTCAGCACGTCACCGAGGTCCTTCGGGAACGGGTTGAGATGGCGCAGGTGGGCTTGGGCGACGGCAAGGCCCTGGTGGCGGACCGAGCGGACGGCGGCGCCGATGGGTCCGTACGTCGACCCCCAGCCCAGCACGAGCACTCCTGCGTCTCCCGAGGGGTCGTCGACCTCGAGTGGCGGGAACGAGTCCGCGATGCGCTCGACCTTGGCCGCTCGGGTGCGGACCATGAAGTCGTGGTTGGCAGGCTCGTAGGAGATGTTGCCGTGTCCGTCGCCCTTCTCCAGGCCGCCGAGCCGGTGCTCGAGGCCCGGCGTGCCGGGGATCGCCCAGGGCCGGGCGAGGGTCTCCTCGTCGCGCAGGTAGGGCCAGAACTCCGGCTTGCCCTTGGGGTTCGTGTGGTTGGTCTCCGTGGCGAAGCCCGGGTCGATCACCGGGAGCTCGTCGACCTCGGGGATCTGCCACGGTTCGGAGCCGTTGGCGAGGGACCCGTCGGAGAGAAGCATCACCGGGGTCCGGTAGGTCACCGCGATGCGAATGGCCTCGAGGGCGGCGTCGAAGCAGTCCCCGGGCGACTGAGGAGCCACGATCGGCACCGGGGACTCGCCGTTGCGGCCGAACATCGCCTCGAGCAGGTCTGCCTGCTCGGTCTTGGTGGGCAAACCGGTCGAGGGACCGCCTCGCTGCACGTCCACGACGACGAGCGGCAGCTCCATCGTCACGGCCAGGCCGACCGTCTCGGCCTTCAGCGCGACGCCGGGACCCGACGTCGTCGTGACGCCCAGAGATCCCGCGAAGGAGGCCCCCAGGGCTGCGCCCACCCCGGCGATCTCGTCCTCGGCCTGGAAGGTGGTGACACCGAAGCGCTTGTGCTTGCTGAGCTCGTGGAGGATGTCCGAGGCCGGCGTGATCGGGTAGGAGCCGAGGAAGAGCGGAAGTCCGGACTGGGTCGAGCCGGCGATCAGGCCGTAGGCGAGCGCCAGGTTCCCGGTGATGTTGCGGTAGGTGCCGCTCCGCATGGGGGCCGGCTTGATCTCGTACTGGACGACGAACGCCTCCGTCGTCTCGCCGTAGTACCAGCCCGCCCGGAACGCCGTGACGTTGGCGTCGCGAATGTCCGGCGCCTTGGCGAACCGTTGCTCGAGATAGGCGGTCGTCGGCTCGGTGGGCCGGCCGTAGAGCCAGGACAGCAGACCGAGGGAGAACATGTTCTTGGCCCGGCTCGCGTCCTTGCGGGACAGCCCGAACTCCCTGACGGCCTCGACGGTCATGCCGGTCAGGTCGACCGCCTGGACGTCGTACCCGTCGAGGGCATCGGTGTCGAGCGGGTTCTCCGAGTAGCCGGCTTTCGCGAGGTTCCGCGCCGAGAAGTCGTGGTTGTCCACGATGACCGTGGCGCCCTTCTTCAGGTCGCCTAGGTTGGCCTTCAGGGCAGCCGGGTTCATCGCGACCAGGACGTCGGGGGCGTCACCGGGGGTGAGGATGTCGTGGTCGGCGAAGTGCACCTGGAACGACGAGACCCCGGGTAGCGTGCCCTGCGGTGCCCGGATCTCCGCCGGGAAGTTCGGCAGTGTGGACAGGTCGTTGCCGAACGACGCCGTCTCCTGGGTGAAGCGGTCCCCGGTGAGCTGCATGCCGTCGCCGGAGTCGCCGGCGAAACGGATGATCACGTGGTCGAGCTGCTTGACCGGCTTGGTCACGCCTGAGCCTTCTTCCCGAGTTAGGTGCGGCGTGGGCCACCGTCTCGTGCGCGGTTTCGCTGACACGAGCCATTCTACGTCGTGGAACGACGAGGTCAGGGGCGTTCCGGCTCCGGTGCCGGGTGATCTTGGTCAACCGACCGGGCGCCCATGACGCGGACCGCGAGAAAGACACCTCCGCCGACGACGAGGATGAACGCCATGATCACGACAAGTACCCAGGGCATGTGCATCATCTTGAGTGCCTCCTCGGCTTCACGCCCGAGTCTAGTCCGGACGCCCCGGGCAACCCTTACCAGCCTGTGACGGTCGCGAGTGACCGTGGCCAAGCATCGCCGATGCGGACGCCCGACTCAGCTCCAGTAGACGATCACCTTCGCGCCGAGCGGGACCTCGTCGAAGAGGGCGGCGATCGCGTTGTAGTCGCGGACGTTCACGCACCCGTGCGAGGCGCCGGAGTAGCCGTAGGCCGCGAAGTCGGGCGAGTAGTGCACCGCCTGCCCGCCTGAGAAGAACATCGCGAACGGCATCGGGGTGTCGTAGAGCGACGAGACGTGGTCGCGCGACTTGCTGAAGACGGAGAACTCGCCCTCGCGGGTCGGCAGCTCGTCGGATCCGAAGCGGACGTCGACACTCACCTGGACCTCACCCTCGACGACCCACCGCAGACTCTGCGAGCTCTTGTCGATGCAGAGGGCCATGCCGGTCATGCACCGTGGGTCCAGGGGTGTCCCCTCGACCGGCTCGGGCTCGGGCTCGGGCTCAGGCTCGGGCTCGGGCTCGGGGTCCGTCCTGGGTTCGGTCTTCGGCTTCCGTTTCGGCTCGGGCTCGGGCTCCGGCTTCCGGTTGGCCAGGTCGTCGGCGGTCGGCTCGGCGGTCATCGCCTCGAGCAGGCCGAGGGTGCGCTGGTCCACCTCGCCGGTCTGCGGGACCCCGCGCTTCTCCTGGAACCCGGTGACCGCCGACTGCACGGCCGGGTCGTAGGTGCTGGTGACATCGCCGGAGAGCCACGCGATCTGACGC
>Ga0183260_10005000_pt1 | contig 10477 bp, 11 predicted proteins | sample AntDrymUQ4972206_2_FD_129768 | JGI IMG/M metagenome (GOLD analysis project Ga0183260, IMG submission 129768) | Polar desert sand microbial communities from Dry Valleys, Antarctica - metaG UQ497 (22.06) (version 2) (version 2) | ecosystem: Environmental > Terrestrial > Soil > Desert | place...
GCGTCGATGTAGGCGGCCACGCCGCCGTTGCGCTGGGCCTCGGCCACCACGTGCATGGCCAGGGTGGACTTGCCCGACGACTCGGGCCCGAAGATCTCCACGATGCGGCCCCGGGGCAGGCCCCCGACACCGAGGGCGAGGTCGAGGGCGAGCGCCCCGGTGGGCACCGACTCGATGTCCATCTGGGTCTTCTCACCCATCCGCATGACCGAGCCCTTGCCGAAGTGCTTGTCGATCTGGCCCATGGCCGCTTCGAGAGCCTTGTCCCGTTCCACGCGTGTGGTCCCTTCTGTTCTGTCCGGTTCCCCGGGCCGCCTGTACGTACGAGAACCCTACGGACAGGGTGAGACAATTACGAGGGCGTAGTTCCAGCAGGGTAATTGCGAACTCCTGTTCGGTCAAGTACCTCCCCGGGACTTCACGGACGTGTCATCTCCCGCCCGGTCGGGAAGACTCCGGCCACGTCATGGCTACCTCCACTCTCGCTGTCGCCTCGCCCCTGGTTCTGCACGAACCCCCGCTGCCCCGTCCCCGGGGGCCGCTCAGCGAGTGGCTCCTCGGCCATCTGGGCAGCCCGCCCCATGCCCTGGTCGCAGGCCCCCGGCCGGCCGACGACTGGGACGGCGACGACCTCCAGCTCGCCCTCTACGTCTGTTACGAGCTGCACTACCGGTCGTTCGCCGGAGTCGACGAGCGATGGGAGTGGCATCCCGGCCTCCTGGCCTTCCGGGCCGGGCTGGAGGAGGTCTTCGAAGCCGGCGTGAGGGCCGCCGCCGGCCCCGCCCTCTCCGGCGAGCCGGTCGAGGAGCAGCTGTGGGACATGGCATCCGGCGCTCATCCCGCAGTCACGCCGACACCGTCGCTGTCCGCCTACGTGGCCGAACGGGGGACGCTGGACCAGATCCGGGAACTGGCCGTCCACCGGTCGGCCTACCAGCTGAAGGAGGCCGACCCCCACACGTGGGCCATCCCCCGCCTCACCGGCGGGCCCAAGGCGGCCATGGTGGAGATACAGGCCGACGAGTACGGGGGGGGCTCGGAGTCGGAGATGCACTGCTCCCTGTTCGGCGTCACCATGGACGAGCTCGACCTCGACAGCCGCTACGGCGCCTATCTCGATCGGCTGCCGGGCCGCACCCTCGCCACCGTCAACCTGATCTCGCTCCTCGGCCTCCACCGCCGCCTGCGGGCCGCCCTCGTGGGGCACCTGGCCATCTTCGAGATGACCTCGATCGTCCCCATGGGCCGCTACGCCGCCGCCATGGCCCGCCTGGGGGTGCCCGCCCGCGGCCGGCGCTTCTACGACGTCCACGTCGAGGCCGACGCCCACCACCAGACGGTCGCCGCCCGTGACCTGGCCGGCCGGCTGGCCGCCGACGAACCGGCCCTGGCCGAGGGCATCCTCCTCGGCGCCAGGGCGGTCATGGCCGTGGAGCGCGGGTTCTCCGAGGCCGTGCTCGAGCACTGGGCCGCGGGACGGTCCTCGCTGCGCCTGCCGCTCGACGGCTGAGCCGGCCGTGCCGGAACCCCGTCTCGACGCCAGCTACGTGCTGCCGCTGCGATGGTCCGACGACGGCCCTCTCGACGACCTCACCGCCTACCTGCGGACCCTGGCCACCCGCGTGGAGGTCATCGTCGTCGACGGCTCACCAGCCGAGCGCTTCGCCGCCCACCATCGGGCCTGGGCCTGGTTCAGCTACCACATGCCGCCGGACCCGCGGTTCGAGTTCCTCAACGGCAAGGTGAACGGGGTGCTCACCGGCCTCCGCCAGGCCGGCCACGAGGCCGTCGTGGTGGCCGACGACGATGTGCGCTACCGGTGGGAGGAGCTCGAACACGTGGTGTCCGCCCTGGACTCGGCCGACGTCGTCCGGCCTCAGAACTACTTCTCCCCGCTCCCCTGGCACGCCCGGTGGGACACGGCCCGGATCCTGCTCAACCGGGCCACCGGCGGGGACCTCGGTGGCACCCTGGGCGTACGCCGGTCGACGCTCGTCCGACTGGGGGGCTACGACGGCGACGTGCTGTTCGAGAACCTGGAGCTGATGCGCACGGTGGAGGCCGCCGGCGGGGTGGTACGCCACGAGCCGGGCTGCCTGGTGGGACGGCTCCCGCCGACCACGTCGCACTTCGTGGGCCAACGGGTGCGACAGGCCTACGACGAATGGGCCCGGCCGGCCCGGATGGTCGCCGGCCTGGCCCTGCTGCCCTCGGTCGCCTGGCTGACGGCCCGCCGCCGGCTGGCGCCCCTGGCCGCAGGGACGGCGGCGACTGTGGCCATCGCCGAGGCCGGCCGGCGGCGGGACGGTGGGCGGAGCCGGTTCCCGGCCACCAGCTCGCTGCTGGCCCCGGCCTGGGTAGCGGAGCGGGCGGTGTGCTCGTGGCTGGCCCTGGCCCGGCGGGCGACGGGCGGCTGTCCGTACGCCGGCGCCCGGTTCGTCCGCGCCGCCACGCCCGCCCGCCGGTTGAGGAGAATGGCCGAGTGAGCGACCGCTACGACCCCACCGCCTACGGCGCCTCCATCGCCGAGGAGTACGACAGTCTGTGGGAAGGCCTGGTCGACACCGACGCGGCCGTGGCCGCCCTGGCCGCCCTGGCCGGTGAGGGGCCGGTGCTGGAGCTGGGCGTCGGCACCGGGCGGTTGGCCCTGCCCCTGGTGGAGAGGGGGCTGTCCGTCCACGGGGTCGACGCCTCCGAGGCCATGCTGGACCAGCTGCGGGCCAAGCCGGGCGGCGACACCCTGACCGTCACCGTGGGCGACTTCGCCGACGTCGAGGTGCCCGGCCCGTTCTCCCTCGTCGTGCTGGCCCTCAACACCATCTTCGCCCTGCCCACCCAGGACGCCCAGGTCGCCTGTTTCGCGAACGCCGCCCGCCACCTCGGCCCGGGCGGCCGGTTCGTGATCGAGACCTGGGTGCCCGACCTGAACCGGTTCTCGGCCTCCGGATCGGCTGTCGGCGTGCGGCGGCTCACCCCTACCGCGGCGAGCATCGACGTGGCCGAGCTCGACCCATTGGCGCAGCGCATGCGCACCACCCAGGTGAGCTTGCGCGACGGGCACCTGCGCCTGCACCCCGCCAACCACCGCTACGCCTGGCCGGCGGAGCTCGACCTGATGGCCCGGCTAGCCGGCATGCGGTGCGAGCACCGGTGGGCGGACTGGGCCAGGTCGCCGTTCACGGCCGCGTCGCCCGCCCACGTGTCGGTGTACCGCCGCCCGGAGTAGCGATCGCCCGCTCGAGCACGCCCGCGGCCCGGTCGAGCACGGTCAGGTCTCGGATGCTCAGTCCCTCGAGCCGTCCGGTGAGGGTCGCCACCCGCCGGCGCCGGCCGGCCTGCAGCACCCTCCTGCCCTCGGCCGTGGCCGTCACCGCCACCGCCCTCCCGTCGGCTGCCGACCGCACCCGCGTGACCAGCCCCAGCGCCTCCAGGTCGGCCACCACTCGACTCATGGTGGGTGACCGGACCTGCTCGGCCCGGGCCAGCTCCCCCACCGACAGCGGCCCGGCGAACACCACCACGGAAAGGGCGGACAGGCGGGCCGCGCTCAAGCCCGAGGCTTCGTCCTCCCGGCGCAGCTGGCGGAGGAGGTGGATGGCGACCGAGTGCAGTCGGTCGGCCACCGCCTCGGGCGTTGCAGCCGTCGACATAGATAGGTAACCTACCTACATGGATCTCTTCGGCGCAATCGCGGCCGGCGACGTCGAGCAGGTGCGCACCCTCCTGCGGGCCGACCCGGCCCTGGCCGGCGGACGCGGCCCGGACAGCGGCGTCTCCGCCGTGCTGTCGGCCCGCTATCGCCACCGGCCGGACCTGGTCGAGGCGTTGATGGAGGCGAGTCCCGAGCTCGACGTGTTCGATGCCGCCGCCCTGGGGCGCATCGAACGCCTCCGCCAACTGCTCGACACCGACCCCGGGGTCGCAGGCTCGTGGTCGACCGACGGCTTCACCCCCCTGCACCTGGCCGCCTTCTTCGCCCAGCCGGCGGCGGTCGCCGTGCTGCTCGGGCGCGGCGCCGACGTCGGGACGGTCGCCCGCAATGCCATGCAGGTGCAGGCGCTGCACTCCGCCGTCGCCGGGCGCGACGCCGCATCGGTGCGACTGCTCCTGGCCGCCGGCGCCGACCCCGACGCCCGCCAGCATGGCGGTTGGACGCCCCTGATGGCCGCCCGCCAGCACGGCGACGCCGAGGTCGAGCGCCTCCTGCTCGACTACGGCGCCTCGGATGCTGCTGATGGCGGGCCTTCGCCCGACGCCGGCGCCACGAACCCCGAGAGCGGGAACGCGGCCTCCACCTCGTAGCGGGGGGCGGGGCCCGAGAGGTCACTGCGCACCAGGCACACCTCGGTCACCGGCCATCGCCCCTCCACAGGGGCGCCGGCGAGAGGTCGCAGGTCGACGGACACCTTCTCGGACACCCGCGCCAGGGTCACGTGGCCGGCGAAGGGCCTGTCATCGGGCGGACGCCCGATGACCGTGGTGGCGGCCACCACGGCCGCCGCCACGCTGTCCAGGCCCGAGACCGGAACGTGGAGCACCCTGCGCCCGAAGCGCTCGACCGCCGGGCCCAGAACCGCCTCCGCTGCCGCCACCGACGGGGCGACCGCCTCCAGGGCAGCGGTCACCGGTTGCACGTCGGGCACCGAGCCCAGGAAGCGCAGGGTCACGTGCCAGTGGTCCCGGCGGGTCCAGCGCAGCCCGGCCACCTCCGGGCGGTCCAGCGCCTCGATGCTGTCGAGCACCCCGGCAGGAGGCCAGACGGCCACGAACAGCCGGGGCACCTGGCGCTCAGCGACCGGCGAGCAGGCGACGCCGAAGCATGTCGAGCAGCGAGATGGTGGAGAACTGGCGGATGTGCTGGCGGTCGCCCGGCAGGTGGAGCTCTGCCGCCTCGGCCCGGCCGTAGGCGTGGACGGCCATGAACACCGTGCCAACCGGTTGGTCCTCCTGGGCGGCGGGGCCGGCCACGCCGGTGACGCCCAACCCGGCGTCGCTCTCCAGCGCCCGGCAGGCGCCGGCGGCCATGGCCACGGCCGCCCCCGCGCACACCACCTGCCCCTCCGGGACGCCCAACAGGTCGTACTTGACCTTGCTGTCGTAGGCCACGATGGATCCCCGGAACCACGAGCTGGCCCCCTCGGTCTCGGCCAGGCGGGCGCCCACGAGCCCACCGGTGAGCGACTCGGCGACACCCACGGTCATGCCCCGCTCCACCAGCAGCTCCCCCACCACCTTCTCCATCGACTGGTCGTCGATCCCGAAGACCAGCTCGCCCAGCAGCGACCGCAGCTCGGCCTCCTCGGTGTCGACCATGGCGCGGGCGGTGGCCGCGTCGGCCGCCTTGGCCGTGACCCGCACCCTGATGCCCTCGACGCCCGAGGCCAGGAAGGCGATGGTGGGGTTGGTCTGGGCGTCGACCCGGGGGGCCAACCGCTCGGCGAGGGCCGACTCTGACAGCCCCCACGTGCGCACCATGCGGCTGAGGATCACCGAGCTCGGCCCGGCGCGGCGCCTGAGGTCGGGGACGACCGCCCGGTCGAGCATGTCCTTCATCTCGAACGGCACGCCGGGGACGGCGTAGATCACCTTCTGCCCGCCCGCCGCCGGGCAGATGAGGCCGGGCGCCGTCCCTCGGGTCTGGGGGATGAACCGGGCGCCTACCGGGAGGTCGGCCTGACGGGCGTTGCTGGGCGCCATCTCCCGGCTCCGCGCCGCGAAGATGCCCCGAATGCTCTCGACCATGGCCGGGTCGCGCTCCAGGGGCACGCTCAGGACCTCGGCGATCGCCTCCCTGGTGATGTCGTCGGGCGTGGGCCCGAGGCCGCCGCACACGACCACCGCGTCGGCCCGGGCCAGGGCGCCACGCAGGGCGACGGCGATGCGCTCCTGGTTGTCGCCGACCCGCGTCTGGAAGTGACAGTCGATACCGGCGAGGGCCAGGCACTCGCCGATGAGGGCCGAGTTGCTGTCGACCACCTGGCCGAGCAGCAGCTCCGTCCCGACAGCAACGACCTCACAGCGCAAGGCTCACCTGGCCAGCTCGGTCGGCCTGCGACCGTCCAGCAGGTACTGGAGGCCGGTGGCGAGGGTGATGCCGACCGCCATCCACATGGCGGCGACCACCCCGGCCTCCCAGGCCGACGCCGTGGTGGGTACCAGGGCCAGCGCCACGGCAATGCACTGCACCCACGTCTTGACCTTGCCGGAGAGGCGGGCGGGCACGGAGATACCCCGCCGGCCGACGTAGGAGCGATAGGCGCTGATGGCCACCTCCCTGGCGGCGATGAGCGACACCGGCAGCCACCAGACGATCCCCTTGGCCACCAGGGCGGTCATTGCCCCCAACACGATGATCTTGTCTGCGAGGGGGTCGAGGAAGGCCCCGGAGCGGGTGACGCCGTGGCGGCGGGCCAGCCAACCGTCGGCGACGTCGCTGATGGCCAGCACGAACCACAGGCTGAACGCCTGCCAGCTGCGCCCCGACCCGAGCACGAGGAAGACCAGCACGGGCAGCATCAGCACCCGGGCCAGGGTGATGGCATTGGCGGGCGTGGCCAGGGCGCCGGGGCCGAAGCTCGAGGTGGCCACCCGGCTACGCCGCGTCCAGGTCGATCCCGGCGACCCCGGCCACCGTCACCGTGGCCAGCCGGCCCACCGCCAGCGACGCCGGCACGTTGACGATGCCGTCGATCTCCGGCGCCTCGCGGTGGCTGCGGCCGATGCCCGGCTCGTCGACCAGCACCTCCAGCCGCTCGCCGACCAGCGCGGCCCGGCAGTCGTCGGTGATGGTCTCCTGCAGCTCGGAAAGCTCCCTGAGCCGTTCCGCCACCAGGCTGGGGTCGACGGCGCCGTCGAGCCCGGCGGCGTAGGTGCCCTCCTCCGGCGAGTAGGCGAAGAACCCGGCCCAGTCGAGGCGGGCCTCCTCCAGGAACCGCAGCAGGAGGTCGTGGTCGTCCTCCGTCTCACCCGGGTAGCCGACGATGAACGACGAGCGGAAGGCGGCGTCGGCCTGCCGGCGGCGGATGCCGGCGATACGGCGCATGAACCGCTCCCCGTCGCCCCAGCGCCGCATCCGCCGCAGGAGCGGTCTGGAGACGTGCTGGAGGGACAGGTCGAAGTAGGGCACGCCGGTGGCGCAGATGGCGTCGACCAGCCGGTCGTCGAGGTCCGATGGGTAGAGGTAGAGCAGCCGGGTGCGGTCAACCCGCCGGTCGACCGCCTCCACCAGAGGGACGATGGATCCCCGGGCGCCGATGTCGCGCCCGTAGGAGGCCAGATCCTGGGCCACCAGGACCACTTCGGCCACCTCCAGCTGGTCGACCTCGGCCAGGATGGCGTCGACCGACCTCGACCGCTGCGGGCCGCGGAACGAGGGGATGGCGCAGAACCCGCACGCCCGGTCGCACCCCTCGGCCACCTTGACGTACGCCCAGGGCGCCGACGCCTTCGGCCGGGGCAGGTTGAGCAGGTCGAGGACGGGAACAGGGCCGGGACCAGGCTTCTGGCGCATGGTGACCGGTACGCCGAAGCCGGCCACCCGGTCGACCTCGGGGAGGGCCTCGGCCAGCTCGTCGCCGTAGCGCTCGGCCATGCAGCCGGTGACGACGATGCGGGCCCCCGGGCGCCGGGCCTCGGCCAGTGCCAGCACCGTCTCGACCGACTCCTCCCGGGCGGCCTCGATGAAGGCGCAGGTGTTGACCACCACCAGGTCGGCCTCGTCCGGCCGCCCGGCCGCCGCCATCCCGTCAGCCTGGAGTGTTCCGGCCAGCTTGTCGGAGTCGACCTGGTTCTTGGGACACCCGAGTGTCTCGATCCAGTACCGGTCGGAAACGTCTCCCACGGCGACAAGATAGGCGCAGCGGCGGGTGGGCTATCGCGCCTGCCCCGTCACTGCTTCCCGAGCATGCGGTTCATCTTGGTGCCGCACACCGGGCAGGCGCCCTGCGCCGCCCTCCGTCCGTTGGCCAGGTCGACCTCTTCGCCGTCGAAATCACGCTTCTCGCGACACTTCACGCAGTAGCCGTTGTAGTTCGCCATAAATCTCTCCCGTTCTGAGGTCGGACTCCCGTTACCTTCCCGCACCGGCCAGGGTCGAAAAGAGGCAAGCGCACAACAAGACAAAGGGAGGTCGCCTGCATGTACCACTTCGCAGTCGTCGCATTGCTCGGTCTGGTGGCCCTCAAGGTCACCGACCTGCTGGCCGAGCTGGTGCCCGGCCTGACCCGAGTCCGTACCCTACTTCTCTTCACCCTCGCCGTCATTCTCGCCTTCGCTCTCGACTACTCGCTGCTCGAGGGCTTCGGCATCCCGGTGAGGGAGAACTGGATGGGGATCGCGGTCACCGGGCTGGTCGTCGGGTCGCTGAGCACCGCCTGGAGGGCGACCTTCAGCTGGCTCGGCGTGTCCGAGGGCGAGACGCCCGAGCGCCAGCGCCCCGGCCGGCCCCGCATGGCGGCGTAACTCACCACCAACGCGATGGCGCCTCAATGGGGAGGCGCCATCGACGCGTCCGGGTCGCTATGAGCGCGTGCCCAGCTGGTCGAGCTCGTCGGCGGTCATGAGGACGGCCCGGGGCTTGGAACCCTCGCTCGGCCCCACCACTCCCCGTCGCTCCAGCAGGTCCATGAGCCGCCCGGCCCGGGCGAAGCCCACCCGCAACTTGCGCTGCAGCATCGACGTGGAGCCCAGCTGCGACCGCACCACCAGCTCCATGGCCTCGACCAGGAACTCCTCGTCGTCTCCCTCCTGGGCCTCGCCGCTGCCGGCCGGCTTGTCGTCGCCCTCCACCCCCTCGACGTACTGGGGCTGGGCCTGGCGCCGCCAGTGGGCGACAACCTTGCGGACCTCGTCCTCACCCACCCACGGCCCCTGCACCCGCATCGGCACGTTCGACGAGGCGATGGCCATCAGCATGTCGCCCTGCCCCACCAGGCGCTCGGCCCCGGGCTGGTCGAGGATGACCCGGCTGTCGGCCAGGGAGGACACGGCGAAGGCCAGGCGGGACGGGATGTTGGCCTTGATCACGCCGGTGATGACGTCGACCGAGGGGCGCTGGGTGGCGATGACCAGGTGGATACCGACGGCGCGGGCCATCTGGGCGATGCGACAGATCGACTCCTCCACGTCGCGGGCGGCCACCATCATGAGGTCGTTGAGCTCGTCGACGACGATGAGGATGAACGGCAGGCGGGGAAAGGCGGTGTCGGAGCCGGGCTCGGGTTCCGGGCCCGAGCGGCCCCCTGAGCGGGGGGTGAGGTCGCCACGCTCGTAGGCGGCGTTGTAGCCGGTGATGTCGCGCACGCCGACTTCGGCCAGCAGGTCGTAGCGGCGCTCCATCTCGTGGACGGCCCAGTCCAGGGCGTTGGCCGCCCGCTTGGGGTTGACGACGACCTGGGTGAGCAGGTGGGGCAGCCCGTTGTACTGGCTCAGCTCCACCCGCTTGGGGTCGATCAGGATCATGCGCACCTGGTCGGGCGTGGCCCGCATCAGCACGGAGGTGACCAGGGAGTTGATGCACGACGACTTGCCCGCCCCCGTCGCCCCGGCGATCAGGACGTGGGGCATCTCGGCCAGGTTCACCATCCTCGGGCGACCGGCGATGTCCCGGCCCATACCCGTCTCCAGCGGGTGGACGGCCCGCTGGGCCTCCGGGCTGGCCAGGATGTCGCCCAGGGCGACCAGCTGGCGGGACTTGTTGGGCACCTCCACCCCGATGGCCGACCGTCCCGGGATCGGGGCCAGGATGCGGACGTCGGCCGACGCCATGGCGTAGGCGATGTCCTTGTGAAGGTTGGTGACCCTGGCCACCTTGACCCCCGCCCCCAGGGCCAGCTCGTAGCGCGTCACGGTGGGGCCGACCGTCATGCCCACCAGGTTGGTGTCGACACCGTGGGCGGCGAGGGCCGTCTGCAGCACCGCTCCTTGGGCCTCGACCAGCCTGGTGTCGACCTCGTGGGCCTCGCCCCGCTTGAGCAGCGACAGCGACGGCAGGCGCCAGGTGCCGGCCTCCGCCGCCGGCCCCAGCTCGATGGCCAGCTGCTCGGCCTGCTCGGGCTCGGCCGGCTGGGCCTCCTGCAGGGGCGGCAGCGGTGGCGGGGGGTCGGGCACCTCCGAGAACGTGGGTGCGGGCTCGGCCACCGGCTCGGCCACCGGCTGGGCCTTGGTGCCGGACCGGTCGGGCAAGGCGTCGGGCAGGGTCGCCAGGGCCCGCCCGGCCGTGCCCAGCGCCCCCCGGGCAGCCCGGGCCAGGGTGACGGCTTGGCCGGCCGCAGTGCGGACGGTGGACTGGCTGACGACCAGCAGCCCGACCCCGACGACGGTGAGCAGCACCGCCCCCGCACCCCAGGACGCCAGGAGGGCGCGCAGCGGTTCGCCCGCCACCAGGCCCAGGAACCCGCCGGCCCGGCGCAGCTCCCGCACCGGGGCGCCGAACCCGGGACCGCCGCTCAGCAGATGGAGCAGGCCGGAGGCGCCCACC
>Ga0183260_10005001_pt1 | contig 10474 bp, 10 predicted proteins | sample AntDrymUQ4972206_2_FD_129768 | JGI IMG/M metagenome (GOLD analysis project Ga0183260, IMG submission 129768) | Polar desert sand microbial communities from Dry Valleys, Antarctica - metaG UQ497 (22.06) (version 2) (version 2) | ecosystem: Environmental > Terrestrial > Soil > Desert | place...
CGTCGGCTGTGACGGCGCACGCTCCACGCTCCGCGATCTGCTCGGAGTCGGCTTTCCCGGGCGCAGCCACCACGACCGTTTCCTCATCGCCGACGTGCGAGCGGCGATGCCGTTCCCCCGCGACGAGCGGCGCTTCTTCTTCGATCCGCCCCAGAACCCTGGCCGCACGATGCTCGTTCACCCGCAGCCCGACGACGAGTGGCGAATCGACTGGCAGGTGCCGGGGGACACGGACGCCGAGGAGGAGCGGCGAAGCGGGCGGCTCGACGAGCGGATCCGCCGCGTCGTCGGTCACGGGGACTACGAGCTTGCGTGGCTGACCGCCTATCTCTTCCACCAGCGGGTCGCCGACCGCTGGCGCTCGGGCCGCGCCTTCCTCGCGGGCGACGCCGCGCACCTCTTCTCGCCGTTCGGCGCTCGCGGCTTGAACAGCGGTGTCGAGGACGCCGTCAACCTCGGGTGGCGGCTGGCGCTCGTGCGAGCCGGCGACGCGGACGATCGGCTCCTCGACGGATACGAGTTCGAGCGTAGGTCCGCCGCGCTCGAGAACCTCCGCGTGACTACCGCGACGATGCGCTTCATGGCACCGGCCACGCCACTCCACCGTCTGGCGCGCGAGACGATTCTTCGCGGAAGCCTCCGCAGCGCGCTTCTGCGGCGCCATGTAAACAGTGGCCGGCTCGCGGAGCCGGCGGTCTACGGCGACAGTGATGGCGTCATTGGCCGTCCGCTACCCCTGGAGATTCCGGCACGCCCTCTCGTGCACGGCTTCGCAGTGGCGCGGCTTCACCGGCGCGCCGTGCTCGTGCGTCCGGATCAATACGTCGCCCGGTGGCTGGAAGGCGACGCCGAGGCCGCGGTCGCCGAAGTCCTGCGGGCGCCGAGTGGCGCGCCATAGCTGAGCAAACTCGGCTCTTGTGAAGCTGGCTCTCCACTGACCTCGACAGTAGTTTCGCGAGGGCGGGCGAAAGCGCGTTACATCATCGATGTGAACCTGTCTCCAATGGTTTCCGCAATCGACAACACGCGACGCAAATTCTTGGATCAAAATCTCACGATCAAACCGCCCTCGACCAGTAAGGATGCCTGTTACTGACGCTTAGAATTACGTTATGTCGTAATTTGACGCTATAGTGATCCCCGCGATGACCGGACTATCTCAGGCACAGGCGATCGAATGCTTCCACCTGGCCTTCCTCCAGGTTCTTGGGGCGAAGGTGAAGCGCAACTACTACGTCGTCAAAGGCGGCGCCAACTTGCGCTACTTCTTCGACAGTCACCGCTACTCCGAGGACATCGATTTCGATGCGCTGACCGAGGAAGCGTGGAAGCTCCAAGATCAGGTCGACGCTGTCGTCGCCTCCCCCGCCGTACTGGCGCTGCTGCGCAGCAAGTCGATCTCGATCAGGCAGATCATCAAGCCGAAGCAGACCGATACGACGCAGCGCTGGAAGGTGCTGCTGGACACGCCTGACCGCGAGCAGATCTCCACCAGGATCGAGTTCAGCCGACGAAACGGCGATCGCCGCCGGTTGCTCGAGGCGGTGCCGAACCGGGTCGTCGTGACGTACGGCTTGCGTCCTCCGACGATGCTGCACTACACGGCGGCGCCTGCGACCGAACAGAAGGTGAAAGCGCTCGCGCTGCGGTCGGAGACGCAGGCGCGCGACGTCTTCGACTTGGATCTGCTCTTCCGCACGCATCCGAGCGCGGTCGAGAAGGGCGCGCTCGAGTCGAAGGCGCTGAAGGACGCGATTGATCGTTGCCTCGAGCTTCCCTTCGAGGCGTTCGCCGCGCAGGTCAGCCCGTTCCTCGAACCCGACGTCGCCGATCTCTACAGTGACCCCGCCTCGTGGGAGCAGATGCAGTCGCTCGTCGTCGACAAGCTGATGGAGCTCGAAGATGAGAACGGCTGATGCGCTCGGTGAGCTGCTGCGCCTAGGCCAGCCCGTGATCGAGACCGGGGAGGCGGTAGCACGGCTCGATGTGTCTCCCGTCCGCGCGAGCCAGATCCTTCGCTCGCTCGAGGACGCCGGAGTCGTCGCGCGACTCAAGCACGGCCTGTGGCTCCTCGAGCCGGACATCGATCCGTTTGTCATCGCGCCGTACCTGACGGCTCCATTTCCCGCCTACGTCTCTCTCTGGTCGGCGCTATCGACGCACGGCATGATCGAGCAGATCCCACGCCAGGTGTTCGCCTGCTCGCTTGGCCGAGGCCGGAGGGTGAAGACCACGCGTGCGACCTACGCGATCCATCACCTGGCCGCTGAGGTGTTCGGCGGACATACGGGAACGAGCGACAGCGGGTACCTCGCCACCCCTGAGAAGGCCCTGTTCGACTCGGTTTACCTGCCGCTGGCTCGCCGCACTCGGGTGTTCTTGCCTGAACTCGAACTGACGACCGGGTTCGACGTCAGCGAGGTCGATGCGTGGACGGATCGTATCCGCGCTCCCTGGCTTCGCTCGGCCGTCTCGCGGGAGTTGGACCGGTTGCTGACCAAAGACGGCGACTAAAATGGTTGATCGATTGATTCCCGTATGCGGTGATGGCGCGGGATTGTCTAAGGCACCGGTCGTCTAATCCGCGGGTCGGAAGTTCAATCTTCCCGGGCGCATGGACGAAGGAAACCGCGGACGAAGAAGGGTAAGCTCGTCGCGCGCTGACCAAGCCTCGAGACGGCTGCCTACGCTTCGGAGGAGGCGGAGAGAATGAACAAGTTGAGAAACCAGTGACAGCAAGACTCAGGATCCTCGTCGTCCTGACCAGCTGCTTTGTCAGCCTGGCGCTTTCAGCCTCGGCGCCTGCGGTGACGACGCTCTTTGCGAAGACCGGCCCGGGGTTCGACATCAGTCTGAAGACGACGCCAGGCAAGAAGGTCACGCGTCTTCCGGCGGGGACCTACCGCATCGTGGTGAACGACCGGAACGGGTTCGGCAACCCGCACAACTTCCGGCTTCGCGGTCCGGGGGTGAACCGTGCGACCAGCGTCCCCTTCGCCGGCAGGCGTGTTTGGACGGTGAAGCTGCGCCCGGGCGCGTACCGGTTCCTGTGCGATCCGCATGAGCTCGCGATGAACGGCAGCTTCCGTGTGGCTCCTTGATCTGCGTCCTATGCGACTGAATGCAGTGGTGCGTTATGCAGAAATGCGTGACGCAATATAGCGTTATCCTCGCTATGCTTACTTGAGTGAGCACGAATCCGTTTCGCTACGGCGCGCTCGCGCTTGACGACGCCTTCACGAACCGCCAGGCCGAGATTGCCGAGCTCATCTCCGACATCGTGAACGGGCAGGACGTCGTCATCTTCGCCCCGCGGCGGTACGGCAAGTCCTCGCTCGTCTGGCGCGTGTCGCAGCGGGCGATCCGGCTGGGCATTCTCGTCGCCCATGTCAACCTGATGACGACGCCGACGAAGGAGAAGCTGGCTGAAAAGCTTGCCGAGACGATCCACGAGGACATCGCCTCGACACTCTTCCGCGCGCGAGAGCGACTTCGTGTCTTCGCCGGCCTACGGATCACGCCGATCGTCACCGTCGACCCGGCCACGGGCAAGCTCGGCTTCAGCTTCAGCGCCGGCCGCGAGCCGCAGGACGTAGACGCCACGATCGAGCGACTCCTCGAGCTCCCGGGCAACCTCGCGGCCGATCGCGAGCGGAAGGTCGCGCTCGTCCTGGACGAGTTCCAGGAGATCGTCGACATCGACCCGAACCTGCCCAAGCTCATGCGCTCGGTCTTCGAGACCCAGCCGGAGGTCTCTCACGTGTACCTGGGGAGCAAACGCCACATGATGGAGCGGGTCTTCAACGACGAGAACGAGCCCTTCTGGCGCAGCGCGAAGCAGATGGAGCTCGGCGTGATCCCGCCGGCGCTCTTTCGCGGATACATCGAGGGGCAGTTCGAGACGACCGGGCGCGCGATCCACCCCGGCGTCGTCGATCGCGTGCTCAGCGCGACCGGCGGCCATCCCTACGCCACCCAGGAGCTCTGTTACTTCCTCTGGGAGGAGGCGCCTGAGGGCGGCGAGGCGGGGGGCGAGCAGTACGAGATCGCGCTCAGCAAGCTCCTTCGCTCCGAGCATGCCCACTTCAGCCTCGTCTGGGAGAAGTCGGCGAGGGCGCAGCGCCTCGTGCTGCAGGCGCTGGCCGCCCAACCCGGCCGGCCGCTTGGGGGCGAGTACCGCCGTCGCCACGGGCTACCCGCCGCGTCGAGCGTTCAGCGTGCGCTCGAGGCGCTCGTCAAGGACGAGCTCGTCCTGAGAGATGCCACGGGCGAATACCGGATCGCCGAGCCGTTCCTCGTCGAATGGCTGCAGCGAAGCGAGTTCTAAACGAACGATTTCGACGCCGGCGCGAACCGCGACTACGCAGGCTTCTCGCGGCGCTTCGCCTCGAGCTCAGCTCGCGCGCGCGAGACGTAGTCGCGAAGCTTTGGATGCGCTCTTCCCGGGCCGCGAGGTACGCGCGGAACTCCTCAGGAGTCATCCTCTTCCTCTTCATATTCCTCCTCCTCCTCCTCGTTATCGCCGCCCACGATCGCCAGGATCTGAACGGTGTCGCTCGAGATGTCTTGCGAGCGCTCCGAGAATGTCGAAGACCTCGTCGCGGTAAATTCCCACTTCTTCGTCCACGTCGCCAGGGTGCCTGCGCCGCACGTCCTTCGCAAGATGTCCGCAGAGGCCACGTCTCACCCGTACCGCATGCCCGAGCCTGGTCGGCGGTGGCGGCGGGTCTGCCACGATTCGTAGTTCAGGTTCTTGCGCACGGTCGGGTCGTACGCCTCCGGCGCGAGCTTCGGCGCGGCCTCGTCGAGCAGGTCCGCCTCCTCGTCGAGCCCGCTCTCGCGCAGATCGCCGACCATCCGGAGCACGAGCGCCTGCGCGTCGAAATGGCGGCCCGAATCGGCAAGCTCGATCGCCTCGTCGCGCGCACGTGCGGCGCGCAGCACGAGAATCTCCTCCCGCACCTCGGGATCGGGCGCGACCGTCTCGGCCTCCTCGGCGGAGACGCAGTTCGCGACCACGGGAATGGAGAGCGAGTGCTGCGCGATCTCGTCCCCCACGGTCGTATAGCGGAGAACGAGCTCGGCAACCTGCACCGGCCCGAGCGCCGCCACGAACGGGATGTGGAAGGCAAGGACGACGCGACGCCGGTCCCCGCCGTACGCGTCCCCGAGCTCGACCTGGGTCCCGCGCGGCATCTCGAGCGCCGGGTACTCGTTCAGCATCCCCAGAACCTCCACCTGCGGCGCGGGTCGGATCTCGACCGAGACGTTCTGCGCGACCACTTTCGAGAGCCCTTCGAGCTCTGCGGCGAAGATCGCGGGCGAATCGCGGACGATAGGTCCCCGCCCGGTTCACATGCGTATGCTAATGTATGTGCATGTTGGAGAAGCGCCTGCAGGTGCTCCTCGACGAGAGGCGCTACGCTCGCCTCACGGCGCACGCGGCTGAGCGCAATCTCTCGGTCGGCGCCGTCGTGCGGGAGGCGATCGATCGGATGATTCCGGCGACCAATGAGAAGCGTTCGTCGGCGGCTCGCCGGATTCTGTCCGCTGATCCGATGCCTGTTCCTGCTCCGGGAGGCCTTCGAGAGGAGCTCGACGCGCTGCGTGGCCGGCGCGGATGATCGTTCTCGATACGACGGTGCTCGTCTATGCCGTTGGCGACGACCACGCGCTCCGCGAGCCGGCTCGCGCCATCGTGGATCGCGTCGAGGGCGGATCGGTGAAGGCGACCACGACGGTGGAGGCAATCCAGGAGTTCGTCCACGTACGGGCACGGCGTCGCGACCGTCGCGACGCCACAGCGCTTGGGCGCGCGTATGCCGAGCTCCTGAGCCCTCTGCTTCAGGTGTCCGAAGACGACCTCGTTCAAGGACTCCGTTTGTTCGAGCGCAACGCCCCGCTCGGCGCGTTCGATGCCGTGCTTGCGGCGACTGCGCTTGGCGCGGGCGCCGAGTCGCTTGTGTCTGCTGACCGCTCCTTCGCTGGCGTGCGAGGGCTCACCTTCGTCGATCTCGCCGCCCCCGAGCTGCTCTCAAGCATCACGACGTAGCGCGTGCGTCTGACGCAGCTCGAGCTGAAGGTCCGGCACGAGGCTCGTGCAGCACGACCTCGTAAGTTGAGCGCGGCTACTGCCCGATACTTCGGACGTGCGTCTTTCGGCTGACGGCACGCTTCGGCTCTCGCCCTCCGATCTGGCGAACCACCTCGCGTGTCCGCATCTGACGCAATTCGAGCTGAAGGTTCAGCGTGAGGGGCTGAAGCGGCCCGTTCTCGAGGACGCCTACGGCTCCCTCATCCGCGAGAAGGGGAACCTTCACGAGCTCGCGTACCTCGAGCAGCTCGGGGTGGCCGGGAAGCGGGTGCTGCGCATGCCCACGTACGAGGACGAGGGGTTCGACTCCGAGACGGCGCGGCAGGCGACCGAGGAGGCGATTCGGGCGGGCGAGGCCGACGTTGTTTACCAGGCGTACCTCTCGGATGGGACTTGGCGCGGGTTTGCGGATTTTCTCGAGCGCCGGACCGACGGGACGTACGAGCCCGTGGATACGAAGCTTGCCCGGTCCGCCAAGCCGCTCCACATTCTCCAGCTCTGCTTCTACGCAGAGCAGCTCGAGCGGATCCAGGGGCAGTTGCCCGAGGAGGTGCACGTCGAGCTTGGGAGTGGGTTGCGGGAGAGTTTTCGGACCGCGGACTACATCGCTTTCTTTCGGCGGTCGCGGGAGCGGTTTCTCAGTGCTTTGGGCTGGCGAGAAGCGGGTGACAGTCCCCTGCGGGGACAGCCACCGACGTATCCGTGGCCTTGTGAGCACTGCTCGATCTGCGACTTTCGGCATCTCTGCTACCAGCGGCGCGTCGACGACGATCACCTCGTGCTCGTCGCCGGGCTTGGGCGACGGCACGCGGAGACGCTTGCCGCAAACGGCGTTGCGACGCTCACCGAGCTCGGGGAGACGGCCGCCGTGACGGGCGTCAAAGGTGTCCGGCCGGAGACGTTCGAGAGCCTCCGTCACCAGGCCGAGCTCCAGCTCTTCCACGCGCAGACGGGCGAGCACCGCGTCGACCATCTCCCGGACGAGGAGGACAAGGGCTTCCGGCTCCTGCCCGCGCCATCTTCCGGCGACGTCTGGCTCGATCTCGAAGGACATCCTTTCTACGAGCCGGCGCGCGGGCTCGAGTACCTCTTCGGGTACTGCTACCGAGACGACGAGGGAACCGTGCGCTACGAATCGATCTGGGGCACGGACCGCGTCGGCGAGAAGGCGGCCTTCGAGCGCTTCGTCGACTGGGTGGTCGAGCGCCGCCGGCGCTTCCGCGAGCTGCACGTCTACCACTACGCCGCCTACGAGCGGACGGCGATTCGGCGGCTGATGGGTGAGCACGCCGTGCGCGAGGACGAGATCGACGACCTCCTCCGACAAGAAGTTCTCGTCGACCTCTACCGCGTCGTCAAGCAGGCGCTCAGGGCGTCGGTTCCGGGCTATTCGATCAAGGAGGTCGAGAAGCTCTTCGGGTTCGTGCGCACGGCAGACGTGTCCGGCGGCGCCGAGTCAGCCGTCCTCTTCGACCAGTGGATCGAGGCCCAGGACGACTCTCTCCTCGACAGGATCCGTCAATACAACGAGGAGGACTGCCGCTCGCTCCAGGAGCTCCACGAGTGGCTTATCTCGCGTCGTCCGCCGAATTTGCCCTGGCGGCCGCCGCCCGAGGATCGGGAGCGGAGCGAGGAGGCCGAGGAGCGGGACGCCGAGCGCGCCCGGCTGCACGCGACGCTGCTCGCTGGGGCGGTGGAGGGCGATCCGCGCTGGCTGCTCGCGCACCTCCTCTACTACCACCGCCGCGAGGCTAAGTCGCAGTGGTGGGAGTGGTTCCACCACCTCGGGCTCGTCGGCGAGGAGCTCGTCGAGGACGACGACACGATCGGCGGGATCGAGCTCGCCGGTGAGCCGGTGCTGGACAAGCAGTCGTTCGTCTACACGCTCGGCTTCCCGCCGCAGGAGCACAAGATCGGTGGGGACTGCGTCGACCCGTCGACTCAGAAAGGGTGCAAAGTGCGCGTCGACGACGAGCGCGGCCTAATCACGCTGCGCCGGAGCCGGAAACGGGCGGGGGAGCCGTTGCCGGCCGCGCTCATTCCGTCGCAGCCGCTGTCCGATTGGTTGCAGCGCGACGCGGTTGCGCGGTTCGCGCGGTGGTACACCGAGGGCGAGACGAGCCTCGCCCCTACGCGGTACCGGGCATTGGCGGAAGTGCTGGAGCGTCGTCCTCCACGGGCGCGGCTCGATCTGCCGGTGGCCGAGGCCGCGCTCTCCCTGGACGGGAGCTACCTCTTCGTGCAGGGGCCGCCCGGCGTGGGCAAGACCTGGCAGGGCGCGAAGGCGGCGGTCGCTTTGATGAGGGCGGGGCGGCGCGTAGGCGTCACCTCGCTGAGCCACAAGGCCATCCACAAGCTCTTGGAGGAGATCGAGCGGGAGGCTCGCGAGAAGGGGTTCCGCTTTCGTGGACGCAAGAAGTCGACCGACGGCGTCGCGGAGACGCGGTTCGAAGGGGACTTCGTCGACTCGAGCGATGAATGGAGGGAGCTGCTCGACCCTGAGCTTCAGCTGGTGGCCGGCACCGCTTGGCTATTCGCTCGAAGCGAGTTCGACCTGGGGCTAGCTGACAAAACACCTCGAGAGCGGGGTCTGGCTGAAGCCAGACCCCGGACCGGGAGGACTCCATTCTGCGACACGCTGATCGTCGACGAGGCTGGGCAGATGTCTCTCGCCGACGTGCTTGCGGTTGGCACGGCCGCGCGCAACCTCGTCTTCCTCGGTGACCCGAACCAGCTGCCGCAGGTCTCGCAGGGCGCGATGCCAGAGGAGGCGAAGCGCTCGGTTCTCCAGCACCTCCTCGCCGACGAGACGACGGTGCCGCCCGACCGCGGGATCTTCCTCGAGCGGACGTGGCGCCTGCGGCCGGAGCTCGCCCGGTTCACCTCGGAGGCGTACTACGCGGGTCGGCTCGAATGCGCGGGGCCGTGCGAGAGTCGCGGCGTCGCGGCCGGGAACGGTCTCTTCTTCCGCCCGGTCGAGCACACGGGCAACGGCCAGATGTCGTGGGAGGAGGCGCGCGCGGTGTCGGAGGCGATCGGAGAGCTGCTGGGCACGCCGTACACGGACGGGGTCAGACCCGTGGGGTCTGACCCCAGCACGCGGCCCCTCGCCAAGGACGACATCCTCGTCGTCACGCCGTACAACGCCCAGGTGCGAGCGCTGCGTGCCACGGTCCCCGCCGGAGTTCGGGTCGGGACGGTCGACAAGTTCCAGGGACAGGAGGCGGCGGTCGTTCTCGTCTCGCTCGCGAGCTCGTCGAGCGAGGACGCGCCGCGCGGCCTCGCATTCGTCTTCAATCGGAACCGGATCAACGTCGCCACCTCGCGCGCCCAGTGCCGCGTCGAGCTCCACTGCTCTCCTCGCCTGCTCGAGGCCGACTGCAAGACGGTCGAGCACATGCGCCTCGCGAATGCGCTCTGCCGCTTCGTCGAGTTGGCGCGGGAGAGTTGACATGAAGTCGGCACAGTCGTGTGATCAGTTATCTGTCATGCTATTTGTATGACAGATCCTGATACAGTCTTCGCCTTGCCAGAGAGAACCATCTCCGTACGCCTCGACGAGCGAGCCCAGCGAGCGCTCGATGCGTTGATCGAAACTGGTCTTTCGCAGTCCGCGGCGATCCGGTATGCCCTCGTGAAGACAGCTGCCCGCCAACGGGACGAGTCGCTTGCCGAGGAGGCTCGACGCGTCGCAGCAGACCCGGAGGATCGAGCCGAGATGGCCGCGGTCGCCGCTTTCATGGACTCACTGCGTCCCGACTGGCCGGTTGATGAGGCGCGGTGAGATATTCCGCGTTCGAATGCCGCGTGACGCTTGGGGGCACGAACAACGGGGTGTGCGTTATGTAGTGGTCGTCCAGTCCCCTGTGCTGCCGCTCTCTACAGTCCTGGTAGCCCCGACCTCGACAACGGCTCTGCCAACAACTTTTCGACCGGAGGTGGTACTCGGCGGAACGCACACCCGTGTCCTCGCGGAACAGGTGGGCGTTGTCGATCGTGGCAGGCTCGGTCGATCGGCAGGACACCTGACGTGGGAGGAGCTCGACGAGGTCGACCGCGCGCTCGAGACGGTCCTCGGCCTCGCGCGTTGACTTGTCTGTCTTTGACCCGCGTCCCGTAGGAACCAAGAAGCTGGGGGGCCGGGACGACTATCGCGTTAGGGTCGGTGACTACCGAATCGTCTACGCCGTCGACGATGCCGAGCCCTCGTGATCGTCGCGCGAATCGCGCGCCGGCGAGAGGTGTATCGCCGGTAGTCACGCCGTTCAGTCATTGTCTAAGAAATCGAGGAGGAGAGCACATGGCGAACGCCGGGGACGGAGACGTCATCGACATTCGGGGAGGCCTGATCGCGGGCCCGCTCCGGCCGGTGACCGATCC
>Ga0183260_10005003_pt1 | contig 10474 bp, 8 predicted proteins | sample AntDrymUQ4972206_2_FD_129768 | JGI IMG/M metagenome (GOLD analysis project Ga0183260, IMG submission 129768) | Polar desert sand microbial communities from Dry Valleys, Antarctica - metaG UQ497 (22.06) (version 2) (version 2) | ecosystem: Environmental > Terrestrial > Soil > Desert | place...
AATCGTTATGTTGGCTTCTCCCTCCCACGCGACGCGCGGAATCCTCGCGCGGATGGCCCCGACTCTCGCGCCGGAAATGCTGATCGTGAGTGCGACGAAGGGCATTGAAGTTGAAACCGGAAAGCGTATCTCGGAGATTGTGCGCGAAGAATTGAAAGAACGTTTCACGCCGCGCTTCGTTTGCTTGTCGGGGCCATCGTTCGCGCAGGAGGTCGCGGCAGGACAACCGACGGCAGTGGTTGCGGCGTGTACGGAGGCGGAGTGGAGCCGGGCGGTGCAATCGGCGCTGAGTCATCAGACTTTGCGCGTCTACACGAACGAGGACGTGACGGGGACGGAACTCGGCGGCGCGGTGAAAAATGTGATGGCGCTGGCCGCCGGCATCGTCGCGGGATTAGGATTCGGAACGAACAGCATTGCGGCACTCGTCACGCGCGGCCTCGCGGAGATGACGCGGCTGGCGTTGACTCAGGGGGCGCGCGCCGATACGTTGATGGGGTTGGCGGGCTTGGGCGATTTGGTTCTGACCTGCACCGGCAGACTTTCGCGCAACCGTCGCGTCGGTCAGGAACTCGGTCGCGGGCGCGCTCTCAGTGATGTGCTCGCGGGAATGAAGGAAGTTGCCGAGGGTGTGAAGACCACGCGCGCGGTGAAACTGCTGGCTGAGCGTGCTGGCGTCGAGATGCCGATCACGAATGAAGTCCACGCGGTTCTTTATGAAGGTAAGAAGGCGCGCGATGCCGCCGACGAGTTGATGAAAAGGCCACTGCGCGGAGAGTTTGAGGAAAGACTCTATTGAGCGGGATTACACAAATAATAGATAAAAGCTTCGCGGGCGAAGACCTGACGCGTGGTGAGCTTGCCGTGCTGCTTTCGCTGCGTGATGAAGGGGCGTGCCGGGAGATGTACGCGGCGGCGGACGAGTTGAAGCATAGGCTCTGGGGCGCGCGGGTGACGTACATCGTCAATCTAAATCTGAATTGGACGAACGTCTGCGTGCAGCATTGCGGCTTCTGCAACTTTCGCCGCGACGAGCGCGAAGCTGATTCTTACCGCTGGACGCTGGACGAATGTCTCGACCACATCGCGCGGCGCGTGAGTTACGGCATCACGGAAGTAACGATTCAGGGCGGACTCGACATGAAAACTCCGACCGGGTTTTATGTTGATCTCGTCCGTGAAATCAAACGCGCTTTTCCGCACATTCACATCCACGCCTACTCGCCGGAAGAAATCGCTTTTCTACATGAACGCACCGGCGATTCTTTTTCACAAATCATCGGGCGGCTACGCGACGCCGGACTCGGCTCGATGCCGGGCACCGCCGCCGAGATTCTGGTTGACGACGTGCGCCACCGCTTGTGCAACGAAAAGGTGATGAGCGACGAATGGTGCGAGATTGTCGAGACCGCGCACCGCGCCGGGGTGCGGACGACGGCGACGATGATGTACGGCCACATCGAGACAATCGAGCATCGCGCCGAGCATCTCTTGCGTTTACGCGATGTCCAGCGTCGCACCGGCGGATTCACCGAATTCATTCAACTCCCTTTCGTCGCGGCGCGTGCGCCGATTGCCATCAAGCGCGGCCTGCGAAGCCCGGAAACGCGCGAGGCGCTGAACGTCGTCGCCACGTCGCGCCTTTTGTTTCGGGACGAACTGCCGCACGTGCAGGCCGTCGCGTGGGTCAAACGCGGCCTCGATGAAGCGGCGGCTTCTTTGCACTGCGGCGCGGACGACATCGGCGGGACGTTGATTGAAGAAAAAATTACCCGCGCGGCGGGAGCTGGTTTCGGCTCTTACGTTCCTGCCGTCGAACTCCACGCGCGCATTGAGCGAGAAGGACTACACCCCGTTCAGCGGACGACCCTTTACGATACAATCGGGGAAGTTGCTTCTTAAGGCGTTGTCTGGTTGAATTGACGCGGATTAGTGATTCCAGCATACCTAATGCAAAGATGACAGAGATGAATATTGGGGTACAAAGCCATAAGTCGGCAGTCATGTTGACTTCAGACTTTTGATTCCAAGCCTTCCTTCAAGTTATGTCTGATGAAAAAGTGATTGTGACGAATCGTGGGGCGTTTCACGAGTATCACATCACAGATAAATACGAAGCCGGGGCTGCACTGACGGGCACGGAGGTCAAGAGTCTGCGCGCCGGACAAGTGCAGTTGAAAGAGTCTTACGTCGCAATACGCGACGGCGAGGCGTGGCTCTTTAACGCGCACATATCGCACTATTCACACGGCAACCGCGAAAACCACGATCCCGTGCGGACGCGCAAACTACTGCTACATCGCCACGAGATAGAGCGGCTCGAACAGGAAGCGACAATCAAAGGAATGACATTGGTGGTGACGCGCGTCTACTTGAAGAATGGCCGCGTGAAGTTTGAAATCGGGGTCGCGCGCGGTAAAAAACTTTATGACAAGCGGGAGACGGAGATGCGTCGCACCGTCGAGCGCGAGACGCGCGCACAACTTAAAGAACGCAATCGTTAAACGTGAGGAGAAAATTCAGAGATGGACATTCAAACCAGTACCGGGCGCTTCGCGGAAGCCGACGTTCAGGCTTTAGCCGTCGCCGTATTCAAGGATGAGAAGGCGGACGAGGGTCTGCTCAAAGAATTAGACGCGGCGACCGGCGGCATCATTCGCTCGGTGATCGAAGCGGAAGAATTGAAGGGCAAAGAGGGGGAGACGGTTTACATTCACCTCGGCGGAAATAGTAACGGTGACGGAAGCGTGAAGGCGAAACGCCTGCTGTTGGTCGGAGTCGGCGAGCGGGAAAGTTATAAGCTCGCGCAAATTTCGCAGATGGCCGGCATTGCCGCGCGTGCTCTGCGCGCCCGCAGCGTCAAGTCAATCGGGTTGATTACCCGCGCACCGGAGGATGCCGCCGCGCGCGCCGCGTCGGTCGCAGTCGAGGGCGCGATTATCGGGCTGTTTGAGCCGGACAAGTATCGCACGGTGGAAAAAGAGGAGCGCGTGATTGAGCGCCTCGTGGTAATGGCGGAAGGTGCCGATGGGGAAGCAATCGCGCGGGGCGCGGAACGCGGACGCATCATCGGCGAGTCCGTCAATTTCACGCGCGACCTCGCCAATGAACCCGGCGCGTACATGACGCCGACCATTATGGCCGAGCGCGCCGAGCAAATCGCCGGCGAGTACGGATTAGAAATCGACGTGCTGGATCAGGAGCGGATGGAACAGGAAGGGATGGGCGCGCTGCTCAGTGTGGCGCGCGGCTCCGAAGAGCCGCCGAAAATGATGGTGCTGAAATATAAGCCGCCGGGCGCGGCGAAGAACGGAGATCAACTCGCACTCGTCGGGAAGGGCATCACCTTTGATACCGGCGGTATCTCGTTGAAGCCCGGCGAAAATATGGAGTTGATGAAATACGACATGACCGGCGGTGCCACCGTCCTCGGCGTGATGCGCGCGATTGCGCAGCTTAAACCATCAATCCCGGTGATCGGCATCGTTCCCTCGACCGAGAACATGCCGTCGGGAAAAGCGACCAAGCCCGGCGATGTCGTGCGCGCGATGTCCGGTAAAACAATTGAGGTTATTAACACCGACGCGGAGGGGCGTTTGATTCTCGCCGACGGCATTACCTACGCGAAAAAACTTGGGGCGACACAAATCATTGATCTGGCAACACTGACCGGCGCGGTCTCCATCGCGCTCGGTGATGTCAACACCGGTATTCTCGGCACGGATCAGGAGTTGATAGACAAATTCATTGAGGCCGGGCAGGAAGTGGGAGAAAAATTCTGGCAGCTCCCGCTCGACAAGGAATACACAAAGCAAATCAAATCAGACATCGCTGACATCAAGAATGTCGGCGGTCGTAAGGCTGGGACGATAACCGCCGCCGCCTTCCTGAAAGAGTTTGCGGACGGCGTCTCGTGGGCGCATCTCGACATTGCGGGCACCGCATGGGGCGACGAAGTGAAGCCGTTCAGGTCGAAAGGCCCGACCGGCATCGCGGTGCGCACACTCCTTAATTTCATCGAACGCAAAGCGGCGAGCAACACTCAGTAAAGAACAATCGAAAGCTTCGAGACTGTTTGTAAAAACCGACGACACGCATGGCACCGGCGTCTCCATTTGTGAGCGCCGGTGTCTACATTTGTGGACAGCACGGCCTTCTAAGGGAGGTGATTTAATTATTTATCAAGGATTCCTGCGTGCGAACTTTTGGCATGAATGTTGCAATGCGTGTCAGTTAGCTAAGGGCGCGGTCACCACGATAGATACAATGTCCTCGCCCCCCTCGGTGGCCGCCCGAGGTCAAAGCACCGCCCCTTAGCTTCCTTCCTCACCTCCTTCATTCGTCCCTTCCAGAAGCATCAACACGAAGGCTGATTTCGGGTGGAACGAATGCGCCGTAAGGTGATATATTGTCATTCGTCGTGAACGCCCTCCCAACGTCACTACAAAGAGATTTTAATCCGAATGTTGCATCATCGGCTTTTGAGTATAAGGTAAAAGCGCGGTGGTTGATTATTATCAAATTTTGGGTGTCAAGCGCAGCGCTACAGCCGCCGAGATAAAATCGGCCTACCGACGTCTGGCGCGCAAAAAGCACCCGGACGTCAACGGCGGGTCAGAGCGCGCGGCGCGTGATTTTGCTTTGATTGCGCTCGCCTACCGGACGCTCAGTGACCCGCACGAGCGGGCGCATTTTGACGCGCAACGCGAGCACACGACGGATGTTGACTCGGTGTTTCATTCAAATAATCCGCACGCGCGACGCATGCGACGCATGGCCGCCCAAGCGCGTTGGGACCGGGCGGTTGACCGCTGGATAGAGTCTGAGCGGCGTGAGGCCTACGCCCGCACGCAGGCCGTCTTCACCACCGTCACGCTGTTCCTTTCCACTTTCTTTGTCGCGATGCTGAAGCCGCCCCTGTGGCAAACTTTCGACCATGTCGGGCGCGCGGTGTTGGTGACGTTGTTCGTCATCGGGCTGTGGCACTTGGCTGTCCGCCTGCGGGCATGCTTCGAGCGTTACACCTATCAGCCTAAACCGCTTCACGATTCGATTATTAGCGATCAGGATGAAAAGCCGGAGAAGCCTTTCACACGCTTCTCCGCCTCAGCTTTTCTTATCACCGGGTACGCGGCGAGCCTTGCCGCCGGGCTTTTTATCGGCTCGCGCGTTCATAACATTCTCCTTTTTGACGACATTCCGTATATCTTCGGCCAAACTGTCCGCCCGGATTTACTCTTCTACCCGCCCATCGCCGTCCTCATCGTAGACACAATGCACACCGTCGCGTCCAAAATAGACTGACCTCATTTCTAAGCAACGACGCCTCCCTGAGCAGTAATCCAAACTGCCCGCACGCCAGATCGTTTCTTGCGCACTTTGTCGCGTCTCGTGTATATTGCGCCACACGCGGCATCGAATGCCGCTCCAAAAGACAAACCTAAAATAATCAGGGCAGGCTCAAACAGTTTTTGTGCTTGAAGGCAACATTCTTCGCGTCAGTGAACTGAACTGACTATTTCGCTGCCGAGAACGGCGCGATAAAACCGACCGCGAAGCGGAGTGGCAGTAAAGGGCTTATAGATTCTGGAGATTCTTAAGACACAGGTGAAGACGACTGAAAGTGGCGCGCTTAATCGCGCCGAGTACAATTCGCCGACGGCCTCCCGAACGTCGCTCGGAAACAATCCACCGAGTTGACATCGCTTGGCCGCTCGGCTTCGCCAGAGAAGGAGCCGCAACATGGCCAAGCGAATTACGGAACGCCAACGCCTCGCCCTCAAACTCGACAACCTCAACGATTCCGAGGTCAGAGAAGTCCTCGATTACATCTCAATCATGGAGTCCATGCGCCGCGCGACCACACTCCCCGGCCTCTGGGAGGATGAGTTGGTCGCGCTTCTAGCTGACACGCGCGAGAACATACGCGCCCGGCAAGTCTTTGAATGGGAAGCCGTGCGTCGCCGCGCGGAACGCCACCACGCCGCTTCCTCGGCTCCCGCGCGCGTATGAAGCGACGAGGCGTTTTTTGGCAGTCATCAAAAACCACCGCCGGCGTTCGGCAGGGCGGGCGAGTCTTGTGGGCGCTCGCCGCCCTCGCTTTGTGCATCCTCTTTGACCCGGCGGGACTCGGCGCACAAACGCCCGCAAGTAACGCGAATCCCACTCAGGCATCTCTGACGCCTCTTCAGCGTGCGATTGAAAAAGAGCATCAAAGGCTCAATTCGACTGACACGGAAGAGCGCCGAGACGCCGTGCTCCGTCTCGGCGCTCTCGTCCGCCCGGAAAGCTCACGTGTGGCCGCCCTCGCGCTGTCGGATGCGGCGGCGATTGTGCGGGCGACGGCAGTTCGCGCCGTTCTTTCACTACCACCGGAAGAGGCCGCAGCGTTTGTGCTTCCGCTGCTCGGCGACCGCGACGAGTTTGTCCGCCGTGAAGCGGCTTACGCGCTCGGTATGATGCGCAGCCGCGCCGGCGTCGCTTCACTCATCAACGCGCTCGAAAGTGACAAAAGTCCGGGCGTGCGCGGCGCGGCGGCAGTCGCGCTCGGACGCATCGGCGACGAAACCGCAGCACAGCCTCTCGCGCAGTCGTTAGTGCGCCGCATCCCGCGCTCCGGCTTTCTGAATCGCATCACCCGGCGTCGGGCGGAAGAAAACGAATTTGTGAGGCGTGCGGCGGCGCGCGCGCTCGGAGACATCGGGAGCACGAATGCGGTGCCCGCGTTAATCGAGATTCTTTCAAATGAGCGCGCGGCTGACGACGTGCGGCGTGAAGCCGCGCGCTCCCTCGGCCGCATCGGGGACGCTGCCGCATTCCCGGCGCTACAACGTGCCGCGCTCGACGCGCGAGACCCCTACCTTTCACAACACGCCCTTGAAGCGTTGCGTCAACTCGAAACAGCAGGCGTCAGGAAATCCATGTAACGGTGAGGCACTCGAGTTGCTGCGGGAAGGGTCGAACGTAGAAGTTCGGGCGCTGATGAAGCGGCGAGTAGTTTCTCGAAAGAAAGAAAAGGCCGGTCGGGACTCTCGATCCTGACCGGCCTTTGACGTTTAGATTCGACGGTACGGTGGTTACTAACTTTCGTTCTTTTCGCCGCGCCCCTGACCTTTTCGAGCAGCTTTAGTCTGCGGGATCGGGAGGGCAACTCCGCCGGATTTAGCCTCGGTTTTTTCAGCCTCGTCGAACATTCCCATCTCGTCGCTAATCAACGCCCCGCCCGAACATTTGGAGAAGACGAGCTTTTTGCTTCCTTCGTTCAAATCAATATAGACGAGGTCGCCTAAGCCCACCTGCTCGGTGGCGACGAGGTTCGACAGCGGGTAGACGAGAAACCGCTCAATGGAGCGTTTCAAATGGCGCGCGCCGTATTTGAAGTCAATGCCCTCTTTGAGGAGCATGTCTTTCGCTTCGTCCGAACACTGAAAGACGAACTTGGTGCCGGCGGAGCGCATGATTCTTTCCTGCACGGATTGCAACTCGAGATCGAGTATCTGACGTAGATGATGCTCCTTCAGGCTGCGGAAGACGACTACCTTATCAATGCGGTTCATAAACTCCGGCGAGAATTTGCGCCGCGCTGCTTCAACCGCTGTCCGGTAAATTTTCTGATCAACCTCCGTGTCATGCGGATTCTTCGAGCCGTGCGTCGGGGCGAACCCAATGCCGCCGGAGATTAACTCCGACATCTCACGGGCACCGAGGTTAGAAGTCATCACTACCATCGCGTGTGAAAAATCCACGCGACGATTGTCGCCGAGTGTCAGCGTCGCTTTATCGAGAATGCCGAGCAGCAACTGCCAGAGACTGTCGGAAGCCTTCTCGATTTCGTCAAACAGGACGAGCGAGAGTTTTGTCTCTTCCGTGTGATAACGGTCGAGGTTCTCCTGCGTCAACATCGGAGCGGTCTCGCGGTGGCCGAGGTATCCCGGCGGCGAGCCGATTAGTTTCGCAATTTCATGTGAATGTTGAAACTCGGCGCAATCAATTTTAATCACCGCGCTCGCGTCGCCGAACAAGACTTCCGCCGCCGCTTCGACGACGCGGGTCTTGCCGGAACCGGTCGGCCCCAAAAAGAGCATCGTGCCGACGGGCCGGTTAAGCGGATTCATACCCGCCAGAAAAATTTGGTAGAGACCGCTCACGCGACGCACGGCGCGCTCCTGCCCGACGATGCGTGCGCTTAGCTTTTCTTCAAACTCCTGAGCGCGGGGGCTTTTCTGATCGGGGTCAAGGAAGACCGTGTTATTAAATACTTTCTGTTTGTCCATCTCAGTAATCATCGTCGCCCTCCGTTAGCATCGGAGACAGGCCGCAGGTGCGTGCCCCTCTGAAAAGACATCTGGTTGACACTGCCGCATGGCAGCCCCGGCCTTTCGTGGCCGCGCGAACTCGTCTTAATGCAAAGAGCGAACCGTTGTTATATAGATGCTCGGCCGCGCACGCCAGTTTGCTTTCTTTCAACCCGGCACGCCGCACCGTCTGCAATGAAGAGCACGCTATATATACGACAAAGCGACCTCCGACACCACAAAATAATCTGTAAATATACGGAGCGCAGGTTATTTGAGGATTGTTTTAATGATGAGCTACCGTGACATTTTCCGGCACGCCGGGACTGACAATAATTGCGCCGAAAGATGGTTCGATGGTTCGGCAGGAACTAAATACTACACGTAAATGTTGTGACCGGCCTTCATTCGTGTAGCAAAAAGTATTCAACACCCCGACCCCGACAAACACGTTGGGCGGAATTTCGAGAAGAAAAAAAGAGCGCGCGCTGTCCCAAACAAGCACCCTCAAATCGTTTCGCGCGGGTCAAAGTCGCCCCGTCTCTAGTCGTAGTATTCGAGTCCGAGGTGCGTAATCAGGTCTTCGCCGCGCAAATGCCGGAGCGTGTTTTTTAGTTTCATCAACTGGATGAAAATGTCGTGCTCCGGGTAGAGTTTGGGGGCGGTCATCGGCGATTTGAAGTAGAACGAGAGCCACTCCTGCACTCCCTTCATTCCGGCGCGTTGCGCGAGATCGAGGAAGAGGGCGAGGTCGAGGACGAGTGGTGCCGCGAGAATCGAATCGCGGCAGAGGAAATCTATTTTAATCTGCATCGGGTAGCCGAGCCACCCGAAGATGTCAATGCTGTCCCATCCTTCTTTGTTATCGCCGCGTGGCGGATAATAGTTGATGCGGACGACGTGCGAGAAGTCTTTGTAGAGCGTCGGGTAAACCTCCGGCTGGAGAATGTATTCGAGCACGGAGAGCTTCGACTCTTCTTTCGTCTTAAACGATTCGGGATCGTCGAGCACTTCGCCGTCGCGGTTGCCGAGGATGTTGGTCGAGTACCAGCCGTGCAGTCCGAGCATCCGCGATTTCAGTCCCGGCGCGATGATCGTCTTCATCAATGTCTGTCCGGTTTTGAAGTCTTTGCCGCAGATGGGAACGCGGTTTTCGTCGGCCAACACGGTGAGCGCCGGAACGTCCACCGTCAGATTCGGTGCGCCGTTGGCGAAGGGAATGCCGGACTTGAGAGCGGCGTAGGCGTAGATCATCGAAGGCGCGACGGCCTTGTGATTGTCGCGCATCGCCCCCTCGAACGATTTCAGGTTCTTATAAACCGCGTGCGGTTTGAGAAAAATTTCCGTCGAGGCGGCCCAGATCATCACGAGTCGCGTACACTTATTCCGCCGCTTCCACCCGGCAATCTCTTCGATCAACCCCTCGGCCAACTCCATCTTGTTCGCGCCCGCTTTGACGTTCGTCCCGTTAAGCCGCTTGACGTAGTACTGGTCGAAGACGGCGGGCATCGGCTTGATTTTCTGGAGGGGCGCGCGTAGTTGCGCGAGAAGTTCTTTCTCGATCACGCCGGCGTGCATCGCCGCATCGTAAGCCGAATCGGGGAAAATGTCCCACGCGCCGAAGACTAGGTTGTTCAAATCCGCGAGCGGCACGAAATCCTTGATGAGCGGCGAACGGTTGTCCGTACGTTTGCCGAGGCGGACGGTGCCCATCTGCGTGAGGCTACCGATGGGGTCGGCCAGACCCGCCTTGATCGCTTCGACGCCGGCGATAAAAGTCGTGCTCACCGCGCCGAGGCCGACCAGCAGCACGCCGAGTTTTCCACGCGCCGGAGCAATCTCCGCGCCTTTTTCGATTGGCATTTAAGTTATGTTCCTCCGAGACTGATGTTCGGAAGAGCATACCGGGCGGCGCGGCGCGACGTCTTGTCTTATCTTGCGGAAAACAAGCGACAACTTGCGCACTTTACAGAAGGCAAAAGATAAAAGTAAAAAGGCAAAAGTGACACCACGAGTTAAATGAAGAGTGCGCGTAATTCAGAATGCGAGAACTGCCTGTTTTCGGGACGTTTTCGCAGCGCTCTCAGAACTTACAGGTTGCCGTCACACGCCGAACGGGCAGAACGGCGAAATTGCTGAGAAAAAGCGACTTAGAATTACGCGCACGCTTCAGTTAAATG
>Ga0183260_10005004_pt1 | contig 10472 bp, 11 predicted proteins | sample AntDrymUQ4972206_2_FD_129768 | JGI IMG/M metagenome (GOLD analysis project Ga0183260, IMG submission 129768) | Polar desert sand microbial communities from Dry Valleys, Antarctica - metaG UQ497 (22.06) (version 2) (version 2) | ecosystem: Environmental > Terrestrial > Soil > Desert | place...
ATTACGCACGGGGCGATGATCGGCGTGGTGCAGAGCGGCGGAGGCGGCATCGACCAGGCTACACAAAACTATGTGAGTCAACTGCTGCAGGCAAACAGTTATCTGCGTCAGCGGGGCAGTTTTATGCGAACGACTGTCGGCGGGCGCCAAGGATATACCACCCAATTTTCGGGCCGTTCACCTGTGACAGGACGCAACGAGATCGTGACACTTTTCACCGCTCCGCTCAGCAGCGGCGACCTGCTTTACGTCGCGGGCGTTTCACCGGACACTGACGCGGCCGAGTATTCGGATGCTATTCGTACGATGGTAAATTCTATCCGGTTGAACGATTAGGAGTGTTTCACTTGTTTCAGATGTTTCATGTGAGGTGAAACAAAACGCAAAGTTAGCCGATATTGACTGCTTTGCGTTTTTTGGTTTTGGCTGGTGTCGTGGCAAGTTTCGATGCCCGTCCCGGGCGCAGCAGCTTTCGAGTTGCTTCCAGAGCACTTTCGAATGCGTCATGGTCGAGCTGCGGTTTGCAGCTTACGCCTCGGTCGTCGATAAAAGCGGACGCCTTAGGTTTTCCCTGGCCGGTGTATACGTCGCTAAAAGGAAATTTATGTTTTTCGAGCCATTCGATGACATGTATGCGAAGCTGTGCCGGCGAAAGGTTGGTGTTTGAGGTTTCGCCGCCATTGTCGTTTGAGCATCGCGAAGAAAAGATTACGATTTCCGCCATTTTTGCGAGCGACCGCGCGAATTCCAATGCTCCGGGCAGCGGCGGGCCGATCTGATCGGCACCGCGCCAGCCGACGTATTTGGCAAGTACGCCGTCGAGATCGAGACACACACGTGGTTTGCGAGACGCCGTTGTTTGGGCCGCGGCAGCCTTTTTTTTCAAAACGGGGTTTTTAATCTCCGACACTGTCTGCTTCGCTATTTTCTTTGATTTGGGCAGTGGCGATGTGCGGGTATTCAACATCGCCTCGATAGCCTCGCCGCCCTCGAGCCAGTCGTTGTCGCCTATTCCTTCAAAGTTCCAGACACGCGAATAATGCGGCCTAGTATGATGGCGGCCGGGAACCCTAAGCGCGTATGGCAGATCGTCCGGCTTGACGGCCGGCTTTGGCGGAAAGATCTCGGGCTTTCTAGGCAGACCCAGGCGTTCCCAATCGGATCGAAGATCGTCCGCAAAGGCATAAACATCAGCAAGCGGGTATTCGCGATCCAGTAAAACATACAGGTGATAGCCGCCCACGCCATTGCTGTCAAACAGCAATGGGTCCATGCCTTGCGCTCGCAGGCGATTTGCCCAACCCATCACTGCCGCAAAATTCGAAAGCGCTACTTCGTCGGAATTTGCGATGTTCTCGTCATGCAGATCGACGTCGACCGCAAACCACTTGGCCGTCGAGTGATCGCTGATCGAATGAAGCCCAATCAGGTGCGAAACCGCCCGGCCCGCAAAGTGCCGACGCAGCTTCTTTAGCGTCACCATATCGGCTCCGGTGTTGCGGCGTTCCTTTATAGGCAGCATAACGACACCGACTTCACCGTTTTTCAGCGTGTACTGGCTCCAGACATCGCGCCGGTTGACCAGCCGTTCCATCGCCCATTCGGCAAGCCGGTCGGCGTAGTTCTCCCATTCGTGGGCGATCCACATCAGGCGTTTGTTACCGGTAAACTCGACCCACGGCTGCGGCATAAAGTTTCAGGCGACCTTTTCCCAGCCGCTGACAAAATTTTTTTGTTTCATTGCTTCGAACAACCGACGGGCTCCGTCCTCGGTATTGGACACGCGGATGTCGCGTTCCAGCGGATTCATCCTGTTCGGACTGAAATCCGTGAGATACACTATGTAGCCCGGAAATTCATTCGATTCTTCTTTATTTGTTTTCCAGAGCAGCAACTTTCGAACCATTTTCTGCCCTTTCATAACCTTTGTATATACGGTTCGTTCGAGTATCTTGCTTGGCTCGGCGAGTGTTCCGTGCGCCGCCTTGTCGATGTCTTTTATATCAACGAGCTGGGCGATCTGCCGTATGTTCACATCCTCGACATTCGCCTCTTTATCGTCGCGTATGCGAACGAACTGCGGCGAGATGACGCTGACCAGCGGCATGCGTGTAAGTGGCGAATAACGCACGCCGTCCCAATCGAGAACCATGCGATTGACGGTATCGCCCTTTGTTGATTCGGCGATCAGGTCAAGACACGACATCTCGATCACAGGGCCGGGAGCGGTCATTTCATACGCTACATAATCGTTATTTACCGCCACGTAATCCGACGGCACCACGCGGCGTTTTAATTCGTTGGCGATATCTTTCCGCTCCTCTTCGGAAAAGCCGCCGCCTACACGTCCGAATTCATGAAACGTTCCGTCTTGGCGCATTACGGCGACGAGTAGATCGTGCAAGATGCCCTTTCGCTCCTCGCTGCCTTCGGAAAATCCGATGATCGCTGCGTCGATATTGTGCCGGATCTTGACCTTGTACCAACCGGCCTGGTCGTGCCGTACCACAAGCCCTTCCGAGCCTTCGCCGATGACCCAGTCGGCAAAACGCTCCATTATCTTGTCAACCTTATCTGTGACTATATAGTCGACCGGATGGACGAGCTTGCCCTTGCCGAACCACTTTTTGAGCAGCGTGAAAACATCCTTCGTCGATGCCGGATTTTTCTCGTCTGTCTCGATTACGTCAAAAATCGCAAGACCGAGCTTGTCGAGCTGCGCAGCGGTCGACGGTGAGCGAAGAACGCTCACGACCTGTTGTACTTTATTTTGTTTGGCAGCCGCGTCGATAACATAGATCTCGGCGCCTAAAAGACACGTTTTAACTTTTGCCTTTTTAAGAAGTTTCTCGGCTTCTTTGAAACACGGCAGCCCCACGCGGACCGTTCCGCCCGGATTTACCGATATTAGATTTTTACCGTCAAACACGATCAGGGCGAATTCGCCGTCGTACTTTCGCATCGCGTAGTAGCCGGTCGATTTCGGAATGCGATAAATGTCCTCGCCTGAAATCGGCTTCATCTGCCCGCTTAGCTTGCGGCGGTATTCCTGAGAACGCGCATGTAGAGATGGATCGGCAAGGTCCGTAGCCTTACCGGTCATGTAATCGCCCTTTTTGGCGGTAAACCTCGATTGGTGAAAATCAGTGTTCAACCGACTTCATCTCCTTGGGCCGCTTTAGCTCCATATTCGAAAGATGCATTATCAGGCAATATGAGTCGCCTTTCACGCGACCCTCGAGAAACGCGTTATACGCACGCCCGCCGCGATTCATTACAACCGGCTTATCGCCCTTTTCCCCGCCGCGCAGCAGCAGCAGCGAATCCTTTTTCTGCAGCGTTTTTGCCATTTCGAAAAGAAAATCGAAGGTCAAGCCGTTGACGTGCACGAGCTGTTTCTTTCCGGTAAAAACAAACTTGCTGACCGCGTCTTTTTTCTTTATAAATTTACCCGTCCACTTTAACGGCACCTCCGCATTGATATTTTGCGGCTCTTTTACTCGTGGACGCCGTTCGCGTTCGGTCCCGTCCGGATTTTTGATTACCTCAAATTCCTGGATGAGATGAACGATCCCTTTTTCGGTTACGTAAACGCGGGATGTATCGGTCAAAAACATTCCAAACGTATTGGGATCGAGTTCCGGATCGGATTTGACGAGGTCGTTTGCCAGCTTTTCGAGTTTCTTTCGTTTTTTTAACAATGCCGGCAGATCATGCTCGACGTCGGTTTTCAGTAATTTTCTGGTCGTCACGCTGCGGCCGTCCGGCGCCACGAACCGCACAACACGCTTCGGGGTCAGGCTCTCCATCGCCACAATGGCATCGCGGTTTTTTGAGTTGCTGATATTTACGGGCATTATGTGTTACCTCCGAACAGTTACAACAGTTCGAAATCAAGTTCATCGGCGCTGATCTCGGCTTCTTCAGGCGTATCCAGCACCGCGGCCTGATTGAGCCGTACGAATTCCAGTGCGGCCGGTTTCCCGACGATCATAAAGGCATTTTTTTGATCGCCAAGCACAAACGCCGAATCGTGCTCCACGCCGCCGCGATAGCTGAAAGGAAAACTGTAGATCTGTTCGGCTCCGAGGTGGCTTTGTAAGAATTCCAGGTCAGATTCGCCATCGGGCGGGTCTAGCACATAGATCGATTTAACTACCTGTGAAAGATAATCGTCCGTCGATGATTGTTTTAGTACATTAACCTGGCCGAACGATGATAGTACCGGTTCGATCTGCTCTCCGTCTTCGTCGACGGGCCTTAGATCGGCGCGAGAGACCGATTCGCCGTCTTCGTTCAGCGTCGCGAGGGCCGTGCCGCCCTTGTCCATAAGTGTACGGCCGTCAGCGGCGAGGACTTTCAACGTTGCTGGATTGCCTTTTTCGTCAAATGCCTCGATCTCGATATCGCCGTATAATTTTGTACGGTCGATCTTAGTGATGACCACTGAAAATTCGTGTCCGTCAAGTGATAGAACTAATGGTTTAGGCATAATTTACACGGTGTTTTCGCGTACCGATTCAGGGCAATAGTATCTCGCACAAAGAGCCGATGCAAATACTAAACCATTGAGAGCAAGGAGTTTGTGGTTAAAAGATCGCGTTAATTATGCGGTGAAAATATTGCAAAGACTGATTTAAGTGTTGAAAACTGGTGGCTTTCGCGGGAGACAAGACTGTTTCTTTAACCGTTTCGCGTATTTCGCGCGGGCTGGAGCAGAACGGCTCACGCGTCAACGCTATTGCGACCCGTCGGATAGCGCGGCGTATTAATGGTCAACAGTGCCGCGGACGCGATGACCGAAATCGCTGCACTTACCAGAAACGCGGTGCCCGAACCGAATTTATCCCACAAAAGTCCAAAAATGAGCGACGCGGGGAACACTGTTATGCCAAAAGCCAGACTGTAAAAACCAAATGCAGTGCCGCGTTTATCGTCGGGCACCAGATCGGCGACCAAAGCCTTTTCGACGCCTTCGGTCAGGCCGAAATACAGGCCATACACTGCGAAAAGTGCCCATGCCTGCCATGGAGCGGAAACAAAAGCAAAGCCTGCATACACCAGAGCATAGACCAACCAGCCGCTCATTATCACCTTTTTTCGGCCCAGCCTGTCGGACAACGCGCCGCCGGCCAGCGAACTAAATACCTTGCTAAAGTGCAGTACCATCCACAGGATCGGAAGTAGCGGCGGTGCTACTCCGGCCTCGGTCGCCCGAAGAAGCAAAAATGCGTCGGTAGAATTTGACAGCGTGAACAGCGCGATGACGACCAGGAAACGCTTGAAATTGCCGTCAAACGCCTTCAGCGAAAACTTGATCGGAACAGGGTCGATCTCATCGGCCGCTCTCTGCTTATCGCGAACAAAAAAGACGATCACAAATAAACCGATGACAACGGGCACCGAGGCAAAAAGAAAGACCCGCTGGTATTCGCGTGCCGTCGGCAGGTCGGGGTTGGCAGCGATCAAGGAAAGCAGAATAAACGCGACAACCGGCCCGACGACGGCACCGGCGTGGTCGGCGGCGCGGTTAAAACCAAAAGCCGTCCCTCGAGCAGCGGCCGGGACGCTGCCCGCGATGAGGGCGTCGCGTGGAGCCCCGCGTATCCCTTTACCCACGCGGTCCGTCATCCGTACGACCAGGACCTGCGGCCACGTCGTCACAAAAGCAAGCAGCGGGCGCATTATCGCGGCGAGCGAATAACCAAGGAAGACCGGAAGTTTACGATTTCCGAACTTGTCGCTTAGGTAGCCCGAAAACAGCTTGAGAATGCTTGCGACAGATTCGGCAAATCCCTCGATCAGGCCGATGGCGAAAGGGCTTGCGCCGAGCGTGAGTGCAAGAAACGCGGGTAAGAGCGGGTAAATTATTTCGCTGGAAGTGTCGTTTAAGAAACTGACGAGACTCAGCGCAAGGACCGTCGGGGGAAGCTGGCGATACCGCTTGAGAAGTCCGTGACGGGAAGAACTTGCGGTATTTTCCATCGGATGGCGGCTTGGTTTAATTGCTAACGTGGCCGCGATGCACCGGGCCGTGACGATGACGAAGTGCCGGCGTTAAACCACCAAAGTGCAAAACCTCCGACGACCGCCGTTATCAGGATCGCGACAACGACCGTCATTCGCAATGCCATCTTCGCGGTCGTTTTCAAAATACGAAAGGCGATGTACGCCGCCGCGGCAAAAACCACGAAAAATATCGCACCGGCCGTGAGAGCTCCGCCGGACGCGTCGATCTGAAACAACAATGTCGTAACTCCCATCAGGATTCCTTTTGTTCTAACGCCTTTTCGATCATATCTATATCCTCGTCCGACAGCTCGGCTGTCTCCGCCGGAAGATTGTATTCCTCGTCGGCCCATGCACCGAAATCAAGCAGCTTGCACCTTTCGGAACAGAACGGACGAAACTCGTTGCCCGCGTATTCAACTTGTTTGCCGCAATGCGGGCATTTTACCTGCGCCATACGTCCGAATAGTTCTCAGATTAGCATAGCGGACATTGGTTTAGAAAAAGCGGTTTACGGCAAAAAACGGTTGAAAGTTGGACGGGTCAGATGTAATCATACAAAGTCTGACGTTGATGCTTCATCAAATCGAACAAACGCGCGGCGTTTGGCGTATTTTGATTTTGACCGATTGGTTTTATAGGAAAAAATTATGGCGGATTATAAGGAAAAGTTCGACAAATGGCAGCGCGATGCAAAGGTAAAATTTGCCGAGATCGACAGCCAGCTCGGGCTTAAGGAAAAACTCGGTGAAAGTGCCCGTGCGGTTATAGCCACCGCCAAAACCGGCGCCGAAAAGATCAGAGCCGAGGCTGAAAAGTCCGAGGTTGGCAAACAGGCCGTGAAACTAACCGAGGAAACTCTAAAAACAGCCGAGGAGGCTGCTAAAAAGGCCTGGAACGCGAGCGAACCGATTCGCGACGCGGCCGAGGACGCAGGCGAAAAGGCCGGTGAGACGGCGAAAGATCTGGGGATTCGCGCCGCTGAGGTATTTGACGACGCGTGGCGTACTGTCGGAACAAACGCACAGCGCGCAGCATCGGTGTTCAATTTCGGCATTTCGTGGACGCGTGCGTTCGATTCGGCTCGGAAAACCCTGTCCAAAACGTCTGACTGGATACAGGAAAATCCGGTGCAAGCCGCAACGACCGGTGTTTCGATGGCGATCGGCGCGGGGCTGGGTGTGGTGTTTACCGGAATCAGCTCGCACTGGCTGTTCAATTCGGCACTGCCCGCGTGGTCGGTGAAAAAGATCAGTGACCAATTCAATGCATATCTCGACCGGCGCGAGGAGCTTATCGCAAAGGGCGAGTTATCGAAAGCGGACAAAGAACGTGTGGCTTTCGAACGCGACATCGCGAAACGCATCGGGGCACCGCTGCTCGGCGCGTTTTCATTTGCGTCCGGGGCGGTGATGATGACCAATATCGTAAATCCGAAAACGATTACCGGAGCACCAATCGATTGGATACTCGGGGGCAATCCGTTGCTCGAAAGCGTGTGGTTTTTTGGAAACGGAATGGTTTGTTTAAAGACCAGTTACGACTTTTTTATGATCGCACTCGACGGCCAGGAAGACGTGCAGCGTATGGTGACCGAAATAAAGGGAATGCTTCCCGAGTCGGTTTTTTCGGCTGCTAGTTGATCTGAAGCGGGAACGGCGTAAAGCATAAAATAAAAATTACCAGCACAAGAAGGGCCACGGCACTTCTTTTTTTGTCCAGCGGCGACTCGTCATACGGCTGCGGATGACTTATACGCATCATCACGCCGAGAAGGATCGCGATCAGAAAGCCGCTGGGGCTGTTGAAATAAAACCATCCGGCTATCGCAAGCCCCGCCATTATCACGAACGCGATACGGCCGGTCAAGCGGTGGACTTTTTTCCCAAGAACAGCGTAGATCGCGTGTCCGCCGTCCAGTTGGCCGGATGGTATGAGATTCAGCGCCGTTACCAGCAGCCCGACCCACGCGGCGTAATAAAACGCGTTTCCGATCGATACTGTCGGATCGACGCCGATCGCGGAACCGACCAGACGCATAAAAAGCGGGTCCGAAAAGATAATGCCGCCGGGCGAAGCAAGCTGCTGCTGCGTCGCAGCTTCCATTGTGGCGATGCCGATCACCGCAATTGGAATCAGGGCGATGAAACCGGCGATCGGACCCGCGACACCTATGTCGAAGACTGCTTTGCGCGACGGCATCGGCGATAATATTTTTATAAACGCTCCGAATGTTCCGGCCGGCCCAATCATCGGCGGCGTCGGTATAAAAAAAGGCAGTGTGGAATCGACGCGATAGATGCGGCATGCAATGTAATGCCCCATCTCGTGCGAAAGCAAAATGAAAATCAGCGATAACGAAAAACTGAGCCCGTATGTCAGGTAAGCCGGATCCGTCAAAAGTCGCTGCACAGCATCGCCGACCAACAATAAGTAACGCCACGGGAGCGTCGTAAAAAACTGCGCCAACTCGGGCCAGGACTGCGGGTCGGAATCGGGTAGCGTATAGATCAACCCAAAAGGGTAGAGAACTCCCGCAATTGTCGCCGTGCAAAATGTAAGCAACAAAAACGCAGCGTGTTTGACAAGCTGTCTTGTCGTTGGCCGCGGCAGCGGCGGAAAAAGAAAATCATCGTTTACAGACATTCGTTAAAAAACAAATCGTAAATCGCGTAGGTATTAAAACTCGCCCTCACGATCTACGATCTCAAAAATTTATTCTAAAAAAAAATATTCTAACTCTTGACGGCCTTCGCGGAAAGGTCCTTTCCGGGCTTGAACCTGATGGTCTTTCCGGCCGGAATCGGAACTTCCTTTCCGGTCCGTGGATTTCGTCCGACGCCGCGTTTGCGAGGCTTGACCACGAAAACACCAAATCCGCGAAGTTCGATGCGTTTGCCGTGCGCAAGGGCATCCTTCATTGCGTTAAAGAGCGAATCGACAACCTGCTCGGCCTTTTGTTTTGGCACGCCGGTTTTTTCGGCGACCTGGTTGACGATGTCCAGCTTGATCATCTTTTCCTCCTGTTCGGTCTTTGACGTGGAAAGAAAAATCGGCACCTGTCGTTTAATGAATGATAAGCCTCTAAATCCTCGACTGTCAAGATTTTGCAAAGAACCGCCCACGCGCAGATTTCAGCCGAAGCGGCACGAAATGCTAGAATCTCAAAGCACACAAAATCTACTTTGAGCAGCAAGGGAAACACTATGCGTTGGCAGGATCTGAGACCGAGTTCGAACGTTGAAGACCGGCGTGGAATGGGTGGCGGTTTGGCTCTGGGCGGCGGCGGTATCGGCGTGGTAATTCTCGCGGCAGTGCTGTACCTGTGCACGGGCGGCGACGTGAGCCAACTGCTCGATCAATTGCAGGGCGGTGGCGGCACTGTTCAACAAGAGCAGCCCACGGCCAGCAATTCGACCTCTCCCGCGGGCGATACAAACGAAAAGTTCGCGCGTGCGATCATGGGCAGTACCGAGGACATTTGGGCGCAGGTTCTGCCGCAGCAGGCAAATATACGATACCGCGCGCCCAAGCTTGTGCTTTTTAGTAACCAGACGCAGTCGGCGTGCGGCTATTCGGTAGCCGCCACCGGCCCATTCTATTGCCCCGGCGACGAAAAGCTCTATCTCGATTTTTCCTTTTTCCGTGAGCTTGAACGCGAATTCAAGGCGAAGGGTGATTTTGCCCAGGCGTACGTCATTTCGCACGAGGTAGGCCATCACATTCAAAACATGCTTGGGACAATGGACAAAGTTCAGCGGGCCGGGAACAACAACCGTTTATCGGTTGCGCTCGAGCTACAGGCCGATTGTTACGCCGGCGTCTGGGGTTATTACGCTCAGAAACAGGGCATTCTGGAGGCGGGCGATGCCGAAGAGGCGCTTACCGCTGCCTCGGCGGTCGGTGATGATATGATCCAGAAACGCACGCAGGGTTATGTCGTGCCCGAATCATTCACTCACGGCTCGGCGCAGCAGCGGATGCAGTATTTCGCAAAAGGCATGCAGACCGGCGATATGCGGCAGTGTCAGAGCATCAGATAGCTTTTAGGCGGGCGGCGTGAAGGGCCGGCCGTAAATTTCCTGATAGACCCAACCGAGAACGCGCGCTTCGGCCGTGCAAAGCGCCTCGATCCAACAGCTTGTCAGGTATATTTTCCGTTCCGACCTGTTTGTTAGCTTTTCAGCTTTTTCCAGTGCGAAAAGCTCAGGATCGTCGTCTAGCCTATACGCTTTGGTGATCTCGGTTTTAGTCTGCTTCGCATCCTGCAGCGCGTTTAAAACGTCCGTCAGCCAGAGATTCAAAAGCGGTTCGGAATTGTTTTCCCGCAGCGCCTGAAACACGCCGATCGCAAACCGTGCCTCGGCGTTCTCAAACGGATAAATGCCGATTCCGCTTTCGGCGTCGTCCGTCTGTTTCCAATGAAACAGCTCGTCGGTATAGGCAAGCCGCATTCGCGCGGC